>JAABUN010000893.1_pt1 | contig 72838 bp, 64 predicted proteins | sample 5559311 | NCBI WGS metagenome assembly JAABUN01 (sample SAMN10711877, study PRJNA513370) | rock metagenome | isolation source: Antarctica rocks | place: Antarctica: Victoria Land, Siegfried Peak sud | reverse complement strand
AACCTCGTCACCTTGTGCCGGGCCCACCACCGCACCCACCACACCGGCCTCCTCGGCATCAACCTCAACCCCGCCTACGCCCCCAGCGCACCGAGCGACGACGAAACCGGTTCGGCCAGTGCCAGCTCCGACCGGACTCGCGCTTCAGCTCATCGGCCGGACGGACCGGTCGGTGCCGACCACCCTGATGGGCTCCGCTTCGCCGACCGCTGGGGCCACACCCTCGACCCCACCGGCACGCCCATCCCGCCCCGCCCCGGACGAACCCCCGAAGCGGCGGCCGGAGCGCTCGGCATACACCCCGGCCAGTACGAACACCCCCTCGGCGAACGCCTCAACCCCTGGGGCGTCACCTTCAACCCCAACCAGATGCCGCCAGCGCCACCGCCCTGCACCGCACCGCCACCGCCGGGCACCGCAGAACCATCGGGAACGTCTTCACCCGGCACCAACCCCGCCGGCACCAACCCCTCGGGGAGCGCCCCACCGGACATCGTCGAGCCAGCCGATCCCGTCGACGCACCGGTAGGCCCGGACCCCCCTGCCCCCAGCACCCAAACGGACTCGGCTACAGCCTGACACCGGCCCCCGTCACCAACCTGGGCCACCGAAGCACCCGGACCACAGGGTTCCGGGTGCTTCGTCGCGCCTCTAGATCGAGGCGCGTCTCAGCGATCTCCTACCGCGATGATCGTCATAAAGTGGACTGGACCAACCCCGATGTCGAGGCCGGTGCCCGACCACCGGACTCCGTGCGGATAGGTCGCTGGTGACCCCGGAGGAGTGCAGCTTGCGCCGAAGCGGTTCGTGGTCAGCCACGTTGCCCGGCGCTCGGCCGGAGCGACGCTCTTGGGTGGTCCCGAGCACAGGTTGTGTGCTCGCTCCTGGCGACGAACCTTGCAGCCCGGACCTGCTCGTTGGAGTCGGGCGCGTCAGCCGGGGGAGGTCTCGTCGATCGCGAGCATCCGTGCCGGCACGGTCTGGGCACAGGTCTGAGCAAAAGTCTGCACGGGGCTGCTCCGCCGGCTCGGCGAGAAGGGGACGGGCGACCGCAGCGGTGGGAGATGCGCAGGTATCGACTCGGCCCCTCGGGTTGCGGTCGTAGCGTCGGGTTGTGCCCACACCGGTCCGCGTCGTCCACCTCGTGGCCAAGGCGCACCTCGACCTGGGCTTCACCGGCCTGGCGGCTGAGGTGACTGACCGCTACGTGGACGACTTCTTCCCTCGAGCCATCGCGATGGCGGCCGAGCTCCGGGCCTCGAGGTCGGCCGAGCGGCTGGTGTGGACCACCGGCTCGTGGGTGCTCCACCACGCCCTCGGTGCCGGGTCGCCGACGCAGCGCAACGCGGTGGCGGTGGCCGTCCGCCGGGGCGATCTGGCTTGGCATGCCCTGCCCTTGACCACCCACACCGAGCTCATGGACGCAGATCTGGTGCGGGCCGGGCTGGGCATCAGCGCCGAGCTCGACGCCCGTTTCGGCCGGGCCACGACCGCAGCCAAGATGACCGACGTGCCGGGCCACACCCGGGGTCTGGTGCCACTGCTGGTCGAAGCAGGCGTGACCTTCCTCCACCTCGGCGTCAACCCGGCGTGGCCCGTGCCCGAGGTGCCGCCCGTGTTCCGTTGGCAAGCACCGGATGGCAGCGAGGTGGTGGTGGCGTACCAGGCCGGCGGCTACGGCGGGGAGGTGGTGGTGCCGGGCTGCGACGAGGCCCTGGCCTTCCTGCACGCCGGCGACAACCTGGGCCCACCCAACGTTGCTGAGGTGGTGGACGCCCACCAGGCGTTGGCCGAGCGTTACCCAGGGGCTGAGGTGCGGGGCTCCACCCTCGATGCCTTTGCCCGGGCTCTCGCTGGGAGTGGCGCTGCTTCGGGCCTGCCGGTGGTGACGGCGGAGATCGGCGACCCGTGGATCTTCGGCGCAGCGAGTGACCCGCAGAAGGTGGCGGCTTACCGCGACCTCCTGGCCCGACGTCGGGACCTGCCGGCCGGTGATCGTCCGAGCACGACTGCGGCCCTCGGCGGCACAGGCATTGTCGGCGACGCGATGGCTCGCACGGTCGCAGACCGAGCGGCTGCGGACCGCAATGCCGTCGACCGCACGCTGCTACTGGCGGCCGAGCACACCTGGGGCCTCGATCAAAAGGAGTCGTTGACCGGTACCGATCGCTGGGACCGAGCCGGCCTGGATCGCGTGCGGGCCACGCCCGAGGGACGTCGGTTCGAGAGGTCGTGGGCCGAGCAGCGGGCCTACGTCGACGAGGCTGCTGACCTGTTGTGGCGAGCGTTGGAGACGGTCGGCGAGCAACCGTCCAACCGGGTTGTCGACGACGATCCCAGGGCGCCCATCCCCCTTGGTCGCGCCGGCCACGTCGAGATGATGGCGGCTGGCGTACCTCGCTGGCCGATCGGCGTGGACGGCGTGCCGCTCGGGGGGTTCGTTGCCCTGGCCCCGGGCGAGGCGGTGGAGGGCGGGGGCTGGCAGCTGGCCGTCGACCCACGCACCGGGGCCCTGGAGCAGCTCGTCGACCTGGCTGGCCAGCGCCACCTGGCTGGACCCGGCCACCTTCTCGGCCTGCTCACGTACCAGTCGTTCGACGAGGCCGATTACGACCGCTTCTACGCCGACCTCTCCCCGGCGCCCGACGATCACTGGTGGGCCCGGCTCGACAACACCAAGCCGGGCATCGGCACCGCCGGTGCGGTCTCCGCGACCTGGGCCCCGACCGTCACCGGCACCTGGTACGCCCGCCAACGAGCCTGGCACACGGTGCTGGTGCGGCTGGCGTTTCCAGGCGCGCCGTCGCACCGCCTGGGTGCGCCGCCCGAGGCGTGGAAGCGCTGGTCGTGGCGTGAGGCGGCCGAGGAGGTGGACCTCGACCTGTGGTGGGAGGACAAGGGGGCCAACCGCCTGCCCGAGGCCACCTGGTGCACCTTTCGGCCCCGAGTTGCCGAGCCGGAGCGGTGGACCCTCGACAAGCTCGGTCAAGCCGTCTCGCCGCTCGACGTCGTGCGTCGCGGCGGCCGGTCGCTCCATGCGGTGGGCGAGGGGATGACCTACGACGGCCTCGACGGTCCGCTGCAGATCCGCACCGTCGACGCGCCGCTGGTGGCACCGGGCGGCCCCAACCTCCTCGACGCCGACCCACCCCCGCCCGACCTGGCGGCGGGGTTCGCGGTGTTGCTCCACGACAACTGCTGGGGCACCAACTTCCCGATGTGGTCCGAAGGCCCGGCCCGTTTCCGCTTCACGATCAGCGTCAGCTGATAGCGGCTGGCCAGGGGGCCGGCGTCAGGCGAGCACGAAGTTGACCAGGCGGCCGGGGACGACCACCACCTTGGCGACGGTGGCCCCGTCGAGGAGGCTGGCCACCTTGTCGTCGGCCCGGGCGGCCAGCTCAAGGACCGCCCGCTCGGCGTCGGCGGCCACTGTGACGCGGCTGCGCACCTTGCCGTCGACCTGGACGGGGATCTCGACGGTGTCGACGACCAGCCACACGGGGTCGGCTTCCGGGAACGGCTCGTGCGCCAGCGACCCGGCGTGCCCCAAGCGGGACCACAGCTCCTCGGCCACGTGCGGCGCCAACGGTCCGAGCAACAGGACCAGCGGCTCGGCCACCGAACGGGGCACGCCACCGTCGGGGTACGCGGCCGTGAGGTGGTTGGTCAGCTCGGTGATGCGGGCGATCGAGGTGTTGAAGCGCATCGTCTCCATGCCGTCGCGGACCGCAGCGGTAGCCCGGTGCACCGCCCGGTTCGTCTCGTCAGGGGCTGAGCCGTCGCCCAGTCGTACGGCGCCGGTGGCCTCGTCGACGAACACCCGCCACACCCGCTGCAACAGGCGGTACATGCCCACGACGGCGGTCGTATCCCACGGGCGGCTCTGGTCGAGCGGACCGCTGAACATCTCGTAGAGGCGGAGGGTGTCGGCGCCGTAGCGCTCGCACATCTCGTCGGGCGCCACCGCGTTCTTGAGCGACTTGCCCATCTTGCCCAGCTCGCGTCGCACCGGGGCACCGTCGTGGTACCAGTGACCGTCGACCTCGGTGACCTCGGCGGCCTCGACGTAGAAGTCCCGCTCGTCGAGGTAGGCGTGGGCCTGGATCATCCCCTGGTTGAACAGGCGACGATACGGTTCGCACGAACTGAGGTGTCCCAGGTCGAAGAGCACCTTGTGCCAGAAGCGGGCGTAGAGCAGGTGCAACACCGCGTGCTCGACGCCGCCGACGTAGAGGTCGACGCCACCGCTGTCGCCGTCTGACTGCGGACCCATCCAGTAGGCCTCGTTGACGGGGTCGACGAAGGCGTCGGGGTTGGTGGGGTCGAGGTAGCGCAGCTCGTACCAGCACGACCCGGCCCAGTTGGGCATGGTGTTGAGCTCTCGTCGGTAGGTTCGCAGGCCCTCACCCCGACCGAGATCGGTGCTGACCGTGGTCCAGTCGGCCGCCCGGCCAAGGGGTGGCTCGGGTTCGGAGGCCTCGTCGTCGGAGGTCGTCGGCGAGAAGTCCTCCATCGCTGGTAGCTCGAGCGGGAGGGCCTCGACGGGGAGGGCCTGAGGTTGGCCGTCCTCGCCGAACACGATGGGGAACGGTTCGCCCCAGTAGCGCTGCCGACTGAACAGCCAGTCACGCAGCTTGTACTGGGTGGTGCCCTCGCCGTGGCCGGCACCCTCCAGCCATGCGGTCATGGCCGCCTTGGCCTCGGCCACCGCCAGCCCGTCGAGGCTGACCTCGGCGTTGGCCGAGGCGACGGCCACGCCGTCGCCCACGTAGGCCGATGGCCAGTCGGCGGCGGGCGCCCCCACGGGCACCTCGTGCTGTGTCATCCACGCCTCGGTGGGTTCCACCACGGCCCGGACCGGCAGGTGAAAGGCCCGGGCGAAGTCGAGGTCGCGCCCGTCGTGAGCGGGCACGGCCATGATCGCTCCGGTGCCGTAGCCCATCAGGACGTAGTCGGCCACGAACACCGGCACCGCCTCGCCGTCGGCCGGGTTGACGGCCCAGGTGCCGGTGAAGACGCCCGACTTGGCCCGGGCGTCGCTCTGGCGATCGAGCTCGGTCCGCCGACCTGCGGCGGTCACGTAGCTGCTGATCGCCTCGCCGGGGGTCGCGGCGCCACCGGTCCACGACGCGGCCACGTCGACAGGCCAGGCGTCGGCGGTGAGGGCACCGACCAGCGGGTGCTCGGGGGCGACCACCACGTAAGTGGCGCCGAAGAGCGTGTCGGGTCGGGTGGTGAAGACCTCGATGGCCCCCGCCGGTGACCCGAACCGGACACGGGCGCCGGTCGAGCGGCCGATCCAGTTTCGCTGCTGGCTCTTGACGGCCTCGGACCAGTCGAGCAGGTCGAGGTCGGCGATGAGGCGGTCGGCGTAGGCCGTGATGCGGAGCATCCACTGCTCCATCGGACGCCGGTACACGGGGAAGTTGCCCCGCTCCGAGCGACCGTCGGCGGTGACCTCCTCGTTCGACAGCACCGTGCCCAGCCCGGGGCACCAGTTCACCGGCACCTCGGCCAGGTAGGCCAGCCGGTGGGCGTTGAGCACCGCACGCCGACCCGAGGTGTCCAGGTCGGCCCAGGGCGTACCCGACGGGTTGGTGCCCGATTCGGGCTGACGGGTGCCGGCGTCGAGCTCGGCCTCCAGCTCGGTGACCGGCCGGGCCCGGTCGGCCTCGATGTCGTACCAGGAGCCGAAGAGCTGCAGGAAGATCCACTGCGTCCAGCGGTAGAAGCCTGGGTCGGTCGTGGAGATGGAGCGACGCATGTCGTAGGCCAGGCCCAAGCGGCGGAGCTGCCGGCGCATGGATGCGATGTTTCGCTCGGTGGTGGCCCGCGGGTGGGTGTTCGTCTGCAGCGCATACTGCTCGGCGGGCAGGCCGAAGGCGTCGTAGCCCATGGTGTGGACCACGTTGTGGCCGGTCATCCGCAGGTAGCGGGCGTACACGTCGGTGCCGATGTAGCCGAGCGGGTGGCCGACGTGGAGCCCCACGCCGGAGGGGTACGGGAACATGTCGAGCACGTAGCGCTTCGGCCGGTCCGCGACGTCGGCGAAGCCCTCCGACAGGTCGCCGACCGGGTTGGGCGAGTGGAACGTGCCGTCGCCCTCCCAGCGGTCCTGCCACCGGGCCTCGATCTCCTGCGCCAGGGCGGCGTCGTAACGGTGGGCAGGCAGGTCGGACGCAGCGTCGATGGAGGTCGGCTCGGCCATGGTCCGGCACGGTACTGCCCGGGTCCGTCGCCCTCGGAGGCCGAAACCGCCGGAACGTAACGGCGCAGGGCGCCCTCCGGTCGAACGGTCCGTGCCCACCATCCCCCTCCGCCTCACGTCCGCCGACCGTCGGGACGGCACCGTCACCTTCATCGACGGTGACGACGCCACCCCTGTCCGCTGGTCCGAGATCCACCGGCAGGCCCGCGGCATCGCCGTCGGCCTGGCCGCCCAACGGGTGGGTCCGGGCGCCCACGTGGCCATCCTCGGTCCGACCACTCGCGACCTGGTCGCGACCATCGAGGGGGTGTGGCTGTCCGGGGCCACCGTGGTGGTGCTACCCCTCCCGATGCGGATGTCGTCGATCGAGGAGTTCGTCGGCCAGACCCGCCGCCGGGTACTGGGGGCCGACACCTCGCTACTGGTGGTCGATCCGGAGCTGGCCCCGTTCCTCGAAGCCCACCCGTCGGACCCGCTCACCGTCGGTTACGACGACCTCCGTGGCGACCCGGCGGCATGGCAGCCGGCCCCCGCCGACCCCGATGCCCTGGCTGTCCTCCAGTTCACCAGCGGCTCGACGTCCGATCCCAAGGGCGTGATGTTGCCGCACCGAGCGGTGCTGGCCAACGTCGACGCCATCGCCGTGGCGCTCGAACTGGACCCCGAGACCGACGTGGCCGTCTCCTGGCTCCCGCTCTACCACGACATGGGCCTGGTGGGGATCTTGACGTCGGCCATGGTGCGCGGCATCGACCTGGTGCTGGCCGGCCCGCAGACGTTCATGGCCAGCCCGGCGCGTTGGGTCCAGTGGTTGTCGGACCACCGGGGCACGATCACCGCCGGGCCCAACTTCTCCTGGGTGCTCGCCACCCGAGCGCTGCGGCGCCTCGACGGCCTCGACCTGTCGCCGTTGCGGGTCGCCCTCAACGGGGCCGAACCGGTCGACGTCGGTGGTGTGGAGGCCCTGGTGGCCGCCGGTCAGCGCCACGGACTGCGCGCCGGTGCGGTGTTCCCGGCCTTCGGCATGGCCGAGGTGGCCATCGCCGGCACGTTCCCGGCACCGATGGCGGGTCTGCGCACCGATGCTGTCGACCTACGCGTCCTGGAGACCGAGCGCTACGCCGCGCCGGTCGATTCCGAGGAGGCAGGCGTGAAGCTCTTCGCCAAGCTGGGCCGCCCGGTGTCGGGGCTGGAGATCCGGGTGACCGATCCCGAGACCGGTGCCCTTCGCCGCGAACGCGAGGTGGGCGAGCTCCAGATCCGGGGCACGTCGGTGATGACCGGCTACTACGAACGCCCTGACGCCACCGCCGCGGCCATGGACGGCGAGTGGCTGCGCACCGGTGACCTGGCTTACCTCGTCGACGGCGAGCTCGTCCTCTGTGGGCGCATCAAGGACGTGATCATCATGGGCGGGCGCAACGTGTTCCCCGAGGACGTGGAACGGGGCGTGGCCGACGTCGAGGGAGTCCGCGCCGGCAACGTGATCGCGTTCGGCGTGGAGGGTCGGCGTCGCGAGGGGGTGGTCGTGGTGGCCGAGGCTTGCTCCGACGACCTTGGATCGGTCCGCACGTTCGTGGCCGCCCGAGTCCGAGACGTCTTGGGGGTGGCCGCCGACGACGTGGTGCTGGTCGAGCCGGGGTCGTTGCCCAAGACGAGCAGCGGAAAGCTCCAGCGGTCGCTGTGCCGCGACCGCTACCTGGCCGAGGGCCTCCAGCCCGCGTGACGGAAGGCCCCGCCAACCGCGGGGCGCCGGCATGGCTAACGTCCACCTGACCGAACCGTCGTTCGACGCGCGACCGGCCTCCGCCCCCGGCTCGCGCCCGTCCCCGTGCGGCAAGGACCTCCATGCCAGCCGACCTGCGCTCCCACGCCGAGCTCCGGATCCCGTCCGATCCCCGTCGGCTCCGCCTGGCCCGGGTCACCGCCGCGGCGCTGGCCGCCGAGTTGCCGTTCACCGTCCAAGACATCGAGGACCTGCGCGTGGCCGTCGACGAGCTGGCCGCCGCCGCCATCGAGGGCTGCCCTCCCGACGGCACCCTGGTGTTGACGTATGCGGTCGACGGCGAGTGCCTCCGGGTGGACGGGCGCGTGCTCGGTGCGGGCACCCCACCCGAACTGCACCCGGTCGCGGTGGACCTGTTGGGGCTGGTGGCCGACGACCACGAGCTCGGGACCGATGGCGACGACCGGGTCTTCCACTTCACCAAGCGCGCCGGCGCCTCCCCGCAGTGAGCGACACCGCCGTCGACCTCCTCGACCTGTTTCGGCGCTACCAGGAGACAGGCGATCGCAGGCTCCGCAACGACATCGTCGAGGAGCACCGCCACCTGGCCGACCGCTTCGCGCGTCGCTACCGGGCCCGGGGCATCCCGGTGGAGGACCTACGCCAGACCGCCCTGGTGGCCATGGTGCGCGCCGTCGACCGTTTCGACATCGCCCAGGGGGTCACGTTCGCCACCTTTGCCAGCCGGACCATGGACGGCGAGCTCAAGCGAGCCCTGCGGGACCGGGCCTGGGCGGTACGCCCTCCCCGGGCCGCCCAAGAACGTCACCTGGCCTTGCGCAAGCGGGAGGAGGAGCTCACCCACAAGTTGGGTCGCGCCCCGACCGTGCAGGAGCTGGCCGCCGCACTCGACGCCTCGATCGACGAGGTGCTCGAGGCCATCGAGGCCGGCGGGGCCCGGACCGCGGGCGGCATCACCCGCACCAACGACGACGGCGCCGTGGTGGAGGCCGACGATCTGCTGGCGGTGGGCGAGACCGGCTTCGGCCGCGTCGACGATCGGATGCTGGTCGCCGAGCTCCTCGACCAGCTCGGTGAGCGTGAGCGGGAGGTGATCCGGCTCCGCTTCTTCGAGCGCCTGGGCCAGGAGGAGATCGCCCAACGGGTGGGCGTCAGCCAGAGCTACCTGTCCCGCCTGCTGCGCCGGATCCTGCTCGACCTCCGCGACAAGATCGGCGAGCTACCGGAGGGCCTGCTGGACCCCACTGAGGTCGACGACTGATCCCCCTGGTCGATGGTCGTGGCAGGACGTGGACCGTGCGAGCGATGGTCACGGCCCGACGACTCGTCGATGGCTACTCGACGGCGATGATCTCGCCCAGGCCGGTGATGTCGAGGAGGCGCTGAGTGTTGGCCGACGGGTCCCGAAGGGCAAGTGCGCCGCCCCGGGAGGTGAGGGCCTCACGAGCGGTGACGAAGATCCGGAGCCCCGACGAATCGAGGAAGGTCAAACCCGAGAGGTCGAGGACCAGGCGCTTCACGTCGTCGTCGGCCAGGAGTTGCTCGATCTCGGCGTCGAGCTGGGGGGCCGTGGCCGGATCGAGCTCACCCACCAGGGTGATGGTGGACGATGCGCCGGCGTCGACGGTGAGGCCGAGGAGCGCAGTGCGGGGGTTGTCGTCGGGCACGAAGAAAGCGTAGACGGGTCGTGCCGAAGGGCCCTCCGTCGAACTCGATCTATCACCCGCGCGGGTGAAGGATCTCAACCGAGTGACATCGACGGTGCGCACGCGCCGCACAGCGCAGGGCGGCGGCGGTCCGCTGGGTTACGGTCGGCCCATGGGTGCCCCCGGCCGTCGGCGTGTTGGCTCGGGTCGGCTCCTTGCCGGTTCGGCCCTGCTGGTCGGGAGCCTCCTGCTGGGGGCGTGCCAGCTGCCGACCTTCGGCGCGCCCGACGCGGCCAGCGACCAGGGTGGTCACGTCGTCGGCCTCTGGCAGGGGTTCTTCCTGGCTGCCGTTGCCGTCACCCTGGTGGTCTGGGTGCCGCTGGCCTTCGTGCTGCTCCGGTACCGGCGCCGAGACGGCGACGACACCGTGCCCAGCCAACGGGCCTACATCATCCCCCTCGAGATCGCCTACACCGTGGTGCCCGTCCTGATCGTGGCCGCTCTGTTCGTCTTCAGCGTGCGGACCGAACAGCAGGTCACCGCGGTATCGACCAAGCCTGCGGTTCGGGTGGAGGTGATCGGCTTCCAGTGGGGCTGGCAGTTCCGCTACCAGGGCGAGGGGTTCACCGTCGACGCACCTCCCGGCGAGAAGCCGCAGCTGGTGCTGCCGGTCGGGGTGCCCACCAACCTGGAGCTGGTGTCCACCGACGTGAACCACTCGTTCTGGGTCCCCCGGTTCCTCTCCAAGCGCGACCTCATCCCCGGCGTCGACAACGAGATCACCGTCACCCCCAACGAGGTGGGTTCCCACGAGGGTCGGTGCGCCGAGTTCTGCGGGCTCGATCACTGGCGCATGGCCTTCGCCGTGCGGGTGGTGCCCTTGGCCGAGTACCGGGCCTGGGTCGACGAGCAGCAGGCGGCCGGAGGCACTGCGTCGAGTGCGGCGGGCGGCTCGGGCGGCTCGAACGAAGGGGGCGGCGGGTGACGGTGACCGACATCGCCGCCCCGGCGGCCGACGACGAGGTGGACCCGGCGGGCGCCGCTCTCGAGGCGCAGCCGGCCCGAGGTCTGCTGGCCTGGCTCACCAGCACCGACCACAAGCGCATCGGCGTCTCCTACATGGTCACCGCCTTCGCCTTCTACCTGGTGGGCGGGGCCATGGCCATGGGCATCCGGGCCGAGCTGGCCGAGCCGGGCACCCAGATCGTGGGGGAAGGGCGCTACAACGAGCTCTTCACGATGCACGGCAGCGTCATGTTGTTCTTGTTCCTCGGGCCGTTCGCCTTCGGCCTGGCCAACTACTTCGTGCCGTTGCAGATCGGCGCTCGGGACATGGCCTTCCCCAGGGTCAACGCGCTGAGCTACTGGTTCTACCTATTCGGAGGCCTCACCATGTTGGCCGGCTTCTTGACCGCTGACGGGGCCGCCGACTTCGGTTGGACCGGGTACACGCCGCTGTCGTCGATCGTGCGGTCGCCGTCGCCGGGCGCCGACCTGTGGCTGCTGGCCATCGTCCTCACCGGGCTGTCGGGGGTGCTGACCGCGGTGAACATCGTGGCCACGGTCATCTCCATGCGGGCTCCCGGCATGACCATGTTCCGGATGCCGATCTTCACCTGGAACATGCTGGTCACCAGCCTGCTGGTGCTGATCGCCTTCCCGGTGCTCACCTCGGGCGGGGCGATGCTCTTCGCCGACCGGCACCTCGGCGGGCACATCTTCGACGCCGCCAACGGCGGGGTGCCGGTGCTGTGGCAGCACCTGTTCTGGTTCTTCGGGCACCCGGAGGTCTACATCCTCGTGCTGCCCTACTTCGGGGTGATCACCGAGATCCTGCCGGTGTTCTCCCGGCGGCCGGTGTTCGGCTACGCCGGCCTCGTCTTTGCCACCATCGCCATCGGCGCACTGTCGGTGGGCGTGTGGGCCCACCACATGTTCGCCACCGGCGCCGTGCTCCTGCCGTTCTTCACCGGCTTCTCCATGCTCATCGCCGTGCCCACCGGGGTGAAGCTCTTCAACTGGATCGGCACCCTGTGGGGAGGGCGGATCTCGTTCACCACGCCGCTGCTCTTCGCGGTGGGGTTCCTGTTCACGTTCGTGCTGGGCGGCGTGACCGGCGTGATGCTCGCCGCCGCGCCGATCGACTTCCACGTCACCGACAGCTACTTCGTGGTGGCCCACATGCACTACGTGCTCTTCGGCGGGTCGGTGTTCGCGCTCTACGCCGGCATCTACTACTGGTTCCCGAAGGTCACCGGTCGCCTGCTCCACGAGGGCTGGGGCCGCCTCCACTTCTGGCTGACCCTGGTCGGGTTCCACCTCACGTTCCTGGTCCAGCACGTGCTCGGGTTGGAGGGCATGCCCCGCCGGGTGGCCGACTACTACCCGGGCGACGGCTTCACGTTCCTCAACCAGGTGTCCACCGCCGGCGCTTTCCTGCTCGGCGCCTCGACCTTCCCGTTCCTGTGGAACGTGTGGCGCACGCTGAAGCTGCGGCGGGGCGCGGTCGCCGGTGACGACCCGTGGGAGGGCCACACCCTGGAATGGGCCGCCACCTCGCCGCCGCACCCGCACAACTTCGCCGGCGACCTGCCGCCCATCCGGTCCAACCGGCCGGTGTGGGACCGCACCAACCCGGATCACACCGAGACCGGCCACGGTGACCGGCCCGGGGGCGACCGGGCCGGCACCAGCGTGGGGCGCGCATGACGGCGGAGGCCGGCACCGTGGTCGACAGGGTGGCCGACGACCGTGGCTGACCGGGCGCAGAACGACCAGGCCGGCCCCGACGTCTCAGAGGTCGACGACCGCGCCGACGAGCACGTTCCGTGGCGGGTCTTCGGCGCGGTCGGCTGCGTCCTGGCCATCATCGGGGTCATCTACTGGTTCACCTCCTACGAGGAGGCGGGGTCGGTCATGTTGACGGTGGCTGCCGTACTCGGGCTGTGGTGCGCCACGTTCCTGTGGCGCAACCTCCGACGCTTCGAGGCCGGCGGGACGGGCGAGCCGGGCGGCGAGCACGGCTCGGTGTACCTGCCCGAGGCCAGCCCCTGGCCCCTGGGGATCGGCCTCGGCGTCACCCTGGTCCTCAACGGGCTGCTCATCGGGTCCTGGTTCCTGGTGCCCGGCGCCATGGTGCTGGCCGTGGCGGTCGGCGGTTTCGCCCGCCAGTCCCGCCACCGCAGTTGAGCGAGGCGGTGTGGCGCTGCGTCAGGTCTCCGAAGGCGGTTCGCCCAGAAGGAGCTGGGCCGGGGCCAGGGTGGGGGCGAAGTGGGGCTCCCAGGGCAGCGCGCCGGCGGGGTCGGGCCAGGCCAGCTGGACCATGGCGTAGGCGTCGGCGGCCTCTCGGGCCACGGTGTGGTGCTCGGCCAGCGCCGGGAACATCCCTACCGAGCCGGCGGCGTCCACGGGCAGGAACGCGCAGGGCTGCCCGCCGTCGAGCAGGCCGATGAAGGCCGGGCCCACCGGGAACTCGGTGCCTCCGGCCAGGGCGTCGGCCACCATGCCGAAGAGGCCTCGACACGCCACCGGCTTGAGCCCGAACACGCACAGTTCCGGAAAGCCGAAGCGGTCCTCGAAGCCCACCGTATACGAGTAGGTGGGCATTGGCGGGTCCAGGTCGGCCCGGGCCCGTACCGCGTCCATGGCCCAGCCCTCCTGTTCGAGCATGAACTCGATCTTGTCCCGTGCGCTCATGTCCCGGTCGGGGAAGACGTCGTCGCCGCTTACGGGTCGGTCGCTCACGGCACCGGGACCGGATCGTCGGCGGTGGTGTCGGCGGGTGGATCGGTCGCTGACGGGTCGGTGCCGTGGCGGAGCCGGCCGGGGATCTGCCGCCATCGCACCCGTTCGGCCACCGCGACGCCGTCGCGCGCCGCCAGCTCCTTGCACAGGCGGTAGGTCCCCCAGGCCGCGATCGGCGGGACCACGAAGACCGCGAAGCGGAACGTCCACAGCACCGCGTTGACCGACAGGCCGAAGGTGGTGGAGAGCACGTCGGCGGCGCCACCGAGGAAGCAGATCGAGTAGAAGGCGATCGTGGCCACGCCGAGAGCGGTGCGGACCGGGCGCTGGCGGGGCCGGTCGTTCAGGTGGTGCGACGCCCGGTCACCGGTGACGCGGGCTTCCAGGAACGGCCAGGCGTAGAGGAGGCCGAAGGTGGCCCCCGCCAGCAGCACCGCCGGGAAGAACGGGTTCGGCACCTCGAAGCCAAAGGCGCGCAGCTCCCAACCGGGCATGATCCGCAGGGCTCCGTCGAGCCAGCCCATGTACCAGTCGGGTTGGCTGGCCGCCGACACCTCGGCGGGGTCGAACGGCCCGTAGATCCAGATCGGGTTGATCTGCACCACGCCACCGAGCAGGCACAGCACCGAGACGGTGAGGAAGAACAGGCCGATGGCCTTGGCTGCGTAGGTCGGGAACACCGCCTCGCCCACCACGTTGTCCTCGCGACGGCCGGGGCCGGGGAACTGGGTGTGCTTGTGGCGCACCACCAGGAACAGGTGGATGCCGAGCAGCAAGGTGATGAGCGCCGGGATGAGCAGGATGTGGATGACGTAGAGGCGCTCGATGATGTCGGGCCCGGGGAACTCGCCGCCGAAGAGCAGCGACGTGATCCACGTGCCGATCAACGGGATCGACAAGGCGATGGAGTAGGCGATGCGCAGACCGGTGCCCGAGAGCTGGTCGTCGAGGAGCGAGTAGCCGGCGAAGCCGTTGAAGATGGCCAGGGTCAACAGCGTCACGCCGATGATCCAGTTGATCTCGCGCGGCTTGCGGAAGGCGCCGGTGAAGAAGACCCGGGCCAGGTGGACGACCATGGTGGCCAGGAACAACAGCGCAGCCCAGTGGTGGACCTGGCGCATGAGCAGCCCGGCCCGAACGTCGAACGAGAGCTCCAGCGACGACTTGTAGGCCTGGGTCATCTCCACGCCGCGCAGCGCCTCGTAGGACCCGTCGTAGACCGCCTCCGCACTGCTGGGGTCGAAGAAGAACGTGAGGTAGATCCCGGTGAGGATCAGGACCACGAACGAGTAGAGGGCCAGCTCGCCGATCATGAACGACCAGTGGTCGGGGAACACCTTGTTGAGGGCCTTGCGTGCGAACGACGCGCCGCCGAGGCGCTCGTCGAGCCAGCGGGCGCCCCTGAAGGTGGCGGTCCGGGAGGGGTGCACCTCGACCGGTTGCCCTGGCCTGGTCGGCGCGGTCATCGGCCGCGGTCCCAGAAGCCGGGGCCGACGGGGTCGGAGAAGTCGGCGGTGGCGATCAGGTAGCCCTCGTCGTCGACACCAAGCGGGAGCTGCGGGAGGGGGCGCGCCGCCGGCCCGAAGATGGGATCGGCCCCGGTGAGGACGTTGAACGTGCTCTGGTGGCAGGGGCACAGCAACAGCGCCTCCTCGGCCTGGTAGAGCCCCACCGGGCAGCCCACGTGGGTGCACAGCTTGGAGTAGGCGATGATCCCGTCGACCACCCAGTCCTCACGACCCTCGGCCAGCTCGAGCTCCTGGCCCCGGCGAGTGCGGATCACCAGGGTGGGGGAGTCGGCGTCGTCAGTGTGGCCCTCCGGGAACACGGTGGCCACTGCGTCGACGGCCAAGTCGTCGGGTCGCAGCGGGGTCCCGTCGGAGCGGACCACCCGCACGCCGCCGGTTCTCCCCTGCGCCTGCGCATAGGCCGTCTCCTTGAGGCCACGGCCGGGACGGGGACCGAGCGAGCGGATGGGGAAGAGGAGCGCGCCGCCGAGCGCAGCCAGCGCGGTGCCCAACGACCCCACCATCAGGCGCCGTCCCACCATGGACTGCTCGCCGTGCTCGAACGACTGGCGGAAGGCGGTGATCTCCTCCTCGCTCGAAGCGAGCGGGCCCCGCTCCTCGGTGACCTCGTCGTCGGGCATGAACCGCTTGGCCCAGACCACGATGCCCACGCCGATACCTCCGGTGGCCACCGCCAGCAACAGGCCTTCGAGCTGGGTCTGACCTCCCTGCCAGTAGACGATCGCCAGGCCGACGGCGGCCAGCGCGGCAGCGCCGAAGCACGCCGAGGCCAGGACCTCGGCGGAGGTGGACGACGGGCGCCGGTCGGTCACGGTGCCCGCCGTCGCCCGATGGGGCTCCGGGTGCCGATCCAGAACACACAGGCCAAGAGGGCGGTGACGCCCACGAACCAGGCCACGAAGCCCTCGGGCACCGGGCCGATGCGACCCAGCGGGATGCCGCCAGGGTCGTCGGGCGCCTCGAGGTACTCGACGTAGCGGACCAGGTCGTCGAGCTCGTCGTCGTCGACCTCGGCGCGGCCGAAGACGGGCATCTGCCCCGGGCCGGCGCGCAGCGCAGCGGCTACCTCGGCCGGGTCGGCCTCGGACAGCTCGGGTGCGGCTCGGCCGTAGGACAGGGCGCCACCACCGCCCGAGGCGGCGTGGCAGGCCTGGCAGTTGGCCCGGTAGATGAGCCCCCCGGCGGCCAGGTCGGCGTCGGCCAGATCCACGTCGGGTAGTTCGGGGCCGTTACCCAGGCTGGCCACGTAGGCCACCAGGGCGGCCTGGTCATCGGCGCGGTAGGCAGGGTCCTTGCGGCGGGCCTCTTCGTCAGGGTTGCCGAGCGGCATCCGGCCGGTGGACAGGTAGTAGTAGGCGCCCGCCTCGCCGGTGTCGGTCAGCGAGGGACCTCGCTGCTCGCCGGCGGCGCGCACGCCTTCGCCGTCGATGCCGTGACAGCTCACGCAACCCACCAGGTAGAGCTGACGACCCTCGGCCACCAGGTCGTCCTGGGCGCCGGCGGGGGACCGGCCTGCCAGCAGGACGGTGAGGCCGGCGGTGGCGCCGAGGACGGCGAACAAGGTCCACCGAGCCATGCCGCGCCCGGGTTCGGCCGGGCCCGGTGGGTTCGGCGAGGGGTCGGTCACGACAGGAGGTACACGACGGTGAACATGGCCACCCACACCACGTCGACGAAGTGCCAGTAGTAGGCCGCCATCTCGACCGTGCGCTCGGCCGGTGCCTGCGACCGGCCGCCCACGACGCCGGCGATCACCAGCAGGAAGACCAGGCCACCGATCACGTGCAGGCCATGGAACCCGGTCATCAGGTAGAAGATCGAGCCGTAGGCGTGCGAGCTGACGGCGAACGACGCCTCGGCGTACTCCAGCGCCTGGTTGGCGATGAACACCGCGCCCATGGCCACGGTGGCCACCAACCAGCGCACCGAGCCGGCCCGGTCGTCGCGCCGGGCGGCTACCACGGCCAGGTGCATGGTGGCGCTCGACGCCAGTAGCACCGCGGTGGCCGCCGCAGTGCGGGCCGTCTCCAGCTCCACGCCCTCAGGCGGCCACACGGTGGCGTTGGCCCGCAGGGTGAACCAGGCGGCGAACAGGCCCGAGAAGAACATGAGCTCCGACGCCAGCCAGACGACCATGCCGACGTGGGTCGGGTCGGGCGTGCGGGTCGAGGGGTGCCCGCCGATCACTCCGGTGTCGGCCACTCCCGCCGTTCTACCAGACCGTCCCTGGCGACCGACCTGACTGGAGCCGGCAGCACGAGGGGTCGGTAGGCATACCAAGCTGCTGGCACCTCGACAGGTGGAGGGGTCCTACGTTGGGACGGGTGTCGGAGATCGGGTTCGGCGATGTCGTGACCGGTTGGCAGGTTGACGCCGCCGCGCTCGTGGTCACCGTGGTTCTGACGGCGTCCTACCTGGGTGGCGTCCGGTCCTTGGCCCGGCGGGGCCACCGGTGGCCTCGGTCGCGGTTGGTTGCGTTCGGTTTCGCCGTGGTGGCGCTGGTGGCGGCCACCCAGTCGGGCATCGGTCGCTACGACGACGAGCGCCTGACCGTCCACATGGTCCAGCACGTCCTGTTGTCGATGGTGGTGCCCTTCGCGATCGTCTGTGCCGCGCCGCTGACGCTGGCCCTGCAGGGCGGTAGGCCAGGCACCCGGCTCCTCGTCCGACGGGCGCTGCACCACCGGGTTGCTCGCCTGGCGACGTCCCCGGTGGTGACCTGGGCGCTCTTCGGGGGCGGGGTGGTGGCGGTCTACCTCACCCCGCTGCTGGAGCTCAGTGCGCGAAACGACGCGGTGCACCTCGCCGTGCACGTTCACCTGGTGACGAGCGGCTGCCTTTTCCTGGCCGGGCTGGTTGGCGCCGATCCCTCGCCTCGGCCCCTGCCGCACGGCGGCCGCCTCCTCTCGGCGCTGGTGGCAGTGCCGTTCCACGCGTTCCTCGGCCTGGTCCTGCTCTCGGCTCGTGCGCCACTGGCTCCCGAGGCCTACCCGTCGCTCTCGGACCAGCGCACCGCCGCCGGGCTCCTCTGGGGCATGGGCGAGCTCTTCACCCTGGCCGTGGCCGCCGTCGTCGTCCGGCAGTGGTACGTGGCCGATCGGCGAGCCGGCACCCGCGCTGACCGACAGGCCGACGCCGCCGTTGCCGTCGCGGCGGCGGCCGAGAACGGGGCCGAGCACCGGCGATCGTGACGCCGCCATCGAGCGGTCTGCGGTTGCGGCGGGTCGGCGCGGTTGGACCCGGTGGAGCGTCCAGCAGACCACGCCCCGCTCCTGACGCTCGGGTCCCGGGACGCAGGACCGCCCATCTTGGTTGTCACCCGGGCTGCGTAGGTTGACGGGGTGCCCGTCCCCGGACCGGTCGCGCTGGGGCGCGGCGTCGTCATCAACGCAGGTGGTGCCATCCCGGCGCCGTGGATCACCGCCGAGGTGGTCACCGTCGACGATGCCGTCCTGCGGTCACCGGCGGAGGTGGTGGGGCGCCTTCACGAGGCGTGGGCCACCCGCACGCCAGTGGTGGTCGAGCTGGCGGTCGACCCGGCCCGGTTCCGCGTCCCGCAGGACATCAGCGATGCGCCCTGGCGGCTGGCACCCGACTTCGAGCCCTGGTTCGACCGGCTGCACTTCCTGGTCTGGGCCAACACCTACGACGCCCGCACCGGCCATTTGATCTGGTGGTGGGGGCGCAAGGCGGCCCGGGCTGGCGCCGTCGACACCCCCATCGGCACAGCCGACGTGGTGCTGGCCGACGGCACCGAGGCGTGGGTGGACGGTGGGCCCCGGCGGCCGTGGGGCGCCCAGGAGCTCGGGGGCGTAGCCGTCGTGCACAGCGAGAGCGTGGAACTGGGCCGGCTCGGGCCTGCCCCCCCGACGGTCGAGCCCGGCGCCGATCTGGCCCCCGACCAGCTGGGCGCCGTCGCCCACCTGGCCGGCCCGGCCCGGGTGATCGCCCCTGCTGGTTCCGGCAAGACGCGGGTGCTGACCGAGCGGTTGCGCCACCTCCTGGGCGATCGCGGATGGGAGCCCGACGGCGTGCTGGCCGTGGCCTACAACAAGGAGGCCCAACTCGAGCTGGAGCGTCGCACCTCGGCCTTCCGCCCGCGGGTGCGCACCCTCAACGCCTTGGGCTACTGGGTGCTGGGCGAGCACCGGGGTTCCGCCCCCGCCTTGCTGGAGGAACGCGACACCCGACGGCTGGTCGAGTCGCTGCTTCCCGGTCGGCGCCAGCGGAGGGCCAACACCGATCCCATCGGGCCCTACCTCGAGGCGCTGGGCTCCGTTCGCCTCGGCCTGACCGACCCAGCCACCGTCGAGGCCGTGCGCGACGACGTCGACGGGTTGGCCGACCTGTTCGCGCCCTACCGCGCCCACCTGGCCGAGAACCGGGTCGTCGACTTCGACGACCAGGTCTATGGGGCTATCGAGGCCCTGCTCGGCGACGGGCAGTTTCGGCGCCGCATGCAGGGTCGGTGCCGCCACCTCCTCGTCGACGAGTTCCAGGACCTGACCCCGGCCCACGTGCTCCTGATCCGGCTGCTCGCCCTCCCCGCCCTCGACGTGTTCGGCGTGGGCGACGACGACCAGGTCATCTATGGCCACAACTCGGCCGACCCGGCGTTCCTCATCGACTACCAGCGGCTGTTCCCCGGCGCCACCGCCCACCCGCTCACGGTCAACTACCGGTGCCCGGTCAAGGTGGTCGACGGCGCCCGCACCCTGCTCGGCTACAATCACCGCCGGGTCGCCAAGGAGATCGTGGCCGGCCCACTGGCCGACCCCACGCCGGGCGGGCTCCGGGTGGTGGAACATGGTCCTGACGAGGCCGCCCGCACCACGGTCGAAGTGGTGCAGGGTTGGCTCGCCGAACCCGACGTGGAACCGGTCTCGGTCGCCGTGTTGGCCCGGGTCAACTCGTTGCTGCTGGCCCCTCAGGTGGCCCTGGCCGAGGCCGGGGTTGCGCTCACCTCGGTGCTGCGGCCCGAGGTGCTCGAACGCACCGGGATGCGAGCTGCGCTGGCGTATCTTCGCATCGGGGTCGCCGGCGACCGCATCGACCCCCGAGACATCGTCGAGGTCATGCGCCGCCCCACCCGTGGGCTGCCCCAGTGGTTCCCCGACCGCCTGGAGCGGCGGACCACCTGGTCGACGAAGGCCCTCAAGGGTCTTGCCGACCAGGTGCCCGACAAGGAGGCGGCCAAGGTGGCGCGCCTGGCCGACGACCTCGGCGCAGTGGTGGCCGCAGCCAAGGGCGGCTCCACTCGCGACGTGCTGGAGGTGGTGCGCGACGACGTCGGCCTGGGGACCGCCATGGGCATGCTCGACCGCACCGGGGGTGGCCAGGGGTCGAGCCACCTCGACGACCTCGAAGGCCTGCTCGGCGTGGCCGACCTGCACCCCGACCCCGCCGGCTTCGAGCCCTGGCTGCGCCGGGTGTTCGGCCGCGAGTCCGACCCGGCGGGCGTGACCCTCTCCACCATCCACCGGGTCAAGGGACGCGAGTGGGACCGGGTGCTGGTGTTCGGCGTGGCCGATGGCGTGGTGCCGCACCGCCTCAGCGACGACGTCGAGGAGGAGCGCCGGGTGCTCCACGTGGCCATCACCCGTGGCCGTCACCGGGTGGCCGTGCTGGCCGACCGCTCCCGACGATCGCCGTTCCTGGCCGAGATGGCCGGCACCGCGCCGAAGCGCCCGGCGCTTCGCCCGGGCGAGGAACGGCCTTCGCGCCAGGGGGCCGACGTGGAGCCGCTGTTCAAGGCGTCGGCCAAGGGGCGGGCGGCCGCTGCTGCCGCAGACTCGATCGTGGCGTCGGAGGGCCTGGTGCTGAAGCTCCTCGGCGGCTACGACGGGGCGGTGGAGACGGCCGGTGGCCGCAGTGTCACCGTGCGCCTGCCCACCGGCGGCACCCTCACCGTCCGCTACGGCGAACGGGTCGAGCACGCCGGCCGCAAGGGCCCCCTCGCCGCCCCGACCGACCTGTGGGGCGGGGCCGCCGGCGCAGAGGCGGTGCTGCGGGCGTGGCGCACCGAGCGATCGAAGGATGACGGCGTTCCGCCCTACGTCGTGCTCAGTGACGCCCACCTGCGCGGCATCGCCCTGGCCCGGCCCGCCGACGCCGCCGGCCTGTTGGCCTGCGACGGCATCGGCCCCACCAAGCTCGACCGCTACGGCGACGCCATCCTCGCCCGCCTCGACACCGTCGACGGTTGACCGAGCGGGACGGCCGTCAGGACTCGTTCTGGTCGCGGAGAAAGCGCTCGACCTCTTCGCCCAGCTCGTCGGCTGAGGGGATCATGGGTTCGGCTGCTTCGGCGTGGTTGGCGGCCATCTCGTCGTGGCGGGCCTCGAGGGCCTGGAGCATGCCGAGGTGATCGGTGTTCGCGGCCATGGCCACGTCGATGCGGTTGCGGGTGCGTTCGGCGTCGTCGGCCAGGTCGCCCTTGGGCAGGTCCAGCCCGGCGGTGCGCTCGAGCTGGTCGAGCAGGGCCAGGGCGGCGGCCGGGTAGGGCGCCATCTCACCGCTGACGTAGTGGGGGACCTGGGCCCACAGGCCGACGGCAGGGAGGTCGAGCTCGGCGCACCGGTACTCGATGGCGGCCTGCACACCGGCCGGCACGTCGAGCGACCCCCGCAGCAGGCCCGAGACCGCTGCCAGTTCGGCCGACGAGGCGGTGACCGACATGGTGACCGGCCGGGTGTGCGGCACCGTGGCCGGGTAGGCACCGAGGCCCACCACCAGCCGGGTGCCGAAGTCCTGGGCCAGCTCCAGCACCGATTCGGTGAAGGCCCGCCAGGTGTGGTCGGGTTCGGCGCCGAGCAGCAACATGACGTCGTTGCCGACCTCGTCGGTGCCGGCGCGCAACTCGATGCTGGGCCACGACAGGCCGGTGTTCACGCCGTCGGCCAGGTGCATGATCGGCCGACGGGCCCGGTGGTCGAGCAGGACGTCGGCGTCGAAGGTGGCCACCGGGTAGGTGTCGAGCCCCTTGAGCAGGGTCTGCACCGCACTGCCAGCCGCGTAGCCGGCATCGATCCACCCTTCGAGCACCACCACCAGGACCGGGGCGTCGAGCGAGGGCTGGTCGTGCAGGTCGTAGAGGGACACGTCAGGCGTCGATCTTGTCGAGCGAGGCCAGGGAGGCGGCCCCCAGCATGTGGACCATGTCGCCAAAGGCGTCGGCGTCGGCGCCGTCGTCGCCCATGGCACCGGCCTTGTAGCGGGCGTACACCCCTTCGAGGATGCACGCCAGCTTCCAGTAGGCGAAGGCGACGTAGTAGTCGAGATCGCCCACCGGCCGTCCGCCTGCTGCCTCGTAGGCGGCCACCATCTCGGCCCGGGTCGGGAACCCCTCCAGCGCGGTAGCCGCCCCGGGGAGCGCGGCGAAGGGGTCGTCGGCCTCGGTCCAGTAGACCATCAGCACCCCGAGGTCGGCCAGGGGATCGCCGAGGGTGCAGATCTCCCAGTCGAGCACGGCGATGACCTCGCCGGCTTCGTCGACCATGCAGTTGTCGAGTCGGTAGTCGCCGTGGACGATCGCCGGCGCCCCCTGCTCGGGGATGGCCTTCTGCAGGCGCTCGTGAGCCTCGGTCACCACGGGGACGTCGCGGGTGAGCGACTGCTCGAACTGGCCGTTCCACCGCTTGAGCTGGCGGGCGATGTAGCCCTCCTTGCGACCCAGCTCGCCGAGGCCAACCGCGTCGGGGTCGACGGCGTGGATCCTGGCCAGGGTCTCGGCCACCGACAGCCCGGCCCTTCGCCGCACCTCGGGAGAGACGTCGGCGGCCACCCCGGCGTCGCGGATCACCAGACCGGGGACGAATCCCATGACGTAGAACGGCGCCCCGTTGACCTCGGCGTCGGTGCACAGCCCCACCACCGGGGCTACGGGCACGTCCGTGGAGTCGAGCGCGGAGATGATGCGGTGTTCGCGGCCCATGTCGTGGGCCGTGGCCAGCACGCTCCCGGTCGGTGGGCGGCGCAGCACCCATACGCCGTCCCCGGCGTCGGTGACCCGATAGGTGAGGTTCGAGCGACCGCCGGCGATCAGGTGGAAGGCCAGCGGAGGGGTGACGCCTTCGACGTGGTCGCCGAACCAGGAGGTGACCCGGTCGACGTCGATGCCCCGGGCGGGCGCGGTGGCGGTCATGGCTCCGCCAACCTAGTGCTGCCCGGCCGCCCCTTCGATGGGACGGAGTCGGCCCGGCGGTAGCGTGGCGGCCATGGTCGACGTCACCGATACAACGTTCGAAGCCGAGATCCTGGCCCGTTCCGAGCAGGTCCCCGTCGTCGTCGACCTGTGGGCGCCGTGGTGCGGACCGTGTCGCACGCTGGGGCCGATCATCGAAAAGGTGGTGGCCGAGACCGACGGCGAGGTGGTGCTGGTCAAGGTCAACACCGACGAGAACCCTGGCCTGACCCAGGCCTTCAAGGTCCAGGGCATCCCTGCGGTCCACGCCGTCCACCAGCGCAACGTGGTCGCCAGCTTCGTCGGCGCCCAGCCCGAGGCCAAGGTGCGCGAGTTCGTCAACGCCCTGCTCCCGTCGGAGGCCGAACGGGCCATCGCCGCGCTGCTCGAAGCGGGCGACGAGGACTCGCTCCTCAAAGTGCTCGAGGAGGTCCCGGGCCACCCGGTCGCCGTGGTGGCCCTGGCCGAGCTCTACGTGGCCGACGACTGCCCCGACGACGCCATCGCCATGTTGCACAAGATCCCCGAGTCCCCCGAGACCCGTCGGGTGGCGGCGTTGGCCCGCACCGGTGCCCCGGTGAGCGACAGCGACGAGGGTCCACTCGCCGGCATCGACGTGGAGGCCAAGCTCACCGCCCTGCTGGACCGGGTGAAGGACGACGACGAAGCCCGCCAGGAGTACCTCGACCTGCTGGAGCTGATGGGGTCCACCGACCCCCGCACCGTCGAGTACCGCCGCGCGTTGAGCCGCCAGCTGTTCTAGCGACGACCGACCTCGACGAGCCCCTTCTCGTAGTGGGTTGGGTTTGCCGGGTCCTGGCGCCGTGGATCCAACCCAGTTCGGTGGCTGGGACGCCGAGAGGCCGGTGACTCGCCGCATCCCCGACGGCGCCGAGCGCGGAGAGCAGGCTGGGTCCGTGCGGATCGGATGGATCGAGCAGCGGCCGGGCTACCGGTTGTGGATCGGCGGGCCGGTGCCGCCCGGCGCAGGAGCGTGGACGCTGGGTTCCCTGGTGATCGTGCGTCGGCGCCTGGCCGATCGCACCCACCTGCTGGCCCACGAGCTCGAACACGTCCACCAGTGGCGCCAGCAGGGAGCGCTCGGCTTCCTCCACCGCTACCTGACGGAGTACCTGGGCTGGCGCCTGCGGGGCTACACCCACGCCGCCGCCTACCGACGGATCCCGGCCGAGATCTCGGCCGAGTGGCGAGCCCGTCGCCACCTCGGCATCGGCGTCGGCGTCGGACCGACTCCACCGGACCGGTAGGCGGTCGTCGCGGTGACGGCCACGGGCGGGCCGGAAGCCGGATGGCCAAGGCCAGCCGTGCGGCCTGGCATGCGGGCACCTCGGTCCGTCCTTCGACGCTCGACAGACCTCCCTGCGTGACGGTGCCTCTCGACGTTCGTCGCCCAGACGGGTAGCCTGCCCCCAAGCCTTCCCCTCCCGTCCGTTGCCGCGCACCTGGAGGGCCCATGGCCCAACGCCGATCCTTGACCGACCCTGCTGCAGCGCGCCCGCCCCAGGGGGATCCGCCGGACACCGAAGTGACGGAGCCGCTCGGGACCTCAGGCGAAGACCCTCTGGCCCACCTGCGGCCACTGCCGGCCGAGACAGTGGGCGAGCGGCTCGGTCGCCTGGCCGGGTCCCGGCCCCTCCTGGAACCGGCGCGAGCGCCGTTGGTGCTCCTGGCCGCAATCCTGCTGGCGGTGGTGGGGTGGTGGTTCCTCAGACCTCCGACGGCACCCATCGAGTCGTCCATTCCGCTGGCCACGTCGGCCGACGGGATCTCCGCAGCGGGTTCGGTGCCCGGCGGCCCGTCCGGCTCGGCGGCGGTGTCGAGCACGACCACGGCGATCGCCGAGGAGCTGGTGGTGCAGGCGGCAGGGGCGGTGGCCCGGCCGGACGTCTACCGCCTCCCGGCCGATGCTCGAGTGGACGATCTGGTCCGGGAGGCTGGCGGGCTGACCCCGGACGCCGACGCCGATCGGGTCAACCTGGCTGCCCCGGTCGGCGACGGCGAGCGCGTGTGGGTCCCCAGGCGAGGCGAGGTCGACCCACCCCAGGTGGTGGCCGGCACGGGCGGCGGGGGTTCGGCGGGCGCCGGTGACCCGGGAACGAGCAGCACGGACGTGACCCCCGCTGAAGCGGAGGTCGTCGACCTGAACACGGCCACCGCCACCGACCTGGAGACCCTGCCCGGCGTGGGCCCGGCCACCGCTGCGGCGATCCTCTCCTACCGAGACGAGCAGGGTGCGTTCTCCTCGGTCGACGAGCTCCTCGAGGTGCGTGGGATCGGCGAGGCCAAGCTCGAAGCGATCCGCCCGTTGGCCCGGGTGTGACCGACCGGGTCTCCACGCCCGCAGACGGCCTGCCGGTGGAACCGCCGGAGTCGCCGAGCGACGACGCTCGGCGATCGAGCCCGGTCACCGGCCCGCCGAGCGTGACGGGATCCTTGCACCGTGCCAGTGCCGTCCCGCCGGCACGTGAGCTGCGGGGTGGGGTGCTTACCGATCGGGGGGCCGTCGTGCTGGCTGCGGCCGTGGCGTCGGGGGCATGGTGGCACGAGCCGCTGCCGTTGTGGTTGGGGGTGGTGGCGGTCGTGGTGGCCCTGGCAGTGCGGCGGCCGTGGCTCCTCGTCGCCGGCGGCTTTGTGCTGGCGACTGCGCTCGGTGAGCGGGCGTGGGCTGGGCTCGACCCTATGTCGCCGGCTCCGTTCGCCGGCACCGTCACCCTCCTGGCCGACCCGACCGCCACGCCGTACGGCGTGCGGGTCGACGTGCGGGTGGGCGAGCGGCGCGTGGAGCTCGATGCGTCCGACGCCGCCGGCGGCACCGTCGGCCAGGCCCTGGCCGGTGAGCGCCTCGTCGTGACCGGACGCCTCCGCCCCCCGCCGGCCGACGCCCCATGGTTGGTGCCCCGTCACGTGGTCGGTCGCTTGGCGGTGGAGCGGGCCGAGCGGCTCGACGGCGGTGCGGCGCCCGGTCGGGCCGCCAACCGGTTCCGGCGCCTGCTCGGCCGGGGAGCCGAGGTCCTGCCCGAAGCGCACCGCTCGCTCTACGGCGGCTTCGTGCTCGGCGACGACCGCAACCAGCCTCCCGAGCTGGTCGACGACTTCCGCGCTGCCGGGCTCACCCACCTGCTGGTGGTGTCGGGCCAGAACGTGGCCTTCGTCCTGGTACTGGTGTCGCCACTCACCGGCCGGTTGCGGTTGGGCGGTCGATGGGCGGTGACGGTGGCGGTGATCGGCGCGTTCGGGGTGGTCACGCGCTTCGAGCCGTCGGTCCTGCGGGCGTCGGCCATGGCGGCGCTGGCGGTGACGGCTGTGCTGGCCGGCCGGCCGACGGGCACGCTGCGGGTGCTGGCCCTGGCGGTGAGCGGGCTGGTGCTGGTGGATCCGTTGCTTGTCCATTCGGTCGGGTTCCAGCTCTCGGTGGCGGCGTCGCTGGGGATCGCCGTGCTGGGACCGCCCATCACCACCCACCTGCGCGGCCCCCCGTGGTGGCGCGAGGCACTAGGGGTCACCCTGGCCGCTCAGCTCGGCGTGGCCCCGGTGCTGGTGCCCCGCTTCGGCGGGGTGCCGGTGGTGTCGATCGCAGCCAACGTGGCTGCGGTGCCGGTGGCCGGGCTGGTCACCACCTGGGGCCTGCCCGCCGGCGTGATCGCCGGGCTCGGTGGCCCGGCGGTGGCCCACCTCGTGCACCTTCCCACCCGACTGCTGATCGGCTGGGTGGCGGCCGTGGCCCGGGTGGCCGCCGGTGTCCCGCTCGGCGAGCTCGCCGCGCCCGGGCTCATGCTGGCAGTGGCCGGTGGGGGAGCGGCGGTGGTGTTGGCCCGACATCGACCGACGTGGCGGGCCGCCCGGATCGTCGCCCTCGGTGCGGTCGCTGTCGCGCTGTTCGCACCGGCCGTGGCCCTCCGCTCCCCGCCGCTCGAGGTCCAGGCGGCGCCCGGCGTCGCCGTCTACCGCGCTGGTGGCGCAACCGTCGTGGTCCTCGATGCCGACCCCGGCGCCAAGGTCCTCTTGGAAGGCCTCCGTCTAGCCGGCGTGCGCCGCATCGACGTGTTGGTGTCCGAACACGAACCGTCGCCCGACGTGGTCCGGGCCCTCCGCCACCGCTGGCCCGTCACCCGCCTCCTGGCCACCACCGCCCCCATCCGCCTCGCTGTCGGCGGCCTGGTGGTCGACGTCGTGGAACCGGGCGAAGTCTCTGTCGCACCGGATCGAAGCGCTTCGAGCTGACAGGCGCAGCCGGCAGTGCCTAGGCAGGGCCGTGGGGAATCGGTCGGTCGGTAGGGTCGGGCGGTGGTCGTGTCGCAGCCTGCTCCCGCCGTGGACCTGTCGGGACGGGCGCTCCTGCTGGGCCTGCCGGGCGACGTGGACTTCTACGACTACCGGGGGGTCACGGCCGGTGTCGTGGCCGAGCGCATCGCAGGGTCGCGGGGTCACGTGCCGGTGGGCGTGCAGGTCTCCGATCCGACGGTGATCCCCACCGCGGTGGCTGCGGGCGCGGCGTTGGTGCACCTACCGTCAGGTGCCGGGTGGGCCGACGAGGTGCGCTCGGCAGCTGCCGGCGGGGTGGTGGTGGTCCTGACCGGCGACCATTGGCTGACGGTGGGAGTGGCGCTCGACCTGGTCGGCCACGCCGCCCGGCCGGAGAACGTGGTGGTGGAGCTGGCGGTGACCTCATCGGCCGGCGTCGTCGACGCCCGGGCGATCGGCCGCTACCAGGCCGCTGGCTTGTCGGTGGGGGTGGTGCTGCTGGCGGAGCCGGGCCCGGCCGACGAGGTGACCGGTTGGGAGGTGGGCATGCTGACCCACCTGCTCGACCTGGGCGTGCGCACCGTTCGCAACGTCGGGCAGGTCCGCCTGCGCCGGGTGCAGGCCGTGGTCGACGCCGTGGCCCTAGCCCGGCAGGGCGACCGATGACCGTGCCGGTGCACCTGCTCAAGGGCAGTGACGACGTGTTGCGGGGCGAGGCCCTCAGTGCGCTGGTGGACCGGCTCGTGGGCACCGACGACCGCTCGTTGCTCGTGGACGAGTTCGACCTCGACGTGGTCAGGTTGGGCGCCGCCATCGACGCCGCCCAGACCCCGCCGTTCCTGACCGATCGGCGCATCGTGGTCGTGCGCCGCTTCGGCCGGTTCTCCAAGGCCGACGACGTCAAGGAGCTGGTGGCCTACCTGGAGGACCCGCTGGGCACCACCACCGTCGTGTTGGTGTGGGAGAAGGCCGTCGGCGCCGTCGAGTCAGGCGAGGTCGCGGCCAAGGCGCCGCGGATCCCGCCTAACCTCACCAAGGCGGTGACCGCCGCAGGCGGCGAGGTCCTCGACGCCGACCCGCAGGCCCGCAACATGGGTGGCTGGGTCGCCGATCAGCTGTCCGCGGCGGGCCTCGACGTGGACGGAGCGATGCGCAACCGCATCGTCGACACCCTCGGCGAGGACGCCGGTGCGCTCGTCGGTTTGATCGAACGGCTGAAGGGGGCGTACGGGCCCGGCACCCGGCTACGGGCGGAGGACGTGGAGCCCTTCCTCGGGTCGGCCGGTGGCGTGCCCCCGTGGGAGCTGACCGACGCCATCGACCGCGGCGACGTTCCCGCCGCGTTGGACCGTCTGACCCGCATGGTGCGCGGTGGCGAACGCCACCCCCTCGCCATCATGGCCACCCTGCAGACCCACTACGTGCGGATGTTGCGCCTCGACGGTTCGGGGGTCCGGGGTGAGAAGGACGCCGCAGTTCTGCTGGGCCTCAAGGGCTCCACGTTCCCGGCCAAGAAGGCGCTCACCCAGTCACGAAAGCTGGGCGGTCCGGGCATCCGTCGGGCCGTGGCCCTGTTGGCCGGTGCCGACATCGACCTGCGCGGCGCTCAGGCCTGGCCCGGTGAACTGGTGATGGAGGTCCTCGTCGCCCGCCTGGCCCGCCTGTCTCGCAACACCCGCTGACCGCAGCGAGCGACGCCATCCTGCAACTTCCGTGGGAGCGTGGGTGAAGAGGGGCGGGGCCCGATGATCGCGTCGAGCCCGATGGGCTCGCCGAAGCGGTCAGGCGTCGGCGGAGGCGGCAGCGAGGCGCTTGGCCAGGCGGGACTTGCGACGGGCGGCGGCGTTGCGGTGGATGACGCCCTTGTTGGCCGCCTTGTCGATCCGCTTCATGGCGATGGCGGCCGCAGCCTCGGCGTGCTCGGCCCCGGTTTCGGCGGCCACCAGGGCACCCTTGACGCGGGTGCGCAACTCGGACCGCACGCCCTTGTTGGCGACGCGCCGCTTCTCGTTCTGGCGGTTGCGCTTGATCTGGCTCTTGATGTTGGCCACGGGTGTGCCGGCTCCATTGCGGGGTGGTGGTAGGAGACAGGTCGTCTCGAAGCCGTAGAAACCTAGTGCCCGCCGGTCGTCTGTGTCACACCCGGTCATCGGCTGATCGGGTCCCCTCCGGGGTTGGAGGGCCGTCGAAGGGCGGTTGGTAGCGTCGCTCGGGCCATGGACCGTTCGAAGATCCGCTCGCTGAGCGTCATCGCCCACATCGACCACGGCAAGACCACCCTCAGCGACCGCATCCTGGAGGTCACCGGGGCCGTCAGTGCCCGCGACATGCGGGCCCAGTACCTCGACTCCATGGACATCGAGCGCGAGCGGGGCATCACGATCAAGCTCCAGTCGGTCCGGCTCGACTACCGAGGCCACGTCCTCAACCTGATCGACACTCCCGGCCACGTCGACTTCGGCTACGAGGTCAGCCGCTCGCTCGCCGCCTGCGAGGGCGTGATCCTGCTGGTCGACGCCGCCCAGGGCATCGAGGCCCAGACCCTCGCCAACTGCTATCTGGCCTTGGAGAACGACCTCGAGATCGTGGCCTGCCTGAACAAGATCGACCTCCCGGCCGCCGACCCCGACCTCTACGCCGCGGAGATCGAGAACGTCCTCGGCATCGCGGCGGCCGACATTCTGCGCATCAGCGCCAAGACCGGTGAGGGCGTGCCCGAGCTGCTCGACGCCGTCATCGACCGCATCCCGGCACCCGAGGGCGACCCCGACGCGCCCCTGCAGGCGCTCATCTTCGACTCGCACTTCGACCAGTACCGCGGCGTGGTGTCATCGGTCCGGGTCATGCACGGCACGATGCGCACCGGCGAGAAGCTGCGGTTCATGCAGGCCGGGGCGGTCTACGAGGCCGACGAGGTCGGTGTCCGCAACCCGGTCCCCACACCGGTGACCGCGCTCGGTCCGGGCGAGACCGGCTACCTCATCGCCGGCATCAAGGACGTGGCGGAGGCGCGGTCCGGCGAGACCGTCACCACCGCCCGCCACCCCGCACTGGAGCCGCTCGACGGCTACCGCGACCCCAAGCCCATGGTGTTCTGCGGCATCTATCCCATCGACGGCGACCAGTTCCCCGAGCTGCGTGAGGCGCTCGACAAGATGCGGCTCTCGGACGCGAGCGTCACCTTCGAGCCGGAGACGTCGGGTGCGCTGGGCTTCGGGTTCCGGTGCGGGTTCCTCGGCCTGCTGCACATGGAGATCGTGCGCGAGCGCCTCGAGCGTGAGTTCGACCTCAGCCTCATCGCCACCGCGCCCAGCGTGGCCTACCTGGTGAATCGAACTGACGGGCGGGTCATGGAGGTCGACAACCCGTCCGAGATGCCGTCCACCACCGAGATCGAAAACATCGAAGAACCGTGGTTCGACGTCACCATCCTCACGCCGTCGGCCTACACCGGCACGATCATGGACCTCTGCCAGACGCGACGGGGCGAGATGGACAAGCTGGAGTACCTCTCGCCGGAGCGGGTGGAGCTCAAGTACAAGGTGCCGCTGGCCGAGGTGGTCACCGACTTCTTCGACCAACTCAAGAGCCGCACCCAGGGCTACGCCAGCCTCGACTACGAAGCCGCCGGTTACCGGGTGTCCAACCTGGTGCGGGTGGACGTGCTGCTCAACTCGGTGCCCGTCGACGCCTTCTCCATGGTCATCCACCGTGACAAGTCCGACGACTACGGCCGCAAGATGTGCGAGAAGCTCAAGGAGCTCATCCCCCGGCAGATGTTCGACGTGCCCATCCAGGCGGCGGTCGGCGGCCGGATCATCGCCCGCCAGACGGTGAAGGCCAAGCGCAAGGACGTACTGGCCAAGTGCTACGGCGGCGACATCACCCGCAAGCGCAAGCTGTTGGAGAAGCAGAAGGAGGGCAAGAAGAAGATGAAGAACATCGGCCGCGTCGAGGTCCCCCAGGAAGCGTTCGTCTCCGCCCTCAAACTCGACGACTGATCAGCCGCCCCTCGAGCAGCGGCTGCGCTGACCCAACTGAGCCCAGGCGGGTAGCACGCGTCGGTGGCTGAACAGACGATCGGAGTGCTGTGGTTCCGGCGGGACCTGCGCCTGGCTGACAACCCTGCGTTGCGGGCCGCGGCCGATGCGCATGACCGCCTGGTGGCCCTCTTCGTGCACGACCCCGCCCTCATCGGCCCGTCCGGTGCCAACCGGCTGGTCTTCCTGCACCGTTGCCTCGACGCCCTCGACGCCGACCTGGGCGGACTGCTGGTGGAACGCCACGGCGATCCCGTCGCCGTCGTCGCCGAGCTGGCCGCCGAGGTGGAGGCCGAGGCGGTCTACGTCGCTGAGGACTTCGGGCCTTACGGCGTGCGACGTGACGAGGCGGTGGAGGAGGCGTTGGGCGACGCCGGCCGACCCCTGGAGCGAGTCGGGAGCCCGTACGCCGTGCCCCCCGACACCCTGGTCACCGGCGGCGGCACGCCGTTCAAGGTCTTCACGCCGTTCTCACGGGCCTGGCGCGCCCACGGCTGGGACGACCCCGTGACCGCACCCCGCAACACGGCGTGGCTCGACGGCATCCCCGGTGGTGGGCGCCCCACGTCTCCGCAGCCCGACGCCACCGGAGGGCTGCCCGCCGGCGGTGAGGTGGCTGCTGCGGACCTGGCCGACGCCTTCCTCTCGGACTGCATCGAGGGCTACACCGATGACCGCAACCGGCCCGACCTCGATCTCACGAGCCGCCTGTCGGCCCACCTCAAGTACGGCACCATCCACCCCCGCCAGCTGCTCCACCGGGCGGGGCGCACCAAGGGCGCCACCACGTGGACCGGCGAGTTGTGCTGGCGCGACTTCTACGCCGACGTGCTCTACCACCGTCCCGACTCCGCCCGGACGAACTACGTGAAGGCGATGGACGGCCTGAGATGGGACGAGGGTAAGCGAGCCGACGAGCGCTTCGAGGCCTGGACCCAGGGCCGCACCGGGTACCCGATCGTGGACGCCGGGATGCGCCAGCTCCTCGGTGAGGGATGGATGCACAACCGGGTGCGGATGATCACCGCCTCGTTCCTGGTCAAGGACCTCCACCTCGACTGGACGCGAGGGGCCCGGTGGTTCCTGCGCCACCTCGTCGACGGCGACCTGGCGTCCAACAACCACGGGTGGCAGTGGACGGCGGGGACGGGCACCGATGCCGCACCGTTCTTCCGCATCTTCAACCCCACCGTCCAGGGTCAGCGCTTCGATCCCGGGGGCGATTACGTGCGCCGCTGGGTGCCCGAGCTGCGTGGCATCGAGGGCAAGGCCGTGCACGAGCCGTGGAAGCTCGGCGACGCCGACCTGTTCAGCGGAGGGTCGACCGGGTACCCGGACCCGATCGTCGACCACAAGGTCGAACGGGCCGAGGCCCTCGAGGGCTACCAGCGCCGGTAGCCCCGCCGCTCGTTCACCAGGCGTCGGCCGGCAGAGCACAGGTTCGCTGGCTGGCACTCGGTAGGATCGACTGCCAGCGAACCCGGGAGGTGCCGTGCTCGACGAACGCAAGGCTTCCATCCTTCGAGCCGTGGTGGAGGAGTACGTCGAGACTGCGCAACCCGTCGGCTCCGGCCACGTGGTCGACGCGCCTGGGGTGAGCGTCTCGTCGGCCACCGTCCGCAACGAGATGGCCGCCCTCGAGACCGACGGCTTCCTGGCTCAGCCCCACACCTCGGCCGGGAGGATCCCCACCGAGAAGGGGTACCGCTACTTCGTCGACGCCATGGACCAACCGTCGCTCGACCGGGCGGCCACCCAACAGGTGCGGGCCTTCTTCGACAAGGCCCACGGTGAGATCGAGCAGATGTTGGCCGACACCTCCCGCCTCCTCACGGGTCTCACCGATCACGCGGCGGTCATCGTCGGCCCGCCCCACGAAGTGGGCCGGGTGCGGTCGGTGCAGCTCGTGGGGCTCACCGACCGCGTCGCTCTGCTGGTGGCGGTGCTCGGCAACGGCGTGGTGGAGAAGCGCACCATCGACCTGGCCACCGACACCGACGCCGACGCCCTGGGCGCAGCGGCCGAGCACCTCGCCGCCCACGGCACCGGCCACGCCCTGTCGACGCTCGCAGTTGTCGGCGGCTCGAGCGAACCCGCGGTCGAAGCGGTGCTCGACCGGGTCCGGCAGGTGGTGGCAGAGGCACCCGACCCCGAAGCGGACCACGTCTTCGTCAACGGGGCGTCGCGCATGGCGGCGTCGTTCGAGGCGGTCGAGACCGTGCGCTCGGTGCTGACGATCCTCGAACAGCAGCTGGTGGTGGTGTCGCTCCTGCGAGACGTGGTGGACCGTGGCCTCAACGTGGCCATCGGTAGCGAGACCGGCATGCAGAACCTGGCCGATTGCGCGCTCGTGGTGGCCCCCTACACGGTCGACGGCCAACGGGTCGGCACCGTCGGCGTCCTCGGCCCGACCCGCATGAACTATCCCCAAGCGCTTGCGGCGGTGGCCGTGGTCGGCCAGCGCCTCGGGCACCGGTTGAGCGAAGGCTGAGCACCGCACCCGTGGCCACCGACTACTACGAGCTGCTCGAGGTCGAGCGAAACGCCGACACCGGCGAGATCAAACGCGCCTACCGGGTGGCGGCGCGGCGCTGGCACCCCGACAACAACCCTGACGACACCGCCGCCGAGACCCGGTTCAAGGAGGTGGCCAACGCCTACGAGGTGTTGAGCGACCCCGACAAGCGGGCCCACTACGACCGCTTCGGAGCCGACGGGCCCCGCGGCGGGGGCGGTGACCCGTTCGGCTTCGGCGGAGCAGGCGGCGGTCTCGGCGACATCTTCGAGACCTTTTTCGGCGGCCAGGGCGGCGCCGCTGGTGGAGGCCGACGGGCGGGCCCGGCGGCCGGACCCGATCTCGAGGTGGCGGTGCAGATCGACTTCGAGGCCGCCGTCTTCGGGACGGCGGAGGAGGTCACCGTCCGTACCGCGGTGCCCTGCGAGACCTGCGAGGCAACCGGTGCCGCACGTGGCACCCATGCGGCCCGCTGCGACCAGTGCGGCGGCGCTGGGCAGGTCCGCCAGGTCCGCCAGTCCATCCTGGGTCAGATGGTCACCGCGGTGGCCTGCCCGGTCTGTCGGGGCGCCGGGGAGGTCATCGCCGAGCCGTGTGGAACCTGTGACGGCGACGGGCGAGAGATCACCGAGAAGACCTACACCGTCGACATCCCTGCCGGGGTCGACACTGGGTCCACCCTTCGGCTCTCCGGCTTCGGCGCCGTCGGGTCGCGGGGTGGCGGTCGCGGCGACCTCTACGTCCAGGTCCGGGTGCGCAGCCACGACCGTTTCGAGCGCGACGGCGTCGACCTGGTGCACGAGCTGCACCTCCCCGTCACCCAAGCCGCGCTGGGAGCGGTCCTGTCGTTTCCCACGCTCGACGGCGACGAGGAACTGGTGGTGCCGCGCGGCACCCAGACCGGCAAGGTGTTCCGTCTGCGGGGGCGGGGGGTGCCCCACGTGCGCGGTCGAGGTCGTGGCGACCTCCTCGTGGCGGTGGTGGTCGACACCCCTACCGACCTCGAGCCTGATGTCGAGGAGGCGTTGCGGAACGTGGCCGCCCAGCGGGGTGAGGAGGTGGTCCCGGCCGAACAGGGGTTCCTCTCCCGCATCAGGTCGGCGTTCTCCTGACCCGGCCCGTTCCCTCGGGCGGCGGACCGTTCGTGTTCGTGGCCGACCTGGGTCACCCGCACCTGGCAGACGACGACCACCACCACCTGGCCCGGGCCCAGCGCCTGCGCGACGGCGACCCGCTGGTGCTGGGTGATGGCGCCGGGCGGTGGTGCGCGGCGCGCTTCAGCGGCGACCGACCGACGCTCGACGGAGAGCCCGTGCTGGCGCCGTGTCCGCTCCCGCCGGTGGGGGTGGCGTTCGCCCTGGTTAAGGGGACCAAGCCCGAGCTGATGGTGCAGAAGCTCACCGAGCTGGGCGTGGACCGGATCCGGCCGTTCGTGGCCGCCCGCTCGGTGGTGCGGTGGGACGCCGAGAAGGCCGGGGCGGCCCACCGACGCTGGATCCGGGTGGCTCGGGAGGCGGCCATGCAGAGTCGGCGCCCGTGGCCGGCCGCAGTCGACCCGGTGGTGTCGTTCGCGGCGTTGGCTTCCGATCCTGCGGCCTGCCGGGCCGATCGTGGCGGGGCGCCGCCCAGCCTGGCCCGCCCCCTGGTCCTCACCGGGCCTGAGGGTGGGTGGGACGACGACGAGCGAGCTGCCGGCCTCCCGGTGGTCGGTCTGGGCGACGGCGTGCTGCGCGCCGAGACCGCGGCGGTGGCCGCCGGCGTGGTCCTGACCGCGCTACGAGCCGCCCTGGTCCTGCCGTCCACCTAGGTCAGCGGCTCGTTCGTTCAGCGGATGGCGTCGAGGGCGGGGATGCCCTCGAACAAGATGCCGAGCTCGTCAAGGCGTTCGATCGTGCTCTCGGTGGCGGTATCGAGGACGCAGGCGATGGCCCGCAGGTCGTCGCGGCGGATGGTGAGGACCCGGCCGTTGAAGTCCTGGCGTTGAACCTGGATCATGGCCACGTAGCGGCGGAGCATCTCGCCGGTGGGACCGTTGATGTCGTCGAGGTGGCTCAGGTCAAGGATCACCTTGCGAGGCTCGGCCGGCGCGGCCTGGGTCAGGTCGAGGTAGCCGCCGTCTCGCCCGTCGGGGGTGTCGCGGGGGAGGAGCTGGTCGACCGGCACCTGGTAGGCCCGGGCCAGGCGTTGGAGCCGGGGCACCGAGATGGCCCGCTCGCCCCGCTCGTAGGCGCCGAGGACCGAGGCCTTGAACTCCTGGCCTGACAGCTCCTCGGCCTCCTGGAGCGACAGGCGCTTCTGGCGCCGGATGGCCCGAAGGCGGTCGCCCACCAGGCGGGCGTAGTCGGCGGACTCGGGATCGACGTCGGTTTCGTCCGGCGACATGGTGGCTCCTGGAAAGACGGCGGTTGCGCGCGCAGCGCGCTGAGAGAGCAAAACTACACCACGGAGCGCGGTAAATGCCACGATCCGTGATCTTGCGGCCTGGCATCGCGCCCTGTGCGTTCGCCCCGCCGGCGCCGAGTCTCGCCGGTACGCTCCGGCGGTGGCGTTCGGGCTTTACCTCCACGTGCCGTTCTGCCGGCACCGGTGCGACTACTGCGCGTTCGCCACCTGGACCGACCGCCACCAGCTAGCCGAACGCTACTTAGCGGCCTGCCGCCGTCAGATCGTCGACGCGTCGCCAGGTCTGCCCCCGGTCACCAGCGTCTTCGTCGGCGGCGGCACACCCACCCAGGTCGACCCGACCCACCTCGTCGACGTGCTGGCCGCCATCGCGTTGGCCTCCGGTGCCGAGGTCACGATCGAGGCCAACCCCGACGACCTCACGGCCGATCTGGCCCGGACCTACGCCGAAGGTGGGGTGAACCGGCTCTCCCTCGGGGTGCAGTCGATGGTGCCCGAGGTGCTGGCCACCCTGGGGCGCCGACACGACCCGGCCAACGTCCGACGGGCCGCCGATGCCGCCCGCTCGGCCGGCCTGGCGTTCAACGTGGACCTGGTCTATGGGGCACGAGGCGAGACGCTCGCCCAGTGGGGCGCGACCCTCGACGCCGCCATCGACCTGGGTCCGGCCCACGTGAGCGCCTACGCCCTCACCGTCGAAGCGGGCACGCCGTTGGCGGCCGACCCTGCCCGCCACCCCGACGACGACACCCAGGCCGACCAGTACCTGCTGGCCACCGAACGGCTCGCCGCGGCCGGCTACGAGTGGTACGAGATCTCCAACTGGGCCCGTCCCGGTCACGAGTGCCGTCACAACCTCCTCTACTGGACCGAGGGCGAGTACCTCGCTGTGGGTTGCGCGGCCCACGGCCACCGCCGCGGCCGGCGCCACTGGAACCACCGCACCCCCGAGCGCTACGTGGCCGCTGTCGAGGCGGGCCGTTCCCCCGAGTCCGGCTTCGAGGAGCTCACCGGGCCCGAGCGCAGGGTCGAGGGCCTGCAGCTGGCCATCCGCACCCGTGAGGGCGTCGCCGGTTCGGACGTGGCCGACGACGTGGTGGCGGACCTCGACGGTCTGGTGGAACGCCGCCGCGACCGGGTGGTGCTCACCCCGGCTGGCCGCCTCCTCGCCAACGAGGTCGCCATCCGTCTCGGCTGACGCCCCCACCCGACGGGGAAGCGCCATCAGCCGAGCAACTCGGCCACCTCCACGAGGGAGGCGACTCGGTCGCAGTCGACATCGAGGCGAAGGCCCAGGGGGTCGACGAGCACCGGTCGGATGCCGGCGGCGCGAGCACCCCGCACGTCGTACTGGTAGGCGTCGCCCACGTGGATAGCTCGGTCGGCGGTGGTGCCGGCCACCTCCAGGGCGAGGGCGAAGATGCGCGGGTCGGGTTTGGCGACCCCCACCGCACCGGAGTCGATGATGCCGCGCACCTCGATGCCGGGGCCGGGGCCGACCTGGAGGAGGCCGGTCGAGGTGAGGAGGTCGGCCACGGTGCCGTCGGCGTTGGAGACGACCACGATGGCCACGCCCGTCGCCGCGATGGCGTCCAGGCCCTCGGCGGCGCCCGGCAGCGGCTCCGCCCACAGCCCGCTGCTGCCCCAGAGGCCTCGCAGCACGGCGGCTCCGTCGGCGGACCGGTCCTGGTCCAGGCCCAGGTGGCCGGCGTAGGCCACGTGGTAGTCGTCGAACACTTCGGGCTCGGCCTTCGCGTCGTCGATGGCCAGCACCCCGCGGTAGTGCGCTTCGAGCAGCAGCGCCGGGTCGATCACAAAGCCGGCGGCGGCAAAGCACTCGGTGATCTGCCCCGGGTGTGGGGACACCAGGACGCCGCCGGCGTCGAGGAACACGGCATCGTAGGAGCGGAGGGCCGGTTCGTCGGCTGAGGCCGGCGACCCACCGGCCCGCTCGGAGGTGGTTCGGGCCACAGCCGCACGGTACCCAGAGCGGGACCGGGATCGACCTTGACCGTCCAGAGCGTCTGCCCCCGGAACGGAGGCTCCCGGAACGGAGGCTCCCGGCACCGCGTGGGGGCCGGACCCCACTGGGTACCTTCCCACCGTGCGCAACGACCCGAGCGATGTCGATGCGATCCGGTCCGACGGCCGGCCGGCGGCGCTCGCCCTGGGTGCAGCTCCTGTCGTGTTCGTGGCCGGTTGGGCCGTGGCCGGGGCCACCTGGGCCTCGTACTCGACCCAACGCCAGGCCATCAGCGACCTCGCTGCGGTCGACAGCCCTCGACGGTGGCCCATGTTCGTGGTGTTCGTCGCCTACGGCCTCTTGATGCTCGTCGGCTCGATGGCTCTGCGCCGCTCCCGTCTGCGCGCCGCGTGGCCACTGGCCGCCTTGAACGGCCTCGCCCTCTTGGGCGTGGCCGTCACCCCCATCCACCACTCCGGCTGGCTCGATGCCCGACACGGCAACGCGGCGTTGCTCTCGTACTTCACCATCGCCGCTCTGCCGGTCTTCGGTGCGACCGGCCTGGCCGCGGGGCGGCGGTGGGCGGTCATCGCCAGTGTGGTCGTGGGAGCGGCGTCGCTGGCCAGCCTGGCCATGGCGTACGGGAATGACTACGTGGGCTGGTTCCAGCGGACCGGCGCCGGACTGAGCAACGTGTGGACCCTCGCCGTCGCGGTCGTGCTCTTCACCGGCCGCTTGGCGACTCCGGCGGCGACCGAGCCCGGCGAGGCGCCCGACCCCTAGCGCGTCAGCTTCTTGTAGGCGATGCGGTGGGGTTGGTCGGCCTCGGCGCCGAGCTCCTTGCGACGGAACGCCTCGTACTCGCTGAAGTTGCCCTCGAACCAGCGCACCTGGCTGTCGCCCTCGAAGGCCAGCATGTGGGTGGCGATGCGGTCGAGGAACCAGCGGTCGTGAGAGATCACCACCGCACAGCCGGCGTAGGCCTCGAGGGCGTCTTCCAAGGCCCGCAAGGTGTCGACGTCCAGGTCGTTGGTGGGCTCGTCGAGCAGCAACACGTTTCCGCCTTCCTTGAGCAGCTTGGCCAGGTGGACCCGGTTGCGCTCACCGCCCGAGAGCACGCCCACCGCCTTCTGCTGGTCGGAGCCCTTGAAGTTCAACGAGGCGACGTAGGCCCGACCGTGGATCTCGCGGCCGCCGACCACGAGGTCGTCGCGGCCGCCGGTGATCTCCTCGTAGACCGTGTTCGAGTCGTTGAGGCTGTCGCGGCTCTGGTCGACGTAGGCCAGCTGCACGGTGGTCCCCACCGTGATGGTGCCGTCGTCGGGTTCCTCCTGGCCGGTGAGCATCTTGAACAACGTGGTCTTGCCGGCGCCGTTCGGGCCGATGATGCCCACGATGCCGGCCTTGGGGAGCGAGAACGATAGGTCCTCGATCAGCAACTTGTCGCCGTAGGCCTTGGTGAGGCCCTGGACCTCGATGACCTGTTCGCCGAGGCGGTCGCCCGACGGGATGAAGATCTGGAGCTTCTGGTCGCGGCCCTCGGCGGCCTTCGATTCCTCCAGCAGCTTGTCGTAGGCGGCCAGGCGGGCCTTGCCCTTGCTCTGGCGCGCCTTGGGCGACATCCGAACCCACTCGAGCTCTTGGTTCAAGGCCCGCTGGCGGTTGGAGTCCTGCTTCTCCTCCAAGGCCAGGCGGGCCGACTTCTGCTCAAGCCAGCTCGAGTAGTTGCCCTCGAAGGGGATGCCCCGACCTCGGTCGAGCTCGAGGATCCAGCCGGCCACGTTGTCGAGGAAGTAGCGGTCGTGGGTGATGGCCACGATGGTGCCGGCGTAGTCGCGCAGGAACCGTTCCAGCCACGCGACCGACTCGGCGTCGAGGTGGTTGGTCGGCTCGTCGAGCAGGAGCAGGTCGGGGGCCGAGAGCAAGAGGCGGCACAGGGCCACCCGGCGCCGCTCGCCACCTGAGAGGTTGGCCACCTCGGCCTCGCCCGGGGGCAGTCGGAGAGCGTCCATGGCGATCTCGAGCTTGCGGTCCAGGTCGTTGGCGCCCTTGGCGGCGATCTCGGCCTCCAGGCGCGCCTGCTCCTCGCCGATCTTCTCGTAGTCGGCGTCGGGGTCGGCGTAGCGCGCCAGACAGGCGTCGTAGGCCGTGAGCAGGCCGGCCACCTCGGCAACACCGTCGAGCACGTTGTCCTTGACGTTCTTGGTCTCGTCGAGGTGGGGCTCCTGTTCGAGCATGCCGACGGAGAACCCCGGCGTCAGGCGGGCCTCGCCGGTGAAGCCGTCGTCGCGCCCGGCCATCACGTTGAGCAGCGACGACTTGCCCGCCCCGTTGGCGCCCAGGACGCCGATCTTGGCCCCCGGGTAGAACTGGAGGTTGATGTCCTTCAGGACCTCACGGTCCGGTGGGTAGAACCGGGTGAGCTTGCGCATGGAGTAGATGAACTGCACCGCCATGGGAGCGGGACCTCCTCGGAAGTGGTCGTCGGGGCTGCCGACGCCGACGGGCCACGCTAGTGGTGGCGGTCGTCCGTCCCGGTTGGTGCGGGCGGAGCGGCGGGGTGGATCGGCCGTCCAGGCGCGCGGTGCCGGCCCCAGCACCGGCGCGACGCCGAGTGCCTTGGCCTGGGCCAACGTCAACGGGAACCTGTGTCCTTCAGCGCACGCCACGTGAGCCTGGTCGGCCCCGACGGTCAGGCTCGTCCGGCAGTCGGGGCAGTCGAGCGCCCGGTGAAGCCGCGTGTCGGCAACGACGGGCACCGGTCGAGGGTACTTGTGCGCCCAGGGCCCGCACCTGACGCAGGGGTCATCGGTAGGCTCAACGCCGATGGCCGACACCTCCAGCCCCACCGACGCCCTCGGACCCAACGCGTGGCTCGTCGACGAGATGTACGAGCAGTTCCTGGCCGACCCGGCGTCGGTCAGCGGTAGCTGGCAGGACTTCTTCGCCGACTACCAGCGCGACCGCGACGTCACCGCCAGCGTCGCCGACAAGGCCCTGCCCGCCAGCGGCCGCACCGGCGACACCGCGCAGGTAGAGGCGGTGAAGGCGGGCACCACCCCGCCTGGCGACGCCGGCCCGAAGCCTGCCGTCGCCACGCCGGGGGCACCGAAGACCACGGGCATCTCGTCGGACGGCACCGCCGAGACGCCGGGGGAACCGCTGCGGGGGGCCTCGGCCCGGATCGTCGCCAACATGGAGGCCAGCCTCGAGGTCCCCACCGCCACGTCGTTCCGGGAGGTCCCGGCCAAGCTCCTCGAGGTCAACCGGCGGGTCATCAACGGTTACCTGACCCGCACCCGGGGCGGAAAGATCAGCTTCACCCACCTCATCGGCTTCGCCATCGTGCGGGCGGTGGCCGAGACCGTGCCCAACATGAACAACTCGTACCTCGAGGGCCCCGACGGCAAGCCGCGCGTGGTGCGGCACGACCGGATCGGCCTCGGCCTGGCCGTCGACGTCGAGAAGAAAGACGGCTCCCGCACGCTCTTCGTGCCCGTGGTCAAAGTGGCCGACACCATGGACTTCCGCGGCTTCTGGGGGGCCTACGAGGACCTCATCCGCAAGGTCCGTTCCAACAAGCTCACCCCCGACGACTTCGCCGGCGCCAGCGTCACCCTCACCAACCCGGGCACGATCGGCACCGTCCAGTCGGTGCCCCGCCTCATGCCGGGCCAGGGCGTGATCGTCGGTGTGGGCCGCCTCGACTACCCCGCGGCCTTCGCCGGCTCGGACCCCCAAGCGCTGGCCGAGATGGGCCTGTCCAAGGTCATGACGATCACGTCCACCTATGACCACCGCATCATCCAAGGCGCCGAGTCGGGCCTGTTCCTGAAGCGGATCCAGGAGCTCCTCATGGGGGCCGACGACTTCTACGGCAACATCTTTCGCTCCCTCGGCGTGCCCTACACCGCCGTTGGTTGGTTGGCCGACGACAACCCGGTCGACAAGGAACACGCCCGCCTCGAGAAGCAGATGCACGTGCAGACGCTCATCAACCAGCACCGGGTGCGGGGTCACCTCATCGCCGATCTCGACCCGCTGGCGTGGAAGGAGCCGCACATGCACTCCGAGCTCGACCCCGCCACCTACGGCCTCACCATCTGGGACCTCGAGCGGGAGTTCCTCACCACCGGCATCGGTGGCCAGGACCGCATGAAGCTGGGCGACATCCTCCACGTGTTGCGCGACGCGTACTGCCGCACCATCGGCATCGAGTACATGCACATCTCCGAGCCGGTGCAGAAGCGTTGGATCCAGGCCCACGTCGAGGGCGTGAGCGACCGCATCGACCCCGAGGAACAACGCCACATCCTCGGCCGGCTCAACGCCGCCGAGGCCTTTGAGAAGTTCCTGGCCACCAAGTTCGTGGGCCAGAAGCGGTTCGGGATCGAAGGCGCCGAGTCGGCGATCCCGATCCTCGACGCCGTGTTGGAATCGGCGGCCGCCGACGGTCTGCACAGCGCGGTGATGGGCATGGCCCACCGTGGTCGCCTCAACGTGCTCACCAACATCGTGGGCAAGAACTACGACCAGCTCTTCAAGGAGTTCGAGGGTTACATCGACCCCGACTCCACCCAGGGGTCGGGCGACGTGAAGTACCACCTCGGCCAGACCGGTACCTTCACCAGCCGGCTGGGCGACACCCTGCCGATCGAGCTGGCCGCCAACCCCAGCCACCTCGAGACCGTCGATCCCATCGTGGAGGGCATGGTCCGGGCCAAGCAGGACCTCATCGACGAGCCCGGGGCGTTCTCGGTGCTGCCGATCCTGCTCCACGGAGACGCCGCCTTTGCCGGCCAAGGGGTGGTGGCCGAGACGCTCAACTGCTCCACGATCAAGGGCTACCGGGTGGGCGGCACCATCCACCTCATCATCAACAACCAGCTCGGCTTCACCACCGCCCCCGAGTCGGCGCGCTCGTCGGAGTACTGCACCGACGTGGCCAAGATGATCGAGGCCCCGATCTTCCACGTGAACGGCGACGATCCCGAGGCGTGCGTGCGGGTGGCCCGGCTGGCCTACGCCTTCCGCCAGGAGTTCCACAAAGACGTCATCATCGACATGGTCTGCTACCGGCGTCACGGCCACAACGAGGGCGACGACCCGAGCTACACCCAGCCGCTGATGTACAAGCGGATCGACGCCCGCCGATCGGTGCGCAAGCTCTTCACCGAGTCGCTCGTCAAGCGCGGCGACATCTCGATCGACGAGGCCGAGAAGGCGCTGGAGGACTTCGGCGCCCGTCTCAGCACCGCGCTGGTGGAGACGCGGGACGCCAAGCCCACCGACGAGGTCATCGCCCTGCCGGTGCCGCCCGCGGTGGGCGTGCTGCCCCACGTGGAGACGGGGGTGCCAAAAGAGGTGCTCGACCGGGTCTACGCCGCCATGTCGTCGGTGCCCGACGGGTTCGAGGTCCACCCCAAGCTGGCCAAGCAGTTCGACACTCGCACCCAGATGGTGCAGGGCGGCCAAGTCGACTGGGCCACCGCCGAGGCCATGGCCTTCGGATCGCTCCTGCTCGAGGGCACCGACATCCGCGTCTCCGGCCAGGACACCCGCCGCGGCACCTTCTCGCAGCGCCACTCCGTGCTGTCGGACTTTGGCACCGGCGCCGAGTACGCCCCCCTCGCCAACTTGGGCGAGGGCCAGGGCAAGTTCTGGATCTACGACTCGCTGTTGAGCGAGTACGCCGCCCTCGGCTTCGAGTACGGCTACTCGGTGGTGCACAGCGACGCCCTGGTGTGCTGGGAGGCCCAGTTCGGCGATTTCGTCAACGGGGCCATGATCGTGATCGACCAGTACCTGGTGGCGGCCGAGGACAAGTGGGGTCAGACCTCGGCCCTGGTGCTGCTGTTGCCCCACGGCCTCGAAGGCCAGGGCCCCGAGCACTCGTCGGGCCGCATCGAGCGGTTCCTCACCCTCTGCGCCGAGGACAACATCCAGGTGGCCAATGCCACCACGTCGGCCCAGTACTTCCACCTCCTCCGTCGCCAGATGAAGCGCGAGGTGCGCAAGCCGTTGGTGGTGATGACCCCGAAGTCGCTGCTGCGGTCCAAGGCGGCCCGGTCCACGATCGCCGAGCTCGAACATGGCTCGTTCCAGGAGCTGCTCGACGACGCCACCGTCACCGACCGGGGATCGGTGCAGCGCATCGTGTTCTGCTCGGGCAAGGTGGCCTACGACGCCATCGCCCGTCGGGACGAACGCAGCCACCCCGCCGCGATCGTCCGCATCGAGCAGCTGTACCCGTTCCCCTACAAGCAGATCAGCGAGGTGCTGACCGCGTACCCCAACGCCCAGGAGGTGGTCTGGCTCCAAGAGGAGCCCGACAACATGGGCCCCCGCGCCTTTGTCAACGAGCGCCTCTGGCCCCTCGTCCCGGAGGGCCTGAAGTACCGCCAGGTCTCCCGCACCGGATCGGGCAGCCCCGCCACCGGCAGCCACGGCATCCACGTCCAAGAGCAGTCCCAGATCCTCGACCAGACCTTTGACGGCCTGTAGGACCCGAGAATGGCGGATGTGGGGGCCGCCCGACTCATGACTCGGCCAACTCGTGCACACCCCTACGTGTAAGGTGGTGTCATGAGCCGGACGAACATCGACATCGACGACGAACTGGTCGAACGGGCCATGGCTCGGTACCGACTGTCGTCCAAGCGGGCGGCCGTCGATCTGGCTCTCCGGCGCCTCGTCGGAGAGACGATGACCCGGGAGGAGCTGCTCGGGATGCGTGGATCGGGATTCGGCTACACCAACGACGAGCTCGAGGCCTTCAGCGACGCACGTCATATCGAAGGGTGACGGCCGAACCGGTCATCGTCGACTCGTCAGCATGGCTGGAGTTCTTCATGGCGTCGAACTCACCAGCTGACCGCTACATAACCCAGGCCTTGTCGGCAGAGGTGACACTGGTCGTGCCGGAGATCGTCCGCATGGAACTCCTGATCGGGGATCCCTCGGAAACGTGGGCCGACGCACGGCGGTCCTTCGTCGACTCGCTGGAGGTGATCGCGTTGGAGCCCGTGGCCGACACCGAAGCAGCGGCCGCGATCCACCGCGCCTGCCGCAGGAGAGGCGAGACCGTGAGGAACCTCCTCGACTGCCTCATCGCCGCCATGGCCATACGGTCGGACGTGCCGGTCCTGCACCGAGATCGGGACTTCGAGACCATGGCCCGCCACACGACGCTGCGAACCATCTCGACCCTCTGATCCGCCAACGCTTCGATGGCCCCCCGGTCCTTCGTCGGGCGTGTTCTTCCCGGAGAACGTCGCAGCCGTGGTCCGGGGACAGCACCCTGACGGTGTGACCCATGGCGCTTGTCTATTCCGGGATGGATGAATAACGTCCGTTATCGACAGTCCCCGGCCTGGGGCTGCGCAACGTGAGGGGACGGGTCAGTGTCGAGCACCGAAGAGATCATCGGCCGTGCCGACATGAACGACATCGAGGCCATCATGGCCATCGCGGCGACCGAGGGGACCGAGAACCTGCGGGCGGTGGCCGACCACGCCGATGCCATCTTCACGTGGGACTATGAGAAGGGGAAGCGGCCGGCACTCAACAAGCTCTACGAGAAGGCCAAGCACAGCCAGTGGAACGGCGAGACCGACCTGCCGTGGGACACCGCTGTCGACCCCATGGAGCTCGTCGAGCTGCAGCGTCTTGCCTTTGGCCACGATGCCGACGAGCGCAAGATCAAGACCGCTGGCACCCCCTACGAGAAGTGGGGGGACAAGGAGTTCGACCAGATGGCGCTGGAGTCGAACAACTGGATGCTGAGCCAGTTCATGCACGGCGAGCAGGGAGCCCTGCTGTGCACGGCCAAGATCGTCGAGACCGTGCCGTGGATCGACGCCAAGTACTACGCCGCCACCCAGGTCATGGACGAGGCCCGCCACGTCGAGGTGTTCGCCCGCTACCTCGACACCAAGCTCGACGGCCACTACCCGCTCAACGCCCACCTGGGCCTGCTCCTCGACGACATCATCGAGGACTCCCGCTGGGACATGACCTACCTCGGCATGCAGATCATGGTGGAGGGCCTGGCCCTGGCCGCCTTCGGCTACATGCACATGACCACGCCCGAGCCGCTGCTCAAGCAGCTGCTGCGCTACGTGATGAGCGACGAGGCCCGCCACGTGGCCTTTGGCGTGTTGACGCTGAAGGAGTACTACACCGAGCTCACCCAGACCGAGATCCGCGAGCGCCAGGAGTTCGCCTTCGAGTCGGCCGTGCGGATGCGAGATCGCCTCCTCATGCAGGAGGTGCTGCACCGCATGGGCGTCGACGTGAGGTCGGCCGTGCAGTTCGCCATGGAGGACGAGGGTCGCCAGGTGTTCCAGCAGATGCTGTTCTCGAAGGTCGTTCCCAACTGCAAGAAGCTGGGCCTGCTCGACGCTGGCGACGGCTGGCTGCGCACCAAGTTCGGCGAGCTCGGCGTCATCCAGTTCGAGGACTGGACCGACACCAGCGACGAGTACGAAGCCTTCGCCCTCGGCCAAGCCGAGCTCTCCGGCGAAGCCGAGCCCGCTCGGGCCAGCCAACCCGCCTGACGCCCCCCGGGCGCCCCCCGATCAGGGACGAACTGGTTGGGTTCACGGCACGGGGCGCGGCAGATCCAACCCACTACGAACGGAACCTCGTACTGGGTTGGATCAACGGCGTCGGGGCGCGGAGAACCCAGCCCACTACGGCAGTCGGATTGGAGAGCCGTCGAGGTCTGGCCGCAGAAGACGTGTCACACCCTGTCGGTTTCTTCAGATTATGACCATGTACAACGATCGACTCATCGGTCTGGCGGAGGCGCAGCACGGCCTTGTCACCCGAGCTCAGGTCCGTGCTTCGGGCGTGACCGACGACTCCTGGTGGTACCGATCGCACGGCGACGGCTGGGAGTGCATCACCCGTCGGGTCGCGAGACGTGCCGGCGCGCCGCGCACGTTCCAGCAGAGGGTGCTGGCCGCGGCGTTCGACGTCGGACCGTCGGCGTACGTGTCGCACTGGTCGGCTGCCGCTCTGTGGGGGATTCCCAATGTCGGGGTCGAGCCGACGGACCTGATCGTGGTTCGCCAAGGGCGCCAAACCCCAACGAGCCTGGCCAGGATCCACCGACCCCGGCACCTGCCCGATCCGTTCGGTGCGTCGCTCGACGGCATCCCGGTAGTCCGCCCGGCGCTAGGCCGGCGGCTCAGAGGGGGGTGGTGGTGGTTGGGGCCGTGGTGGTCGTGGTCGGCGCCGCCGTAGTGGTGGGGGCTTCAGTGGTGGTGGGTGCTTCGGTGGTCGTCGGGGCCTCGGTGGTGGTGGGTGCTTCGGTGGTCGTCGGGGCCTCGGTGGTGGTGGGAGCTTCGGTGGTGGTGGGGGCCTCGGTGGTCGGGGGAACCGTGGTGGTGTCGGTCGTCGGCGGTGCGCTCGTCGGCGCCAGGGTCGTCGTGGGCAGGGTCGTGGTGGTGGTCACCAGCGTCGTAGTGGTGGTGTCGGGCGCAGGCTCGTCGTCGTCGTCGTTGTTGGCGTTGAAGAAGAGCAGGCCCCCCACCAGGAGGATCAGCACGAGGAGGGCGATCGCGGCGATGAGCAGGCCGTTGCCGCCGCCCTCGCGAGGGGGCTCCTCGTATGACGTCTCCTCGTAGTAGGTGCCGTCCCCACCGCCGTCAGCGCCCACTGCCGGCGCCGGGACGTAGTAGCCCCCCGCCGGGGTCGGCACGGGATCGTCGCCGCCCAAAGGAGGCGGCCCCGACGCGCCGGCTGCCGGCACCGCCTGCGTGGCGTCGGGGTCGGGCCCATCGGGGTCCGGCCCGGTCGACGACGGCGCTGGCGACCACGGTTCGGTGGCTCCCGCTCCGTCAGCGACGTCGGGGTCGTCGTCCGGTCGCCACGCCTGGGTGGGATCGTCACCGTCGCTCATGTTGGGTGCTCCTCGGAAGGTGGGACGGATCAGGCCGTCGTGGCGATGCCGCCGTCGACTGGGATGATGGTGCCGGTCAGGTACGAACCGGCCCTCGACGCGAGGAAGAGGGCGACGCCGGCCATGTCGTCGGGCCGTCCGATGCGTTTGAGCGGGGCGGTGGCGGCGATCTGGTCGCCAAAGGCGTCGAGGGTGGCGGCCATCATCTTCGATTGGAACGGGCCGGGGGCCACGGCGTTGACGGTGATGGCCGGCGCCAGGTGCCGGGCCAGATGCCGGGTGAGCTGGTGCACCGCCGCCTTGGAGGCAGAGTACGAGAAGGTCTCCAGCATGGGGACGTGGATGCCGTCGATGGAGCCGATGTTGATGACGCGCGCCGGGTCATCGGCAGTGCCGGCCGCCTGTAGCAGCGGTAGGAACGACTTGGTGGTGTGGAACACGCCCTGCACGTTCAGGTCGAGGACCCGGTTCCACGAGGCGGTGTCGTGCTCGGCCAGGGGCACACCCCAGGTGGCGCCGGCGTTGTTGACCAGGACGTCGAGGCGGTCGTGGTCGGCCGCCACCGCCTCAGCCAGGGCGCGGGCGCCGTCCTCGGTGGAGAGGTCGGCGGGCACGCCCGTGCAGGTACCGTACTCCGAGAGCTCGGTCACGGTGGCCTCGACGGCGTCGGCCTTGCGTGACGACACCACCACGGTTGCGCCGCCAGCCACGAACCCGCCGGCGATCATGCGGCCGATGCCGCGGGTGCCGCCGGTGACCACCACCGTCTTGCCGGCCACCGAGAACAGGTCGGCGGTAGGGACGTGGTCATCGGTGGTGGCCATGGGCGGCGACCGTATCGGCTGGGGGGCGGGTCGACGGTCACCGTCGCTGGCAGCTCGGGCACAACGTGGTGCCCCGACCGTCCACCACGGCCCGTCGCAGCGTGGTGGCGCAGCGCGGGCAGGGGCGGCCGGCCCGGCCGTAACAGTCGAGTCGATCCTGGTTGGCCCCGGACCCACCGTCGACGGTGCGGTAGTCGCGCAAGGTGGTGCCGCCGTTCTCGATGCCCTGGGCCAGGACCTCCACGATGGCGGCGTGCAGACGGGTTGCGGCCGGTCGCGAGACCCGCCGGGCCGTGGGGTGGACCCGGGCCCGCCACAGGGCCTCGTCGGCGTAGATGTTGCCGACGCCGGCCACCACCCGTTGGCCGAGGAGCTGGGTCTTGACCTGGACCCGGCTCCTGCGCAGGTCGCCCCACAACGTCGTCGGCGTGAAGCTCGGGTCGAACGGTTCGGGACCGAGGGCGGCCAGGGTGGGCAGCGCCGCCAGATCATCGGCCACCACCGCTAGGCGACCGAAGCGGCGGATGTCTCGAAAGGCGAACCGTCGCCCGTCATCGAGTCGCCACCAGGCCCGGTCGTACGGGTCGGCGGTCCCGCCGGCGGGATCGACCCGCAGCTGGCCGGTCATGCCCAGGTGGATGACCAGGCGTCGCCGGTCGTCGAGGCCTACGAGCAGGTACTTCCCGCGACGCCCGACCCCATGCACCGACCGTCCGACCACTTCGAGCGCGGGGGTGAACTTGGCCGATGGGTGGCTACCGGCATCGACGAGGGTGCGACCGGAGAGGACCAGTTCCAGACCCCGGCGCACCGTCTCCACCTCCGGCAGCTCGGGCACGTCGCCGAAGCTACCGGGAGGCTTGGACCCTGGGTGGACGGCACTGGGCCGGCATCGCCGAGGAAGGTTGCCCTGTTCGCTCAGGGTTCGGGCGTGACTGCCGATCGGTGTCGCGTGGTACCTGGACTGATCCTCTCCTCCGTCGCCACCGCCATGATGTCGGCGGCCTTGTTCACCCGCCGGTCCCGCTCGGGCTGGCTCGACGAGCTCGACGGTCTCCGCGACGATGCCCTGGCTCAACCGACCGGCGAGGTGTCGATGGCCATGGCTGGCGCCCCACCGGTGGCCGAGACCGATCACGACACCTCGCCGCTCACCGTCCTGGAAGCGCCCCTGCCGCCGGCCGCTACCCGTTCAGCCAGCCCGGAACGCGACGAGCCCTCGGAGTCCCCGATGCCCTCCGCTGACCCCCCGCCCTCCGCGGCGTTGCCCCCGGCCGGCCTGCGACCGCTGCGTCTGGTGGCCGTGGCTACCTCAGCGTCGGCCCCGGAACCTGACCCGTCCCCGGCTCCCGAGCCGTCCGGGCCGGTCTGGGTGCCCCCCACGGTGCCCGCCGCGACCCGCCCGGCGACCCGCCCGGCGCCCCACCCGGTCCGTCCCCAAGAGATGTGGCATCCAGGGGTCGTGGCCGTCCCGCCACCACCCGTCGTCACGCCGCCCGTAGCCGATGAACAGATCCACCCGGCCGACCTTGACGGTGCCGGCGCCGACGGCGACGGCTCGTCGTCACGATTCCGCTTCGCCCGCCTGCGGCCGGTGCTCTCGGGCCCCGGCCCGAGGCGGGCCGGAGACGCCGCCGAGAAGGTCGACGCGGACGAAGCCACGACCGACGTGGCCGACACCGATGCTGACGTCGAGCCGCCCTACAGCCTGCTCGAAGATCTCCTGGCTCCCTACGGCGCGCCGCCCGTCGAGGAGGATACCGGCCCTGTCGGGCACGGCTCGGCACCACTTGTGCCCATGGTGGCCGCCGGAGCCAACCGCACCCTGATCACCGGACCGGTGATCCGCCGCACCGAGCGCGACGACGAGTTCATCCGCCGACGGGACCTGCAGGCCACGCTCGAATCCGACCGGGTGGCCGGGCACCGTCCTGCGGGGGACGAGGGCCCGTCGACCGACGGCGAAGTCGCTGAGAACGCCGACTTGTCGGCATGGGTTGACCCCGCGACGGACACGGATCCGGAGCCGATCCCGGCCCGCCGTCGGCTCTCGATCGCCGACGATCGCACGGTGGCCGTCGACGGCGGGCACCTCCGCCTCGCCGACCACGCCGAGTGCGAGATCCATGGCCACGCCGACGGGGTGGAGGTCGAGCTGCTGGACGGGTGGTGCTGGACCGCCGTCGGCCTCGACGCAGCCACTGCCGTCGTGGTGACCCTTCCGGTCGGGCGCCTCACCGTGCCGCCCGGCGCCACCGCCTTGGCCGTGGTGGAGGTCGACCGCACCGGCTTCGTGGTGGTCGTGGCCGGCGAGGCCGCCCTCGAACACTCCGGTGGTCGGGTGCGACTCCGCCCTTGCGCCATGGTCCTGGTCCCGCTCGGCTGCAACCCCCAGGTGGATGTGGCCTCGCGCGACGAGATCCAGGCCGATCCGCTCGTCAGCCGCAACCAGTCCCTCGACGCGCAGCGCTGAGAAGCTGCCGCCCTGGGTGAAAGCCCGGGGCGCCCCGTTCAGCTCCGGAGGGTCACGCCCGGAAGGGCACCGGTGTGCGCACCGGCCTCGACCGTCACCACGCCGTTGACCACCGTGAGGTCGTAGCCCTCAGCGCCCTGGACCCATCGCCCGGCGCCGCCGGGGAAGTCGTGGCAGAACTCGGGGAGAGGCAGGGCCAGCGCATCGAGATCGATGACGTTGACGTCCGCCGGGCGGCCCACGGCCAGCACGCCGCGGTCGCCGATGGCGAACAGGTCGGCTGGGACCGAGGTGAGCCGAGCCACGCCCTCGGCCAACCCGTAGAGCCCGCGGTCGCGGACCCAGTGGGCCAGGAACCAGGTGGGCTGGCTGGCGTCCATGATCTGGCCGACGTGGGCCCCGGCGTCGGCCAAGCCCAGGACCACGTTGGGGTCGGCGAGGAGGTGCTCGACCTCGTAGGGCGTCTGGTTCAGGAACGGCCAGTTTAGGACGCAGGTCCCATCGGTGCGGTCGAGCAGGTCCAGCCAGTGGGCCGCTGGGCTGGTTCCGGCGACGGCGGCGCGGGCGGCCAGCGACCGGTCGGGGTCCAACCGGTAGTCGGCGGGTTCGGTGTCGAGCGGGAACAGACGGTCGGCGCCGATGCCGTCGCTGGTGTCGGCCTCGGCGATCAGCTCGCGGCGTCGGGCGGGATCGCGGACCGCCGCCAGGCGCTCGACGAACGAGAGGTCGCCCAGCGCCCGCCACGCCGGACAGGACCCGTAGGGAGAGTGGTGGGCCAGGCCGAACAACACGCCGACCGAGCGCACCGTGGTCTGTGGGTGGAGGCGGGCGCCCGACGCGTTGGCCTCGGCCACCAGCTCCAGCACCTGCCGGTGCAGGTGCCCGCCGGCGGTGGTCTCGGTGAGGCCGAAGGAGACGGGCCGGCCCGAGGACCGGCTGACCTCGGCCAGGACGTCGATCTCTGCGACGGTGCTCTCGGGCGTGGCCCCGTTCTGCGAACCCAACATGGCGGCGGTCTCGAACACGCCCTTGCCGTGACGGTCGAGCACGCCGGCCAGGGCGACGAGCTCGGCGACCGTGGCGTAGGTACCGGGGATGGGTTCGCCGTCGGCGCCCTTGTGCAGCACGGTGCGGCTCGACGACAGGCCCAGGGCACCGGCGGCCATGGCCTCGTCTACCAGGTCGACCATGTCTGCCAGGTCGGCGTCGGTGGGCGCCTCGGTCGCTCGGTCGCCCATCACGTAGCGACGCAGCGCGCTGTGACCCACCATCCCCCCGACGTTGATCCCCTTGGCCTTGCGGTCGAGGTCGTCCAGGTACTGGCCGTAGGTGTCCCACTCCCACGAGAGGCCGCCCATGATGGCGTCGGCGGGGATGTCCTCGACCGACTCCATCATCTCGGCCAGCCCTCGACGGTCCTCGGAGCGACAGGGCGCAAAGGTGACCCCGCAGTTGCCGATGACCACCGACGTGACGCCGTGGAAGCAGGACGACGTACCCAGCGGGTCCCATGAGATCTGGGCGTCCAGGTGGGTGTGGATGTCGACGAAGCCAGGGGTGACGATGCGCCCGGTGGCCTCGACCGTGCGGGTGGCCGGCCCGTCGACCTCGCCGACGGCGACGATGACGCCATCGGTGATGGCCACGTCGCCGCCGACCGGCTCCGCCCCGGTCCCGTCCACGATCGTCCCGTTCCGGATCACCAGGTCGTACACGTCGTCCCCCTGCTCAGCGCGGGCGGCCGACAGCGCCGACCGGGCAGCACCCTAGAGCGAGGCCCGCCCGCTCCGTCCACCCATGTCGTCCGGCAGGGGCGCGTACGGTGGGCGTCATGGCTGATCACCTCCATCGCTGGCGGGTCACGGCGGGGGAGCGCCCGCACCTGGATCGCATCGACACCGGGACCGCCGACGGTGCACCGGGTGACAAGGAGGCCACCAAGGCCGTCACCGCGTCGATGGTCGAGGAGCTGGCCGGTCTGCAGACCCGGTTGTGGGCCGAGCACCGGCGTTCGTTGCTGGTGGTCCTGCAGGCCATGGACGCCGGTGGCAAGGACGGCACCATCCGCAAGGTGTTCACCGGCGTCAACCCGCAGGGCATCCGGGTGTCGTCGTTCAAGGCCCCGACCCCCGAGGAGCTCGACCACGACTTCCTGTGGCGCATCCACCACCAGGCGCCGGCGGCCGGACACATCGGCGTGTTCAACCGGTCCCACTACGAGGACGTGCTGGTGGCCCGGGTGGCGGAGCTGGTGCCCGAGGCGGTGTGGCGGGCTCGCTACGCCCACATCCGCCAGTTCGAGAAGCAGCTCAGCGCCGGCGGCACCACGATCGTGAAGCTGTTCCTCCACATCTCCTCCGACGAGCAGGCCGAGAGGTTCCGCGAACGCCTCGACGAACCGCAGAAGCGGTGGAAGTTCTCGGCCGGCGACCTCGAGGTGCGCGAGCACTGGGACGCCTACCAGGACGCCTTTGCCGACGCCCTCGGCGAGACCAGCACCGTCGCCTGCCCCTGGTTCGTGGTCCCCGCCGACCGCAAGTGGTACCGCGACTGGCTGGTGCTCGAGATCCTGCTGGCCACCTTGCGCCGGATGGACCCCCAGTACCCGCCCGAGGAGCCCGGCCTGGCCGACCTGGTCATCGAGTGACCGCAGCGACCGGATCGCCGACGGGCAGGTCGACGACCATTCGACAGCCGTGGGGCTGGCGCCGCTCGGCGCGAATGCGCCCGCCGTGGAGGTCGACCACCCAACGGGCGATGGCCAGGCCCAGCCCCGAGCCACCGGCGTCGGTGCTGCGGGCCTCGTCGGTCCGGTAGAAGCGCTCGAACACCCGCCCGATCGACTCGGGCGGGATCCCGGGACCGTCGTCGAGGACCTCGAAGGTGACCCGGCCGGCCACCTGGCGAGCGGTGAGGACCACCTCGCCGCCGTCGGGGGTGAAGCGGGCCGCGTTGTCGGTGAGGTTGGCGAACACCTGGTGCAGGCGCTCGGGATCGCCGTGGAGCGCGAGGTCCGCCGGCTCGACCTCCACCCGGAACGACACGTCAGGAGAGTGGAGGGCGGACTCGTCGGCCACCGCCTCCAAGAGGTCGGCGGCCGGGAACCGCAGCAGGTGCAGCAGCGTGCCACCCGACTCCAACCGGCTCAGGTCGAGGAGTTGGGCGACCAACCGCTGGAGCCGCTCGATCTGGGCCAGCATCGTGCGCAGCATCGCCAGGTCGGGGGCCACCACCCCGTCGACCGCGTTCTCGAGGGCGGCGCGCAGGGCGGAGATCGGGGTGCGCAGCTCGTGGGACACGTTGGCCACCAGCTCGCGCCGCTGCCGGTCGACCTCGGCCAGCTCCTCGGCCATCAGGTTGAACGCCGTGGCCAGGCGCCCGACCTCGTCGGACGACGACGTCTCGATGCGCTCGGCCACGTTGCCGGCGGCCATCGACGCTGCCTCGCGTTCCATGGAGCGCAGGGGCGAGGTCATGCCCCGGCCCATCAACTGCACCATGGCCAACGCGATTACGGCGGCCACCCCGGCCCGAAACGCCGGCTTGAAGTTGAGGGCTATCCCGATCTCGTTGACGGCGAGGGTGACCGCCACCGCCGCCACGATCACGATGCTGAACTTCACCTTGATCGAGCGCAGCCGCTCCAGTGGGTTGGCCACGAGCACGCTCAGCCTCCGTCGGCGGGGGCGGGGGGGACGTCGCCGTCACCCAGGCCATAGCCCACGCCGTGCACGGTGCGAACCACGCCGTCGCCCAGCTTGCGACGCAGGGCCCGCACGTGCGAGTCGACGGTGCGGGCCCCCGAGCCGTCGCGGTAGCCCCACACGTCGGCCAGCAGGCGCTCGCGCGTGAGCACCCGCCCCGGCTTGTCGGCCAGGCAGACCAGCAGGTCGAACTCCGTGGGAGTGAGGTGGACCACCTCGCCGGCCTGGCGAACGCGCCGGGCCTCGACGTCGACCACGATCTCGTCGTCGAGCTCCAGGGAGCGGACCGGCGTGACGCCCGCCAGGGCGTCGATCCGGCGGAACAGCGCCTGGACCCGGGCCACCAGCTCGCGCATGGAGAACGGCTTGGTGAGGTAGTCGTCGGCGCCCACGGCCAGGCCGATGACCAGGTCGGTCTCGTCGTCTCGGGCGGTGAGCATCAGTACCGGGACGTGGCGGTCCTTCTGGATCTGGCGGCAGACCTCCAGGCCGTCGAGACCGGGCAGCATGAGGTCGAGGATCACCAGATCGGGCTCCCACCGGCGGGCGTGGTCCACCCCGGTCGGACCGTCGGCGGCCTGCTGGGCCTCGTAGCCCTCGCTGCGGAGCCGGGCGGCTACCGCATCAGCGATGAGCGCTTCGTCCTCCACCACCAGGATCCGTCGGGCCATCGGTCCAGACCCTACGACCGGCCCCTTCACCCGTCGGGTCAGCGAGGACGACGCCGGGTCGGCGGTGGGAGGGGCTTTGGAGCGGTGCCGTAGCCTCGAACCCATGTCCGACTACACGCCGCCGTTGCCCGACATCACGTTTCTGCTGGACCACGTGACCCCCATCGACGGCCTGGCCAAGCTGGCGCCGTACGCCCAGATCGACCGGGATTCGGTACTGGGCGTCCTCGAGGAGTTCGGGCGCCTGATGGCCGATGTCTGGGCTCCGACCAACGCGGTCGGTGACGCCGAGGGCAGCCACGTGGAAGGCGACACCGTGCGCACCGCCACCGGCTTCAAAGAGGCGTACGCAGCCTACGCCGAGGCCGGTTGGGGCGCAGTGCCCTTCGAGGAGGCCTACGGCGGCGGAGGCTTCCCGTGGCTGGTCGGCATCGTCATGCAGGAGATGCTCAACAGCGCCAACATGGCCCTGGCCATGGCCCCGCTGCTCACCCAAGGGGCCATCGACGCCATCGAGCACCACGGCAGCGAGGAGCAGAGGGAGACGTACCTGCTCAAGATGGTGTCGGGCGAGTGGACAGGCTCCATGAACCTCACCGAGCCCGATGCCGGCTCCGACGTGGGTGCGCTGCGCACCAAGGCCGTGCGCCAAGGTGACGGCACCTACAAGGTCTCTGGTCAGAAGATCTTCATCACCTTTGGCGAGCACTCCCTGACCGACAACATCGTCCACCTGGTGCTGGCCCGGACGCCGGATGCTCCCGCCGGCACCAAGGGCATCTCGTGCTTCATCGTTCCCAAGTTCCTGGTGGACGACGACGGCACCTTGGGCGAGCGCAACGATGTCCACGTCGTGTCGGTGGAGCACAAGATGGGCATCAAGGCCAGCCCCACCTGCGTGATGGCCTACGGCGACAACAGCGACGGCGCCATCGGCTACCTCATCGGCGAGGAGAACGCCGGCATGCGCTACATGTTCACCATGATGAACAACGCCCGCCTGGGGGTGGGCGTGGAGGGCCTGGGCCTGGCCGAACGGGCCTACCAGCACGCCCTCGCCTACACCAAGGGGCGCCAGCAAGGGTTCGCCCCCGGCGCGGCGAGGGGTGAGAAGTCGTTCATCGTCGAGCATCCCGACGTGCGCCGTCAGCTCCTCACCATGAAGGCCTACACCGAGTCGATGCGGGTGCTGGCCTACAAGGCTGCCGAGCAGATCGACGTGGCCCGCCACGGCGACGACGATGTGGTGCGCACCGCCGCCCAGGAGATGGTCGACCTGCTCATCCCGTTGACCAAGAGCTACTGCACCGACGTGGCCGAAACCGTCACGTCGATCGGGATCTCGCTCCACGGCGGGATGGGCTTCATCGAGGAGACCGGCGCCGCCCAGTTCTACCGCGACGCCAAGATCACCCAGATCTACGAGGGCACCAACGGCATCCAGGCCATGGACCTGGTCGGTCGCAAGGTGCCCATGCGCGGCGGCGGTGTGCACCGTGACCAGGTGGCTCGCATGCGGGCCACGGTCGAGGAGCTGGCCGGTGCCGGCGACGACCTGGTAGCGGTCCATCGCGAGCTCCTTGCCGCCATCGATGCCCTGGAGGAGGCGGCCGACTGGATCTTGGCCGAGGGGATGGCGGATCCGGTCCAGGCCCTCTCGGCGGCCAGCCCGTTCCAGCGTCTCTACGCCACCACCGTCGCCGGCTGGCTGATGGCGGTGCAGGCGCTGGTGGCCAGGCGCTTGGTCGATGCCGGAGCGGTCGACGCCGACGTGGCCGAGGTGAAGCTGGTGACGGCCCGCTTCTTCGCCGAGCACCTGCTCCCGCAGGTCCATGGCCTGGTGGCCCCCGTCAAGGCAGGCAAGGCCGACCTCTTCGCCCTCACTGCGGAGCAGCTCTGAACCGGTAAGACGGCTGACGGTGGCCCGTTTGGCTCAGGTCGCTGTGACGGCCGCCGATGGACACGTCTTGGAACGCTCCCGCGTGATCTGGGCGCAGCGCGCGCCACGGATGGAGACCGGGCTCGGGCGCGCCCGCGCCCTGCGGGCCCTGGCCGAGGTCGGGCTCTCGTCGACCGGCCTGGTGCGGGCCGACAGCGTGACCAACGAGGTCTGGCTGACCGCCGACCACGCGGTGCGGGTCAACCGCGATGCCAGCCTGCGGCTGCACCGCGAGGCCGTGCTCTCCCAGGTCCTGCCAGAGGAGGTCGGCTACCCCGTCCTGGTCCAGCACGGCGGGGAGGTGGGCAGCGACTGGTTGGTGGCCGAGCGGGTCCGGGGCGAACCGCTGAGCCGGTCGTGGCCGACGATGAGTCCGGAGTCGCGTCGCGATGCGGTCCGACAGCTGGCCGCCCGGCTCCGAGCCGTCCACGCCACCGACTGCCCGCGCCTCGACGGCCTGGTCGACGTGCCCCAGCTGCTCGACCGCGCACCCACCGGTGGCCAGGCGGTGGTCCGGCTGCTGCGGGCCCTGGACCGGGCCATGGCGCTGCCCCACGTCGACGTGGGGATGCTGCGCGAGGCGTCGGACCTGGTGAAGGCCACCGCCGGCGTGCTCGACCCCTTCGATGCCACCACCCTCGTCCACGGTGACCTGACCTTCGAGAACGTGCTGTGGGACGGCGAGCACATCACCGCCCTGTTGGACTTCGAGTTCGCCCGTCCGGGTCCTCCGGATCTCGACCTCGACGTGCTGTTGCGCTTCGTCGCCCTCCCGCACCTGCACGTCGCCCCCGACTACGAAGCCCTGACCCTCGCCGAGGACTACGTCGAGGTGCCCTACTGGCTGGCCGAGGACTACCCGGCGCTCTTCGCCCACCCCCGCCAGTTCGACCGGGTCCGTCTCTACAGCCTGGCCTGGGACGTCCGCGAGCTACTGGCCTTCCCACCCGCTGAACCGTGGCGCGACCTGCACCGCCACCACGCGCACCGCCGCATCGTCGCCGTGCTCCGAGGCACCAGCTACCTCGACCGCCTCAACGGTGCCGTCACCCTGGACTAATGAGCTTCCCCCCGTCCACCTCGCGTGGCGGGATCCTCAGGACGGACCTGACTCCGGTAGGCCACGTCGTGCGGCGAGAGCAGCATCGACGACGGTGTCGGACAGTTGGGGCCAGGCGTCGAGGGCCCAGGGGCCGAAGGGCCGGTCGGTCAGTACGACCAGGCACCGGGTGATGTCGGGATCGACCCAGCAGAAGGTGCCCGAGGCACCGAAGTGGCCGAACGTGGACGGGCTGTTGCGCCGCCCGGTCCAGTGCGGCGTTTTGTGGTCTCGGAGCTCGAAGCCCAGTCCCCAGTCGTTGGGCGACTGCGGGCCGATGCCCGGAAGGACGCCGTTCAAGCCGGGGAACTGCACCCTGGTCGCCTCGGCGAGCGTGTCCGGGTGGACCAGCGCGGGGGCGAGGAGCTCGGCACCGAAGCGACCGAGGTCGGCGGCGGTCGACCAGGCTCCGTGGGCCACCGAGCCGTCGCGGAAGTCGGTGTCGGTCAGGCCGAGTGGCTCGACGACGGCGGCCACCACGTAGTCGACCGCAGCCATGCCGGCTCGGCGGGCCAGGTGGTCGCCCAGGACGTCGAAGCCGGTGTTCGAGTAGATGCGCCGAAGCCCCGGCGAGGAGCGCAGGCCGATGTCGAAGTCGTAGCCCGCGGCATGGGCCAGGAGGTGGCGGACGGTCGCACCCGGAGGTCCGGCTGCCTCGTCGAGGCAGAGGGTGCCTTCCTCGGTTGCCACGAGGCAGGCGTAGGCGGTGAGGAGCTTGGTGACCGACGCCAGCCGAAACGACTGGGTGGCGTCGCCAAAGGTGGTCGCGTCGCCGTCAGGACCGACGACCGCCACGGCGATCTGGGCTCCCTCCAAGGTGGCGGCGGTCAACGGCTCCGATGCCAGCGGCTCGGCCTCCGGAACGGCGTCGTCAGGCATCGTCCCAGACCATCCCGGCGGCACCGGTGGAGACGTTGCCCTCGACCCCTTGGTCGTCGGCCGGAACCGGCCCGAGGACCACATCGTCGGGTGAGCGACGGTCGATGTGGCCGATCAAGCCCTGGTAGACGCCGTACCCACAGAGCTCGCGCAAGCGGGGCCCGAAGCGGCGGGCGACGTCGGCCGGGATGCCGAGCTGCTGGTTCTCCTGCTGGCGGACCCAGCCGGCGCAGTAGTTCATGGCCAGGCCGACGCGTCGCTGTCCCGTCGTGTTGGCGCCGCCGCCGTGCCAGAGGCTGCCGTGCCACACCAACACGCTGCCGCGGGCCATCTCGGCGGGGATCGAGTCGTAGGCCGCACCGTAGGTGGGGGAGTGGTCGGCGCGGTGCGATCCGGGGATCACACGCGTGGCCCCGTTCGCCTCGCTGAACTCGGTGAGGGCCCACATGGAGTTGCAGACGGTGGCCTCGTGCGGCTTGTCGAGCGGCATGACCTGGTCGTCGGCGTGGATCGGTTGGGCCACCTCGCCGGGATCGATGGCGATCGACGACAGCGACGACACCAGGCAACCTGGGTCGAGTACGCCTTCGACGAGGGGCAGCACCGCGGGGTGTACCGGGACCTGTTGGTACAGGCGGTCCCGGGCCAGCAGGTTGTAGATGCGGACGGTGCTGCGGCCCTCGAAGCCGTTGCCAGCGGGACCGATCCCGAGGTCGTGCTCGAGACGAGCCAGGTCGTCGACGAGCGCCTCGACCACGTCGAGCGCGATGGCGTCGACGACGACGGTGTAGCCGTCGGTCGCCAGGCGATCGAGGTGGTCGGCGAGCTGCGGACTGCCGTCGACATCGGTGGGGCTGGTGGGGTAGGCAGTGGGCTCCTCGGCAGCGGGCTGGCGCACGGCGCGCATGGTAGGCCGGGGCCGTGGCTGTCGACCGTGGATCCGACGACCACCACTCGTTCGAGGAGGCGGTGGCCGAGGTGATGTCGGCCTTGTGCGCCGGTGAGGTCGTCACCTACGGCGAGGTGGCGGCCGAGGCGGGTTTTCCCGGCGCCGGCCGCGCGGTCGGGCGCGTCCTGGCCACCAGTGGGGGGAGCTTCCCGTGGTGGCGGGTGGTGACCGCCGCGGGGCGGTTGGTGCCGGGCCACGAGGTCGAGCACGCCCGTCGGCTGCGAGCCGAGGGCGTCGAGGTCGTCGGCCGGCGGGTCCGGCGTCCTGCTCGGTAGCGTGCGGCCATGAGCATCTACGACCACCCCGTGACCACCCTCCACGGCGACGCCGCCGACCTCCACGATTACGAGGGCAAGGTCGCCCTGGTCGTCAACGTGGCGTCCAAGTGCGGCCTCACACCACAGTACGAGGGCCTCGAGCGCCTGCAGGGGGCGTACGGCGATCAGGGCTTCGCCGTGCTCGGCTTCCCGTGCAACCAGTTCGGTGCCCAGGAGCCGGGCAGCAGCGACGAGATCGCCACCTTCTGCTCCACCACCTACGGCGTCACGTTCCCCATGTTCGAGAAGGTCGACGTCAACGGTGCGGACCGCGACCCGCTCTACGCCGAGCTCACGGAGGTGGCGGACGCCGAAGGTGCTGCCGGCGACATCCAGTGGAACTTCGAGAAGTTCCTGGTGGCCCCCGGTGGCGAGGTGCTGGCCCGCTTCCGCCCGATGACCGATCCCGAAGCCCCCGAGGTCACCGCCCTGATCGAGGCCAACCTGCCGGCCTAGGGATTCGCGGGCCGTGGCACCGGTCCCGGTAGCCTGGGACCAGCGGGTACGGCGCCCCAGTCCTTTCACCGGGCGGTCCCGCGGGTCACCACGCAACGCGTTCGTCTCACCTGACACGAGAGCCGGAGGGCGACCCTCCCCATCAGGTACATCGAACCGGAGCCCCCTTGCCCACCACCTTCGACGCCCTCGGCGTCGCCCCTGACCTGTCCGGCGCCCTCGCGGCCAAGGGCATCACCACCGCCTTCCCCATCCAGGAGCTCACCATCGCCGACGCCCTCGCTGGGCGCGACGTGTGCGGCAAGGCCAAGACCGGTTCGGGCAAGACCCTCGCCTTCGGCCTGCCGGTGCTGCAGCTGGTGAAACCGGCCGAGCCCCGCCGGCCCCGGGCCATCATCTTGGTGCCCACCCGCGAGCTGGCCACCCAGGTGCGCGAGGAGCTGGCGCCTGTGGGCGCGGTGCGCGACCTCAAGGTGGCCGCCATCTACGGCGGTGCCGACATCGACAAGCAGATCAGGAAGATCCGCGACGGGGTCGAGGTCATCGCGGCCACCCCCGGTCGCATGATCGACCTGATCGACCGCAAGGAGCTCAACCTCACCGACGTCCACATCGTGGTGCTCGACGAGGCCGACCGCATGGCCGACATGGGGTTCATGCCCCAGGTCGAGTGGATCCTCCGTCACATCCCCGGCGACCACCAGACGCTGCTCTTCTCGGCCACGCTCGACGGCGTGGTCCAGGGCCTGATCGACCGTTACCAGACCGATCCGGTGCGCCACGAGGTCGAGTCGGCCGGCGTCACCGTGGCCGAACTGACCCAGCGGTTCCTGCGAGTCCACCAGATGGACAAGATGAAGGTGGTCGCCGCCATCTCCCGCAGCGGCACCCGCACCCTGGTCTTCACCCGCACCAAGCGCGGTGCCGACAAGCTGGTGGAGCAGCTCTCGGCCGAGGGGGTCGACGCCGGCGCCATCCACGGTGACCTCCGCCAGAACATCCGGGAGAAGTCGCTGGCCGACTTCACCGCCGGCCGCCTCGCGGTGCTGGTGGCCACCGACGTGGCCGCGCGCGGCATCCACGTCGACGACATCGACGTGGTGATCCACTACGACCCGCCGGAGGACCACAAGGCGTACCTCCACCGCTCGGGCCGCACCGCGCGCGCCGGCGAGTCCGGCCTGGTGGTCACCTTGTTGCTGTGGGACCAGGAGCTGGAGGTCCGGCGCCTCCAGAAGCGCCTCGGCGTCGATCAGCCCATGCACGAGGTCTTCTCCAACAACTCGGTCCTCGCCGACCTCACCGCCTGGAACCCCGACGACGGCCTCTGACCGTCACCCTTGGCAGGCTGGGTGAGATGACCGGGTCGTCGGGCTCGGTGCTGGCCGCCCTGCGGGCCGAGGTGGCCCGAGCTGCCCGCACCGCACCGGGCGCCCCTGCGCTCACCGTGGCATCCGGGCTGCTGCGCTCGGTCGCTCGGGCTGGCGGGTGGACTCCACCCGTCCACCTGCGGGCCCGCGACCCCGAGGCTGTCACCGCGCTGCTCGACCTCGACGTACCGGCCGACCTGGCCGAGGCGCACGGGCCCGAGCTGCTGGGCGTGCTGTACGAGGCCGCCCTGGCCCCCGACGCTCGCGACGCCGGGGCGCACTACACGCCAGCCGACGTGGCCGCCAGGCTGGTGGGCTTGGTGGCGGGACCGGACGTCCCGGTCGGCCCCCGGCCGTTGGTGTGGGACCCGGCGTGCGGTGGCGGGGCCTTCTTGTTGGCAGCAGCCGACGCGCTGCTGGTCCGAGGCGTCGAGCCCGACGTGGTGGTCGGTGACCTGCTCTGGGGTACCGACGTGGACCCAGGTGCGATCGCGATCGCCGAAGCCGCGCTTGCCTGGTGGGCCTACCGGCACGGCATCGACGCCGCCTGGCCGGACGAGCACCTGGTGGCGGCCGACCCGCTGGTCGACGTGGTGCCCGCCCGCCCGAAGTGGGACCGGGCGGAGCGGGCCGCCGGGCACCCGCTCGGGGTGGCGGCAGCCGGTGGGTTCGACCTCGTGCTGGGCAACCCACCGTTCCAGGGCCAGCTGGCGGGCCCGTCGGTCCGCTCGGCCTCGGCCGTCGCCGCGCTGCGGGAACGGTGGGGCAGCGACGTGGTGCGCCCCTACACCGACACCGCTTCCTTGTTCCTCGTGGCCGCGGCCAGGGCGCTCGCCCCGGGAGGTCGGCTCGTGCTGGTGCTGCCCACGTCCGTCCTCGCCGCCCGAGATGCGGCTCCGGCCCGAGCTGCTGCGTCGGCCGTGGGCGACCTCAACGGCCTCTGGGTCGCGGCCGAGCCCGTGTTCGACGCCGCCGTCCAGGTCTGCGCCGTCGTGGTCGAGCGTCCAAGCGCGCCGTCGATCGCCGCCGTCGAGGCGAGCGTCGACCCGACCGCTCGCCCAGGTGGCGACGAGGTTCGGAGGTGGCGGGGCCGGGCGTTCGACGTGCTTCCCTCGGCACGACCCGGTTCGGTGGCACGGGCCGCCGTTGCCGGGGCCGACGGGTGGGCCGCACTGGCCCTGGCCGCATTGGGCGTACCCGACCCGTCGGCCCGCTTCGAGGGGCGGCTGGGCTCGATCGCCACCGCCCGCGCCAGCTTCCGCGACGAGTACTACGGCCTGGTGGACCACGTGGCCGAAGCCGGCGACGGGTGCGACGAGCTTGACGAGGTCCCGGCCGGACTGTCCCCGCTCGTCACCTCGGGTCTGGTCGACCCGGGCCGTTGCGCCTGGGGCGAGCGCCCGGCCAGCTTCGCCCGGACTCGCTATCAGCGCCCGGTCATCGACCTGTCCTCGCTGGCCGCCGACGGGGGCCGGGCGGCGGCGTGGGTGGCGGCGCTGTTGGTCCCGAAGGTGGTGGTGGCCACCCAGACCCGGGTGGGGGAAGCCGCGGTCGACGAGGTCGGGACGTGGGTGGCCTCGACCCCCACGATCGCGCTCGTGGCCGAACCCGACCGTCTGTGGGAGGTGGCGGCGGTGGTCTGCTCACCCCTGGGCACGGTCGCTGCGCTGGCCGCCACGGCCGGCTCCGCGAGGGCGGGCGACGCCATCCGCCACACCGTCGCCAGCGTGGCCGGCCTGCCCCTCCCCGTCGACCACGACGCCTGGCGTGACGGTGCCGGCGCCCTCCGCCGCCACGACCGCGAGGCGTTCATCTCGGCCATGGCCACCGCCTACGCGGTCGAGGACACCGACGCCCTCCACGACTGGTGGATCGCCCGCGCCCCGTGGCCGGGTACATAGCCACGGCGCACCCACTGGGTTGAGCGGACGGGGTTGCTGGGTGGACCCGGCGATGGCCTACGGTGTCGGCGTCATCATGAGTGGCTCGGGAGACCGGGTCCGGCAACCTGGGACGGACACCCAAGGTGCCCTCTCACCTCCGGGTGGGGATGTGGTCGGCTTGCCGGCAACGAAGTGTCCGGGCTCCGGCCCGACGCAGGCCCGAGGTGTCCCTCCCGCAGCAAGCGAGGAGGACGACGTGATCGGGAACGACGGCACCCACTCCGCGCCTGACCTCTCCTCGCCCGACCACTCGCTGCTCGCCCCGCCGCCGTGGATCCAGCCCCATGCCAGCACCCTGCCGGCCACCGGGGCGTGGCGGCCGGGGGACCCGTTCGGTCAGCGCCAGTTCATGCGCATGGCCGTGGACCGGCCGTTCATCCTCGAGGGGGGCGGCGAGCTCCACGACATCACCGTGGCCTTTGAGACCTGGGGCCAGCTCTCGCCCGACGCCGACAACGCCGTGCTCGTCTGTCACGCCCTCACCGGCGACGCTCACGCCGCCGGTCCGGCCGGCGACGGCCACCCCACCGTCGGCTGGTGGGACGACGCCATCGGTCCCGGCCGGGCCATCGACACCGACAAGTGGTTCGTGGTCTGCGCCAACGTGCTCGGCGGCTGCCAGGGCACGAGCGGCCCGGCGTCACCGCGCCCCGACCGTCCGAGGCGCTACGGGCCCGACTTCCCGGTGGTGTCGGTGCGCGACATGGTCCGTACTCAGGCCCGGCTGGCCGACGCCCTCGGCGTGACCCGCTGGCATGCGGTGATGGGCGGGTCGATGGGAGGCATGCAGGCGCTGGAGTGGTCGGTCATGTACCCCGAGCGCGTCGGTCGCCTGGTGGCCATCGCCACTTGCGCAGCCGCCACCGCCCAGCAGATCGCCTGGTGGAGCACCGGGCGGCGGGCCATCGCCCTGGACCCGAAGTGGCGCAACGGGCACTACTACGACGCGGTCGCCGGCGACGGCCCGCACGCCGGCCTCGCCCTGGCCCGCCAGATCTCGCAGGTCACGTTCCGCAGCGACGACGTGTTCACCGACCGGTTCGGGCGCGAACCGGTGGAGCCCCTGGCCGGGGGCTTCGAGATGTGGCAGCGCTTCGAGGTGGAGCGCTACCTCGACTACCACGGCGCCAAGCTCTCGCGCCGCTTCGACGCCAACTCCTACCTGCTGCTGTCCAAGGCCATGGACCTCCACGACATCGCCCGTGGGCGCGGCGGCCTGGCCAGCGCGTTGAGGCGGGTCACGTCGCCGACGCTGGTCATGGGCATCACGTCGGACATCCTCTATCCCGCTTACCAGCAGCAGGACCTGGTGGCCGGGATCGATGCGGCGGGTGGTGAAGCCACCTACCACGAGATCGACAGCCCCCACGGCCACGACGCCTTCCTGATCGACGTCGACCAGGTCGCCACCGCCCTCGTCCCCTTCCTGGAGAAAGGCTCCTGATGACCGACGCTCCCGCCTCGCCGCCCACCGCCGCCCGCACTGCTGGTGTCGGCGACGGAACCGGTGGGGATGCCTCGGCACCCGAACCGCTGACCCTTCACCCGCAGACGCGCGCCATCCGCAGCGGTCGGCGAGGCGACGCCACCTCGCTGGCCCCGGTCCTGTGGCCGACGTCGACCTTTGTGACCCCCACCGTGGACGAGGCCCGCCGCATGGCCACGTCGGTGGGCGCCGACCGCTTCTACACGCGCTACGGCAACCCGACGGTCGCCGGCTTCGAGGACGCCATCGCCGACCTGGAGGGCGCCGAGGCGGCCCGGGCCTTCGCGTCGGGCATGGGCGCGGTGTCGGCCGTCGTGTTGGGGCTGTGTTCCGCCGGCGACCACATCGTGGCCCAGCGCCAGCTCTACGCGGCCACCCAGCTGCTGCTCCAAGCCGTGTGCCCCCGCTTCGGGATCGAGGTCACGTTCGTCGACGGCACCGAGCCGGGAGCTTTTGCCGCTGCGGTGCGGCCCGGCGAGACCACGCTCGTGGTCGCCGAGACCCCGGCCAACCCCAAGCTCGACATCATCGATCTGGCCGAGCTGGGAGCCATCGCCGGCCCGGTCACCGTGGTCGACGCCACCTTTGCCACCCCGATCCTGCAACAGCCACTGTCCCACGGGGTCGACCTGGTGCTGCACTCGGCCACCAAGGGCATCGCCGGCCACAACGACGCCACCCTGGGCGTGGTGGCCGGGAGCCGTGAGCTGATCGACTGGCTGTGGGGGTTCGCCGTCCTCCAGGGGGCGTCGGCATCGCCCTACGACGCGCTGAACGCCACACGCGGCATCCGCACGCTCCCGATCCGCATCCGCCAGCAGTGCGAGTCGGCCCTCGTCCTGGCGTCGGCGCTCGAGGCCCGCTCCGACGTGACCGACGTGCGCTACCCGGGCCTGCCGTCGCACCCCCAGCACGAGCTGGCCGTGCGGCAGATGTCGGCGGGGGGCGGGCAGGTCACCTTCGACGTGGTCGGCGGGCTCGACGGTGGTCGTCGGTTCGTGGAGGCGGTGCGCATCGCCCAGCTGGCCACGTCGCTCGGTGGCCCCGAGACGCTGGTGACCCATCCGGCCACCACCACCCACGTCAACCTCCTGCCCGCCGAGCTGGAGGCCAACGGCATCGGCCCCGGAACGATCCGCCTCTCCGTCGGACTGGAGCACGTCGACGACCTCCTGGCCGACATGGCCCAGGCCCTCGACGCTGCCTCGCCGCCGTGACCGCCGCCGGGGCGACGTGGCGCTGGGGCATCGCCGGCACCGGCGCCATCGCCGACTCCTTCACGCGAGACCTCGCCATGGTGCCGAACGCCGAGGTGGTGGCGGTCGGGTCGCGCACGGCGGCGACGGCAGCATCGTTCGCCGCCGCCCACGGCATCGCCCGGGCTCACGGTTCTGATGACGCCCTGGCCGCGGACCCCGACGTCGACATCGTGTACGTGGCCTCGCCTCACTCCCGTCACCTGGACCAGACCCTGCGCTTCCTCGACGCCGGCAAGCACGTCTTGTGCGAGAAGCCGCTGGGCCTCTCGGCCGGCCAGGTCCAGCAGATGGTCGAGGCTGCTCGCCGGGCCGACCGCTTCTTGATGGAAGCGCTGTGGTCGCGCTTCCTCCCTGCATACGCCGAGCTCCGGTCGCTCCTGGATCGAGGGGTGATCGGCGAGCCCCGCCTGGTCGAGGCGGAGTTCGGCTTCGTGAAAGCGACGGACCCGACCCATCGCCTCTTCGACCCGGGCCTCGGCGGTGGTGCCACCCTCGACGTCGGCATCTACCCCGTCCAGCTCGGCCACCTGGTCTTCAGTGCGCCCGACGAGGTGGCCGCAGTCGGGCACCTCGGTCCCACCGGGGTGGACGAACACGTGGCCGCCGTCCTCCGCCACCCCGGTGGTGGGATCACCGTTGCCAAGGCATCGCTGACGGCCAGCCTGCGGTGCGGGGCAGTGGTCTCCGGCACGCTCGGAACCATCGAGCTCCCACCCTTCATGCACCGCCCGGAATCGCTGGTGGTGCGCGACATCGATGGCGTCCGCTCCATCGAGGCAGCCGTCGAAGGCGTCGGGCTCCACCACGAGGCGGCCGAGGTCCAACGGTGCCTCGATGCCGGCGAGCGGGAGAGCCCCCTGTTCCCGCTCTCGGAGAGCCACGCCATCGCCACCACCCTCGACGCCATCCGGACCGCGGTCGGCGTCCGCTACCCGGACGAGTGATCGTCGGACCTCGGACCCACCCGCCGGGCCCTCGGTAGGTTTCCGCCGTGCCGGAGCTGCTGGAGGTGGAGGTCTACCGGCGGTTGGCCGAGCGGGTGGTGGGGCGCCGGGTGACCCAGGTCGAGGCACCCGACGCCTGGTTCATCAAGGGCGGACCGACCCCGTCGGAGGTCGTGGGTGCGGTCGAGGGGGCGACGGTCACCGGGACGGCGCGGATCGGCAAACTCCTCCTTGTCGAGCTCGACACCGATCGTCCTGTGCTCGGGCTCCGGTTCGGCATGACGGGCCGGCTGGTGCTCGACGGAGAGGCACCGATCACCCACCTCGAGTACTCGTCGAATCGCGACGAATCGGTGTGGGACCGCTTCGCACTTTGCTTCGAGGGCGGCTCCCGGTTGCGACTCTCGGACCCGCGGCGCCTTGGTGGCGTCGAGCTCGATCCGGCGGTGGGCTCACTCGGTCCCGATGCCTGGAACGTCACCCTGGGCCAGCTGCGTCGGGCCCTCGGCCTCTCCTCGGCACCGCTGAAGGCCCGACTGCTCGACCAGTCTCGCCTCGCCGGGCTGGGCAACCTGCTGGTGGACGAGACGCTGTGGCGAGCCGGCCTCGACCCGGCGCGACCTGCCGCCAGCCTCGACGACACCGAGCTGGCGCGGCTGCAGCGACGCATCCGCTCCACGGTGCGCCAGCTCTTCGACCGTGGCGGATCGCACACCGGCGATCTCCATTGCGAACGACGGCGCGATGGCACCTGCCCGCTCGACGGCACACCTTTGCTGCGGCGAACCGTCGGCGGCCGGACCACCTACTCGTGCCCCAGGCACCAGCGCTGAGCGTCCTCGCCGAGCGGCTCTACGACGTGCCCGTGCGAGGTGGCGAACGGTACGCTCACCGCTCCGTGACCGACCTGCTTCTTCAGTCTCACCCGCGAGCGCGCCCGTCGAGCGGAGGCCGAGGGCCACTGGTGGCTTCGGTCGTGGTGACCGTCGTCCTCCTCGTCGGCGGTGGCAGCGGTCTCCTGGCGATCGATGCCGCCGCAGCCAGCCCGGCCCAGGACCCGTCCACGGTGACCACGGCGGTGGATCCATCGGCCGAACCCGTCCCCTCGACCACCGAGGCTCCGACGGGCGGGGCGGGGAGCCGGAGGGTGGCCGACGAGAACAGGAGGATCTGGGTGGTCGTGGCCGGACTGGTCGCGGTGGCGGTGGCGCTCGCTTGGTTGACCATCCGCTACTGGCGCCACACCCGGCCCGTCCGCCAGCCCGTTCAGCCCTCCGTCGGTGCCGCAACCACCGAGACCCCTGCTCCGACTCTGGAGCTGTCGCCGGCACCCGGGCGTGAGCTTGCATCCACCCCGACCTTGACCAGGGGTCGAGACAACGACCGACCAGTGGGCAACGGCGAGGGCTCCGGACGCCATTCCCGTCGGGCCGTGGCCGGTGCTGACCACGTCACGGTGGACGACGCTTGGGAACCGCGCGGCACCGGTGAGTACGAACGCATCGTGGTCCCGGCTGCGGATCGGAGCCCTCGCCCGAACCGGTCCCAGCGCGCCGCCGCGTACGAGGCCGGCGGTCGATCGTCCTGACAGAGACGCCTCGCCGCGGATCGTCCGTCGGACCAGCGACCGCCCATGCCGGGTACCGTGGCCCATGGCCGAAACCCTCGACGTCGATGCGATGCTGCAGCGGTTCCGCGATCGTTCCGTGGCGGTCAAGCGCCGGAACCTCCCGCCCGTCGCCGGTCCCGAGAGGTCCCGCCTGATCGAGCAGGCCCAGGCCGACTTCCAGGACTTTGCCATCGTGGGCGACGCCGAGGCGTCGCTCGACGACGGCATATTGACCCTGCGCATTGACCTCCGGCCGGCCGATGCTCGTGGCGACTGAGCCCCCGGACCGGTTGCGTCGAGGTTTGGCCGCCATCGACGCCGCCAACGCCGACGATCCGGTGACCATCGAGGTCGACGGCATCGAGCGCCCCAAAGAGGTCGTCCACGCCGAGCGGATGACCTACTGGTTGGGCGTGCTCGACCCCGACCCCACCGAGGCACAGCGGCTTGCCGCGCGAGGTCACCACTTCCGCCGGTGGGTGTCCCCCCGCAGCAGCTACCCGGAGGGTCGCGTCGCTTACCTGCGATGGCGTGCCGACCAGAAGCGGCGCCAGGCCAGAGAGGTCGCAGCTTTGTTGGTCAACATCGGCTTCGAGCAGGAGACCATCGACCGGGTCGCCGCCATCGTGGCCAAGGAGCACCTGGCCACCGATCCCGATGTGCAGACCCACGAGGACGCCTTGTGCCTGGTCTTCCTCGAGCTCCAGTTCGACGACCTGGCCACCCAGCTCGGCGACGACCGCACGGTCGATGTCCTGGCCCGCACCACGCGGAAGATGAGCCCGGCCGGGCTGGCCGCCACCGCCCAGATCACCTTCTCCGACCACGGCCGGGCGCTGCTCGACGCCGCCCTCGCACTCCCATCTCGTTCGGTGCCCCGCTGACGGTCGTCGCCGCACGGTCGGCCGGGCTGTCGACCGCGGTCGCGTACGCTCGGTTCGCTCGAACCTCTCCTGGCGAAGGAAGACCGATGACCTGTGCGGCATGCGGGACCGACAACGACGCAGGCTCCAAGTTCTGCATGACGTGCGGGACGTCGCTGGCTGCATCGACGGGCGCCAGTCCGGCCGACGGGTCGACGCCGCAGCCCACCGACTCCGACGTCATGTCGATCGACTCCCCCGGGGCCGGAACGGCAGGGGACCAGACCTCCGAGGAGGAGGAGGAGGAGGAGTTCGCACCATCCGGCGCCGGTTCGTCGGACGCTGGCTCCTGGGGTGCGCCGAGCGACGCGCCGCCCCCGCCGCCGGCCTGGGACGTTCCGGCACCGCCGGCTCCGGCGACATGGCAGGGCGGGGGTCCACCGGCCCCGCCGGCCCCGGCCTGGGGTGCTCCCGCGCCCCCCGCCCCTCCGTCGTGGGGTGGTCCCGCCGGTGCGCCCCCGCCCGGTGCTCCTTCGCCGCCGGCTTGGGGCCAGCCCCCAGCGCCCCCGTCCGGCCCGGCATGGGGCCAGCCCGGTGCCGCACCTCAGCCGACCATCGCCCCTGGCCCCGCCGGGCCGGCCGACCCCAACGGGCTCGGCACCGTCGCCGCCCGCCTCGGCGGCTCGTCCCGCAGGCGCGCACGGGTGGCACTCGCAGTGGCGGGTGCCGTGTTGGGTGACGGCGAGGTGGTGGAGGCGCTGGTGGCCGGCAAGTTCGAGGGCAATCCGGCTGCGCTGGTTCTCACCGACCAGGCGCTGTTCCTGGTCGACGACCGTCAGTGGAAGCCCACCACCGAGCGGTTCGAGTTCGAAGGTGACCTCCAGGTGCACGGCTGGCAGGACGACCGCACCGCCAGCCTCACCCTCGCGGTGGCGGGGCGCCAGCTCGTGGTCGACCAGATCACCGACCGTCCCTTGGCCGTCGAGATGGCCCAGCGCATCCGCTACCGACTGGGCACCTGAACCCGTCTGATCGGTGGTCTTCGAGCCCCGATCGAGGTTCCCTGCTCCAGGACCGCTCTGGTATGGTCAGCGGCCCACGCGGACGTGGCTCAGTTGGTAGAGCATCACCTTGCCAAGGTGAGGGTCGCCGGTTCGAATCCGGTCGTCCGCTCGGAGCGAAACCCCCTGCCAAGCAGGGGGTTTCGTCGTTTTGACCTGCGGTTCCGTGACCTGGCGGGGGACCGGGACCTTCCGGGACGTACCGCCTCGTACCAGGGCGTTCTGGGACGTACCAGGGCGAATTGTGCCCAGATTGTGCCCGGGCTCGACAAGGATCCCGACCGGCCCGGTTTGATCGGTTGGATGGCCATGCGGCCGTCGTTGTCCGCGGCGGAACCGAGCCGGCGAAGAAGGGACCCGTTGCGGCGCCCCGCAGTCCTCGGCGTCCGGGGCCAGGAGCGACCGGGAGGGGTCAACCCCTCGGACACGATCTAACCGAGATCCCGCGACGGGTGGTGACACGGGTGAAATTTCGGTGCTGTAGTCTGGGCTCATGTCCTCGCCAAGTCCCCCCAAGCCGCCCAGCGGCATCCCGTCCACGACGTGGATGTCGATCTCGGCCGCCTTGACGCCCAAGATGAAGGTCATCGACCCGATGGCTTCCTTCCGCAGTGCGATCCGCAATCCGATGGCCGATGTCTCCAAGGCCCACCACGAACGGCTCAACGCCATCCTGAACGGTCCCGCCCAGCGGCTCGCTGCAAGTCCCATCCGCATAGCCGCCAACATCTCGCCCCCGACGGTCGCAGCGGCGAAGCAGTTCACCGCCCTCGGGTCGGCCAGGCGGATTGGCGAGACGGTCATGTCCGACAGCTACAAGCCGCTCAGCGCCCTCGGGTCGGCCA
>JAABUN010000891.1_pt1 | contig 73025 bp, 76 predicted proteins | sample 5559311 | NCBI WGS metagenome assembly JAABUN01 (sample SAMN10711877, study PRJNA513370) | rock metagenome | isolation source: Antarctica rocks | place: Antarctica: Victoria Land, Siegfried Peak sud | reverse complement strand
CGTGCCCCTTTGGCGGTACCGCCCTGAACCGGGAGCGTCTACGACACTCCCGTCACATCAGTCACACCGGCACCAACCGCCGCTGTGACGGAGCCCTGTCTCCCGCAACGACTCGAGGAGCGCGCCCACGCTCTTGGCAAGCGCTACCAGGTTCAATATCGATGACTTTGCCGCCCCTTCACCCGTCCGCCGCTCGTCATTAGCCTGAAAGTGCGCGCCCAGGTAGATGCCGGCCAGCGTCCCGACTGCCTGGGCGGTGCCCCGCACCCACTGCGGGAGGTCCTCTAGGGCGCCGAAGAGCGACAGCGCAACGACCAGGAACGCAATCAGCGCGGCCATGACGGTGCGCGAGGGTGCTCGGTTCAACAGGTCATCCCTCGGCGCTACGGCTGGCGTTCGTGGAAGCCGATCCTATAGCGGGGGCGGGCAACGCCAGTCCGCCCTCGTGGGCGGCTTGCTGATGGACCAGCTTGGCCAGGGTAGTGGGGCCTGCGTGGGCCAGCGCGGTCAGGTGGTGGGCGTCGCAGAAGCCGGGGGGTCTGCTGCAGCCGCGGGCGGCGCAGCCGCCGTCGCGGGCCGCCAGCGCGGCGCGTTGGCTGGGGGTGGCGGTGTCGGTGAGGGTGTGCAGGCTGCGGATCTGGCCGTCCGGGTCGAGCAGCACGCGATGCAGGCGGGCGTCGCACAGCACGGCTTCCAGGTGCGCGCGGGTCTGCGGGCCGCTCCAGGCCCCCTTGGCACACCAGCTGCGCCCGGGCCACGGCCCGGTGGACGGCTGGTCCCGGCCTGGGCTTGGGCTGCCGGGCCCGGCCGCCGCGTCCACGTGGGCGTCGGCGTCCGTGCTGCCGCCGGTGTGGTTGCAGGTATTCGTGTGCTGGTCAGCACGAAGGTCGCGCTCGGAATGGCCGGCACCGGGGCCTTCGGTCTGGCCGGCGGGCGGGGCGGTCAGGGCCAAGGGTGGCGTCCAGGGTGTCGGTGAACGGCGGAGGCGACAGGTGACCCGCCCAGCCGGCGGGCAGCAGGTAGCTGACCTGGGTGCGCCGGCCGCCGGAGTCGGGCAGGTCGCCGTGGCGGGCGGCGAGCTCGAACACCTCCAGCAGGCTGTCGGCGCGGCGCTGGCCGGCGCTTCGGCTCGTCGTGCAGGCCGGTGCGCCGCGACAGCGCCGCGAGAACGCTGTGCAGCGCCTCGGTCTGCTCGCTCGGAAGCACGAAGCGGCCAGAGACGGTGCCGTCGTGCTCGTCAAGCAGCTGCAGGTAGCGGCGGGCGGCGGCGCGAGCGGCGGCGTGGTCCAGGTCAGGTTCGCAGTAGGTTGCGATCTGCTCGCGGACCCACGCGGCGAGCCACTGCGGGTCGCGGGAGGCGCCGAGCACCACGAGCTGGTCCTGCGCGGCCAGCAGCTCGTCGAGCCCCAGCCGGTCGAGCAGCCGGGTCAGCACGACGGCCTGGGCGTGTCCGACCCGGTCCTCGACCACGGCCGCGGCCAGCCGGGGCAGCCGGGCCAACCGGCCTGCCGTGCGCAGCTGAGCGCCGGCGGCCGGGCCGCCGCAGCCGGCCGCCTGGCGCCACCACGACACGGTCGCGATACTGCCGGGACTGTGCTCGTCGGCCGGCCCGCGGTCGGGGACCGAGCCGCCGCCGCGGCCGTCGAGCTCGGCCAGCAGGGCGTCGCGCAGCCCGGTGAGCCGGTCGAGCTCGCCGGCCAACGCCGGCAGCGCCTGCTGCAGCTGCGCCACGCTGAGCCCGCCGGCCGACACGGCCGCCAACGCATCGACCGCGCCGCAGAGCGCGGCCAGCAGACCGACGGGTCCACCGCGCGCCACGCCGTCCCCCGAACGCCCCATGGCTCGAACACTAGAGCGGACCACCGACAGAACCAGCCGGGAACAGCGGACTGTGGACGGGCCAATCACGAGGCTGTGGACGGCGCCGCAGCCAGCTCAGCTCAGGCCGAGACGCTCCCGCGCGGCGGAAAGGTGCGGACCGGAGCGCACCCCGGCGGGGAGCACCAGCAGGCCGCTGCGCACCGCGATGCCGGCAGCGGTCGCCGCGAGATCGGTCGGTGGGAGACCGGGCAGGCGGTAGAGCCGCCGGGCCCAGCGCGGCAGCAGGGCGAAGGCCGCGCTCGCGAGGGCGATCCAGGCCGGGCGCGCCGGCGTGCCCAGCACCAGCTTGGTCGGCATCGGCGGGTAGAGGATGAACCGCGCCCCGGACCGGGCGGCTGCGGTGACCCCCAGCTCCGGGCGCACGTCGGAGAAGTAGCGCCGCATCTCGGCCACCGAACCCGGCACCTCGCTGGGGTCGAGCCCGACGAGGGCCGCGCCGCGCGTCTGCTCGGCGTAGTAGCGGTCGCGCTCGGCGGCCGACAGCCGCAGGCCCGAGCGCACCGCCGTCGACAGGAACGACTCGACCTCGACGCAGTGCACCCACCGCAGCAGCGCCGGGTCGTCGACGCGGTAGGCGCGGCCCGACTCGGGCTCGATGCCGGCCAGCTTTCGGTGGATGCCGCGTACCTTCGCCCCGGCCCGTTCGGCCTCCCGCGTGGTGCCGTAGGTCGTGACGGCGACGTACTCGGCCGTGCGGAACAGCCGCCCCCACGGGTCACCGCGAAAGTCGCTGTGCTGCGCCACCCCGGACATCGCGAGCGGGTGCAGGGTCTGCAGCAGCAGCGCGCGCAGGCCGGCCAGCGCCATCGACGGGTCGGCGTGCACCCGCCACGTGATGCTTTCCGGTCCGTAGAGCCCCGGGTCTGGCTGCGGCAGCGTCTGCTCGGTCATCGGGACGAGCCTCGCACAGCGGCGTCCGCAGCACCCATCGACCGACCTCGCCGTAATCCAGCACGAGCCATGAATCATTCGTCGACTCCGTCGTGTGCCGACGTGACGATCGTTCGCAGCCCCGATCTGTGAGCCGGGCCACGCTTGCCCTGCATGCTCGCGATCCCTACGAGGACGGCTCCGAGGTGCCGGGTGAGCAGGAGCCGTTCGCGGCCGGGCGGGCACGATGGGGGCATGAGCTACGTCGCCATCAACGTCCTGACCGTGCCCGACGGCGCGGGCGCCACCCTCGAGGAGCGCTTCGCCGCCCGTCAGGGAGCCGTCGATGCCGCCCCGGGCTTCGAGCACTTCGAGCTGCTGCGGCCGCTCGAGGGCACCGACGACTACCTCGTCTACACCCGCTGGCGCAGCCAGGACGACTTCACGGCCTGGCGCGAGTCGCAGGCCTTCGGCCAGGGCCACGCGCAGGCGAGCAACCGGCCCGCCGGAGCGACGCCGGCCGCCACCGGCTCGACGATCTGGGCCTTCGAGGTAGCCCAGCAGTCCGACGGGGCAGGAGCGGGCGCATGACCCAGCCGACGCACGCCGACCCGGTCGCACCGCACGAGGACGTCGACGACATCGTCACGACCGACCCCGGTCCTCAGCAGGACGACGAGCAGGGCGAGGACACGCCCGCGCAGGACGCCCCGGAGGGCGAACCCGGCTTCAGCTGACCGCGCGCGCGACCTCGACGTCCGGGGCCTGCCGCTCGGTCGCGGCCCAAAAGGCGACGAGCGCCTCGGCGGTGAGCCGCGGCTGCTCGACGGCGGGGGAGTGCGCGGCCCCGGGGACCACCACGTGCCGGGCCCGCAGTCGCTGCGCCATCTGCGCCTGCAGGGCCGGGGACCACGCGTCGTCGTCGGCGCCGTGCAGCACGAGCACCGGCACGTCGGTCGCCCGTAGCGCGTCGACCCGGTCGGGCTCAAAGCGCAGGGCATCGGCGGTCGCCAGCAGCGCGTGCGGGCTGCTTTCGAGCATCCGCTCGCGCAGGAACACCTGCGTGGAGGCGTCGAGCGCCAGCCAGGCCGCGTCGGCGGCGTTGAGCTGGTCCATCGCCGCCACCACCGCAGGCATGCCCTGCTCGAGCAGCGGTACCAGCAGCGGCAGCACGTCGATGCGGGGGCCGGCCAGGCCGTCCGGGCCGGAGCTGAGGAGCGTCAGCGAGCGAAACGCCAGCGGGCGGGCGAGCACGGCCGCCCGCGCCACGAGCCCGCCGAAGCTGTGGCCCACCAGGTGCACCGGCCCGCTCGCAGGCGCGTCCGGCTCCCCGAGCCGGTCGAGCAGGGCCAGCACGTCAGCGCCCAGGCCGTCGGTCGTGTAGTCGGCGGAAGCCGGTCCGGGCGACTGGAACTGCCCGCGCTGGTCGAGGGCGACGACGTCGTACCCGGCTGCGGCAAGCGGGCCGACGAGCAGCCGGAAATCCTCCTTGCTGCCGCTGTAGCCGGCGACGAGCAGCACGCGTGGGCCGACACCCCGCAGGCGCAGGACCGCGAGCGGCCCACCCCGGACCTCGAGCGCCTCGACGGTGCCGGCCGAGCTGTTGCTCGCGGACAGTCGCAGCACAGGGTGGACGGCCGGCGGCTGGTCGCGGGGCGTGTGGGACATGCCGTCGATGCTGCCGCACGTGCAACCCGGGCGCACGCCACCATGGGTGCATGCGCCTGCTGCTGCTCGCCGACACGCACCTGCCGCGACGCGCCAGGGCGCTGCCCGAGCAGGTCTGGCGGGCCGTCGAGTCCGTCGACCTCGTCGTGCACGCCGGCGACTGGGTGGAGGCGGCGCTGCTCGACGCGCTCGAGCAGCGCGCACCGGTGCTCGGCTGCTGGGGCAACAACGACGGCGACGACCTGCGCGAGCGGCTCCCCGAGGTCGCCCGGGCGACCGTGGAGGGGGTACGCGTCGCCGTCGTGCACGAGACGGGACCGAAGCAGGGACGGGAGGCGCGGGCCGACGGCGCGCACCCGGACACCGACCTGCTCGTGTTCGGGCACAGCCACATCCCGTGGGACTCCGTCTCGCCGGGCGGCATGCGCCTGCTCAACCCGGGCTCGCCCACCGACCGGCGTCGACAGCCGACGGGCACCTACGTCACGCTGCAGCTGACCGGCGGCCACGTCCGCGACGTCACCCTGCACCCCGTGCGGCGCCCTGAGGCGCGCGCGGCGTGACCCGCTCAGAGACCGTCGAGCTCAGAGACCGTCGAGCTCAGAGACTGGCGAGCACCTCGGCGAGCGGTACGTCGGGCAGGACGACGTCGGTCAGGCCGCCGAGCCGACCGCACTCGACGCACCGGGCCGCGAGCACCACCCAGGTGACGTGCTGGCCGTCGGGAACGCTGAGCCCGGCCGCGACCTCGGCGATCGAGTGACCGCAGCCGGCGCAGGCGAACATCGGGGGGTGCGTCCAGTGCCGTTCGGACTCGAGCAGCGGCATCGACGCGGCGCAGGCGAGACACCGGCGGCGGGCGATGCCGGTGCTGGCGTCGGCCTCGACGAAGGCCCAGGTCGGACGCTCGTCGCCGTGCTGCGGGCAGGCCAGCAGCACCGTCTCGTGCACCGGCGGTCCGCCGTCCAGCCGCTGCAGCCAGCTGCGCAGGTCCTCGACGTCCTCGCCGGTGCGGACGCCCGGCCCCGCGCCCGCCACTGTCCTCAGCACCATGCCTGCTGCGTCGGCACGCCCACCCCCGCACCTGAAGCGGTCCCGCGGGCTCGGCTCGGCGGTTGTCGTGGCGTGCCCGTCGATCCACTGGGTAGGAAGTCAGTGCCGGGGCCTCCCCGTCCGCCGTCGCGAAGACATCGACCCCGAACCGGCTGGACTCCCCTCGTGAGAGGCCGTTGTGCCGATACCTCAGCACGTCCCGCAGGATCACGCACGGTACTCGGCCGCCCCCGGGCTGTCGGAGCTCGTCGTCGAGCTGGCACGTGAGCGCGACCGGCTGCTCCCGGATGAGGGCGGGTCGCTACCCGGCCCGACCGAGCTCATGGAGCGTCGTCTGCGCGCCCTGCGCGACTGGGCCGGCGACCCGGAATCGACGTGGCAGGGAGCGATCTCGCGCGAGGCGCGGATGGACCGCGACCGGCGCCGGTCGGCGCTACGGGCGGAGAAAGCCTCCCTTATCGCCCATGCGCGGCATCGTCTCGCGGACAGTGAGCAACTGCTGCACGTGCCCGGCCGGGTGCGTGTGGTGTTGGCGCACCGCAACGACTGGTTCCGGGGCCGAGTGGCGGCGGCCCTGTCGGCCGCCGGCGTCGACGTGACCGACGAGTCCGTCGATGGCGCCGACGCGGTCGGCGCCATCGCGGCCGAGCAGCCCGACGTCGCCCTGATCGAGGAGCTGCTCCCCACCTACCGCGGGCTGGAGGTCATCGAGCGGTTGCAGCAGGCCGCGCCCGCCACCCGCCTGGCCGTGCAGGTGGCCGACAGCTCGACGGCTGAGCAGTTCCAGCGCAGGGGGGTGTGCGCAGTCCTCACGCGCAACATGCCCCCGGCCGAGGTCGCCGAACGGCTCGTGCAGTGCGCCGCCGAGGACCAGCAGCCCTAGCCGGCGCTCGTCGGCGCGGGTCGAGGCGCCGACCCTGCCTCGCCGTCGGCGCTCGTCCCTGCGGTGCTGCCCCCACGGCCGCGTCCACCGCGGCGACGCCGGCGCGGTCGCCCTTCGCCGCCCTCGGCACCTGACCCCGCGCCACCGGACGCCGGCCCGCTCTCGGCGTCCGCGCCCGGCGCGAGCGCAGCTGCTGCCCCGCCGCCACGGGTGCGACGGCGGGTGGCGCCGGAGCGCTTCGGCAGCGCGGGTGCCTCGTCCGGCCCGGCCGGCCGGTCGTCGCGTCCATCACCGCGCGCGCCGTCGCGGCCCCGGGCCGCCGGAGCCTGGCGACGTCGACCGGTCTCGCCCACGTCTTCGACCTGCTCGGCGGACAGCCCCGCGCGCACCCGTGCTGCGCGCGGCAGCATCCCCCTGGTGCCGACGGGGATGCCGAGGTCTGAGTACAGGTGCGGGGAGGAGGAGTACGTCTCGACCGGCTCCGGGTGCGTGAGGTCGAGCGCCTTGTTGATCAGACCCCACTTCGGCACGTCGTCCCAGTCGACGAAGGTGACCGCGACACCGTCGGCGCCGGCTCGGCCGGTACGGCCGATGCGGTGCAGGAAGGTGCCATCGTCGTCGGGGCACTGGTAGTTGACGACGTGCGTGACGTCCTGCACGTCGATGCCGCGCGCGGCGACGTCGGTGGCCACCAGCACGTCGATCTTGCCGGAGCGGAAGGCGCGCAGCGCCTGCTCGCGCGCCCCCTGTCCGAGGTCCCCGTGCACGGCGGCGGCCGCGAAGCCGCGGTCCTGCATGTCGGCAGCCACCTTGTCGCAGGTGCGCTTCGTGCGGCAGAACACCATCGTCAGGCCGCGGCCCTCGGCCTGCAGGATGCGGGCCAGCACCTCTCCCTTGTCCATCGAGTGCGCTCGGTAGACCAGGATGCGCGTGCTGGGGACGGTGCGGTTCTCGTTCGCCTCCTCGGCCCGGATGTGGGTCGGCCGGTTCATGAAGCGGCGGGCGAGCGTGACGACCGGCCCGGGCATGGTGGCCGAGAACAGCATGGTCTGGCGCTCGGTCGGGAGTAGCTCGAGGATGCGCTCGACGTCGGGCAGGAAGCCGAGGTCGAGCATCTCGTCGGCCTCGTCGAGCACGAGCACCGACACCGCCGACAGGTCGAGGTGGCCCTGGCGCGACAGGTCGAGCAGCCGTCCCGGCGTACCGACGACGATCTCTACGCCTTTGCGCAGCGTCTCCAGCTGCGGTTCGAACGCACGCCCGCCGTAGATCTGGGCGACGCGGATGCCGCGCACCGTGCCGGCCTTCTCCAGGTCGGTGGCGACCTGCACGGCCAACTCTCTCGTCGGGACGACGACCAGCGCCTGCGGCATGCCGTCCGTGCCCTCGTCGCGGCTTGTGATCCGCTGCAGCATCGGTACCCCGAAGCCGAGCGTCTTGCCGGTGCCGGTGCGGGCCTGGCCGATCAGGTCGTTGCCGGACAGCGCCAGCGGCAGCGTCATCTTCTGGATGGCGAACGGCTGGGTGATGCTGAGGCGCTCGAGCGCCTCGACGGTCTCGGGCCGGGCGCCGAGGGCGGCGAAGCCGTTGGCCTGCGGGCTGTCGTCGGTGGAGATCTCGCTGGGGGTCTCGGTGGGGGCAGCGGAGTGCTCGGTGGTGGTCAGGGCAGTGCCTCTCGTCGGTCGCGCCGACCGACGACGAAGCGGGCTCGGCACGGGCCAGATCTTCGGCGACGATCATCGACGACGAAGACCAGCGGCCCGGCGCGCCCCGGGACAGCGGTCCACGCACAGGGTTGCCGGGCGACGATGCGCCGTTCCGGCCGTGGCCAGCGTACCGCCCGGACCCTCGGATGATCGGTGCGGCAGGATCGTGGCGTGCCCGAGCCGCAGACGAGCCCCCGACTGTCCGACGCCACGGTCGACCTGCTGGGGGTGCTGGCCTACGGCGAGCTGACGGCCTTCGAGCGCCTGGCCACCGACGCGCGCTTCGCGCCGACCATCGGCGCTCAGATGGCGCTGGCCGCCATGGCCGTCGCCGAGTTCGGGCACTTCCAGGCGCTGCACGCCCATCTCACGGGGGCGGGAATCGACCCGGAAGCGGCGATGCGGCCGTTCGTGGCGCCGCTGAAGCGCTTCCACGACTCGACACCGCCGAAGAGCTGGCTCGAGAGCTTGATCAAGGCCTATGTCGGCGACGGGCTCGCGACCGACTTCTACCGCGAGGTGGCTGCCTTTGTCCCGGACGCGCCGACGCGCGAGCTGGTGCTCTCGGTGCTCGCCGACACCGGTCAGGCGTCCTTCGCGGTGGCACGGGTGCGCGAGGCGGTGCAGGCTGACCCGACGGTGGCCGGCCGCCTCGCCCTGTGGGCCCGGCGCCTGGTGGGGGAGGCGCTCATCCAGGCGCAGCAGGTGGCGGTCGAGCGCGACGCGCTGACCGAGCTGCTGGTCGGAGGCAGCGGCGACCTCGCGAGCATCGGCGCCCTGCTCGGGCGGCTCACCGACCGGCACACCGAGCGGATGGCGACGCTCGGTCTGGACCCGTAGCCCAAGGCGCCCCCCTTGGGGTGAGGTCGTGAGGGCGACTACTGCGCGCAGGCCGTGCGAGGCGGGACCGACCAGGCACGACGAAAGAGCCGGCCCCCTTGCGGTGACCGGCCCCTTCGCGGCAACCCGTGCGGGCGGCCGTGGGATGCGCTAGCTGTTGACAGCCTTGCGACCGACCGTGGCGTTGTACACGAGCAGGACGATGATCGCACCGATGATCGAGCCGATGATGCCGCTGGCCTGGAGCAGGCCGTTGCCCCCGTCGTACCCGAAGATCAGGGCGCCGAGGAATCCGCCGACGAAGCTCCCGATGATGCCGAGCAGGATCGTCATGGGCACGCTCATGGCGTCCTTGCCCGGAACGACGGCGCGGGCGATGAAGCCGGCGATCGCACCGATGATGAGAAGGACGATCAGGTTCCAGATCATGGACTCTCCTTACGCGGTTGCGGGAGTTTCCCGACCGAGCGAAGTACTGCCCGGGTTGCGTCCGGCGCGAACCTGTGTTGTGGCGCCATTTACGGCGACGGGCGGCAGCCCAGGCATTGCCTCAGCGCAGGCCGGGCACTGTCAGGTGATCGCGCCATACGCTCAGTGAGCCGCCGCCTGTGCGGGCCGCCGACTGACGTTGCGAGAAGGCCAGCTGTGGCCGTCGGCGGCAGTAGGCGACGGCGGGCGTCGCGGTCACTGCCCTCCGGACCGCTGCGCCGCCCGGCTACATGGCGCCGAAACCCACCCGGCGCTGCTCGCTCTCGGCGATCTCGACGTAGGCCAGCTTGTCGGCCGGGACGAGCACGCGCCGCCCCTTGTCGTCGACGAGGTCGAGCACCCCGAGGTCGGCCCGCAGTGCCTCACCGACCGCCTTGGTGATCTCCGCCGAGCTCTGCGTGCTCTCGAGCGTCAGCTCTCGCGGCCCGTGCTGCACGCCGATCTTGACCTCCACCGCAGAGCTCCCCGTGTCGTTGCCTGTGCTGTCTCTCGAAGGCTAGTGCGGCGCGCGCAGCCGAGGCGCCGGTGTCCGCCGAGGGCGCAACCTCAGCCGGTGCGCGGCGAGCCGGAGATCCCCCGCCAGGCCAGCTGCACCAGCAGCTCGACGGCGCGGTCGCGGTCGAGCCGGTCGGTGGAGGTGAGCCACCAGCGGGCGCTCACCTCCATCAGACCGGTGAGCCCGGTCGAGAGCAGCTGCGCCTCCTCGGCGCGGTAGCCGGTGTCGTGGGCGATGGTGTCGGCGATCGCGTCGATGCACCCCTGTGTCATCCGTGTCACCCGCTCGGCCACTGCGGGGTCGTTGCGCAGGTCGCTCTCGAAGACCAGCCGGAAGCCACCCTGGCCGGGAGTGCCTTCCCCAGCGACGAAGTCGAAGTACGTGCGCACCGAGGCGGCCACCCGCTGGCGGTTGTCGGTCGTGGTGGACAGTGCCTCGTGCACCCTGTGCACCAGGTGCTCGGCGTGTTCGTCCAGCAGCGCGAGGTAGAGCTCGAGCTTGCTCGGGAAGTGCTGGTAGAGCACCGGTTTCGAGACGCCGGCCTGCTCGGCGATCTCGTCCATCGAGGCGCTGTGGTAGCCCTGATCCACGAAGATGGCCTGGGCGGCGCGCAGCAGTTGCGCCCGCCGGGCCGGCTTCGGCAGGCGGGTCCCGCGTTGCGCGACCGCCCCCGTGACCACCGCACCCCTGGCCCCACCACGCGCCGGCGCCGTCGTCATGGCCGGACCGTCGTCATGGCCGGACCGTCGTCATGGCCTGAGGCTACGGAATGTCTGCCGCGTCGCCGTCCTGGCCCGACAGCTCCCGCGAGCCGTGCCGCGTGCGGCGGGCGTCGATGACCCGGTCGGGGTTGCGGCGCAGGTACTCGGCCTCCAGCTCGTCGGTGCGGGCGGTGTGGAAGGCGAGGGCGTCCTCGCTGCCGTGCAGGAACGTGTCGTGGCGGGTCTGGTGCAGGTGCTCGAGCTCGCGCTCGAGGTCCTCGTCGCCCAGCCGTCCGGCCGGCACTCCGGTCATGTGCTCCTCCTGAGCGTTCGGTGTTCGGTGGTCGGCGGCCCGGCGGGTCGTCCACACACCCTGGCCCATCCGGGTGCGATCGCGACGAGCCGGGGTAGGCGCGCGCCATGACCCACGCCGGCAACGACCGTCCCCGCGCCCTCGTCCTGGACCTCGACGGGACGCTGCTCGACACCGTCTACTTCCACGTCACCGCCTGGTGGGAGTCCTTTCTCGCCGCGGGCTACGAGGTCTCGTGCGTCGACATCCACCAGCAGATCGGCCGCGGGGGAGCCGACCTCGTGCGCACGCTGGTCGGCGCCGAGGACGGGCGGGTCGTCACGGGCCACGACGAGCGGTGGGCGCCGCTACGCGAGCGCTGCCGGACCTTCCACGAGGTTCCCGAGCTGGTGCGCACCTGCGCCGAGCGGGGGCTGTCGGTCGTCTACTGCACCAGCGCCAGCGACGAGGACACCGCCGACTTCCGGGCCAAGGTCGGGTGCGACGACGTCGTGGCCGCGGTCGTCAGCAGCGGTGAGGTGGAGCAGAGCAAGCCCGCCGCCGACATCGTGCGGGCAGCACTCGCGGCGATCGGCGCGCAGCCGGACGACGCGGTCATGTTGGGCGACACCGTCTACGACGTACAGGCTGCGAGCGCCGCGGGCGTGACGTGCGTGGGAGTAGGGACGGGCGGCATCTGCGCGGACGAGCTGTCGCGCGCCGGTGCGGCCGCCTGCTACGCCAACCCGTCCGAGCTGCTGCAGGGCCTGGACGACTCCCCGCTCGGGCGGCTGCTGCTGCGGTAGCAGCCCCGGGTCAGCGCTTCTGCATGGCGTCCAGGCAGATGGCCAGGGCGATGGCGAGCCGTGGGTCGACGGCCGGGTCGGACACCTCGAGCACGTAGCGGTCCCGGATGCCCCAGCGTCGGGTGTGCGAGAGCGCCGGCCGGCCGTCGGGCCAGTGGCCGTCGAAGTGGAACACCCAGGGGATCGGGATGTCGCCGGCGAACGGGACCATGCCCCAGAAGCGGCGTAGCACCGAGATGGGCACGCTGCGCTCGCGGACCGTCACCGGCGGCAGGTCCGGCTGCTCCATCTCCCACGTCGAGCGCAGCAGGCTCGCCGCGCCCCGCTTGCGCAGGCGGCCGATGACCTGCCCGGTCACGGGGTCGGTGACGGCCATGACCGACCGGACGTCGATCGCCCGATCGGCCTTGATGGTCAGCACGGGTCGCGTCCGGCGCTCGTCGCGGAACAGCGTGAACGACTCCTTGAACGCCAGCCGCTTCTGCGTCGCGAAGGCGATCAGCGCGCCGGGCTCGCCGCCCTCGTCGGCCAGCACCCGGTAGCGGTTCTGCATCGGCGTGATCTTCTGGTGCAGGTGGAACCGCTAGGTGCCGGTGGCAGCCGGCAGGGGGGCGGACGGCGCGGCGTCGGCGGTCATGCTGCTCCTCGTCGGGTCGCCGTGGTGCGCCGGCGCACGCGTAGCCCGTTACGGTGCGGGCCGTGTATCCCCTCGACGTCCCGCTCGCCGACCTGAAGCGCCGCCGCAGCATCAAGTGGACCGAGCACCCGGCGGCCGTGCTGCCGCTGCCGGTCGCCGAGCTCGACGTGCGGCTCGCACCGCCGGTCGGGCAGGCGCTGGCCCGGGCGCTCGAGCGCTCCGACACCGGCTACGCCGGGGACCCAACGGCGCTGCTCGCCGCCTTTTCCGGCTTCGCGGGCCGGCGGTGGGGCTGGGCGGTCGACCCGGCCGGCGTGCGCACCTGCGCCGACGTCGCGGCCGGCACCGTCGAGGTCCTGCGCCACCTCGTGGCGCCCGGAGCCTCCGTGGTGATCATGCCGCCGGTGTACCCGCCGTTCTGGGCGTGGCTGGAGGCGGTGGGCGCCCGGGCCGTCGAGGTGCCGCTGGTCGGCGCCGAGGGCGGGCGGCTCGACCTGACCGGGATCGAGGGCGCACTGCGGGACGGCTGCCGCGTCGTGCTGCTGTGCTCGCCGCACAACCCGACCGGACGCGTGCACGAGCGGGCCGAGCTGGCAGCGCTGGCCTCGCTCGCGGCCCGCTACGGCGCCACCGTGCTCGCCGACGAGATCCACGCGCCGCTCGCCCCGACCGGCTTCGTGCCCTACCTGACCGTGTCGGGCGACGCGGCCGAGACCGGCCTGGCGCTGCACAGCGCCTCCAAGGCGTGGAACCTGGCCGGCCTGAAGTGCGCGCTCGTCGTCGCGGCAGGCGCCCGTCCGCGCGAGGTGCTCGCCGCCCTGCCCGTCGGCATGACCTACGGCACCGGCCTGTTCGGTGCGCTCGCCGCCGAGGCGGCCTACGTCCAGGGCGAGCCGTGGCTCGACGCGCTGCTCGAGGCGCTCGCCGCCAACACCCGGCTGCTCGGCCGGCTGCTCGACGAACAGCTGCCCGCGGTGCGCTGGACGCCTCCGCAGGCGAGCTACCTGGCCTGGCTCGACTGCCGCGCGCTCGGGCTCGGCGACGACCCCGCGGCAGTCATGCTGGAGCGCTCCGGTGTGGCGCTCGGCAACGGTCCCGCGTTCGGACCGCCCGGTCGCGGCTTCGTGCGCCTCAACCTCGGCTGTTCGCCCGAGGTGCTCACCGAAGCGGTGGAGCGGATGGCGCGGGCGGTCTGAGCCCGGCCGTCCTGCCTCGTGTCGACGCGGGTGGCTGGCACGCTGGCGGCATGACCCTCACCCGCGCGCCTGTCGCCGCCGACGTCGTCCAGCGGCGCACGCTGCGGGTGCTCGCGGGCGGGCAGCTGCTCGGTGGGCTCGGCCTGGCTGCCGGGGTGGCCGTCGGCGCCCTGCTGGGCCGCGACCTCGGCGGGCTCGACGCGCTGGCCGGCGTCCCGTCGGCGCTCGCGACCGGCGGCGGGGCGCTCGCGGCGCTGCCGCTGTCGCGCCTGATGGCCCGCGCCGGACGCCGGCCGGGGCTGCTCGTCGGCTACGCCACCGGGGCGACCGGCGCGCTGGTGGTCGTCATGGCCGCGCAGGTGCGCAGCTTCGCGCTGCTGCTGCTCGGCATGGTCGCCTTTGGCGTCGGCAACACCGCGAGCCTGCTGGCCCGGTACGCCGCAGCCGACCTGGCCACGCCGCAGGCCCGCGGCCGGGCCGTCAGCACGGTGCTGTTCGCGACGACCTTCGGCGCCGTGGCCGGTCCCAACCTGGTCGAGCCGACCGGGGCCATCGCCCGAACCGTGGGGCTGCCGACCCTCGCCGGGCCGTTCTTGCTCTCCGTGCTCGCCTACGCCGCGGCAGCGGTCGTCGTCGGCCTGCGGCTGCGCCCCGACCCCCTGCTGCTCGCCCGCGAGCGCGAGACGGACCACGCCGGCGACGGGGTCGAGGCGCCGCTTGCGGCACCGGCCGCTGCCCAGCCGCCGCTCGCCGGACGCACGACGCCGCCCGCGACGCCGTCGTCCTCGGCCTGGCCGCTGCTGCTGCGCGCACCGGCGCTGCCGGCGCTTGCGGCAATGGTCGGCGCACAGTTCGTCATGGTGGCGATGATGACCATGACGCCGGTGCACATGCGCGCGCACGACCACGGGCTCGGGCTGGTCGGCTTCGTCATCAGCGCCCACATCGCCGGCATGTACGCCCTCTCGCCGCTGTCCGGCTGGCTCGTCGACCGGTTCGGGGCGATGGCGACGCTGAGCGGCGGGGCCGGGACGCTGATCGCCGCCGGCCTGCTGGGGGCGCTCGCGCCGGGCGACTCGGTGGTGCTGCTGACGCTGGCGCTGTTCCTGCTCGGGCTCGGCTGGTCGCTCTCGCTCGTCGGCGGCAGCACCCGGCTGACCGAGGCGCTGCCCCTGCCGCTGCGCGCCCGCGGGCAGGGCAACGCCGACCTGCTCGTCGGGCTCGCCGGCGCCACCGGCGGGCTCGGGTCGGGGCTGGTGCTGGCACTGTCCGGCTTCGCGGCGCTGGGCCTGCTGACCGTCGCCGTAGCCGCCGCGCTGCTCGCGGCCGCGCAGCGTGCCCGGTCGATGGCCGGAGTGGGGTAGCCGAGTCCGGCGGCAGCCGGTCGAGGTGCCGCAGGGCTACCCCGTCGACCTCGCCGTCTGGCCCAGCCGACCGGCTCTGGCGTGACTCTTCAGTCAGCCCAGCAGCCTGGCGAACAGGTCGCCGTCGCGCTCGACGCGCGCCAGCACGTCGTCGCTGGTGAAGACGAGGTCCGACGCGCGCCCGCACGTCTCGACCTCGTCCCACGTGAGGGGCGTCGAGACCGTCGGGTGCTCGCGGGCGCGCAGCGAGTAGACGCTCACCGTCGTCTTGGCGGCGCTGTTCTGCGACCAGTCGACAAGCACCTTGCCGCCGCGCAGCGCCTTGGTCATCCGGTGCACGACGAGCGCGGGGTGCGCGCGCTCCAGGCGCTGCGCGAGCGCTTTGGCGTAGGCGGAGGTCTCGGCGCTGGAGGCCAGGCCGTCGGCGCGCGCGTACAGCTGCAACCCCTTGCTGCCGCTCGTCTTGCAGATCGCCTCGATGCCGTCGGCGGCCAGCAGCGGTCGCAGCAGCAGGGCGACGGCGCAGCACTCGACCACGTCGGCGGGCTCGCCGGGATCGAGGTCGAAGACCAACAGGTCCGGACGGCCAGCGTCGACCTGCCACATCGGGGTGTGCAGCTCGAGGCTCGCCAGGTTCGCTGTCCACACCAGCGTCGCCAGCTCGTCGCAGACGACGAAGTCGATCGTCTCACGGTCCTTGCTCGAGCCGGGCACGGGCAGCGTCACCCGCCGGACCCACTCGGGGGTGCCGCGCGGCGCGTTCTTCTCGTAGAACACCGCCCCGTCGACCCCGTTCGGGTAGCGCTTGCGGGTCAGCGGCCGGCCGGCCAGGTGCGGCAGCAGCACGGGGGCGATGCGCGTGTAGTAGTCGAGCACCTGCCCCTTGGTGAACCCGTCGGGGTAGAGCGGCTTGTCGAGGTTGCTCAGCGAGAGCCGGCGTCCTTCGACCTCGACGCTCACCCGCGCCGGGCTCACTCGGGCACCCTCATTCGCGTACCAGGCCGGCCGGGTCGAGATCGTCGCGCAGGCCCTGGAACGACGGGTGGCGCAATCGGCCGTCGGCTGTCCAGGCGGTGAACTCGACCTCGGCGACGAGCGCCGGCTCGACCCACACCGCAGTGCGGGCGTGCTCGCGCGGCACGTCGTCGAGCGGCGGCGTGTCGCGGCGCAGCGGCCGCAGCCGGTCGGCCAGCAGCCGCAGGACCGCCGCGGAGAAGCCCGTCCCGACGTGCCCGGCGAAGGCCAGCCCGTCCGGGCCGGGAAGCGCCAGCAGCAGCGAGCCGAGCGAGCCGGACCGCCCGCCCTCGCCGGGCTGCCATCCGACGACGACTGCGGACTGCCGGCGCAGGTGCTTGACCTTGATCCACGCCTCGCTGCGCCGGCCCGGGCGGTAGGTGCTGTCGCGGCGCTTGGCGACGACGCCCTCCATGCCCTGCGCCTTGGTGGCCGCGCTGACCGCGGCGCCGTCGGCGAGGAAGGCAGGCGGCGTCTGCCAGGCGGAGCCGTCGAGGGCCAGCGCTTCGAGCCGGGCGCGGCGCTCGTCGTAGGGAAGGCTCAACAGCGACTGGTCACCGAGGTGCAGCACGTCGAACAGGCACAGCGTCACGGGCACCCGTCGCCGCAGCTCGGCGGACGGTCCTCGCACGTGCATCCGCGACTGCAGCAGCCCGAAGTCGGGGCGGCCCTGCGACAGCGCCACCACCTCGCCGTCGAGCAGCACCGGGGCGGCTGTGGCGGCAGACAGTGCCGCGAGCTCGGGGTAGCCGCCGGTGACGTCGTTGCCGGCGCGCGAGGCGAGCCGGACCGCGCCGGCCTCGACGGCGGCCAGCACCCGCACCCCGTCCCACTTCACCTCGTAGGCCCAGCCGGGGGTCTCGGGCAGGGCGCCGGGGCTCGCGAGCATCGGGCGCAGGTCTCGCGGCAGCCCGGGCACGCGCCTGGCCTACCCGCCCGGTCTCCCGGCACCCCGTCTACCGGCAAGGGCGCACAAGCCCTACAGTTGCGCGGTGCGGGCCATCTGGAAGGGTGCGATCAGCTTCGGGCTGGTGACGATCCCGGTCAAGCTCTACAGCGCCACCGAGACCAAGGACGTCTCCTTCCACCAGGTGCGCCGCTCCGACGGCAGCCGTATCAAGTACAAGCGCGTCGCCGCGGTCGACGGCGAAGAGGTCTCCTACGGCGACATCGCCAAGGGCTACGAGCTGTCCAGCGGTGAGACGGTCATCCTCACCGACGAGGACTTCAAGGACCTGCCGCTGTCGACGAGCCGCGAGATCGACGTGCTGCAGTTCGTGCCGCTGGAGCAGCTCGATCCGATCTACTTCGAGAAGAGCTACTACCTCGAGCCCGACAAGGCCGGCGTCAAGCCTTACGTGCTGCTCCGCGACGCGCTGCAGCAGTCCGACAAGGTCGCCGTGGTCAAGGTGGCGTTGCGCAACCGCGAGTCGCTCGCGGCGCTGCGCGTGCGGGACGGCGTGTTCGTGCTCGAGACGATGCTGTGGCCCGACGAGGTGCGCACCCCCGACTTCGCGTTCCTCGACGACGACGTCGACGTGCGGCCGCAGGAGCTGACGATGGCCGGCAGCCTCATCGAGACGCTGTCCGGCGACTTCGACGCCGGCGAGCACAAGGACACCTACCGCGACGCGCTCGAAGCTGTCATTGAGGCCAAGGTCGAGGGCCGCGAGGTGGTCCAGGCCAGCGACGAGCAGCCGAGCTCGGGCACCGTCGTCGACCTGATGGCGGCGCTGCGCGCCAGCGTCGAGGCGGCCAAGGGCGCACGTCCGGCGGGTCCGTCGGACGAGGCGGACGAGCCCGACGACGAGCCCGCGCGGGGCACGGCGGCCACCACCGGACGCACGCGCGCGAGCGCCGGCGCTCGAGCGCCGCGCAAGACCGCCCAGAGCAAGACCGCCCAGAGCAAGGCGGCCGCGAGCACGACGGCTGCCAGCACGACGCCTGGCGGCAAGGCGGCCGGGAGCAAGACGGCTGCGAGCAAGACGCCCGCAAAGGCTGCCGCAGGCAAGCCGACGTCACGCAAGCCGACGTCACGCACGCCGGCTGCCGGGAAGCCGGCTGCGAGCAAGACGGCCGCCGCCAGGACCGCCGCCGCCAAGGACGCCTCGCCCCGTCGGGAGCGCAAGAGCGCGTGAGCCCGGCGTCCCGCCGGCTGTCGGCGGGGCCCACTAACCTGCCGCGGATGGCGCTGGCTGGGTGGAACGGCACGATCTGCCTGCAGGGCGGTGGCGAGTTCTCCGCCGCCTGCGCCCCGATGGACGCCGACCTGCTGGTGCGCAGCGGCGGCCCGGTGGTCGTCACCGCCCTCGCCGGTGCGCCCGGAGCCGAGTACGCGGCGGCGACGGCGAACGGTGTGCGGCACTTCCGTGCGCTCGGCGCCACCGAGGTCGTCGCGTCGCCCGACGCCAGGGAGCACCCGCGCGAAGCGCTCGCGGCGCTGCGGACGGCAAGGCTGCTGGTGCTGCCCGGCGGCTCGCCGTCGCGCCTGCTCGACGCGCTGCGGGCGACCGGCGTGAAGCAGGTCATCGACGAGCTGCTCGCCGCCGACGGCGTGGTGCTGGGCGCGAGCGCCGGGGCGATGGTGCTGTGCGCGTGGACGGTGCTGCCCGACCGGGACCTGCAGGTCGTCGAAGGTATGGGCGTCGTGCCGGACGCGATCGTGCTGCCGCACTGGGGTGCCTGGCCGGCGGACCGGCTCCGCAGCATCGAGGCCGCCGTCCCGGCCGGCACGACGGTGCTCGGGCTTCCCGAGCAGTCCGGCGTCCTGCTCGCCGACGGGCAGGTCACGGCCGTCGGGGTGGCGCCGACGGCGTTGCCGACGACAGGCGAGGTGCTGACGTCTCGGGCGAGCGGTGGACAGATTCCGGCATGAGCGTCGACGGAAGCCCGATCCGCAAGGCCGTCCTGAGCCGGCGCCCGCTGCCGCTGACAGACGGCGTCCGGCCGCCCTGGCCCGGTCGCCTGGTCGGGTCGCTCTACGTCCGCACCGGCCCGGCCGGCGACGAGCCGGGTCTGTTCGTGCACGGGCTCGGCGGCTCGTCGCTGAACTGGACCGACCTCATGGGCGTCCTCGCCGGGGTCGTCGCCGGCGAGGCAATCGACCTGCCGGGCTTCGGCCGCTCGCCGCTGTCCACGGAGGACCGCTACACCGTCGGCGCGCACAGCCGGGCGGTGGCGCGCCACCTCGACGCAGCCGGCCGTGGGCCGGTGCACCTGTTCGGCAACAGCCTCGGCGGCGCGGTCAGCACTCGCTTGGCCGCCGAGCGTCCCGACCTGGTGCGCAGCCTGACCCTCGTGTCGCCGGCGCTGCCCAGCCTGCGTCCCGACCGCGGGGGCGATCGCGGGCTGCCGCTGCTGCTGCTGCCCGGGCTGAGCACGCTCGCCGAGCGCCAGCTCGCGCAGGCCAGTCCCGAGCAGCGGGCCCGGGCGGTGCTCGAGCTGTGCTTCGGCGACCCCTCGCTCGTGCCGCCGCAGCGGATGCGCGAGGCCGCTGCGGAGGTGGCCCGCCGCTCCTCGCTCGGCTACGAGCGGCTGGTGTTCCAGCGCTCACTGCGCGGCCTCGTGGGCGCGCAGCTGCAGCCGGGCCGCCGTTCGCTGTGGTCGCTGGCCGCATCGGTCCAGGCGCCGACGCTGCTCGTGTGGGGCGAGCTCGACCGGCTCGTCAGCGTCCGGATCGCGCCGCGGGCCGCAGCCACCTTCCCCGACGCCCGACTGCTCGTGCTGCCCGGGGTCGGCCACGTGGCGCAGATGGAGCGTCCCGACCGGGTCGCCAGAGCCTTCCTCGGCATGATCGAGTGACAGACTGCCCGACCGTGCCGACGAGCGCACCCACCGTGGCGGGCCGGAGCCCGCGAGGAGGTTTGAGGTGACCGAGCAGATGTCCGAGGGCGGGCCCGACCCGGCCGCGGGAGGCGGTCCCATGGCCGAGCGGATGCGGACGCTGCTGTCCAGGGCCGCCGAGGAGCAGCTGAGCGAGCAGCGCCAGGCGTCGACGGTGCTGGCCGAGCTGCGCGGGCTGGTCGCCAGCCTGTCCGGGCAGCTCCGGGCCACGGCGACGTCGGCCGGGCTTCAGAGCGCGTCGGACGACCTCGGTGCGCTCGTCGGTGAGCTGCGCGAGCAGGTGGCGGGCCTGGCCGCCCGCGAGCAGCTGCAGCACGTCGGCGAGGCGTTGGAATCCTCGCTCGGCGCGCGGCTGGAGCACCTCGAGGCTGCGGCGTCCCGGCCCGTCGTCGCACCCGACCAGCTCGAGGAGTCCGTGCGTCGGCTCGAGGCGCGGCTGGACGAGACCGCCGCCGCCGCCCCGGTGCTCGAGCGCCTCGGCGGCCTCGACGGCCGTCTCGACGCGCTCGAGCGGAACGTCGAGGGGCTGGGGGAGCGGCTGTCCGAGGTCCGCGATGCCGCCGGCGGTATCGCGGATCTGCGCACCGACGTCGAGGGCGTGTCGCGGCGCCTTTCCGACCTGGCCGGATGGGGGCCTGCGCTGTCCGCGGTGCGCTCGGCGGTCGAGACGCTGCGCGACGACTCGCCGCTGCCCTCGCTGGTGCTCGGCGTCGCGTCGCTGCGTGAGGACGTCGAGGACCTGACGGCGCGCACCGGCGAGCTCGACGTGCCGACGGCGCAGGCGGTGGCCGGCGAGGTGGGTGAGCAGCTCCCCGGGCCGCTCGGCGACGCGCTGGCGCCCCGCGTCGCCGAGCTGGTGCTGAGCCTGGTCGCCGAGACGCTCGTCGAGCAGGTCTCGGGCAGCGTCGTGCGGCAGGTGCAGCGGGGCCTGGACGACCGGGTGCGCGCGGCCAACGCCGAGACCGAGCGCCGCCTCACCACGCACGTCGACGAGGCCGTGCTGGCACTGGCCGAGGCGCTGCTGGGCCGCCGGCGCGGCGATCCCGCGGTGCCCGCGACGTGGACCGGCAAGGGCGGGTCCGAGACGGTCGCCGACGATCCGAGCGGCAGCAGAGCCGGTCACGCCGAGGACGACGGCCCGGGTGCGGATGACCTCGAGCCGTCGGTCGACGACCCCGCCGTCGCTGTCGAAGGCATCGCGCCCGACGAGCAACAGGCCCCCGGCGACGGCTCGACCGGCGCGCCCGCAGATGCGCAGCGTGCCGGGCTCGGGGGTGCACCGGCGGGCGACACGGTCGAGGGGTCGGCGCAGACCGACGAGCCGCCGTCCACCGCAGCGCAGGATCCGTCCGGGGACGCCGCACCGCTCGTGGACAGCGCACCCGCCGCACCGGTCTTCAGCTCGTCCCCCATGCCGCAGGGGGAACCCGCTGCGCGCCCCGACCGGCCGCAGTCCGGTCCGGCGGGTGCCTTCGACGGACCGGTCGCCGACGCGCAGACCGCCGAGCCCGGGCACGCCGAGGGCGGCGATCGGGTCGCCCGGCCAGGCCCGGCGGCCGACGACGATTCCCGTGACACCGCCCGCCGCCGGCCCTGGTGGCGGCCGTGATCGACCGCACGCCGGAGCGCTCCAGCCTGGACGTGTACGAGACTGCCGACCGCGAGCAGCTGGTCACGCTGCAGCTCGAGCGGTTGCGGTGGAGCCTGCAGCACGCCTACGACAACGTCGCCCACTACCGGGCGGCCTTCGACGCGGCGGGTGTCGCGCCCGCGGACTGCCGCAGCCTCGCCGACCTCGCGCACTTCCCGTTCACCACCAAGGCCGACCTGCGCGACAACTACCCGTACGGGATGTTCGCCGTCCCGCGCGAGCAGGTGCGGCGCATCCACGCCAGCAGCGGGACGACCGGACAGCCCACCGTCGTCGGCTACACCCAGGGCGACCTCGACGTCTGGTCCGACGTGATGGCCCGCTCCATCCGGGCCTCGGGCGGCCGACCCGGCGACCGGGTGCACGTCGCCTACGGCTACGGCCTTTTCACCGGAGGCCTCGGCGCCCACTACGGCGCCGAGCGGCTCGGCTGCACGGTCATCCCCGTCTCGGGTGGGATGACCGAGCGCCAGGTGCGGCTGATCCGCGACTTCGAGCCCGAGATCATCATGGTCACGCCGTCCTACATGCTCGCGCTGCTCGAGGAGATGGAGCGCCAGGGCATCGACCCGCACCGCACGTCGCTGCAGGTGGGCATCTTCGGGGCGGAGCCCTGGACCGACGACTTGCGGCGCGAGGTCGAGCAGCGCGCCGACATGCACGCGGTCGACATCTACGGGCTGTCGGAGGTGATGGGGCCGGGCGTGGCGAACGAGTGCGTCGAGACCAAGGACGGCCTGCATGTGTGGGAGGACCACTTCTATCCGGAGATCATCGATCCGCAGACCGGGCAGGTGCTTCCGGACGGCGAGTACGGCGAGCTGGTCTTCACCACGCTGACCAAGCAGGCGCTGCCGGTGGTGCGCTACCGCACCCGTGACCTGACCCGCCTGCTGCCCGGCACCGCCCGCACGGTGCGCCGGATGGAGAAGGTCACCGGCCGCACCGACGACATGATCATCTTGCGGGGCGTCAACGTGTTCCCGACCCAGGTAGAGGAGCTGCTGCTACGGGTGCCGGGCCTGGCGCCGCACTACGAGCTGGTGCTGACCCGCCCGGCGACGCTCGACGTGCTCACCGTGCGGGTGGAGGCGCGACCAGAGCTCGCCGTGGAGCAGCACGAAGAGGTGGGCCGGTCCCTCATCGAACTGATCAAGCAGAACATGGGCGTCAGCGTGCAGTACGAGGTCGTGGCGCCGGGCGGACTGCCCCGCTCCCAGGGCAAGGCGCAGCACGTGCGCGACCAGCGCGGCACCTGACCGCCCTGCTCACCCGCCCTGCTCGTCCGGGCAAGCCTGCGGGCCGGACCCGAACGGGTCCGGCCCGCAGGCCACGCCGTCGCCCACGTGCTGTTGTGGCTCGTTGTCGTGGCTCGTTGTTGTGGCTCGTTTTCGTGGCTACTTGAAGGCGTCCTTGACGTTCTCGCCAGCCTGCTTGAGGTTGCCCGACGCCTGGTCCTTCTCGCCCTCGGCCTTCATGTCCTCGTTGCCGGTGGCGTCGCCGACCGACTCCTTGCCCTTGCCGGTCAGGTCCTCGGCCTTGTTCTTCATCTTGTCCATGGCGCTCACGGTGAGGCCTCCCTTCGACACCTCCGTCCTCCCCCGCGTGCCGAGCCGGTACACCGGTGGTGTGTGCCACGCTGAGGGGGTGGCGAGGGGACGGGGGTGCACGGCTGCCGTGGTGCTGACGTGCCTGGTGCTGGTGGGAGCCGGCTGCTCATCCTCGAGCCAGGCGAGCGCACCGCCCTCCACACCGCCCTCCACACCGCCGTCCAGTACCGCAGCACCCCTGCGCGCGGCGACCGCGAGCCCGACCAGCGCCCCGCCGTCGCTCGCGCCGTCCCTCGCGCCGTCCCCGGTCACCCCGGTCGTGCAGCGCGGCGACGGCACGTTCGCGGTGGTGCCCGGCACCAGCGCGCCGTCGGGTGCGGGCCCCGAGACGCTGTACCGCGTCGAGGTGGAGGGCGGTCTCGGCGTCGACGCCGAAGCGGTGGCACGTCAGGTCGAGGCGACGCTCGCCGACCCGCGCTCGTGGGGTGGCCACGGTCGACTCGGGGTTCGCCGGGTCGACGCCTCGGTACCCCGCTCGCGGCTGGCGTTCCGGGTGCTCCTCGCGTCCCCCGACACCACCGACGAGCTCTGCGCGCAGCTGGACACCCGCGGCCGGTTCTCCTGCGCCGCCGACGGCAACCGGGCGGTGCTCAACGCCCGCCGCTGGCTCACCGGGGTGCCGGACTATGCCGGGCACCTCGACGAGTACCGCGAGTACATGGTCAACCACGAGGTCGGGCACACCCTCGGCCACGGCCACCAGATGTGCCCGGGTGCCGGACGGCCCGCTCCGGTCATGCAGCAGCAGACCAAGGGCCTGAACGGGTGCGCCCGCAACAGCTGGCCGTTCCCCGCCCGCACCTGAGCCGGCCGGCGGGAAGAACCGGTCGCCGGGCGGGCTTGAGCCTGACGCAGCGCCGTCTGCCACCCGAAGGAGCCGAGCCCGTGCCTTTCCCCCCGCTGGTCGAGCCGGCCGCCGAGCTGACCCGCGAGGAGGTCATGCGCTACAGCCGGCACCTGATCATCCCCGACGTCGCCACGGCCGGGCAGAAGCGGCTCAAGAAAGCCAAGGTGCTCGCCGTCGGCGCGGGCGGGCTCGGCAGCCCGACCCTGATGTACCTGGCGGCGGCCGGGGTGGGCACGCTCGGCATCGTCGAGTTCGACGTCGTCGACGAGAGCAACCTGCAGCGACAGGTGATCCACGGCCAGCGCGACATCGGCCGCTCCAAGGCCGAGAGCGCCCGCGACACGATCCACGAGATCAACCCGCTGGTGCAGGTGCGCCTGCACGAGCAGCGGCTCGACTCCTCGAACGCGCTCGAGGTGTTCGCCGACTACGACCTGGTCGTCGACGGCACGGACAACTTCGCGACCCGCTACCTCGTCAACGACGCCTGCTTCCTGTCGGGCATCCCCTACGTGTGGGGCTCGATCTTCCGCTTCGACGGCCAGGCGTCGGTCTTCTGGCCCACCGCCCCGGGCGACGCGGCGCCGTGCTACCGGTGCCTGTACCCCGAGCCGCCGCCGCCCGGCATGGTGCCCAGCTGCGCCGAGGGCGGGGTGCTCGGCGTGCTGTGCGCCTCGATCGGCGCGATCCAGACGACCGAGGCGATCAAGCTGCTCACCGGCATCGGCGAGCCGCTGGTCGGTGCGCTGATGGTGTACAACGCCCTCGAGATGCAGTACCGCAAGATCCGGGTTCGAAAGGACCCCGAGTGCCCCCTGTGTGGGAAGAACCCGACGATCACCGAGCTGATCGACTACGAAGCCTTTTGCGGCAACGTCTCGCCCGAGGCGCAGGACGCCGCGGCGGGCCGCACCATCCTCGCCACCGAGCTCAAGGCCCGGATGGACGCGGGGGAGGACCTGATGCTCGTCGACGTCCGCGAGCCGGCAGAGTACGAGATCGTCCGCATCCCCGGCTCGGTGCTCATCCCGAAGGGCGAGATCCTCGACGGCTCGGCGCTCGCCCGGCTGCCGCAGGACCGGCCGATCGTGCTGCACTGCAAGAGCGGCGTGCGCTCGGCCGAGGCGCTGGCCGCCCTGCAGGCCGCCGGGTTCGCCGACAGCGTGCACGTGCAGGGCGGGGTGCTCGCCTGGGCCCAGCAGGTCGACCCGTCCCTGCCGACCTACTGAGAAGGCCGATCGACGCGGCCGGTTGTCTCCCTGGTCTCGACACGCCCCGCGCGCGCTGCCAAGATCTTCGCCTGGCAGGACCGACGAGAGCGGGCCCCGCGCCAGTGCCTCGCCGTCGACACGTCCCTCCCGATGCCGCCCAGCTGCTGCGAACCGCCTGCGGGTTTCCGTCCCGGTCGCCCGGGCACGCGGCTCGTGCACGGCGTACGGCTGCTGCGGGAACGAAGGGGACGACACGCACGTGAGCTGGCTGACCGTCGTGATGGCCACGCGCAACCGCCGCGACCGCGCCGTCCATGCCTGCCGGGACCTGCTGGCCCTGCCCGAGTCGCCACCGGTGGTGGTCGTCGACAACGGCTCCACCGACGGCACGGCCGCGGCCCTCGCCGCGCTCGGACCGCAGGTCACCGTGCTGGCGCAGCCGGTGAACCGGGGCGCCGCCGCCCGCACGATCGGCGTCCGGCACGCGAGGACTCCCTACGTCGCGTTCTGCGACGACGACTCGGGCTGGACGCCAGGCTCGCTGGAGCGGGCCGGCGACCACCTCGACGCGGCCCCGCGGCTCGCCCTGCTCGCAGCCCGGGTGCTCGTCGGTGCGCAGCAGCACCTCGACCCGGTGTCGGCGATGATGGCCGACAGCCCGCTGCCGGCCGAGCCCGACCTGCCGGGTCCGCCGGTGCTGGGCTTTCTCGCCTGCGGCGCGATCGTCCGCACCGACGCCTTTCTCGCCGTCGGCGGCTTCCACCCGCTGGTGTTCTTCGGTGGTGAGGAGACGCTGCTGGCCCAGGACCTGGCCGCCGCCGGCTGGGGCCTCGCCTACGTGTCGGACGTCGTCGCGACCCACCACCCCGAGCCGCACGCCGACCGGTCGAGCCGGCGCCGACAGCAGAGCTGCAACGCGCTGCTCTCGGCGTTGCTGCGCCGGCCGCTGTCGGTGCCGCTGCGCCAGGCCGGCGCCATCCTGCGGCACAGCCCGCACCGCGACGAACGGGCCGGCGTGCTCGACGCGCTGCGCCGGCTGCCGGCCGCGCTGGCGCATCGACAGGTCCTGCCGGTGCACGTCGAGCGACAGGTGCGCCTGCTCGAGGCCGCCGGTGGTTGACGCGGAGGACGAGACGCTCGCCGACCGGCTCACCGTCGTCGTCATCACGCACGAGCGGTGCGCCGAGCTCGACCGCACCCTGCGGCTGCTCGCCGCGCTGCCCGAGCGCCCGCCCGTCGTCGTCGTCGACAACGGCTCGACCGACGGCACCGCCGCGATGGTCCGGCGCGAGCACCCGGGCGTCACGCTGCTGACGCCCGGCCGCAACCTCGGGGCGGTCGGGCGCAACCTGGCCGTCGACACCGTCACGACGCCCTACGTGGCCTTTTGCGACGACGACACGTGGTACGACCCGGGGGCGCTGACGCGCGCCGTGCGGCTGCTCGACGCGCACCCGTCGCTGGCCGTGATCACCGGACACATCCTGGTCGAGCCGGGCGGTCGGGACGACCCGATCTGTGACGAGCTGGCCCGCTCGCCGCTCGAACGGCCGCCCGGCCTGCCCGGGCACCCGCTGCTCAGCTTCCTGGCGGGCGTGTCGACCGTGCGCCGCGCGGCGTTCCAGCAGTGCGGCGGCTTCTCGTCCCGGCTGTGGCTCGGCGGCGAGGAGGAGCTGCTCGCCTGCGACCTCGCGCGCGCCGGCTGGCAGATGGCCTACGTGCCCGAGGTCGTCGCGCATCACCACCCGTCGAAGGCCCGGGACGCCCACCTGCGGCGGCAGCACGGCATCCGCAACACGCTGTGGTTCACCTGGCTGCGCCGGCCGCTGCCGAGTGCGCTGCGCCGCACCGGGGCGCTGCTGCGCACCCTGCCGCGCGACCGGGTGAGCGCCCGCGGCATCGTCGAGGCCATCGGCGGGGCAGGCTGGGTGCTGCGCGAGCGGCGTCCGGTGCCCGCGGAGATCGACGCCGGCTACCGGGCCCTGGAGGACATGGGCTCACGGGAGCGCCGCTACGTCTCCTGAGCCCGCAGCACCATGCCGGTGCTGTCGATGGAGAACTCGCGCGCTGTCATGGCGTGGTCGCTGCCGCGCACCTTGAGCACCAGCAGGCCACGGCGCAGCACGTCGTCGACCTCGGTGCTCCGCAGCAGGACGATGCTGTCGATCAGACCACTGATGTGGCTCGCGGCGGGCGAGGCCCCGTCGGGCACGTTCCCCGCCGAGCTGGTCATGAGCGTGGCGAGCCCGCGCTGCTTGACCATCGAGGTGACGCCGATGACGAAGGTGAGGAAAGCCGCCGTCGAGCCCAGCCGCTCCAGCGCCGACAGGCTGTCGATCACCAGCCGGCCGGGCTGCTCACGCTCGATCTGCTCGGTGATCTCGACGAGGTGGTCGTCGAGCGAGGCGACCTCCGGGTAGGTCGCGCGCAGCGTCAGCGCGCCGGCGTCCTCGGCGGCGCCGAAGTCGTGGCCCCAGCCGCGGGCGTTGCGGTGCACCTGCTCGCCGGTCTCCTCGTACGACAGGAACAGGACCTTCTCGCCCGTGGCGAGGCCCTCGGCCGCGAACTGGGTGGCCATGAGCGTCTTGCCCGCTCCGCTGGGCCCGGTGACCAGCAGACTCGAGCCGCGGAACAGCCCGCCGCCGGTCATCTCGTCGAGCTCGGTGTTGCCCGTGCCCACCCGCTCGCCCGGCAGGTTGACCGCCTCGCCGGGGGCCCGCACCGGCAGCACGACGACGCCACGGCCGGGCAGCACCGTGAAGGCGACCTCGCCCTTGTGGTGCATCGCGCCGCGCATCTTGAGCACCTCGAGGGTGCGGCGGCGAAAGGCGCCTTCGCGGCTGTTGCGCAGCAGGATGACGCTGTCGGCGACGAACTCCTCGACCTCCAGGCGCGACAGCGAGCCCTCGGGGTCCTCCCGCGTCTCGACGGTCAGCAGCACCGTGAGCCCCATCGCGCGCAGCTGGGTGATGAGCAGCCGCAGCTGCTGACGGGCGCCGGCCGTGTCGCCGGTCAGGGTGAGCACGGTGTTGAGGCTGTCGAGCACCAACCGCTCGGCGCCGGTCGCGTCGACGGCGTGCCCGATCTGCGCCACCAGGGTGTCCATGCCGGGCCTCGCCGGGGCGCCGCTCGTCAGAGCCGGCGAGACGTCGACGAAGCGCCACTCGTCCGCCGCCTCCCACGCGGGGACGTCGAAGCCCAAGGTCGCGAGGTTCGCGCGCAGGTCGTCGGCCGACTCCTCGAGGGTGACGAACACGCCGGCCACTCCTCGCCGGATGCCCTCGGCGAGGAACTGGCTCGACAGCACCGTCTTGGCGCTGCCCGCCGAACCGGCCAGCACGGTCGCCCGACGCTCGGGCAGGCCGCCCATCGCGACGTGGTCGAGCCCCGGAATGCCGGTAGCGGTCTTGACCACCGAGGCGCCGCGCTCGTGCCCGTCGTCGCCCAGGGCCGTGCCTGCGCTCACCAACCGGGATGGTCGAGCGGGACGGCGGCGCAACCGCTCACGCGCTGCCGGCATCGGTCGTCGGATCGCTCGCGCGCACCACTGCGTTGTCGGGCACGACGGGCAGGCACGCCGTGGCGAGGCGGAACCACGCGGTCTTGCCGCCGTCGGGGTGGCTGTCCAGCGAGTAGTGGGTGGCCAGGGCAGAGACCAGACCGAGTCCCCAGCCGCCCTCGCGGCCGGGATACGGGCGCTGTTCGGGACGCCGGGTGTCGAGGTCGTACACCGAAACCACCACGGCCTCGTCGAGCAGGGTCAGCCCGACCTCCAACGGGGTGCCCGCGTGCAAGATGCCGTTGGTGACCAGCTCGCTGGTGAGCAGGACCATCGCGTCGCGGGTCTCCTGCGGCATCGGCGGCGCGTGCTCGACGACGAACGCGCGTGCGGCCGACACCAGTTCGGGCTGGGGCTCGAGGTGCAGGTGATAGCAGGCCCGCGGCTGCTCGCCGGACAGCACCTGCGGCAGCAGGCACATGCAGCTCACCACCGCTCCCCGTGTCAGGACGTGCCTCCTGTCGTCGGAGCACTGGTACCCCACACTCGGGTGCGTGATGCGCCGGGCTGCCTCCGCTTCGGCCGGATTGTCCGTGCGGCCCGGCTCCGGGGGCGCGCCGACGGCCTACGCCCGGCAGGTGCTCGACGTCGTCGACCGCATCCCGCGCGGCAAGGTGATGACCTATGGCGACGTCGCCGAGATGCTGGGGCACGGTTCTCCGCGCACGGTCGGCACGGCGCTCACCCGTTTCGGGCGCGAGGTGCCGTGGCAGCGGGTGGTGCAGGCGTCCGGCCGTCCCGCCGAGCCTTACCACGCCGAGGCGCTACGACTGCTGGTCGCCGAGGGCTGCCCTGTCGTGGGGGACAAGGTGGTGCTGGCCAGGGCGCGCTGGGACGGGCGCTAGGCCAGCGGCCAGCGCGGCCCCACGCACTCTTGCAGTCCCGGCCTGAGCCGCCAACGATCTACGCCTGGTGGCGGTCCCCCCGGCGTGTCGTGCACCGTTAGACGGAGATCGTTGTGGCCAGTGGCCAGTGGCCGGTGGCCGAGCGGGTGGCCTCTCGGTCAGCCGAGAACCAAGAGCGTCTTGCCGGGCGGGGTGTCCTGCGGTGCGTCGAACACGCCCGCGCCGTCCCTCAGCGCCACCGTGCGGGCGACCGGGATCGTCAGGCGCCCGTCGGCCATCGCGCGCAGCACCTGCTGCAGCCGGCGACGCCGCTCGTCGGTGGCGAGCACCAGGCCGCTGTAGCCGAGGACCGACAGCGACGCGCGGTAGACGGCCTGCCAGTTCAGCTGCACCTGCGCGCCGGCGGTCGTGCCGAACAGCACGTACCGGCCGTAGGGAACCAGCGCCGCCAGGGCCGGCGTGACGTAGGCACCGCCGAGCGCGTCGATGACCACTGTCGGCCGAAGCGACGCCGCGGCGTCCGCGAGCCCGTCGGCGCCGGTGACCAGCGCACCGGCCGCGCCGGCGTCGCGCACCGCCGAAGCGTGGCCCTCCGAGCGGGTCTGCCCCCACACCTCGGCGCCGCACGAGGCGGCCAGGCCGATGATCGGCAGCCCGACCCCGCCCGCCCCGCCCAGCACCAGCACCCGGTCGGCGGCGGTGACCGCGGCCAGCTCGACGACGGTGCTCCAGGCGGTCAGCCCGGCCACTCCCGCGGACGCCGCCTGCTGGGGGTCGACGCCCGCCGGCAGCGCCAGCACCGCCTCGCGCGGCACGACCGCCTGCTTGGCCCACACGCCGTCGCGCGCAGCTCCGACGCCTGCGCCGGCGACGAGCACCGGCCGACCGGCGAGCGTGCCGGCCGCCTCGCCGCCGAGCGTGCGCGGCACCGGGCCGTCCGGGCTCACCAGCCCCTTGGCCAAGTAGGAGTCGACCGGGTTGACGCCCGCGTAGGTCAGCTCGACCTGCACCTCGCGCTCGCCGGGTCTCGCCAGCTCGGTCTCTTGCACGTGCAGCGCACCAGAGTGGTCCTCGATGCGAACGGCGGTGGTCGTGGGCACGGTTCCTCCTGCGCTGGCGGGCTGGTCGGTGGGGTACCCACGGTCAGCTCGCTCAGCGCGGGAGACCGCGTCGTCCGCGGTGGCGCACCAGGGCGGACGTGGACGCGGCACCGTCCAGCTGCTGCCGTCGCCACCCCCGGCCGTTGTCGACGTGGGCGTCGCACCCACTCGTGCTTTCGCAGGCGATCACCTGGTTCGCGGAACAGCCGGAGACAGGCCGGTGTGTCTGCTGTCGGGGCGCCATCCGATTGATCATCGGCTCGCGGCTATCCCCGGTGGCGAGGATGCCCGCGGCGCATGGCTGGCGCATGGCGGTCGCTGGCGAAGCGGCCGAGGGGCGGCGAGAAGGGGTTCGCTCGCCGCAGCGCTCAGGGGGGATGTGCTCCACGCGGCGAGCTGGCCGTGCGAGCGGCTCCAGCGCAGTCGCCGCCACTGTCGCGGGCGCGAGGTCCAGCGCCACCCCCGGCCGGCCGGCCGGCGGTGCGCGCGACCGGTCGGACACGCCCGAGCCTGGCGCGCCTCCTGCGTGCTCACCGCGCAGCCCAGTGCCGCGGCCGGTCCAGGCCGGCCGGCAGCGTCGTACGCGCGTCGCCCTTGGCTGCCTGCAGCTGCGGCCGGGTGAGGAACAGCGCATCGGCGAGCTGCGCACCGCGCACGTCGGCGGCACGCAGGTCGGCGCCGAGCAGGTCGGTCAGGTGCAGGTCGACGTCCCGCAGGTCGGCGCCGATCAGGTAGGCGCCGCGCAGGCTCGTGCCCCGCAGGGGGGTGCGTCGAAGGTCGACCCCCATCAGGTCTCCTCCGCTCAGATCCGGGCGCGTGCCGGCGTCGCCGCGATCTCCGGGGCCTGCCGAGACGCGGTCCCGCAGCGTCGTGCTGACGCGGGCGAGCAGCTCGCCGGTCTGGCTGCGGTGCGCGCCGACGGCCGTGCCGAGCAGCGCGTCGGAGGCCTGGCCGGCGAGGAGCTCGACGCTCGCGCGGGCGTCGTCGACCTCGTCCCGCAGCGCCCCGGTGGCCAACCGGGCGTGCGCCTCGGCCAGGTGCCAGAGCAGCTCGTGCAGCTGGCGCAGCACGGCGAACACCTCGAAGGCGGTCTCGGCCTGCTGGGGTCCGGTCCGCCAGTCGGGGCTGACCGCCACCGCCCGCTGCCCGGCCCCGAAGCAGTCGAACACGTCGCACCCGGCGAACCCGCGTGGGCGCAGCTCGGCATGGATGCCGCAGGCGCTGCCCGGCTGGAGGTGCGGGCAGGGCCGGCCCGCCGGCTTGTCGATCGCGAAGTCGGCCGAGCGGGTCAGGGCCGGCGCGACGCAGCACAGGCCGGTGCAGGCCTGGCAGTCGGCCCGCAGGTGCTGCCGGCTCGTCGCCAGGGTCAGCGGTGCGGTGCGGTCCTCGCTCACCCGGGGACACCTGTGGGGGTGCCGACGAACAGGCAGAACGGGTGGCCGGCCGGGTCGACGTACACGCGGGCGGGCTCGTCCGGGTCGTCGGCCCGGTCCATGAGCAGGCGCGCCCCGAGCGTCAGGGCTCGCTCGTGCTGGGCGTCGAGCTCAGCGGTGTCCGGCACGGCGAGGTCCAGGTGCAGCATCTGCGGGTGCGACCCGCCGGGCCAGGTGGCTGGCGCAGCTCGTCGACGCACTGCGTCGCGAGCACGGCCGCTCCCGCGTCGTCGACGAGCACCAGCCAGTCGGCACCCTTCCGGTCGGGCTCGCCGGCCGGCGGCGGCTCGTCGCCCGGGCGGTAGCCGAGGCCCAGCAGCCGGCGGTAGAACTCGGCGAGCGCGCGCGGGTCGGTGCCGTCGAGCACCACCTGGCGCAGGGCGGGATAGCTGACCATGTCGACTCCCGTCGTCCGGCGTTCTGGGTTCGTGCATTCTGTCGGACGGGCGTGCTGGACTGCACCGTCATGAACGGGTCGACGACGCAGCAGGGCCCCGGCGCGGCGCCGGAGGCACCGGTGCCCGTGCGCTCCGGATCGTTGCAGGTGGCGGCGCCGGCCCTCGACGACGACCAGGCGCGGGTGGTCGCGAGCCCCGGCGGGCCGCTGCTCGTGCTGGCCGGGCCGGGCACCGGCAAGACGACCACGCTCGTCGAGGCAGTGGTCGACCGGGTCGAGCGGCGGGGTCTTGCCCCCGAGCAGGTGTTGGTGCTGACGTTCAGCCGGCGGGCGGCCCAGGAGCTGCGTGAGCGGATCAGCGCCCGGCTGGGTCGCACCACCCGCGGGGCGCTCGCGATGACCTTCCACTCCTACGCCTACGCGCTGCTGCGCCGCGAGCTGGCGGCCTCGGGTGGTCCGCCGCTGTCGCTGCTGTCCGGACCCGAGCAGGACCTCGAGGTGGGGCGCCTGCTCGCCGGCGACCTCGACGACGGCGCCGTGCGGTGGCCCGAGCGGCTGCGCCAGGCGCTGCCGCTGGCGGGCTTTCGGGCCGAGCTGCGCGACCTGCTCCTGCGGGCGCAGGAACGCGGCGTCGGGCCCACCGAGCTGGCAGCGCTCGGCGCCGCGCGCGGGCGCGACGACTGGGTGGCCGCGGCGGCTTTTCTGCGCGACTACGAGTCGCGCTTCGACCTCGACCCGTTCCGCGAGGTGCTCGACTACGCCGGCCTCGGGCGAGCCGCAGCAGCCCTGCTGGAGACCGACACTGCCCTGCGCGAGCGCGAGCGGGCGGCACACCGCGTGGTGCTCGTCGACGAGTACCAGGACACCGACCCGGCGCAGGTCCGACTGCTGCAGGCGCTCGCCGGGCAGGGCCGTGACCTGATCGCCGTCGGCGACCCCGACCAGTCCATCTACGCCTTCCGCGGCGCCGACGTCGGCGGCATCCTGCGCTTTCGCGACACCTTCCGCACGGTTGCGGGCCACCCCGCGCCGGTCGCCCAGCTGCGCACCTGCCGCCGCAGCGGCCCGGTGCTGCTCGCCGCCTCCCGCGCGCTCGCCACGCGGCTGCCCGCCGGCGGCCTGACTCCTGGCTTCCGCGACCTGCGCCCCGACCCGGCCGTGGTCACCGCGCCCGGCCGGGTCGAGGTCCTGCTGGCCACCACCACGACGGCGGAGGCGGCGCTGGTCGCCGGCGTCCTGCGGCGCGCGCACCTGGTCGACGGTGTCGCCTGGTCCGACATGGCGGTGCTGCTGCGCTCGACGACCCGCTCGCTCGCCGGGCTGCGCCGCGGCCTGCTGTCTGCCGGCGTGCCGGTGGCGGTGGCCAGCGACGAGGTGCCGCTGAACCAGGAGCCGGTCGTGCGGGCGCTGCTCGACCTGTTGCGCCTCGCGCTGCGGCCGGCCGCCGAGGCCACCGAGGACGCGGTCGTGGCGCTGCTCACCGGTCCGCTCGTGCGCTCCGACTCGCTGGCCGTGCGGCGCCTGCGCCGTGACCTGCGTGCCCGCAGCCTCGTCGACCCGCAGGACGACGGTGTGCCGGATCGCCCCGCACCGGGCCGGTTGCTGGTCGAGGAGGTGTGCGGTGTCGGGACGGCGTCCGCGCTGCTCAGGGCGCACCCGCCGCTGGGTCAGGCGGTCCGGCTCGTCACGGCGGTGCGCGACGAGACCGGAATGGGGATGGCTGTCGAGGCGGTCCAGGGGGCATCGGTCGAGCAGGTCCTGTGGGCGGCGTGGGCGGCCAGCGGGCTGGCCGAGCGGCTCGAGCGCGACAGCCGTCGGGGCGGTCAGCGGGGGGCGAGCGCCGACCGGGCGCTCGATGCGGTGATCGGGCTGTTCGACGCCGCCGCCCGCTACGTCGACCGGTTGCCGGCGGCCGGCGTGCTGGGCTTCGCCGACGACGTCGACGGCCAGTGCGTGCCGGCCGAGTCGTTGTCGCAGCGCACGCCCGACGGCGACGCCGTGCGGGTGCTGAGCGCGCACGCCAGCAAGGGGCTGCAGTGGCGGGTCGTCGTCGTCGCCGGGGTGCAGGAGGGCAGCTGGCCCGACCTGCGGCGGCATGGCTCGTTGCTCGGCGCCGACGAGCTCGTCGAGGCGGCCGACGAGGTGCGGCGCACCGGCCCCGGCGCCGCCCCACCTGCGTACGCCCGGCCCGCCGACGCCCAGCCCGCTGATGCCCAACCCGCCGACGCAAGCGCCGACGTCGCGGCCCGGCGCGCCGAGCTGCTGGCCGAGGAGCGCCGGCTGTTCTACGTGGCCGTCACGCGCGCCGCCGAGCGACTCGTCGTCACGGCGGTGCAGTCGGGTGACGACGGCGGCGAGCGACCGAGCCGGCTGCTCGCCGAGCTCGGGGTTACGGTGCCCGAGCTGCCGACGCCCACCGGCCGGCCGCTGACCGCCGCGGCGCTGGTGGCCGAGCTGCGGGCGGTGGCGGCGAGCAGCGACGACCCGGCCCTGCGGGAGGCGGCGTGCCAGCGCCTCGCGCGGATGGCGGCCGGGGCGCCCGGCGCACCGAAGACCGACGCCGCCGATCCCGACCGGTGGTGGGGGCTCGCGCCGCTGTCCGAGCCGGCGCCCCTTACCGCGCCGGGCGAGCTCGTACGGGTGTCCCCGTCCAAGGTGCAGGCCTTCGACGCCTGCGCGCTGCGGTGGCTGCTCGACAGCGCCGTCGGCCTGTCGAGCAGCACCGGGCCGGCGCAGGTGCTCGGCAGCCTCGTGCACGCGCTCTGCGAGCTGGCGAGCGGGCCCGACGCGCCGACGAGCGAGCAGCTGCACGAGCGGCTGGCCGGCGTGACGCCCCGGCTCGACCTCGGTGCGCCCTGGGCGGCGCGCCGCCGGGGCGAGCAGGCGCTCGAGTGGCTCGACAAGTTTCTGCAATGGGAGGCGACCAATGCGCGCGAGCTGGTGGACACCGAGGTCGAGCTGCGGGTGCCGCTGCCACCGCACGCTGAGCTCGTCGGCCGGGTCGACCGGCTCGAGCGCGACGAGCAGGGACGCGCGGTCGTCGTCGACCTCAAGACCGGTACGGCGGCCAGGGCCGAGGAGGTCGAACGGCACCCGCAGCTCGGCGCCTATCAGGTGGCGTGCGAGCGCGGCGCCTTTGCCGACCGCGGCCTTCTCGCGAGCGGCGGGGCCAGCCTGCTGCAGCTGAAGCACGCCAAGACCGCCAAAGAGCAGGTCCAGCCACCGCTGTCCGCAGACTCCGATCCGCTGTGGGCCGACGCGCTGCTCGCCCGCGTCGTCGAGGGCATGGGCGCGAGCAGCTTCCCGGCCACGGTGAACGACGGCTGCCGGACCTGCCCGGTCAAGCCCTGCTGCCCGCGGTGGCCACAGGGCCAGAGTGTGCTGCGGTGAGCGCGCCCGCCGTGAGCGGGCCCGCCACGACCGGCTTCGGGCTCGACGACCTGCGGGCCGTACTCGGCCAGCCGATCAGCGACGAGCAGGCGGCCGTCGTCTGCGCGCCGCTGACACCGGGAGTCGTCGTGGCCGGGGCCGGCAGCGGCAAGACGGCGACGATGGTCGCGCGCGTGGTGTGGCTCGTGGCCCGGGGCGAGGTGCGCCCGGAGGGCGTGCTGGGGCTGACCTTCACCAGCAAGGCTGCCGACGAGCTCGCCTCGCGCGTCCGCACCGCCCTGCGCACCCTGCGCGCCTCCGGACGGCTGCCAGCCTCGGCCGATGACGGCTCGGGCGGCGACGAGCCGGGCGAGCCCACGGTGTCGACCTATCACGCCTACGCGGGTCGGCTGGTGCGCGAGCACGCGCTGCGCGTCGGCCGGGAGCCGACCGCCCGCATCCTCACCCCCGCCAGCAGCTGGCAGCTGGCCGCCCGTGTGGTCGGCAGCTACGACGGCCCGCTCGCCGACAAGGCCGAGAGCACCGTCGTGCAGCAGGTGCTGGCGCTCGCCGGTGACCTCGCCGAGCACCTCGTCGTTCCGGACGCGGTCCGCCGTCTCAGCAGCGAGATGGAGCAGATGGCGACCGCATCGGGCGTCCAGAAGCCCGGGCGCGACGCCGTCGAGGTGCAGCGCGACCGCGCGCAGCTGCTGCCGCTCGTCGAGAGCTACACCCGCCTCAAGCGCGAGCGCGACGCCCTCGACTTCGGCGACGTCGTGGCGCTCGCGGCCGAGCTGGCCCGCGACTGCCCCGAGGTGGGCGCCCTCGAGCGGGCGAGCTTCCCGGTGGTGCTGCTGGACGAGTACCAAGACACCGGCGTCGCCCAGGAGCTGCTGCTGTCTGCGCTGTTCGGTGCGCAGCCGGCCGCGGGTGCGCGCCCGTCGGCCGTGCTGGCCGTCGGTGACCCGTGCCAGAGCATCTACGGCTGGCGCGGCGCCAGTGCCGGCACGCTGCGCCGTTTCCCGAACCGGTTCGGTGCCGCCGGCCCGGCGCTGCACCTGTCGACGACCTATCGCAGCGGCGGACGCGTGCTCCAGCTCGCGAACGCGGTGGCCGGCGAGCTGCGGCGCGAGGGGCTGGTGGTGCCCGGGCTCGCGCCCGCGCCCGGCCGCGAGCACGACGGTGAGGTGCGCTGCGCGCTTCTGCCGGACGACACCGAGCAGGCGCGGTGGGTCGCCGGGTCGGTCCGCGCGGCGGTGCTCGCGCACGCCGACGGCGCGTCGCCGCGGTGGGCGTCGGCTGCCGTGCTGTGCCGCAAGCGATCGATGTTCCCGGCGCTGCGCGCGGCCTTTGACGCGCTCGAGGTGCCCGTCGAGGTCGTCGGGCTCGGCGGCCTGCTCGACGTGCCCGAGGTCGCCGACGTCGTGGCCACCCTGCGGGTGCTCGACGACCCGACCGCTGATGCCAGCCTGCTGCGCCTGCTCACCGGGCCGCGCTGGCGCCTCGGCCCGCGCGACCTAGTGGCCCTCGGGCGGCAGGCGCGCGGGCTCGCGGTGCACGACCGGGTGCCGGACGACCCGGTGGAGGCGGTCGTGGCCGGCGCCGACGAGCAGGCCGCCGGCTCGCTCGTCGACGCCCTCGACGCGCTGCCCGACGCAGGCACGGCCCTCGACGCACGCGCCCGGCTGTCCCCGCGCGGGCACGAGCGCCTGGTGCGGTTGCGCGACGAGCTGCGGGCGCTGCGGCGGCGCCTCGACCAGCCGCTGCCCGAGCTGGTGCTCGACGTCGAGCGCACCCTGCTGCTCGACGTCGAGGTCGTGGCCCGGCCCGGCGCCGCGGCCCCCGGCGAGGCGCGGGCCGATCTCGACGCTTTCACCGAGGCGGCGGCCCGCTTCGCCGGCGAGGCGAGCCGAGACGGCGGGGGCGAGGCTGTGCTGTCAGCTTTCCTCGCCTTTCTGTCGGCCGCCGAGGACGAAGAGAACGGGCTCGATGCGGGTGCGCCCAGCGCCGGTGACACCGTCAAGCTCATGACGGTGCACGCCGCCAAGGGCCTGGAGTGGCCGATCGTCGCGGTGCCCGGCCTCGCCGGTTCCGACCGGGGCTCGCAGGTGTTCCCGGGCCGGCCGCGCGGTACGTCGTGGCTCAAGATCGCGCGCCTGCTGCCGTTCTCGCTGCGCGGCGACGCCGGTGACCTGCCGCGCCTGTCCGGGCTCGACAAGCAGGCCGTCGCCGACTTCGAGCGCGAGCTGCGGGCGCGCGACGACCGCGAGGAGCGACGCCTCGCCTACGTCGCTTTCACGCGCGCCGAGACGCTGCTGCTGTGCTCGGGCTACCACTGGGGCGAGGGCAAGAACCCGCTCGGCCCGTCGGTGTTCCTGCAGGAGGCTCGCGAGGCGTGCGAGGCTGGCGCCGGCGTCGTCGAGCGCTGGGACGAGCCCGCGGAGCGGCCGTCGCCACCCGCCGATGCCGAGCAGGGACGCTGGCCCGCGGTCGAGCTCCCCGCCGGCCCCGCCGTGCAGGAGGCGGCGACGCGGGTGCGCTCGCTCCTGGCGGCTCCCGCCGGCGGGCTCGACGGCGGCGCCGTGCCGCAGCAGCTGTCGCTGGAGGCCGCCGCCCTCGTCGCGCGCTGGGACGACGAGCTCCGGCTGCTCGCCGAGGAGCAGGACCGGCGACGGGCCGGCCGCGAGGACGCCCCGCTGCCGTCTTCGCTGTCGGTCACGACGCTGGTCGAGCTGCAGCGTGACCCGGGCGGCGTCGCCCGGGCGCTGCGCCGCCCGCTGCCGCGCCGGCCCTCGCCGGTGAGCCGCCGCGGCACCGCCTTCCACGCCTGGCTCGAGCAGGTGTACGCCCTGCCGCAGCTGCTTGCGCCGGACGAGCTGCCCGGCGCGGCCGATGCGGGCGCCGCCGAGGACGCCGACCTGCACGCGCTGCAGGAGGCGTTCCGAGCCAGCGACTGGTGGGGACGCACGCCGCTCGAGGTGGAGGTGCCCTTCGAGATGGTGCTGAGCGGCCACCTGGTACGCGGCCGCATCGACGCGGTGTTTGCCGGGCCGGCGGGCGGCTTCGACGTCGTCGACTGGAAGACCGGGCGCGAACCGCGCGGCGAGCAGGCGCGGGCGGCTGCCGTGCAGCTCGCCGCCTACCGCCTGGCCTGGGCGCACCTGGCCGGGGTGGCACCCGCATCGGTGCGGGCGGCTTTCCACTACGTGGCGAGCGGCGTCACCGTGCGCCCGGTCGACCTGCTCGACGCCGAGGGGCTGGCTGCACTCGTGGCCGGCCCAGGCGGCGACGCGCCGTCCCGCCGGTGAGCGCGGCGGCGCTGCTCGGCCTCGCCGGGTTAGCGCTGATCGACAGCACCAGCTTCGGCACGCTCGTCATCCCGCTGTGCTCCTGCTCCAGCCTCGGGTTCGCCCGGCACGGGTGCTGCGCTACCTGGCCACGATCGGCGGCTTCTACCTGCTCGTCGGGCTCGTTCTGCTGGCCGGCGCCGGAGTCGTGAGCGAGCTCGGCGGCGGCGGCGCGCTGTCGACGACGCCCGCCTACGTGGTGCAGGCCGTCGTCGGCCTGGCGCTCATCGCGCTCAGCTTCCGCTACGACAAGGGTCCGGTGTTGCGGCGCCGGGCGCGCAGGGGCGGCCGGCCGAGCCGGGTCGAGCGCTGGCGCGAGGCGGTGGTAGGGGAGGAGGCGACATGGCGCGCGACGGTGGTGGTCGCCCTCGGCGCGGGGCTCGTCGAGGTGGCCTCGATGCTGCCGTACCTGGCCGCGATCGGGATTCTCACCACCTCGCGCGTCAGCGTCCAGGGGGCCGCCCTCGTCCTCGCCGGCTACGTGCTGGTCATGGTCTTGCCGGCGCTCGTCCTGCTGGCTGTGCGCCGGGTCGCGGGCACCCGCGCCGACCGGCCGCTCGAACAGGTGCGGGACTGGCTCGTGCGCCACACCCAGGGGTCGCTGGGCTGGGTGATCGGCGTGGTCGGCCTGCTGCTGCTGCTCGCTGCCGTCAGCGAGCTCGCAGCGCGCGGCGTGTTCGGCGGGTGACCAGGCTCAGTTGTCCGGCTGGGCCCAGTCCGGGGCGGGTTCCCGCGAGTCCTGCAGGGCGCCGACGAGCGCGCGCAGGTCCGCCACCTCAGTGCGCAGCTCGCTGACCTCGGAGCGCAGCAGCACCAGCTCGTCCTCGACGCTCTCGGCGCTCGACGGTGAACGGCCGCCTGCCGCTGCCGTCGTCGGGGTCGCCGGCTCGGGGCGCCGGTCCGGCTCACGGGCGCCGGAGCGCGGCGACGGGTGGCCCGGTTCCGGCTCGAACGGCTCGGCCAGCAGCTGCGCCCAACGCAGCTCCTTGCGCCCCGGCTGGCGCTCGAGCCGGGTGGCGAGCGGCTCGGCGCGGCGGGCCAGCTCCTCGAGCACCCGCTCGACCTGGTCGTGCGTCAAGGTGACCAGCCGCTCGCTGCGCGTCCGCAGCTCGGCGGCGGTCTGCGGGCCGCGCAGCAGCAGCACGGCGAGCACCGCCGTCTGCTCGACCGACAGGCCGAGCGCCGTCCCGAGCTCGTGCCGGTGCTTGTCGCTGCGCTCGCCGGTGCGGTGCACGGTGCGCAGCAGCCCCTGCTCGCGCAGCTCGCGGACGGCCGGACGCAGCGCCTGCACGTCGAGGGAGACGACCGGCTCGCGGCTGGTCGTCTGGTTGCAGGCCGCGAGCAGGGCGCTGTCGGTGAGCGGGTAGCCCAGCGGCGTCGAGCGCTCCTTCTCGACCAGCGCGCCGAGCACCCGGCCCTGCACGGCCGACATCCGCTCCGGCGTCACAGCATGGCTCCCGGCCGGCTCATAGGAGAACCCCCGCCCGGATGACTCCGCGCAGCACGACGGCGGACGGCGTCTGCAGGAGCGTGAGATCGTCGCGCGGGTCGCCGTCGACGACCAGCAGGTCGGCGGGTGCGCCCTGCACGAGCCCCGGCCGGCCGAGCCAGTCGCGAGCCGCCCAGCACGCTGCGTCGAGCGCTGCGAGGCGGGGGAGCCCGGCCGCGGCCAGGGCCAGCACCTCGTCGACGATGCGGCCGTGGGCGAGCGAGCCGCCGGCGTCGGTGCCGGCGAACACCGGCAGGCCCGCCTCGAAGGCGGCGGCCACCGTCTGGTGCCGGCGCGCATGCAGTGCCCGCATGTGCGCGGCGTAGGTGGGGAACTTGGCGTCGGCCGCCGCGGCGATGTCGGGGAAGGTGTCGCTGTTGATCAGCGTCGGGACGATCGCGACGCCCCGCTCGGCCAGCAGCGGGATCGTGTCCTTCGTGAGCCCCGTCGCGTGCTCGATGCAGTCGATGCCGGCGCGCACCAGCGGCTCGAGCGAGCTCTCGGCGAAGCAGTGCGCCGTGACGCGGGCGCCGGCCTCGTGCGCGGCCGTGATTGCCGGCTCGAGCACGCCCTGCGGCCAGCACGGCTCGAGGTCACCGGTCGCCCGGTCGATCCAGTCGCCGACCAGCTTCACCCAGCCGTCGCTGCGGGCGGCCTGTCGGCGCACCGCCTCGACCAGCTCGGGCGGCTCCACCTCGTCGGCGAAGTTGCGTACGTAGCGCCGCTCGCGGGCGATGTGCCGGCCGGCCCGCACGAGCGCCGGCAGGTCGTCGCGCCGGTCGATCCAGCGGGTGTCGGCCGCCGACCCGGCGTCGCGCAGCAGCAGCGCGCCGCCGTCGCGGTCGGCGAGCGCCTGCTGCTCGCTGGTCGCGTCGTCGACCGCGCCGTGCGCGTCGAGCCCGACGTGGCAGTGCGCGTCGACCAGGCCCGGCACCACCCAGCCCGCGAGGCGCTCGGTGTCGCCGGGCGGTCGCTCGAGGGTGAGCCGACCGCCGACGACCCATGCCTGGTCGACGATCTCGTCCCGCCCCACCAGCACGGGCCCGGTCAGGTGCAGCGCCGGCGCGTCCATCCCGGCAGGGTAGGACGGACCCCGGCGGTTCCCGGGGTGTCCCGTCAAGGCACCATCGCCGGACCACCCCGAGGAGGCATCCGTGGCAAAGCTCGTGTACGAATTCGCCGAGGGCAGCCGCGACATGGCGGCGCTGCTGGGCGGCAAGGGCGCGAACCTGGCCGAGATGACGAACCTGGGCCTGCCGGTGCCACCGGGGTTCACGATCACGACCGACGCCTGCCGGGTGTACCTGCGGTCCGGCCAGGTGCCGGACGCGCTCGCCGACGAAGTTGACGCGCACCTGCGGGCGCTCGAGCAGGCCATCGGCAAGCGGCTCGGCGACCCGGACGACCCGCTGCTGGTCAGCGTCCGCTCGGGCGCCGCGGCGAGCATGCCCGGGATGATGGACACGGTGCTCAACCTCGGGCTCAACGACGCCAGCGTCGAGGGGCTCGCGAAGCAGTCGGGTTCGGCGCGCTTCGCCTACGACTCCTACCGCCGGTTGCTGTCGATGTTCGGCGAGACGGTGCTCGGCGTGCACGGCTTCTCGGAAGCGCTCGACAAGGCCAAGGCGGCCGCCGGGGCGACCAGCGACACCGACCTGGACGCCGACACCCTCAAGGACCTGGTCGCGACCTACAAGGGACTCGTCGAGGAGCAGACGGGGCAGCCGTTCCCGCAGGACCCCCGGGTGCAGCTCGACCGGGCGACCGCGGCGGTGTTCGACAGCTGGAACGGTGAGCGGGCTCGGCTCTACCGGCGCCAGGAGCGGATCTCGGCCGACCTCGGGACGGCGGTGAACGTCTGCGCGATGGTCTTCGGCAACCTGGGCCCCGACTCGGGTACGGGCGTCGCCTTCACCCGCGACCCGGGCGACGGCACGCCCGGCGTCTACGGCGACTACCTGCAGGACGCGCAGGGCGAGGACGTCGTCGCCGGCATCCGCAACACCGTCCCGCTCGCCGACCTCGAGCGCATCGACAAGGCCTCCTACGACGAACTTCTCGAGGTCATGACGGTGCTCGAGGGGCACTACCGCGACCTGTGCGACATCGAGTTCACCGTCGAGCGCGGTCATCTCTGGATGCTGCAGACCCGGGTCGGCAAGCGGACGGCCGGGGCGGCGTTCCGCATCGCGACGCAGCTCGTCGACGAGGGCGTGCTGAGCGAGGACGAGGCGCTTGGCCGGGTCAGCGGCGCGCAGCTCGCGCGGCTGATGTTCCCGGCCTTTGGCTCCTCCGACGACCACGACGCCAGCCGGACGCTGCTCGGCAAGGGCATGGGCGCGAGCCCGGGGGCGGCGGTCGGCGCCGCGGTGTTCACCTCCGAGGCGGCCGTCGCGGCGCGGGCCAAGGGCCAGGACGTCATCCTGGTGCGCCGGGAGACGACGCCCGACGACCTGGCCGGCATGATCGCCGCCGAGGGGGTGCTGACCAGCCGGGGCGGCAAGACGAGCCATGCGGCGGTCGTCGCCCGCGGCATGGGCAAGACCTGCGTCTGCGGCGCCGAGGGCTTCGAGGTCGACGAGACCGAGCGCCGGCTGACCGCTGCCGACGGCACCGTGGTCGGGGAGGGCGAGCTGCTGAGCATCGACGGCACCAGCGGCGCGGTGTACCTCGGCGCGGTGCCGGTGCGGCCGAGCCCCGTCGTTGAATACTTCGAGGGCGAGCTCGCCCCAGCCGAGGGGGACGACCTCGTGCAGGCCGTGCACCGGCTGATCTCGCACGCCGACGCGGTGCGTCGCCTCGGCGTGCGGGCCAACGCCGACAGCGCGCAGGACGCCGCCCGCGCCCGCCGCTTCGGCGCGGCCGGCATCGGGCTGTGCCGCACCGAGCACATGTTCCTCGGCGAGCGCCGCCAGCTGGTGGAGGACCTGGTGCTCGCCGACGGGCCCGAGGGGCAGGGGCAGGCGCTCGCGGCGCTGCTGCCGCTGCAGCGGGAGGACTTCACCGGCATCCTGCGGGCGATGGACGGCTTGCCGGTCACCGTGCGGCTGCTCGACCCGCCGCTGCACGAGTTCCTGCCCGACCTCACCGATCTGACCGTGGAGGTGGCGGTCGCCGAGGCCACGGGAGAACCGGTGCCGTCGCGCACCCGCACGCTGCTGGACGCGGTCCGCCGCCTGCACGAGCAGAACCCGATGATCGGGCTGCGCGGCGTGCGGCTCGGGCTCGTCATCCCGGGCCTGTTCGGCATGCAGGTGCGCGCGCTCGCCGAGGCGACCAGGTCGCTGCGGGAGGAGGGGCTCGACCCGCGACCCGAGGTGATGGTGCCGCTGGTCGGCGCCGTGCAGGAGCTCGAGGCGGTGCGCGAGGAAGCGCTCGCGATCCTGGCCGACGTCGGGGAGCAGGCGCTGGTCGGCACGATGATCGAGGTCCCGCGGGCGGCGGTGACCGCCGGGCAGATCGCCGAGGCCGCCGATTTCTTCTCCTTCGGGACCAACGATCTGACCCAGCTGGGGTGGGGGTTCTCGCGCGACGACGTGGAGGGCTCGTTCTTCCCCCGCTACCTCGAGCTCGGGGTGTTCGGGGTCAGCCCCTTCGAGTCGATCGACGTCGAGGGGATCGGGGCCCTAGTGACCCTGGCGGTCGAGGGCGGCCGCGCCGCCAAGCCCGACCTCAAGCTCGGGGTCTGCGGCGAGCACGGCGGCGACCCGGCGAGCATCGGCTTCTTCCACCGGGTCGGCCTCGACTACGTCTCCTGCTCGCCGTTCCGGGTGCCGGTCGCGCGGCTGGAGGCCGGCCGGGCGGCGCTCGGCGACTGAGACCCGGCCAGCTCGACCAGCAGCGCCCGGTGGTCGGAGATCGCCAGCTGCGGCGTCTCGACGCCCGCGACCAGGGGTAGCTCGCCCGAGCCCAGCACGTGGTCGAGCTGGATCCTGGGCTCCCACACCGGGTAGGTCGGGGTGCGGGCGAGCACCCGCCAGCGCGAGAGCCAGCGCGGCAACGGAGGCGGCATGTTGAGGTCGCCGAGCAGCACGCGCGGGCCCGGCAGCTGCCCGAGCGCGGCGGTGAAGCGGCGCAGCTGCACGCCGTTCCAGACCGGGACGAACGACAGGTGCGTGGTCGCGACGGTCAGCGCGCCGCCCGGGGCGGCGACGACGGCCGCCAGCCCGACGCGCGGCTCGTCCTTGAGCCAGACGACCTTGCGGGTGCCGGGCAGCATGATCGGCGAGCGCACCGGCGAGGCCCGCAGCCGGGTGACGTGCCACGACGTCACGGGCCAGCGCGACACCAGCCCGATGCCGTAAGCCGGCTCGTCGGTGGCGTCGTCGTCGTCGGTCGCGGCGCGCCAGGCACCACCGGGGGTGCCGATCAGTGCCGGGACGAAGCGCCAGTGCCCCGGCTCGTCGACGCCCATCGCGGCGGCCACCTGGCGGGTGAGGTCGGCGCCGTGCGAGCGCGGCTGGTTGCGGTCGACCTCCTGCAGGCCGACGATGTCGGCGTCGAGCGCGACGACCGCCTGCCCCAGCAGGGGCGGGTCGACGCTGCGCTGCTCCAGCGACATGCCGTTGAGCAGGTTCAGGCTGGCCAGACGCACCCGCGCGACGCTAATGGCGGGCCGACTGCCTGTCACGGCGGAGCAGGTTGCGGTACGAGGCCCGGCCGCGGGTGACCAGAGCGGCCCCCGAGTACACCCGGGCCGCGATCGGCAGCAGCACGGCGAGCAGCAGCAGCGTCAGGACGATGGACGCCGCGATCTGCCAGGGCTCTCCGACTCCGGCCGCCGCCCGTAGCGGTTGGGCGAGCGGGGCGCTGAAGGGCAGCACCGCGGCGAGCGTCGCGCCGGTCGAGGCGGGTTGTTCGATCGTGAACTGCACCAGGTACAGCGAGGCGACCAGCACGATGATCACCGGCGTGGTGGTGGCCTGCAGGTCCTCCACCCGCGACACGACGCTGCCGGCGATCGCGAACAGCGTCGCGTAGAGCGCGAAGCCGAGCACGTACCAGGCCAGCACCAGCGCCAGCACGTCCAGCCCGCTCGAGAGCACGTCGAAGGTGCCCGACGCGGTGAGGCCGATCGCCGCTACGGCGACGAGCAGCAGTACCTGCACGAAGCCGAGCACGCCCAGGCCCAGGATCTTGCCGGCCAGCAGCGGCACCGGTCTCACCACCGACAGCAGCACCTCCACGACACGGCTCTGCTTCTCCTGCACCATCCCCTGCGAGACGAAGAGTCCGTAGAAGATGAGCAGTCCGTAGAGCAGACCCGCGGCGGCCAGCCCGACGGCGACCTTCGCGGTGAACTGCAGGCTGGTGTCGGCCTCGAGCCGCTGCACCGACAGCCGGGGCACCGCCAGCAGCTGCTGCTGCTGCGCCGGGGTGACGCCCGCTCCGGTCAGCGCCGATTGCAGGGCCAGCTGGCGCCGGGCGGTGGCGAGCAGGTCGGTCAGCGTCGCGCTCGTGCTGCTCTTCACCAGCAGGGTGCCGGGGTCGAGCAGGGCCGCGTCGAGGTCACCTTCGCGCACGCCGGCGCGGGCGGCGGCGTCGTCGAGCGGACGCACGGTCAGCTCGTCGCCGCTGCGCGCCCCGATGCTGCGGGCCGCCTGAGCCAGCTGCTGCGCCTGCGGTCCCACCACGCCGAGCCGGGTCGGCTCGCTGCCGCCGAGCAGGCCCGGCAGCACGCTCACCACCGCGACACCGATGACGAGCAGCACGGTGAAGATCAGGAAGCCCTTGCTCCGCAGCCGTTCGGTGATCTCCCGGGTCGCGACGAGCCGCACCGTCTGCAGGGTGCTGGAGGTGGTCATCGGCTGGCCTCCCGGTAGAGCTGGGCGAGCGTCGGGACGAACGGTCCGAACTGTCGCACCCGGCCGGCAGCCCGCGCGGCGTCGAGCAAGACCTGCTCGTCGGGGGCGTCGGCGGGCAGGCGCACGACGAGCTGGCCGTCGGCGCCCTGCTGCTCGGCCACCGCGCCCGGCACCGCGTCGAGCCAGGACGGCGGCGCGCCCTCGACCCGCACGACGTAGCGCGGCGGGCCGGCGGTGCGCAGCTGCTCCACCCCGCCGGCGGCGACGATGCGTCCGTCGGCGATGATCGTCACCTCGTCGCACATCCGCTCGACGAGGTCGAGCTGGTGGCTGCTGAACAGCACCGCCGCGCCGTCCGCGACGCGCTCGGCCAGCACCTCGGCGGTGACGTCGACCGCGATGGGGTCCAGGCCGCTGAACGGCTCGTCGAGCACGAGCAGCGCCGGCTCGTGCAGCATCGCGGCGATCAGCTGCACGCGCTGCTGGTTGCCGAGCGAGAGCTTCTCGACCGCGTCGCCGGCGCGCTCGGCGAGTCCCAGGCGCTCGAGCCAGCGGTCGGCCCGGTCGCGGCTGTCGGCGGCGGCTATGCCGTGCAGCCGGCCGAGGTAGACGAGGTGGTCGCGCACCCGCATCGACGGGTACAGCCCGCGCTCCTCCGGCAGGTAGCCGACGACGCCCTGCGTCGCCCGGCCGGCGGCCCGCCCGTCGATCGTGACCGAGCCGCTGTCGGGCGCGTCGATGCCGACGACCATCCGCATCGTGGTCGTCTTGCCGGCACCGTTCGCGCCGACGAAGCCGTGCATGCTGCCGGCGCGCACGTGCATCGAGAGGTCGTCGACGGCCGTGAGCGCGCCGAAGGTCTTGGTGAGCGAGTCGATCTCGAGCAAACTGATCTCCGGGTCAGTGGGCGGCACCGGGTCGCGGAGCGGGCCCGGTCAGGGGGCACCGGGTCGCGGTCCGTCGACCACGTGCTCGAGCAGAAGCCGGACCACCTGCTCGGGCGCCTGCTCAGGGATCCAGTGGCTCACGCCGGGCAGCACCTCGAGGCGATAGGGACCCTCGACGAATCGGCGGGTCGCGAGGGTGGCGGCACGGCCCAGCGCCGGGTCGTCGTCGGACCAGACGTGCAGCGTCGGCACGCGCACCGCGCCGATGCCCTCGAGGTCGGCGCGCGACTGCGCCCGGTAGTAGTTCAGCGCGGCCGTCATGGCGCCGGGCTGGCTGAGCCGGGCGAGGTAGTGATCGGTGTCGACCTCGGGCACCGGCGCGAAGGTGCTGCGCAGCCCCTCGTCGAGCAGCCGCTGCTCGGTGCCGGGGTCGCTCCAGTCGCGCATGTACTGCGAGCGCGCCTGCTGGTCGGGGTCGGTCTGCAGCGCCTCGACAAAGGCGAGCGGGTGCGGCACCGACAGCGCGGTGAGCGTGCGGAGCCGGTCGGGGTGGCGGGCGGCGAGCTGCCAGGCGATCGCCGCGCCCCAGTCGTGGCCGACCAGGTGCACTGGTTCGGGGCCGGCGACGGCGAGCACGTCGCCGACCAGGTGTGTCATCCGGTACGGCTCGATGCCGGCCGGGCGGGCACCGGGGGAATACCCGCGCAGGTCCGGGACGACAACCCGGTAGCCGGCCGCGGCCAGTCCTGGCCAGACGCCTCGCCAGCACCACGAGTCCTGCGGGAAACCGTGCAGCAGCACCACCTTCGGACCGTCCGGCGGTCCGGTGGCGACGGCGTCGAGCACGAACGGGCCGACCTCGACCCGAAGCTGCTCGGTCGGCGTCGGGTCGGGATCGGGCACGACGGCTCCTCCCGGATCGGTGGGCCGCGCGGCGTGCCGGCCGCAGGCACCGTAGCGGCGCAGCACCCCGACGACGGCGGGGGCTCAGGGTCACCGCGCTCCCGGTCGAAGGACGGGTGAACGCAGGAGAGTCGTCCCAGGGCGTTCCCGACCAGCGCAGGAGCTGCCATGACCACCGCCCTGCTCGTGCTCGCCGTGCTCGTGAGTCTCGAGGCGTTCTCCCGCTCCGGCGTCCCCCGGCCGATGCGCCGGCGGCTGCGGGAGCTGACCCCGGTCGACCACGCCTGGGCGGTGCTCGACGGCCTGCTGGTGCTGCCGCTGCTGCACCAGCGCGAACGAGCGCGCCGGCGCGGCGAGCCGGCGCGCCGCCGCGGCGACGTTCAGCGGTAGGCCGCGCGCGCCCGCCTGCCCGCTTGCCCGACTGCGTCACCGCGTGGATCGGCGCCCGCCCACTGCGTCAGCAACGCTGCAGGGGCACGTCGTAGGCGTCCATCGCGACATCACGCGTGACCAGCACCAACCCGTCGGCGCTGGCTTGGGACAGCAGCATGCGATCGAACGGGTCCGCGTGGTGCGGGGGCAGACGCCGTAGCGCGGTCGTGTGCCGGACCTCGATCGGCAGGACGGCGAAGGCCGCCCCGCGGACCCGCTCCTCCAGGTCGTCCGGGGCGTCCAGCTTGCCCAGCGCCTGCTTGATCACCGTCTCCCAGAACGTGGCCACCGAGACGGTGATGTCGGCCGCCGGATCATCGAGCCGGGCGGCGACGCCGGCGTCGAGCTTCGGGTCGTCCACGAGCCACCAGAGCAGCGCGTGCGTGTCGAGCAGCCAGGGCACCGCTCAGCTCCCGGTGAAGGCGGCCAGAACCTCGGGAGGCGTCTCGTCGAAGTCGTCGGCCAGCCGGGCCCGGCCGGCCCATGCCCCGCGACCCGGGCGGGTCCCGGTCGGGCGGTTGACCGGCACCAGACGCACCAGGGGAGTGCCGGCGCGGGCGATGATCACCTCTTCACCGGCGAGCGCCCGGTCGAGCAGCTTCGACAGGTGGGTCTTTGCCTCGTACACGTTGATCTGCGCCATACGACAAGACTAGACCAACCTTGGTCTAGGCATTGACGCGGTAAGCCTTGACCGAAGTCGGACCTGGACAACACTGGTCGCATGAGCCTGCTCGACGCCTCCAGCCGCTACGCCGCTCCCGCCGGTCCGACGCACGAGGTCACCAACCAGCCGCCGCCGCTGGTGGGGCACGACGTCGCGGACGACCCGGCGCTGCTCGCCGGGCTCGAGCGCGAGGGTGCCGGTTGGCATGAGGCCGACCTGCACCGGCTCGGCCGGTTGGCCGGCAGCGAGCAGGCGCAGCGGTGGGCCGACGCGGCGAACCGGCACGAGCCCGAGCTGCACACCCACGACCGCTACGGCCATCGCATCGACGAGGTGCACTTCGACCCGGCCTGGCACGCGCTGCTCGACGTCGCGGTCGGCGAGGGCCTGGCCGGCGCGCCCTGGGCCGACCCCCGCCCCGGGGCGCACGTCGCCCGGGCCGCGGGCTTCTTCACCTGGACGCAGGCCGAGGCCGGCCACGGCTGTCCAGTGTCGATGACCTACGCCGTCGTCCCGGCTCTGCGCGCCCAGCCCGAGCTCGCCGCGACCTACGAGCCGCTGCTCGCCAGCCGCACCTACGAGCCGGGTCTGCGGGTGCCGACCAGCAAGCGGGGCCTGCTCGCCGGGATGGGCATGACCGAGAAGCAGGGCGGCTCGGACGTGCGGGCCAACACCACAGTGGCGCAGCCGAACGACGACGGCACCTGGTCGCTGCGCGGCCACAAGTGGTTCACGAGCGCGCCGATGTGCGACCTGTTCCTGGTCTTGGCGCAGGCGTCAGCAGATCCGGGCGGGTTGTCGTGCTTCCTCGTCCCGCGGGTGCTGCCCGACGGCAGCCGCAACTCCTTTCGCATCCAGCGACTGAAGGACAAGCTCGGCAACCGCAGCAACGCCAGCAGCGAGCCCGAGCTCGACGGCACGATCGCGCACCTTGTCGGGGAGCCGGGCCGCGGCGTCCGCACGATTACCTCGATGGTCGCGATGACCCGGCTCGACTGCGTGATCGGCAGCGCTGCCGGCATGCGGGCGGCGCTCGTGCAGGCGGTGCACCACGCCCGGTACCGCCGCGCCTTCGGCAGCGCCCTGGTCGACAAGCCGCTGATGGCCAACGTGCTGGCCGACCTCGCGCTCGAGTCCGAGGCCGCCACCACGCTGATGCTGCGCCTCGCCGGCGCCGTCGACCGCGCGCAGCACGGCGACGCCACCGAGCACGCCTTCGCCCGGCTCGCCGTCGCGGTCGGCAAGTACTGGGTGACCAAGCGCGGGCCGAACGTCGCGGCCGAGGCCCTCGAGTGTCTCGGCGGCAACGGCTACGTCGAGCAGTCGGGCATGCCGCGGCTCTACCGCGACGCGCCGCTCAACTCGGTGTGGGAGGGCTCGGGCAACGTCAGCGCCCTCGACGTGCTGCGCGCCCTCGCCCGCGAGCCCGCCAGCACCGCCGCCTACCTCGACGAGCTCGAGGTGGCCCGCGGCGCCGATCGGCACCTGGACGCCGCCATCGACGCCGCCCGTGAGGCGGTCGCGGCGCCGGACGAGGCTGGTGCACGCCTGCTCGTCGAGCAGCTGGCGCTGACGCTGCAGGGATCGTTGCTAGTGCGGCACGCGCCCGCCGTGGTGGCGGAGGCCTTCTGCCGCAGCCGCCTGGGCGGCGAGCACGGCCAGGCGTTCGGCACGCTGCCCGGAGGCGTCGACACCGCGGCGTTGGTCGAGCGGGCGCTGCCCGGCTGAGCATCGGCAGCCCTCAGGGACGCCCGCGCAGAGCCGGGACGTCCAGGAGCAGACCAAGCCAGCCGGGAGCCGTTCCGGTCGTCGTCACAGATGCCAGCCGGCGTTATTCGCCGGCGTGCAACGCGAAGATCCGCAGGTTCGGCTCGAGCGCCCGGTAGCCCGCCCGAGGCTGCCGAGGCGGGTCGATCGCGTTGGCCCTTCAGCGGACGGGGGCGCGCTGCCGAGGGACAGCAGGCAGCCAGCGGTCGACAGGAGATGACGATGGACGTGGTAGCCGGTGTCCTCGTAGGCGTGGTGACCCTCGTGGTGCTGCTGCTCGGACTGTCTTGGCTGGGCGAGCTCCTGGGCGGCGTGATGCTGGGCGGCGCTGAGCTGCTGATCCTGCTGGTGATCGCCGTCGCCGTGGGCTGGCGCACCTCGCGCCGCCGCCGCGCGGCATCACTCGACGGGCAGCGCGCCGACATGGAGCCGCGCGGGTAGGCGGCTCGACCGCGCACGGTCGCCGTCGGCGGCCGTGGACGGTCGAGCAGCGGCCGGCGGACACGCAGGCACACAACCTGATCGCTTCGCAAGCGTTATCGCGCTCTATCACACAGTATCGACCCCGCCGTTGGATCACGTTGTGTGCGGGAGTCCACCCCGACTCTCCATCCTGTGCGTCCGTCGCGGACGGCCACCGACGGGGCCCTCGGACGAGCGGCGTCCATGGTCAGGATCGGGCCGCCGGAGAAGACGACGTCGGCCGACCGCTCCGCGTCGCTACGAGTCGGGCGCGGGCGGTGGCTGCTGGCGGGCCGGGATGGTCGCTGGACGTGCGGCCGGACCGGGCCGGTGGGCCTCAGTTGTGCTACGGGACTGCGGGATCGGCACATGTCGGGACCGTAGCCGGCACTCGGTAGCGCGTCGTCCGGGTCGTCGGCGTCTACGCCGGCCTGTCAGTTCCCGTGGCGTGGCATGCTCGTGGCATGAACCGCGTGCGACTGAGCACCACCGTCGATCCCGAACTGCTGCGCAACGCTCGGGCCGCCTGCGCAACGGTGTCCGATGCCGCCTTGATCGATCAGGCGCTCCAGTCCTTGCTCCTGCGGCATCGCGCGGCCGAGGTGGATGCCAGCTACGCCGCCTACGACGAGCACCCGATCGACGAAACGGACGAGTGGGGCGACCTCGCGTCGTGGCGGCGGGCTGCAGCAGCGTCGTGACTTCCCTGCCGATGCGAGGAGAGCTCTGGTGGTGCGAGCTGCCAGCCATCGGTCGACGACCAGTCGTGGTGCTCTCGCGGGACTCGGTCATCCCCCGACATCGGCGTGCCCTCGTCGCACCGTTGACCACGACGATCCGTCGTCTCGCCAGTGAGGTCGTCCTGGAGCCAGGCGCGGACGTCGTGCCGAAGCGGTCCGCGGTCAACCTGGACTCGGTGGAGAGCGTGTCGGTCAAGATGCTGGTGCAGCGGGTCGGCCGCCTGACCGACGGCCGCATGCGCGAGATCTGCGCCGCTCTTGCCGTGGCGGTGGATTGCTGACGTTGACCGAGGCGGCGAGCGGAGAGCGCGAAAGCTGCCGGCACCGCGGTCCGAGCTGGCGAAGCATCGTCAGCGAGCCCCGGACCCACCGACGGTCTGAAAGGCCGCAGCGCTTGTCGAGGCGCCACGCCGGGTCGTCGGGCTGGACGCTCAGGCTCACGGCCCGGTAGCCGTGCACACGGGCAGTCGTGAGCAGCGCCTGCAGCAGCGCTAGGCGGCGACGACAAGCGTCTCGGCGAGGAAACCGGCATCCGAGGCTGGGGGCGGGGAGTCGTCGACTGAGGCGGCGACCTACCTGCAGGTGCCGCTCGGCCCGGTAGAGGCTGCCGTCGCCTACGACGGCGAGTACCGCGACGAGATCGACGGTGAGATCGAGTTCAACGAGAGCGAGTACGAACGCGGCCGGTCCGCTCCCGCAAGGGTCAGCTGGCCGTTCAACGATGAGAGTTCTGCTCGACGAGCAGCTGTCCCCGCAGATCGGTGCTGCTTGGCGAGCGGGGCTGGGACGTCGCCGCGGTCGCCTCGTGAGAGCCCATCGCACAGGCTCCGGTTCAAGCCTGTCGTGAACGTGCGCCCTACTCCTGATCGACGCCGAGCAGCGCCGCCACGTCGAGGCTCGTGCCCGCGTAGGGGACGGGGAGCTCGTCACCCGGCCAGTACTGGCGCACGGTGCGGTAGCCGAAGCGCGTCGGCCCGGTGTGCTCGTGCACGGCGTCAGGACCGATGACCCAGTAGCGGGCGAAGCCGTGTGCGCCGTACAGCCGCGCCTTCGTCGTGAGGTCGGCGTGCAGCGTCTCGTCACCGACCTCGACGACGAGCAGGACGTCAGCCGGAAACCAGAGCGCCATGCGGCGTGACGCCATGCGCTGCGGGGTCGCGGCCGCCTCGCGGACCCACAGGTCCGGGTCGACCACCGAGCTGCTCAGCACGAGCGACTCGCTGGTGATCTCGTATGCCGAGTTGGACAGGCTGCGCACCACGCGTCCGGTCGTGCGGCCGTGCCAGCTGCCGATTGACACCGGCCACACCTGTCCCTCGACCATCTCGACGCGGCTGTCGTCAAAGGCGCCCGCCTCCCACGCTCGCAGGAAGCCGTCGGTGGACCACCGGTGCTGCTGCTGCAGGTCCCTGGTCACGACAGCGACGGTACGCGGGCCACCTGACGATCCTCACTTCCAGGACTGGCGCATCGCCAGGGCTCAGCAGACATGGCGTGGCTGCCACCCTGCGAAGTACGCATCGATGCCCCGCGGCATGATCGCCTGCTGCGATGCGAAGCCGCGCTTGTCGTCAGAGCTGTGCGAGAAACGGGTCGAGGGCCGCCCGGAACGCGGCAGGCTGCTCGACCCACGGGAAGTGCCCGCAGTCCTCGAGCACCACAGCGCGGCCGGCGGGGAACAGCTCGACGACGGCGACGACGAGAGCCCGACCCGCGCTGCAGTCCTGCGCGCCGGCGACGACGAGCGTCGGTGCCGGCACCGCGCGCAGGCGGCTCAGCAGGTCGCCCGGCGCGTCGCCGCTCATGAAGGCGCGCGCCGCCGCCATCGAGTAGCGCAGCGACCGGGCGTGCGCCTGCGCCCTCTCGTCCCACCGGGCGTAACCGAGCGGCGCGGCGGCCCGCTGCCAGTCGTTGAATGTTTCGTCGCTGCTCGTGTCCGGCCCGGCTTCAAAGGCGGCCAGGGCCTGGGCGAAGACGGGTTCGCTCAGCCGGCGGGCGGTCAGCGCCGGGACGTCCGACGGGACGTCGACGAGGTACCCGGCGGGCGGGGTGACGAGGACGAGCCCGGCGACGTACTCGGGATGCTGTGCGGCGTAGGCGACAGCCAGGCGGCTGCCGGCCGAGTGGGCGACGAGCACGCACCGGTCTGTGCCCAGGTGGCGGCGCAGAGCCTCGACGTCGGCGGCCTGGCGCCAGCGCGAGCCCCTCGCCGTCAGCTCTGCGGCGGCCGAGCCGCCCACACCACGCAGGTGCGGCACGACGAGCCGGTACCGCTCGTCGAGACCGGCGAGCGTGCCCAGGTAGGCAGGATGCGCGCCGGCGCCTCCTGCCAGCAGGACAAGTGACGGAGCGCCGGCCGGGCCGAGCACGTCGAAGAACAGCGCGGCGCCGTCCGCGCCTCGGTAGGTGGGCACCTACCGGTCCGCTTGTCCGTAGGCCACGTGCAGCAGCCCGTCGTCGACGCCGATCAGCCGGCCGCTCGTGGCTGCCACCGCTTCTACCTGTCGCGCGAGCCGCTCGTAGGCCGCAGCCGCCTGCACGAGAGTGGCCGCACCGTCTGCGGCGTGCTGGAAGACCAGCGCCGCCTCGGTGCACACGAGAGCGCCGTCCTCGACGGCGTGCAGACGCAGCGCGCTCCCGTCGGCGATCAGGTCGAAGCCTGGCCCGCCCGGCGTCGATGCCAGACCCCATGGCCGCTGTCCCAGGACGTCAGGGTTCACCTGCCGCCGCACGTCGGCGAGGACGTCGTCAGGCAGGGCCGGCCCGCGTGTCTGCGCGAGATCGTCATCGGTCCACGCCAGCACCGGCGTCCGATGCGCGCCCTCGAGGTCGAGCACCTGCTGTCCGGCGACGGCCGGCTCGTCGACCAGCCGTAGCCGCCACGGCACGAGCGCGGGCGGACTGACGGCCGCACGTGCTGGCAGGCCGTTGACGCGCTGTCGTCGTGACGCGCGGGCGGCGAGCAGGTGGCCGCCACGCATCGCTTCGAGCAGCCACCAGCCCGCATCGTGGGCGGCCGTCAGCTCGTCCGTGAGCCGGTGCAGGCAGCGCAGCACGTCGGCCAGGTCCCGGGCGGGGTCCAGCTGCCAGCGGTGCCGGGCCTCGTGTCGCGAGCCCGGCCACGGCGACGAATTGCCGCGTGGCGCGGTCACGGTGGGCATGGTCGTCTCCCGGCGGAGGCGGGCGCCACCTCGGCGGGTGAGCGGCAGCTGCCGCGCCGGCACCGAGGCGGGCATCGCCCCGCGGATCGGGGTCGACGGGTGTGCTCGGAGTCGAGCGCCGCGCCGGCCGACGTCATCGTGGCACAGGCAGCACGCAGCCCGCGTGCGTACGTCAGATCAGAGGCCTCGGTCGCGGAGCCCGACGGCGTCGTGCCGCCAGAAGACCTGGTATCGACCGACGTCAGCCCTGGCTGATCGCGCCGCCCTGACTGCCCGCTCCGGCGCCGCGCCCCGCCGAGGTGGTCTGCGGCGCGGTATCCTCGTTGCCCAGGCGCATCGCGTCGGAGTGCGTGTCGGCGCCCTGCTCGCCCTCGCTCGGCCGCTCGTCGCCCTGCTGCGCGGCCTGGGCCATGTTCTCCTTGACGTCGTCACCGCCGCCGACGCTGCCGCCGTCGAGCAGCTGCTGCGACCCCCCGGTGACGTCGTCGGCGTCGGGCACGGTGGCGCCGCCGCCCTTCGGGTCGGACGGGCCGGGGCTCTGCATCTCGGTGCTCACGGCGGCACGTGTACGCGGCCGGGCGCGGGACTACCTCCCGACGGTGCTCATGTCGGGGTAGCGGTCGCCGACCACGCCGGCCGCCACCTCGTCGAGCCGCGCGAGATCGCCTGCGTCGAGAGTGATCTCGAGCGCGCCGACGTTCTCATCCAGGTAACGCCGCCGCTTGGTGCCGGGGATCGGGACGACGTCGTCGCCCTGCGCGCCGACCCAGGCCAGCGCCAGCTGTCCTGGCGTGCAGCCCTTCTCGTCGGCCATCGCGCGCACCTGCTCGACGACGCGCAGGTTCGTCTGCAGCGCCTGCTCGCCGAAGCGGGGGTTCTGCCGGCGGAAGTCGTCCGGCGCGAGGTCGTCGAGCGTCGTCACGGCGCCGGTGAGGAAGCCCCGCCCGAGCGGGCTGTAGGCGACGAGGGCGATGCCGAGCTCACGCATCGCCGGCAGCACGGAGGCCTCGATGTCGCGGCTCCACAGGCTGTACTCGCTCTGCACGGCGGCGATCGGGTGCACAGCGGCCGCGCGCCGGATGGAGTCCGCCGAGGCCTCGGACAGCCCGAGGTGGCGCACCTTCCCGGCCGTGACGAGCTCGGCCATCGCGCCGACGGTGTCCTCGATCGGCACGCTCTGGTCGACCCGGTGCTGGTAGTAGAGGTCGATGACCTCGACGCCGAGCCGCTGCAGCGACGCGTCGCACGACGCGCGCACGTAGGCCGGGTCGCCGGCGATGCCGAGGCGCTCGCCGGCCTCGCCCCGCTTGATGCCGAACTTCGTCGCGAGCGTCACCTCGTCGCGGCGGGAGGCGATGGCCCGGCCGACGAGCTGCTCGTTGGTGAAGGGGCCGTACATGTCGGCGGTGTCGAGGAAGGTGATGCCGAGCTCGAGCGCCCGGCCGATGGTGGCGAGCGACTCGGCCTCGTCGCCGGGGCCGTAGAACTCCGACATGCCCATGCAGCCGAGGCCCTGGGCCGAGACGGTGAGGCCGTCGCCGAGGGTGCGCGTCGCGATCGTGGTCATGCGATCAGGCAAGCACAGGTGCGGCCCAGTCATGGCCCAGGCAGGCACGGCCCGCGGCCAGGTGTGATCGTCAGAAGCATCGGTACGTTTCGCGCCCTCGTTCGGCACGGATCCTTCTGTCGATCACCAGACGCCCGTGCGCCGCCTCTGCGGGCGGGACTACCGTCGCGCGCGTGCCCCCTGCCACCACCGCCCCGTCGCCCGCTGCCGCAAAGAGCACGCCCCGCCGCTCGCCGGGCGGGCTGTCGTTCCCGGTCGAGCGCTTCGCCCTCGACAACGGCCTACGGGTCGTGCTGAGCCCGGACCGCACCAGCCCGGTCGTCGCGGTGGCCGTCTACTACGACGTGGGCATGCGCAGCGAGCCCGAGGGCCGCACCGGCTTTGCGCACCTTTTCGAGCACCTGATGTTCCAGGGCTCGGCGAGCCTTGCGAAGACCGAGCACTTCACGCAGGTGCAGGGCAACGGCGGCACGCTGAACGGCAGCACCCACGTCGACTACACGAACTACTACGAGGTCATGCCGAGCGCGGCAACCGAGCTGGCGCTGTTCCTCGAGGCCGACCGCATGCGCAGCGTGGCGGTGACGCAGGAGAACCTCGACAACCAGATCGCGGTGGTGCAGAACGAGATCCGCGTCAACGTGCTCAACCGTCCCTACGGCGGCTTCCCGTGGCTCATGGTGCCGCCGCTGCTGTTCGACGACTTCGCCAACAGCCACAACGGCTACGGCGACTTCGTCGACCTGGAGAGCTCGACGCTGGACGACGCGCGCGGCTTCTTCGCGCGCTACTACGCACCGGGCAATGCGGTGCTCAGCGTGGTCGGCGACATCGACACCGACCAGGTGCGCGGCTGGGTGCACGAGCACTTCGACGACATCCCGGCACGCGCGGTGCCCGAGCGCCCGAGCTTCGCCGAGCCGGCGCCCACCGGCGAGCAGCGCAGCACCGCCCACGACCCGCTCGTGCCGACGCCGGCCGTCGCGATGGCCTGGCGGGTGCCCGACCCGGCCGACCTGGCCGGCTACCTGCCCTACGTCGTGCTGGCCGAGGTGCTCACCGACGGCGACGCCTCGCGGCTCCAGGAGCGCCTGCTCCTGCGGGACCGCTCGGCCACCAGCGTCGGTGGCTACCTCGGCCTGCTCGGCGATCCGCTCGACGCGCGCGACCCCACTCCGCTGCTGCTCGAGGTGCACCATCCCGACACGACCAGCCTGGCCAGCGTCCTCGCGGCGGTCGACGACGAGTTGGCCCGACTCGCCGCCGACGGGCTCTTGCAGGACGAGCTCGACCGCACCGTCGCCCGGATGACCTCGCGTTACCTGCGTGAGGTCGACTCGGTGCTCGGGCGAGCCACGACGATGGCGGTGTTCGAGCAGCAGCGCGAGCGCGCCGAACTCGTCAACGAGTTGCCCGCGCTGCTCACCGCGGTCACGACGCGGCAGGTGCAGCAGGCGGCGGCGACGCTGACCCCCGACACCCGCGTGGTGCTCGAGCTGCGCCCGGGACGCGCGGCATGAGCCCCGCACCGCGCCGGGCCGCCCTCGCGAAGACCCCCGGCAAAGCCACCCGGCCGGCCCGCCGGACCGCCGGCGCCACGCCAGCGGAGCCACCCGCCCGCAGGGCGACGCCGGCCCGCAGGAAGACGCCGACCTCGAGCCCGGCACCGGCCGCGCCGACGCGGGGAGAGGCGTCAGCTGACGGTTCGGCGCCGGACCGGCTCGCGCCCCGCCCGGTCCCGCCGCTGACACCGCGCCGCGTCGGACGGCTGCCGAGCGTCTCGGACCGCACGCTCGACAACGGGCTGCGCGTGCTGGCTGTGCGCCGACCCGGCGTCCCGCTCGTCGAGCTGCGGCTGCGGGTGCCCTTTGCCGAACCGCCCGGGGGCCTGCCGGTCGAGAAGGGGCGCGCCCCGTCGTTCCCCGCCGCCGCGCAGCTGCTCGCCGACACGCTGCTGTCTGGCACCGCGCAGCACACCGCCGCCGAGCTGGCGGCGGCCGTGCAGGCGCTGGGCGGCCAGCTCGCGGCCTCCACCGACGCCGACCGGCTCTCGATCGGCGGCTCGGTGCTCGGCTCGGGCCTGCCTGGTCTGCTGGCCCTGCTCGGCGAGGTGCTCACCGGCGCCATCTATCCCAAGCCCGACGTCGCCGGTGAGCGCGACCGCCTCGTCGACGAGTTGGCGATGTACCGCAGCCAGGCCTCGGTCGTCGCGCGAGAGGCGATGCTGCGCCGGCTGTACGGCGAGCATCCCTACGGCCGGGAGATCCCGACGGGGGAGCAGGTGCGCGAGGTCAGGGCCAAGCACCTGCGGGCGCTGCACGCGAGCCGGCTCGGCCCGGCTGGCAGTGTGCTGACGGTCGTCGGTGACCAGACGCCCGCGCGGCTGCTCGAGCAGGTCGCCGCGGCGCTGTCGGGGTGGACGAGCACCGGCACCCCGACTGTGGCCGGGCCGCTGCCCCCCTACGAGCCGCGCACCGCGCTGCTGCTCGACAGGTCCGGCGCCGTCCAGACCACCATGCGGATCAGCGGCCCGGCGCTGTCGCGCACCGAGCCCGGCTACGCCGCGCTGGCCCTCGCGAACCTGGTCTTCGGGGGCTACTTCTCCTCGCGCTGGGTGGCCAACATCCGCGAGGACAAGGGTTACACCTACAGCCCGCACTCGGTGATCGAGCACCCGCCGGCGGGCTCGCGGCTGACGCTCGCGGCCGACGTCGCGACGTCGACGACCGCCGCCGCGCTGCTCGAGACGACCTACGAGCTCGGCCGGATGGCGACGCTGCCGGTCGGCCAGGGCGAGCTCGACCAGGCCCGGCGCTACGCCGTCGGCTCGCTCGCGGTCGGCACGGCCAGCCAGGCGGGCCTGGCCTCGACGCTCTCGCAGCTGGCGGGCGCCGGCCTGTCGATCGACTGGCTGCGCGAGTACCCGGCCCTGCTCTCGAAGGTCACCGTCGAGGACCTGCTCGAGGCCGGCACGCGCTTTTTCGCCCCGCACGCGCTGACGACGGTGCTGGTCGGTGACGTCGGTGAGGTCGAGGCGCCGCTGCGCACCCTGGTCGAGCTCGAGCGCGGGTGAACGCAGCCCGTCAGGCGCGACCGGGGATGAACCCGCTGGCGGCCCCGAGCACGCCGGGCGCCCGGCCGGTGGCCGACGGACCGACGCTGTCGCGCGCCGGCGTCGACCGGGACGCCGCGACCCGCGACGACCCGGCGGCGCTGGAGGTAGCCTGGGCGAAGGCCCGGGTACTCGTCGTCGAGCAGGGCCGCGCGCTGGTCGACGAGGCGGACCGGCCGCGGCTGGTGCTGCTGGACCCCGGCGACGCCCCGGACGGCGCCCGGCTCTACCTCGGCCGCGACGACGAGCACCCCTACTTCGCGGTCGAGGCATCCCTCGGACGCAAACTCGGCAGCCGCGCGCTGGACCTGCGCGAGGTCGGCGCGCTGCTCGACGACCGCGACGCCGGGCTGCTCGTGCACACGGTGGCGCTGACCGCCTGGCACCGCACCCACGTGCGCTGCCCCCGCTGCGGTGAGCCGACCGCGCCGATCCGCGGCGGCGCGGTGCGGCGGTGCATCAGCGACGGCAGCGAGCATTTCCCGCGCACCGACCCGGCGATGATCGTGCTGGTGCACGACGGGGCCGACCGCTGCATCCTCGGCCGGCAGGCCGTCTGGCCACCCGGCCGCTTCTCCACCCTGGCCGGCTTCGTCGAGCCGGGGGAGAGCGCCGAGCAGGCCGTCGTGCGCGAGGTTGCCGAGGAGTGCGGCGTCGCCGTGACGCAGGTCGAGTACGTCGCGAGCCAGCCGTGGCCCTTCCCGTCCAGCCTCATGCTCGGCTTCAGCGCGCGCTGCGACCCCGATGCGCAGCCCGCACCCGTCGACGGCGAGCTCGAGGACGCGCAGTGGTTCACCCGCGACGAGCTCCGCGAGGCCGTGCTGTGGGACGCCCGACCGACCGGACGGGTGCAGCTGCCGCCGCCGGTGTCGATCGCGTCGCTGCTCATCCGCCGGTGGGTCGAGAGCGCTTAAGCTCAGTCGCACAGCAATAGCTGGGGCGCCCGGCTTTGCGTTTCCGTGCCGACGTCGCCGGTCCGGCGACCCGCTCGCCGTCCTGCTCCCCGCCGGCGTCCTGACCGCCCTCGGCGTCCCTACGCTGGCTCACCCGCGAGGTCGCGCAAGGCGAGCGGCGGACGCTCGAGGAGCTCCCTACCGTTGCCGAGCTGGTCATTCGCGCCGTGAATGAGGACCGACAGCCCTCACGTCGACGCTCTACGTCAAGGATCATGACCAGGTGGTCGCCACTACTAGGTTACCGGTGATGAGGGCGAGGGCTGCGGTGGCCACGGGCATGGGAAGGGCGTCGATGGCCCATCGGGCTGCTGGGACGACGACCCCGTCGGCGCTCACACCGGGTGAGACGACGACGCGGCTCCCGTCAGTGTGTGCCCGACCGCCCGACTCCAGGTCCGACCGCACCGAGCTTCGGTCCCTGGTCGTCCGCGGTCCTGGCTGACCCGGGGCAGTGGCGCCTTCGAGCGCTTCGAGAACCTCAGCGCGGATCGGCACTGCCGCGCCTCCGGAGGCGAGGGCAAGGACCGGCGTCCGCCACTGGCTCCATTGCGGCTCACTGACTGGTGCCGTCGGCGGACTCAGGCTCGACGGGGTGACTACGTCACTGCGGATGGGGGCACGTTCGTCGTCGAAGAACAGTCCGGGGACGGTGCGCGCCAGGGCGTTGCAGCGGTGGCCGCCGAACTGGGAACCACGACGAACGTCCCCCACTTAAGACGAGGACCCGGCGCATGACAGCGACGCAGAACGCAACCCATGAGCAGCCCAAGACCGCGAGCGAGTCCGCGGAGCGCCGTTACGCGACGGTCAATCCGTTCACAGGCGAGACGGAGAAGGCGTTCGACTTCACCCCGACCGAGGAGATCGACGGGATCGTCGGGCGGGCGCATGCCGCCTATCAGGAGTGGCGGCAGCGTCCGGTCGAAGAGCGGGCCGGTGTGGTCCGGCGGGCCGCCGAGCTCATGGACGAGCGCCGGGCGGATCTTGCGAAGCTCATCACCACGGAGATGGGCAAGCGCCAGGAGGAGGCCACAGGCGAGCTGCAGCTGTGCTCGATGATCCTGAACTACTACGCCGACAACGGCGCCCGGTTCCTCGAGCCCACGTCAGTCCAGCCGATGATGGGCAAGGGCGAGGCCCTCATCGAGACCCAGCCGGTCGGCGTCCTGCTGGCCATCGAGCCGTGGAACTACCCCTTCTACCAAGTCGTCCGAGTGGCCGGCCCGAACCTGGTGCTGGGCAACACCGTCATCCTCAAGCACGCCGAGAGCGTCCCGCAGTGCGCGGTCGCAGTGGCCCGGCTGTTCACCGACGCCGGTGCTCCCGAGGGCGTGTTCACCAACACCTTCCTGCGCCTCGACGACGTCGAGCAGGTCATCGCGGACCCGCGCATCCAGGGTGTGACACTCACCGGCAGCGAGCGGGCCGGCAGCGCCGTCGCTGCCTTGGCCGGCCAGCACCTGAAGAAGTCGGTGCTCGAGCTCGGCGGCAGCGACCCGTTCATCGTGCTCGACGCCGACGACCTCGGCGCCACCGTCAAGGCCGCGACCATGGGCCGGATGCAGAACACCGGCCAGGCCTGTACTGCCTCCAAGCGGCTGATCGTCACCGAGGAGCACTACGAGCCCTTCGTCGAGGGCCTGAAGCAGGCGTTCTCCACCTTCAGCCCCGGCGACCCGGCCGACCCTTCGACGTCGCTGGCCCCGCTGTCGAGCGAACGGGCTGCGCAGGACCTGCACGCGCAGATCCAGGACGCTGTCGACAAGGGCGCCACCGTCGTCGCCGGCGGCGGGCGGCCCGATCGCCCGGGCGCCTTTGTCGAGGCGACGATCCTCACCGACGTCACGACCGAGATGCGGGCCTACCGCGAAGAGCTGTTCGGTCCCGCTGCCGTCGTCTACAAGGTCAAGGACGCCGACGAGGCGGTCGCGCTGGCCAACGACAGTGACTACGGCCTCGGCGCCACCGTCATGAGCAGCGACCTGGACCGCGCGCGGGCGGTCGCCGAGCGGCTCGAGGCCGGCATGGTGTGGATCAACCAGCCGACCGGCTCGTCCCCGGAGCTGCCCTTCGGCGGGGTCAAGCGCTCCGGATACGGCCGGGAGCTGTCTGAGCTGGCCATGTTCGAGTTCGCCAACCGGCGGCTCCTGCGGACCGTGCCGGTGAAGCAGGCCGTCCGCCCGAGCGGCGGCTGAGCCCGGCGCCGCCGGACGGCGGCCACCGTGGCTACGAGACGGCGCCGGCGTCGCGCAAGGACTGGATCTCGCCGTCGCTGAAGCCGGTCTCGTGCAGCACCTCGTCGCTGTGCTCCCCGACGGCGGGAGGGTGCCTGGGCACGGTCTTGGTGGCCTCGCCGACGGTGAACGGGCTGTCCACCGTACGGAAATCGCCGGTCTCGAACGGCACCACGGCGCCGTTGGCCGCGAGCTGCTCGTCGTGCACAAGGTCGTCCGGGGTGGCTACGACATCGAACACGATGCCGTGGGCGTGGAGCACGTCGCGCCAATGGTCGCGGTCCCGCGTCGCAAAGGCCTCGTCCAGCACGGCGACCAGCTCGACGGACCGGGTGTGCCGGTCCTTCCTCGTGGCGAAGCGCGGGTCGGTCGCGAGGTCTTCCCGGTCCAGGCAGGTGAGCAGGACGGGCCAGTAGCGCTCCTCGTTGAGGATCGTCAGGATGAGCCACCGATCGTCACGGCAGCGGTAGTAGGTGGTCAGGGCGTTGAGCGCCTGCTCGCGGGGCGGTCGCGGCACCGTGACGGCCCCGACGAGGGCGGCCTGCGCCAGGTAGGCGTTGGACCACAGCCCGTTGGCCAGCAGGGACGAGGAGACGCGGGTCCCCCGACCGGTGCGCTCGCGCTGGTAGAGGGCCGTGACGATGCCCGCGAACAGGCTCATCGCCGACGGATGGTCACCCATGCCTATCGTCGGGCGGACGGGAGTGTCCCCGGGACTCGTCCGGATGATGTCCATCATCCCCGAGCGCGCCCACCACGCCGTGACGTCGAAGCCCGGCTTGGCAGCCTCCTCGCCCTGCTCGCCGTAGCCGCTGAACGAGGCGTACACGAGCCGCTCGTTGAGCGGCGCCAAGGCCTCGTAGTCCAGACGCAGCCGAGCACGCACCTTGATCGGGTAGTTGGTGACGAAGACGTCGGCGCCGCCGACCAGCCGGTGCAGCACCGCCTGGGCCTCGGGCTTGGACAGGTCGAGGGCGAGGCTGCGCTTGTTGCGCGCGTCCAACATCCAGCCGTAGTTGTGCTCACTGACCGGGTTGCCGGGCAGCTGCGGCAGGTGCCGGTACGGGTCCCCGGCGCCGGGCGGCTCGATCTTGATGACGTCCGCGCCGAAGTCGGACAGGATCGTCGCGGCTGCCGGCGCGGCGATGAAGCTGCCGCAGTCGATCACCTTGAGGCCGTCGAACAGGACCCTGTCCATGTCGCTGTCCATACCGCTCACTCCGCGTCGTAGTCGTAGAAGCCGCGCCCGCTCTTCCTGCCCAGACGACCCTGCTCGAGGTACTCCTGGAGCAGCTGCCGCGGGCTCTCCGGCAGGTCCTCGCGCGCCGCTGCGTAGTGGTTCTCAATGTCCAGCACGATGTCCAGCCCGACCCGGTCCATCATCCGGAACGGCCCGTCCGCCGTGCCCAGGACCATCATGAACAGCCGGTCGATCTCCTCGGGGGTGGCGACGCCCTCGGCCGCGACGGCCAGCGACTCGCGCTTGATCGCGGCCCAGATGCGGTTGTAGATAAAGCCGGTGCTCTGAGCCTTCGCCTCGAACGGCGTCAGGCCGTACGTCGGCAGGACCGCCAGCAGCCGGTCCAGCACTGCGCGGTCGGTGCGTCCCGACGACATGAGCTCGACGGCGCGGATCCGCGGCGGCATGAAGAAGTGCATGTTGAGCACGCGTTCACCGGTGGTGACGGCCTCGAGCAGCTCGCTGGTGGCGTAGGACGAGGAGTTGCTCGCCAGCACGGCGTCCGAAGGCGCCGTCCGCTCCAGCTCGGCGAAGACCTCGCGCTTGAGGTCGATGCGCTCGGGCAGCGATTCGACGACGAGCCACGTGTCCCGCACCGAGGCCCCCAGGTCGTCGCCGAGCTCGAGCGTGGCGGGACTGCTGTCCGGGACGCTCGACAGGACTGCGGGCAGCTCCTTGTCGAGGTAGGTGCGCGCGTCGGCCAGCGAGTCGGCGGAGGTGTCGAACAGTCGTACGACTCCGCCCCTCGTCGCGAACATGAGGGCGATCCGGCGGCCCAGCGTGCCGGCGCCCAGCACCGCGATCGGCCTCTCAGGGGTGTTCACTGCGCAGCCTCCAGGTAGTTGTGCACCGGCTCGACGCCGGCGAGCGTCAGGTCGGTGAGGATGTGGCTCACGTCGACGATCTCCAGCACCGGCAGGTCGGCGAGCGGGGCCAGGACGTGCGCGTTCAGCTGCAGCCGCGCAGGTCCCGTCCACGCTCCCTTCACCACGACGTCGGTGATCTGGGTGCGCACCAGGTCGCACACCATGGGCCGCGCGCCGTAGCCCCGCACGACCTTGAGCATGTAGGTCGGCACCCCGATCTGCCGCCGCGCCTCGTCGGCGTCCAGCTCGCGGTACTTGTAGCCCATCGTCGCCGTGGCGACCCGCTCGGACGACACCTCCAGCGTCCCGATCAGCGCACCCTGCTCGATCCGCAGCCGGGGCGCGCCGAGCGTCTTGGGGTAGGCGCTCATCTCCCGCCCGGACACCGTGGCAGAGAAGTTGTCCAGGTACATCGCGTGCAGGTACTCGCCGCGCTCCTCGCCGAAGCGGACCGGTATGGCCTGTCCGCTTTCGGTGTAGGGGCCGTACCCCCCGACGTCACCCATGTGCATGATCTCGAAGCGGACCAGCGGGTCGTCGATCTCGAGGGGTTCGGGGACCACCTCCCGCAGCGCGTCGGGATCCGTCCGGTAGACGATGTTGAGGTACTCGCGGTCGACGAAGCGGTACGCACCCGGCGGGTAGGCCGGCGCCGTGATCGGCGTGGCAAACCTCTTGGCAACGCGTTCCGCTCGCACGTACGCCTCCGCTCGTCGGCCTGGCTGGTCGTGCGGGCACCGTACGCTGCGGCTGCTGGTGTGCCGACGCTCAGCGGATGAGCACCGCCGGGCGGACCGGGTCCTCGGCCCGCACCAGGACGTCGCAGACCTCGCCCGGGCGCACCAGGCGGTCGTGCTCGGCGAAGGCCGGCACCTGCCAGGCCGGCACGCCCCGACGCCGTAACGCGCCGGTCGACAGCGGCAGGTGCACGGTCAGCTCGGCCGGCAGGCCGCGCCCCAGCAGGAACCATCCGTCGACGAGCAGCACCGCCTCGTCCGGCACCGGCTCGCGGCGTCGCCGGGCCGAGCGGTCGGCGGCGGCGTCCCACAGCGCGGGCAGGTAGCGCGGCGGGTCGGCGTGCGCGCTGGTGAGCACCTCGCGCGCCAGCGCCCCGGCGTCGAGCCAGCTGGTGCGCAGCGCCCCCGAGTCCTCATGTCCGTGCTCGTAGCGCTCCCCGGCCGGGCGTAGGAAGTCGGCCGCGTGCACCGACAGCACCGGCCGGGAGGCCGCCCGCAGCGGCTCGACCAGCGCGGCGGCGAGCTCGCCCGCGGCGTAGCCGTCGAGCAGCACCCGCAGCACGCCCGGACGGGCGCGCACCAGAGCGACGAGGTCGTCGACGACGCCCTGCGGGCTGCGGGGGACCGGCGCACTCAGCGGCGGTGCCTGCGGCTCAGCGCGGCCCGGCCAGCTCGGGCGGCAGCGGCACCGCTGGGTCGCTGGCCGACAGCACCACCTCGCGCGAGAGGTCGTGCACCTTGCGCCCGCGCGAGCGGGCCACCTTGCGCAGCCGCTCGAAGGCCTGCCGCGACGAGCTGTGCTGGCGCTCGGACAGTACCCCGATCGCTTGCTCGACGATCACCCGCGCGGCGAGGGCGTGCTCGAGCTGGGTGACCGACAGCCGCAGCCGACCGATCTCGTCCTGGGGCCGGTCCTGCCGCGGCGGGCGGCCGGCCGGGGTGAGGTCGGTGGCCAGCAGGTCGGCCAGCACCATCGCGCTGGTGAGGTCGCCGGCCCGCTCGCCGGGCGCCTGCCCGTCGCCGACGGCCCAGCCGCCCTCGGGTGCCCGGCGGATCACCACGCCCTCCTTCACCATGGGGCCGAGGTGCGCGGCAACGACGTCGGCGAGCGAGGTGAGCACCTCGAGCGTCTCGTCGCTGACCTCGACCGCGCCCCGGTCGACGCCGCACAGCGTCGCCACCACCGAGCCGGAGTCGTCGCGCACCGGCACGCCGACGTAGGAGGTGACGCCGGCCTCGACCGCGCGACCGGCCTGGGAGTACATCGGGTCGTTCGGGACGTCGGAGCTGTGCGGGGCGCCGCCGGCCAGCAGCAGGCTGCACAGCGAGTCGTTGCGCGGCGTGCTGACGCCGTCCTGGAAGCCGGGCCACTGGGCGCTCGTGTGCACCCGTTCGAAGGTGAAGGTCTCCTCGGTCAACCCCCCGATGAAGATCACCTCCATGCCGAGCAGCGACGCCGCGGAGGCCATCACCGCATCGATGGCGGGGTGCGTCGTCAGCGCCAGGTTCACGGGTCCACGTCCTCGGTCAAGGGATTGCGACGCCTCATTCTCACCGACAGGCGCCGCTTCGTCACCAGACCGTACGGGTGGGATCAGGCGGCAAGGCGCTGCTTGACCTGCGCCACGCTGGGGTTGGTCAGGGCGCTGCCGTCGGCGAACACCACCGTCGGGACGGTCTGGTTCCCGCCGTTGACCTTCATGACGTAGTCCGCAGCCGCCGGGTCGGCCTCGATGTCGACGACCTCGTAGCCGACGCCCTCCCGGTCGAGCTGCTTCATCAACCGGTGGCAGTAGCCGCACCAGGCGGTGCTGTAGATGGTCAGCGGGTCGCTCATGACGGGGCTCCGTGGCTCGGCGGGACAGGGACGGCGCGGCAGGCCGACCGGCACGTAGGTGCCCGGCCGGTCGGGTGCGTCAACAGGCGGCGCGGCCCGGACCTTCCCTGACGGTGCCGGCTGGGACACTGGGCGGGTGAGCGCCCCGACCCTCGCCCCCACCTCTGGTCCGAAGTCTGCCGACGCCGTGCTGGCCGCCCTCGACGACGAGCAGCGGGCCGCCGCGCTCGCCGTGCGCGGCCCGGTGTGCATCCTGGCCGGAGCCGGCACGGGCAAGACCCGCACCATCACCCACCGCGCCGCCTACGCGGTGCTGTCCGGCGTCCACCCGGCCGGCGCGCTGCTCGCGGTGACGTTCACCGCCCGCGCTGCCGGGGAGATGCGCACCCGGCTGCGGGCGCTCGGCGTCGGCGGGGTGCAGGCGCGCACCTTCCACGCCGCGGCCCTCAAGCAGCTGGGCTACTTCTGGCCCAAGGCCGTCGGCGGCCCGCCTCCGCGGCTGATCGACAACAACTTCCGGGCGGTCGCGAACGCCGCGGCCCGGGTGCGCCTGCGGCCGGGCACCACCGAGCTGCGCGACCTGCTGTCCGAGCTCGACTGGGCGGCCAGCACGCTGGTCGGCCCGCAGGACTACGTGCGGGCGGCCGCCGCGGCCGGGCGCGAGGGGCCCTACGACGCGCCCGTCGTCGCCTCGGTTTACGAGGCGTACGGCGAGCTGAAGCGCAGCGACGGCGCGGCCGACTTCAACGACCTGCTGCTGCTCACCGCCGGCTGCCTGGAGGAGCATGCGGGCGTCGCGGAGGAGTTCCGCGCCCGCTACCGCTCCTTCGTCGTCGATGAGTACCAGGACGTCACGCCGCTGCAGCAGCGGCTGCTCGACGCCTGGCTCGGCGGGCGCGACGATCTGTGCGTCGTCGGCGACGCCCAGCAGACGATCTACAGCTTCACCGGCGCGACCGCCCAGCACCTGCTTCGCTTTCGCAGCCGCTTCCCGCAGGCCACCGAGGTGCGGCTCGTGCGCGACTACCGCTCGACGCCGCAGGTGGTGGGCCTCGCGAACGGCGTCATCGCCAAGGCGACCGCGACGACCGCGCGCCTCGAGCTCGTCGCGCAGCAGCCGCCCGGAGCCGCACCCAGCTTCAGCGAGCACGACGATGAGCCGGCCGAGGCGCGGGCCGTCGCCACCCGCTGCGCCGAGCTCGTGAAGGCGGGCACGCCGGCCAGCGAGATTGCCGTGCTGTACCGCATCAACGCCCAGAGCGCGGCCTACGAGGCGGCACTCACCGACGCCGGCGTGCCCTATCTCGTGCGCGGCGGGGAGCGCTTCTTCGACCGCAAGGAGGTGCGCGAGGCGCTGCTGCTGCTGCGCGGCGCCGCCCGGGCCGCCGACGACGACGCTCCGCAGGAGCTCACCGACCGGATGGCCGAGGTGCTGCGGGCCGGACTGTCGTGGTCGCCCGACAAGCCCCCAGACGGCGCCGGCGCCACCCGCGAGCGCTGGGAGTCGCTCGCGGCGCTGCACCGGCTGGCCGGCGAGCTGGCAACCACGCTGCCGGGCGCCGGGCTGCGCGAGCTCACCGCCGAGCTGGAGGAGCGGGCCGCCGCCCAGCACGCGCCCTCGGTGCAGGGCGTCACGCTTGCCTCGCTGCACGCCGCGAAGGGCCTGGAGTGGGACGCGGTCTTCCTGGTCGGGCTGGTCGACGGCACGTTGCCGCTCGTGCACGCCGACACCCCCGAGGCGGTCGAGGAGGAGCGCCGGCTGCTCTACGTCGGCGTCACGCGGGCCCGCTTCGTGCTGTCGCTGTCCTGGGCGCTGTCCCGCTCGCCGGGCGGGCGCGGCACCCGTCGGCCCTCGCGCTTCCTCGACGGGCTGCACGCCGGCGTCGCGCGTCCGCCGGCCGCTTCGCCCCGCAGCCGGTCGGGGCCGGTCCGGTGCCGGGTGTGCGGCACTACGCTGACGGCGGCCGCCGACAAGAAGCTCGGGCGCTGCGCCGACTGCCCGGCCGACCGCGACGAGCAGCTGTTCGAGGCGCTGCGCTCCTGGCGCGCCGAGCGGGCTAGGAACCTCGGCCAGCCGGCCTACTGCGTGTTCACCGACGCGACGCTCACGGCCATAGCTGAGCAGCGTCCGGAGAGCGTCGCCGCACTGGTCAAGATCCCTGGCATCGGCAAGGCCAAGCTCGACAAGTACGGCGACGAGGTGCTCGCGCTGGTGGCTCCCGACGGGGCCTGAACGACCGACCCGGAAAACCCCTTGCCACCCCTTCGGCAGGGCCCTACGTTCGGTCGGGCCAGGAGACACCTGGTGACGACGAGCGCAGACGGGAGGTGGACGACGTGGACAACACCCTGACCGGCCTGTCGATGGCCGTCGCCGCTGCCACCCCCGATCTGTCGGGTCAGCAGGCGCGTCTGCTCGTCGCCGTTGCGCAGGCCTGCAACGCGCCCATCTCGTTCGCGCAGGGGACAGCTGTGTCCTTCGCCGGTTCGTCCGCACCGGACGCCGGCAGCCCCACGCGTACCTGGACCCGCACCAGCATGCTCGCCGATCTTCCCGCCCTGCCTCGAGGGGCCCCGGTCTGACCTGACACCAGACCGCTCGACACCTCGAGGCCGCGGAACCCGAACCAGGGATCCGCGGCCTCTTCGTCGTTCCCAGGCCCCGCGCCCGACCGCTTCCCGCCCGGCCCACGTGGCCGCATCCCGAAGGTGACCGACGGTGACCACCGCCATGCTCGACCGCACCACCGCCCCGCCCGAACCCGACGACACATCGCTGCACGACGCCGCGGTCCTGCCCTGCTGGACCACCCACCCCGACCTGTGGTTCGCCGAGTCGCCCGCCGACGTGGAAGCCGCCAAGGCCCTGTGCGCGCCCTGCCCGCAGCGCGAGACGTGCCTGTCCGGCGCGCTCGAGCGCCGCGAGCCATGGGGCGTGTGGGGCGGCCAGCTGGTCGTGGACGGCGTGGTCGTCCCGAGAAAGCGCCCTCGCGGGCGCCCCCGCAAGCACGCCGCGTGAGCGTGCACCCACCCGACACGAGAGAGCCCCGACACAAGAGAAAGGAACCGCTGTGCTGACCGACGTCCACACCCAGCTGCTGCTCGCGCGCGGCGAGCAGCGCGAGCGGGAGCGTTTCGCGGCCGACGCCGCGCGGGCCCGCCGGCTCGTGCGGCTGCGCCAGCTCGACCGGCGCGCCGACGCCGCTCGCGTCCGTGCCCATCGGGCGCGGCTCGCCTTCGGCTAACCGCCCGTCCACGCCCTCCGCCCCGACTCGTGGGCGGGGGGCGTGCGTGCGTGCTCTGCGAGCCGGTCGTTGTCCTGGCTCGCTCGCCAGGCCGGCGGCTCGCGCTGCCTAGGGTGGCCGCCGTGCCCCTGCCCTCGCGCGACCTGGCCGCCACCGCGACGAGCACCGCCGTGCACACCGGCTCCGCGCCGGGCCCGAACCCGGAGGATCTGCCCGAGCTGCGGGAGCGCGCCCTGGCGGTGCTGCTCGACGCCTCGCTCGCCCACGTCGTCGACCTCGTCGCCTGGCGCGACGACGCGCTCGTGCACGTGGCCGATGCCGACGGGCACAGCGTGCTGACCCGCGCCGGCGAGACGCGCGTGCTGTCTGGCCGCGACCCGGTCGCCGACACCGATCCTTTGAGTGAGACGGGCTACCCGTTCGCCGCCGAGCGCCTGCACGAGCTGTTCGACGAGGCGCGTGCGCCCGACCTGGCCGTCGTCCACACCGGCGCGCACCACTGGCCGGACAAGGGCGGGCACCTCGGCGAGCACGGCTCGCTCAACGGGCTGCAGTCGCGGGCACCGCTGCTGCTGTCAGGTGCCGGCGTCGATCCTCGCGGTGTCGTCCCGGGGGTCGCCCGCACCGTCGACGTCGCCGCCACGCTCACCCACCTGTGCGGCGGTGACAGAGGCGGCATGCAGGGCCGGCCGCTGGAGCTCGCCCGGCCCGGGGCCGCGCACGTCGTCGGTCTGCTGTGGGACGGCGCGCCGTGCGCCACGCTGCTCGCGAGGGCCGCGGACGGCACCCTGCCGAACGTCGCCAGGCTGCTCGCCCGCGGCTGCGCCCTGTCGGGCGGGGCGATCGCGGCGTTCCCGAGCGTCACGCTCGTCAACCACACCAGCGCGCTGACCGGCGTGGGACCGGGCGCCCACGGCATCGTCAACAACGCCTACTTCGACCGCGAGAGCGGCGAGCAGGTGATCGCGAACTCCTCGGCCAGCTGGCACCACGCCATGCAGTGGCTGCGCCCTGGTGTGCGGACGGTCTTCGAACGGCTCCCGGCCGGCGCGGACAGCGCCTGCATCGACGAGCCGGCCGACCGCGGCGCCACGTACAGCACCTTCGCGCTCGTGCGCGAGGGCGGCAGCGGCACCGGTGAGCTCGCCGCCGGCCTGCCACCGGCCGCGGGCGACGCGCACGCCACGCAGGAGCACGTCGCCGCGGACGCGGACTACGCCTGGGGCACGCAGATCGACGCCATCGGGCTGGAGCAGGTGCTGGGCCTGTGGCGAGAAGCAGTACCGCCCCGCCTCACGTGGTGGAACACGACGCTGACCGACGGCGGCCACCACGCGGGCGGCCCAGGATCGGCCATCGCCACGGCCTCGCTCGTCGACGCCGACAGGCGGCTCGGCGTGTGGCTCGACCTGCTCGACGAGCGCGGCCTGACCGACGACACCGTCGTGCTGCTGACCGCCGACCACGGCATGCAGGGCGCCGACCCGGCGTGCACCGGCGACTGGGACGAGCCCCTGCGCGCCGCCGGGATCCCGTTCCGCGACCAGGCCTACGGCTTCCTCTACCTCGGGTGAGATCGCCCGCGCCCGTGCCCTGGAAATAGCCTCTAGTCCGAAAATAGAAGGTGAGCGGGCAGGCGTCAGCGTCGCGGCGGAGCCGTGACAGGTTCTTCGGTGGTGGTTAGGCGGCGGGTTCGAGGGTGACGGTGTAGCCGAGGGCTTCGAGCTGACGGACGTGGTTGCGCTTGATCCGTTCGGGTCCGAGCCGGTTGTCGTAGAAGTCGGCGCCGAGGTCGTGGAACTGCGCGTCGG
>JAABUN010000890.1_pt1 | contig 73083 bp, 68 predicted proteins | sample 5559311 | NCBI WGS metagenome assembly JAABUN01 (sample SAMN10711877, study PRJNA513370) | rock metagenome | isolation source: Antarctica rocks | place: Antarctica: Victoria Land, Siegfried Peak sud | reverse complement strand
AGCCGGTAAAGTGCTCCAACCAAGCTCGCTCGTCGCTCGTTAGCTTTAGCTCTCGTCGTTTCATCACTACAGCTTAGGGCTACGCTATAGACCTCATGCTGATCTGATCGGTGGACAATGCACTAGGACAACTTGTCAAAATGATCACGAACCGTAACGGCAAAGCTAAAGGGCCGTCGCTTGACAGTATGCTCGCCCCTATGGACGCGCACCTGAAAAACTTCGATACCCTGGTCGAGCCCGCGCCCGAGTCAAGACCTCGCACCCCGTTCGACAGCGACCTGCCCAGAAGAGAGCTGTCAACCGCGAATTTGAAACCCAAACAGCTGCTCAAACTCTTGCCCGTCATGGGGCCGCTCATGTTGGGGATGCAAAGGAGCGCGCGGATGTATGACGGCAAGTTCAGGCCGTCGAAGAATGAGGCAGCACCTGAATTTATCGCTGAGCTGGAGAAGGTAGCTCGAGCGGCGGGCGCGAAGGACATCGCCTACGTCAGGGTACCCAACAATGCCATCTTCAAGGATAAAGGCATCCCGCACGAGTACGCGGTGGTCTTTACCGTCGAGATGGACAAAGAACCCATCGACACCTCGCCGAGTTTCGAGAGCTTTCACGAGGTCGCTAAAGGCTACAAAAACCTCGCTGTCATCGGCAACAAACTCGCTACGATGATGCGCGCAGAGGGCTTTGGAGCCTATCCTGGTACGGCGCTGGGCGGCATTACCGACTACCCCCACCTCGCCGAGCTCGCAGGGCTCGGCGTCATCGGCTACCACGGCCTGCTAATTTCGCCGCGCGAGGGCGCGCGGCTGCGGATCAACACGATCTACACCAATATCACCAACTTTCCTATAAAAACTGACAACGAACACCTGTGGGTCCGCGACTTCTGCGCGATGTGCAAAAAAAAAGTGTGTACGGTCGTGTCCGGCCGGCGCGATTTATGACGAACCTAAACCGAGAGGCGATGACGGGATGCAGTGCATCGACCACGACCCTTGCCGCAAGTATTTCTCGGCAAACTTCGGTTGCGCGGTGTGCCTAAAGGTCTGTCCATTTAGTCAGGTCGGTTACGACAAGGTCAAGGCCGGGTTTAGAGGGAACGAGGGCGCGCCGCAGTTTCGTATTCCACTCGAGACCGTTTCCCATGTCCAGCCGTAACGTACGCGTCGCTATCATCGGCGCGGGACCGGCTGGGTTTTATGCGGCGCAGGCACTTCTGAAAGGCCACGAGGGGGTCGCTGTAGACCTGTTTGAGCGCCTCCCCAGCCCCTACGGATTGGTGCGCTACGGCGTCGCGCCCGACCACGACGCGGTAAAGTCCAAAGCCTACACCTTCGAGCAGATTCTGAAAAACGAACGCGTCCGCTACTTTGGTAACGTCACCTTCGGGCGTGACCTCATCCACGCAGAGGTCAGAGCGTACTACGACGCCGTTATCTATACGGTCGGGGCGAGCGTCGATAAAGTTCTAGGAATCCCCGGTGAAGACCTATACGGCAGCATGTCGGCGACCGAGTTCGTCGCTTGGTATAACGCTCATCCCGACCACGCCAGTCTAAATCCACCGTTGGACACGGAGCATGTCGCCGTCGTCGGGATGGGTAATGTGGCGCTCGACGTGACGCGGGCGCTGCTCAAAGACCCGGACGAGCTGGCTAAAACCGATATGGCCGACTACGCGGTCGAAGCGTTGCGGCGTTCACGCGTAACCGACGTTCATATCCTGGGTCGGCGCGGGCCTTCGCAAGCGAACTTTACACCCAAAGAGCTGCGTGAAGTCGCTGAACTACCGGGGGTCGTGGTCGTCGTAGACCCCGCCGACGTCGCAGCTGACAGAGTAGGAACATTCAACGACGAAAGGGCGGCGAAGAGTGCGGCTCGCAATCTGGAACTGTTAACAGAATTTGCCGAACGCAACCACACGGCAAAAAAGAACAGGGGCAAACGCGTTCATATCCACTTTTTCGTCTCGCCGGTGGCGGTATTGGGCGACGGGCGGGTGCAAGCACTTAAGCTCGAGCGCAATCGACTCGAGGGTCAGCGGCCGTCCGCCGTCGGTACGGGCGCGTTCAGCGAGCTGGAAACGGGTCTGCTGCTGCGTTCGGTAGGCTACCGCAGTAGAGGGCTACCCGGCGCGCCGTTCGACGAGAAGCGCGGGGTCATTCCGAACGTGGGTGGACGGGTAACGACCCTGGACGGTGAGGTTTTACCAGGCGAGTACACCTCGGGTTGGGTGCGGCGCGGGGCAAGCGGCGTCATCGGGACCAACAAGATAGACGCTGAGGAAACGGTGCGGCGTCTGCTCGAGGACCTGCCCGGCCTGAAGCTGCCAGACCGCAAAGTCCAAGACGTTGACGCGCTGCTCGAGGCTAAAGGCGTCCGTTTCGTAGATCGGCACGATTGGCAGCGTATCGGGAACGCCGAACGCAGAAACGGCAGTCGCCAGCACCGCCGGAGCCTGAAGTTTGCCAGTGTCGAGGCGATGTTAGCGGTACTGGGGCCGCCGGGGAGCTTACCGAGCCAGTAGCTTTTGAGCGACCTCCAACACGTCTTCGCCCACCACGTCCGGCTCCGGTGAAAGCGGATCGAGACCTTTACCCGGACGCGCTACGAACGCCCCCTTGCACCCTGCGCGCATCGCTCCGGCAACGTCCCAGCCATGCGCCGCGACGAGCCTCAAGCTCGAGACCGGAACGCCGAGTTCGGTAGCGGCGTGCTGATAAGGCTCGAGGGCAGGTTTAAGACGCCCTACCGTATCGGCGGATAAGATGCGCTCGAAAAACCCAGTCAGCCCGGCGTTTTCCAGCTGCGCCTCGGCAACGTCCATCGCCGAATTGGTCAGCGTCGCCATCCTCACGCCCGCATCTTGCAACAGCGTAAGCCCTTCGATCACGTCCGGGTGGGGCGGCAGGGCGCGAATCTGGCTCAGGATCGCCCCTCTGTCTTCGTCACTGAGCACAACGTTCAGGCGGGCGGCGGTCGCCGCCAGCGACCCTTTCGCTACCGTGCCGAAGTCGTGATAGGTGTCGGTAATTACGCCGAGGAGCGCCGAGTGGATCATCCCGTCGAACCACGCGTGGCGCACCCCGGCGTCGCCGAAGACCCGTTCAAAATGGGGGTCGAGCGCGGATAAATCTAAAAGCGTTTCGTTGACGTCGAAAATGAGGGTTTCAGTCATGATTTATTCTACGCCCCGGTCAGCTCGAGTTTCTCTTTTACCCCGTCGGCTACAGCGGCCCCGAACAGCTCACGAAGCAGCTCCAAACCTGCGCCCAGCGCCTTTTCGCCGCCCCCGGCAAACCAGCGCCCGTTGGCGTTTTTGACCACAGCGGCGTCTACGATGGTGCCGACCTCGTAGTCACGCAGGCGCTCCAAAGCGCCCGCCCAGGTGGTCGCGTCCATATCGCGCAGCAGCCCGAGCTCACCGAGCAAAAACGCGCCCGTCCCGACCGCCATACAGAACCGTACCCGTTCGGCGTGCTCGCCCAGATACGCCGTCACCGCGCGGTCTTTTTTCACCGCGTCCACGTCGCCGCCGGGTACCACCAACACGTCTGGGACGGGCGCGCTCATAAACGCCCAGTGCGGCGTAACGATCAAGCCGCCCGCCGTCTGCGCCGACATCCGCGAACGCGCGACCGTATAAAGGTTCAGCGCGTCCTCATCCAGAAAAAGCTTCGCCGCCCCCAGCACACCGTACACACCGAGCGCGTCGAGGTCGGCGACACCGTTGTAGAGCAGCACGGCAACGTTCATGTGAACATCTTATCAACTCGTGACGGCTTTACCTCTCTCGAGCACACCTAAAAATCCGCGCCGCTCCTTACGAGGGCTCATCTCTCAGAAAGCGTGGCCGAAGCGACCGGACGCGGTGCCGATTCGCACCGAACGCGAACACGTTCAGCCAAATAACGAGTTGCGGTAGGCAAAAAACGCCTCCCCTCCGGAAAGCCGGCAGGCCGTTACATCCCACATAGCGGGCTTCAGCTGCCAAAAGGTGCAAAGGCTGTCTCTACGCCTCGGCCCCGGCAGAGCGACGTAAAATCGGGTGTGAACCCGCCTCTACCCAACTCGTTCTACGCCCAAGACGCCGAAACCGTCGCCAACGCCCTGCTCGGCGCAACGCTGACTTTTGGCGACAAACGCGTCCGCGTCGTCGAGACCGAAGCCTACGTCGGGACGCACGACCTGGCCTGTCACGCCGCCAAAGGCCGTACGAAACGTACCGAGGTGATGTTCGGCCCGCCGGGGCGCGCGTATATCTATCTGATCTACGGGATGTACGACCTGCTCAACGTGGTGACGGGAGCTGAGGATGACGCGCAGGCGGTACTGATTCGGGCCGCCGAACCTTTGGAAAACGTCACCGGCAAAACCGACGGCCCCGGCAAACTGACGCGCGCGCTCGGTTTGGGCCGCGACTTCAACCGGCACGATTTTAGCGAGCCACCGCTGACGCTCTCCGCCGGTACGCCGGTCTCGAAAGTGGTCACGACGACGCGCATCGGCGTCGATTACGCTGGAGCGTGGAAGGACGCGCCGCTGCGGTTTTACGACGCGGACAGTCGGTGGGTCTCGAGGCGCTGATTAGGGGCTCGGTATCGTTTGAATTTAGGGCTCGTGGCTTGTGGCGTGTAGCTTGTGGACGCTTACCACTCTCCACCTGCACCATTCAAAAAACCGGCCAGGCTCAAAAGCTAACCGAACTCTTTTCTGGGTGGCGTCGAGCCCTCACGGACACCCGCCTCGAGCGGTTCGGCGTGAATGGTAGTGACGATACCCGGCAGGGGGCGCTGAAGCTCGGCCTCGAGGTCGCTGATGAGCGTGTGCGCCGCGCCGACCGTCAGCGCCGGATCGACAAAGATATCGACCTCGGCAAAACGCCCGGTGCCGGAGCGCCGCGAACGCAGCCGGTGGTAGCCGAGCACCAGCGGGTGAAGGTCGAGTACGCGCAAGATCAGCGCCTCCTCCGCCTCGGGCAGGCGTGCGTCGAGCAGATCCGAAAACGAACCCGTGAGCACCCGCCAGCCTTCACGGACGATGTTAAACCCGACCAGAAGAGCCAGCAGCGAGTCGAGCCGAAGCCAGCCGGTCAGCGCCACTAGCAGCACCCCGGCAGCCACCCCGAGCGACGTCCACACATCCGTCCAGAGATGCCTCGAGTTGGCCTTTAGCGCCGCCGAATTCGTCTTTGCGGCTAGGCGCTGCAACCAAAAAGCGCCCGCACCGTTTAGCAGGGTCGCGGCGAGCGCCACGCCGACGCCGAGTAGCGGTGCCTCGAGGGGTTCCGGCGACGCCAGCCGGAAGGCTGATGTGACGAGAATCGCCGCCGCCGCGACCAGAATAAGCGTCCCCTCGAAAGCGGAAGAGAGGTATTCGGCCTTGAGGTGTCCATACGGGTGCCGGTAGTCGGGCGGGGCGCGCGCCACCCGCAACGACACCATCACCGCCACCGCCGCCGCGACGTTGACGACAGACTCGGCGGCGTCGGACAACAGTGCGACCGACCCGCTCAGCGCGTACGCACCCCCTTTGAGGGCGAGCACCACCAGCGCCAGACCGAGACTGAGTAAGGCACCCCGTTGCGCCGTCATGGTGTCAAATATACCGGTTCGTAAGGTGAGCTTCGGGCGCGTCGTGGACAGTGGGACGACCCGGTGGTGAACACTCGGATTTTCTCTACGTTCTGCCGACGAACCTATCGAGGGAACATTGATCTACATACGCGCCACAAGCCACATGCCCGCAAGAACACGAAGAAACGCGTCGACGGAGAAAACCATCTACAAAACCCAGCCGGTTCTGAACGGGAGTAAGTGCGTCTCGAGCAGCCCGGTATACAGAAAAATAACGCGTATGCAGCTCAGCTCGAGCCGTCTTCCCCGCCCTGCTCAGCTAGGAAAGCCTCGAGTTCGTCGCCTTCGTAGTCGGTGACGGTCTCGGCAATCAGCGCCAGCGCCGCCTCCGCTTGCGCTTCGGGTACGAGCACGAGCGTCGTCTCGCTGCTGACCACCCCGAGATGCGTCAGCGCGTCCCCTATTCCGGCAGCGACTCTCACCACGACCGTGAAATTCTCTTCTTCTAAAATCGTGGCGACCATCTCCGCGAGTGGTTCGGCGGGCGCAACGTCGACGACCGCCCACACGTCGCCGTTTAGTGTCAGCGTCTCCCCTTTCATCCGCACGGCTCGCCCAGATAGGCCCGGAGCAGCGCCGCGTAACCGAGCCGCGCTAGCCGCAGGTGCTCCACGGGTACGCTTTCACGGGTCGTATGCGCCAACTCCTCTTCACCGGGGCCGAAACCGATCACCACGCCGTCGGTGGTCGTTGTGACGAGGTGCGGCGCGTCGGTTCCGAACCACCAGCAGTCCTCGGCGTAGGGGTGTCCGGCTTCTTGCAGCACGCTCTTAAGCGTACGGCGCGCCACCGTCACGTCGGGGTGCTCACCGGGGGCCAGGTAGACCGGTACGATACGCGCAAAGGTGGCGGCGACCTTGCCGTTTTCGCTCACCGCTTCCTCGTCGGGAACGCTTACGTGGGCGTCCAGGTCGAGGGCTTGCAGCCGCGCCAGAACGTCGGCGGGATCGTCGCCGGGGATGTTGCGGTAGTCGATGGTCAGCTCCGCAAGACCCGGGACGACGTTTTTGCCGTCTTGCGGGTACGAGGTCAGCGAAGTCGGGGTTAGAGACGAGCCGCCGAGTGGCCCTCCACTGGGTAACTCGAGTTCTTCTACTCGGGCCAGAAAGCGCCCCGCGCGGTAGAGCGCGTTGTCGCCGAGTTCATTTTTGGCGGCGTGCGCGATTTTTCCCGGCAGCTTTACCCCCACCTCGACCCGGCCCCGGTGTCCGAGCATGAGTTTTAGTTTGCTCGGTTCACCCAGGATCACCACGTCGGCTTTCAGGGTTTCGCCGACGTGCCGCGCGCCCAGACCGCCGACCTCCTCTTGCACCACCCCGGTAATCACCACCGTGCCGCTGAGGTCGGGCGCAGCGTCTTTGGCGGCGTAGACCATACACGCCAGCGCCGCCTTCATATCGCACGCGCCGCGCCCCCAGAGCCGCCCGTCCGCAAGCTCGCCCGAAAGCGGCGGATGGGGCCACTCGGACGCGTCGCCGAGCGGGACGGTGTCGATATGACCGTTGAGCATGACCGTGCGCCCGGCCTGACTCTGCGCGTCGCCGCAGCGCAGAACGCCGACGGCGTTGCCCGCGTCGTCTAGGTAAGCTTCGTCGAAAGCCAGCTCACGAAAGGCGTTTAAGAGCACCTCGGCGGCGGGACTTTCGCGCCCCGACGGGCTGAACGTCTGTACGAGCCGCCGTGCGAGCGTAACTTCATCCGCTGCGGTGTTCGGCGCGGTGTTGGGGTACGATGCGTGTGTCATCGGCTACAGTATAAACGGGGCCGACGGTTTCGTAAGCACGGTTCGCCGTGGTGCTGCGACCCGAGAGAGCGTGAATATGGTTGAGCGCTCGGCTGAGGCCGTGCGTAAAGAACCCTCCAGACCAGAAGGTACGCCCCGGAGAGATCATGCGTGAGAGAAACTATGCCCGAAAGAGACCATGCTCGAGAAAACCCATGTGTGAGAGAAGCTATGTCTGAGAGAAACCATGTTTGAGGGAAATTATGTCTGATACGCCTGCAACGGCCCAAACGACCACCGAACTGCTCAACCCGGAGCGGCAGACCGGAACGCCCAAGTACGACCGGGTGCTGGTTATCATCAACCCCGTGTCGGGGCAGCAAGACCCCGACGAGACGACCCGGATGATCGAGACGCGCGCCGAGCGCGCCGGTACCCACGTCGAAATCCGCCGCACCGAAGAAGAGGGCGACGCCGAACGGTGGGCGCGGGGCGCAGCCGACGAAGGTTTCGAGCTGGTCTTGACTTCAGGCGGCGACGGCACCGTGGTCGAGGCGATGAGCGGGCTTATTCGTGATGAGAACCGGATCGCGCTGGCGCAGCTGCCGAGTGGTACGGCGAGCCAGATCGCGCTCGCTTTAGACGTACCGGACGATATGGAGGGGGCGCTCGAGCTGCTTTTCGACACGCCCGCCAAAGAGGTCGACCTCGATGTGGGCTACTTGCCCCGGCAAGACCGCTACTTCGCGCTGATTACCGGCGCGGGTTTCGACGCGCAGGTCATCAACGAATCGCCGCGCGAACTCAAACGGCGTTTCGGTTTTTTGGCGTACGTGTTTACCGGCGTCCGGGAGATGTTCCGGCTTAAACGCTCGACGATTACCCTCGAGTTAGACGGCAAGAGCCGCCGGGTGCGGGCGCACACCGCGATGGTCGTCAACATCGGGCGTATCGACAACGCCAACATCTCTATCGGCCCCGACATCTGGCATCACGACGGCGTGCTGAACGTAATGGTGATCGGCTCGAAAGGGTTCCGCGACAACCTCCGGCTAGCGTGGCGGCTGTTTCGCCGCGACTACGCCAACTCCCGCGACCTGCGCTACTATAGCGCCGAGAAAAAGGTCGTGATTACGGCCCGCCCGCCGCTACCGACCCAGATCGACGGCGATTCGCTCGGTGAAACACCCCTCGAGGTCGTGGTCGTACCGAACGGCGTCCGCGTCCTCGTCCCCGAAGCCTACGATCCGAGAACACCCCCCGACGCGTCGGTCAAACTCGAGCCGGGAGCGCAGTAGAGGCTTGGGGTTGGGTGAGGGTTTCTGCCGGGTTGGTGTAGGGGGTCGGCTCGAGGGGTTTGGGTGGGTGCTCGGAGTTCTAACGACGTTTCAGCTTGGGCTGGACTCAGACTCGAGGGAAACAGTCAGTATTTGCAATTCAGGTCGTTCCGCGCTCAGCTGACAGTACGCGAACGGTCACACCCGCATGTTTGGGAGTATCTGGGACGTTTTGTAGAGATGCTCAGGGCGTCGAGAGCCGGAATTCGGTAGATCGCAAAACCCTTCCAACACGGGTCGAACGTGTCTGAGTGGGCGGCACAGCTAGACCCTGAAGCTCACGGCTCCCAGCGCAGCTGCTCCAACGCGCAGCGGCCCTCAGCGTCGAAACGAACGCCTTCGGACTCGAGCAGCGCCCGCTGGAGTTCGCCGCTGCCGACCTTGTAGGTCGAGATGCTCCCCTGCGCGTTGATCACCCGGTACCACGGCAACCTTCCGGCTTCAGCAGCGGAGAGTCCGCGCAGAATCGTCCCTACGAGCCGCGCGGCGCGGGGACGACCCGCCAGGAGCGCGAGCTGCCCATAGGTGGCGACCAGCCCCGCCGGAATCTGCGCGACCAAAACCAGCACCGCTTGTCTAAACCGCTCCAGGTCCGCGCGGTAGCTTTCAGTCTTCGGGGCGTCCACACCATCATAATAAGGCTATGGTGCAGATTATTTTCGGCGTTATTTTTTTGCTATTCGGCGCAGGGTTGCTGGTACAGAGTGTTCGGCAGGGACAGAGCGAGGCGGGGCGGCAAAAAGGCTTTATCGGACGGTTCGGCGCGCTGATGCTGGGGCTCGTGGTGGCTTTTTTCGGAGCTGCGCTGCTGCTCCCGGCCAGAGACGCCGCCCCTACCCCCGGACAAAATACGAATCCGGTAGATGAAGCCGTACAGGACGACACACCAGACGAAAACGCACAAGACGACAGATGACCGACCCGCTGATCTTCGGATGCTCGCTGCTGTTTTTGCTCGGTGTGCTGATGGTGAGCGCGTCGGCGTTTGGGGGGGTGCGCGCCCGTTATCCGAGGGTGATGCTGGATGGTTTTTTGGTCGCGGTGCTCAGTATCGGGCTGGTGCTGGTCGTGGGTATCTTGCGCTGGCGCGATATACTCCCGGAATGAAAAACCGGTACCGGGTGGTCACAGCAGTTTGGGTCGCTTTAACCCTCGCCGCGTGCGCGCCCGCCGCTACGGGCGTGCGGAGTGGCCCCGACACCTACGCCGCGCCCTTTGAAGAGGTTTTTACCGCCGTTTTGGGGTTTGCCGCCACCGACCCCGGGCTGCCGCCCTACCGTCCGGGCGGCGTCGACGGTTACCGGCGCGGCGCGTCGACGCCGTGGCTCGTCACCTCGAGTGACCGCGACGCCGGGCTGATCGTCCTCGAGGCCCGCTCACGAGCCGCCGGTTTCGTCGGTTCCGACGCGCCCCCTGACGTTCACGTCGTCAATGTGCTGTTGCAAGCTGAGGGTGAGCCGCCGCGCACCGTGGTGTCGGTACGCGGCACACCCTTCACCCGCGTGTTTTTGAACCGGCTGAAGCTAACACTAGGCGAGCAGTTTAGGTAAGTAGAGGGTCGCTCGAGACTAAACAGGCTTGTCTGCGTAGCTGTGACAGGGGGTAGAGAGTGCAGTCGCGGCAGTACAGAACTTACCGAAATAGCTTCATAGTATCCAGCGTTGAAGAAGGTGTTTACACGGGGGTTTCAGCGCAAACCTTACTCGAAAAACGCCGAGTAAGAGCCACCGTCACGACATCTGGCTAGGGAAACACAAACCAGACGGGGCAGGTAAAGCAATCTGTTTAACCTGCGATTTGTTGTTGCGCGGTCTATTCTTCGATCAGTTTTTCTATCTTTAAGATACCTGAAGCGAACAGGGCTGCGCCGAGCCAGAAGAAAACGCGGTGGTGGAGGGGTGGTTTCGGGGTTTGGGGATAGGGCCGGAAGCTGGACATAAGAACGCCATTCTACGCTGGAAAACTTTTTTTGCCAACTTATTCAGGCGACTACCGCAGGCTCGGTTTCGCGCGCCCCGGTTTCGAGACACCGTTTTTGCTGAAGTTCTAAAAGAATTAAGGGGGAGAGCTCGAGGGCGTCTGCAAGCGCGAAAGCTACGTCGCCGGTAAGAATCTGCCTACCCGTTACGAGGTCCGCCATTACAGTTTCGGAGAGTTCCGCGCGCGCCGCTACCTGCTCGGGCGTGACGCCGCACACTCTAAAAAGCTCGATCAGACCGCTCATTTGCTCCCCCATAACACCCCGTTTCATTGCCCCCCGGCAACCACGCCCAAACTTAGGCACCCTTTATTATGTACTCCCGGTACCCCGCTAAAGGTGTGGTACTTTTCTCTCGAGCCCCCTTTGTCAAACAATCTCCAGCGTAAGCGCCGTTTCGCGCCGCTCTTTAGAGAAGTTCACCGCGAGCACCACTAAAATGGCGATGAAGCCGAGCAGCTCGATCCAGAAGTTCGGCCAGAAGATCGCCACCGTCCCGGCCGCCGCCACGAGCCGCGACAACGTGTACATACGGGTAAAGATAAAACCTTCCAAAGCTGCGGCAAACGCCCCCAGCGCCGCAAACGCGGTGACGACGTTCCAGGCGACTACGTAAACGGGGCCACCCAGAATGATCTCGGGGTTAAAGACCATAAAGAGCGGGATCAAGTACAACCCTTTGGCAAACTTCCAGGCTGCGAAACCCGTCCGCATCGGGTCCGCGCCCGCAATCCCGGCCCCGGCAAACGCTGCTAACGCTACCGGCGGCGTCACGTTCGAGTCCTGCGAATACCAGAAGATAAGCAGGTGCGCGATAATGAGCGGGACGCCGAACTCGCTTTGCAGCGCGGGCGCGGTCAGCACCGCCAGCACGATATAACTCGCCGTCACGGGCAGACCCAAACCGAGCACGAGGCTCGCCAACGCGACGAGCACGAGCGCCAAAACCAGGTTGCCCCCCGAAAACGAGATCATCAACGACGAGAACTTGAGCCCCAACCCCGTCAGACCGATCACGCCCACGACGATTCCGGCAACCGCGCACGCGACGCTGACGGGAATGGCGTTTTTGGCACCGACCTCGAGCGCCTCGAAAAACTTGACGACGCCCGTCCGTACGCCCTGCGTCAGGGTGGTGCTGCGGGTTTCGTCTTGCTGCCGGGGTTTGAGCAGCAAAATACGTACGAGCGCGCGCAGTACCGACACCCCGATAATGCCCAGCACAGCGATAAAACCGACGCGGTTGGGCGAGATGTTGAGCACCAGAAAGTACACCAGCAGGCCGAGCGGCAAGAGAAAGTGCCAGCCCTCCCGGAGCACCTGCCGCGCGCGCGGCAGCTCGCTACGTTTCATACCTTTCATCCTGCGTTTGGCGGCGATGATATCGACGAACAAGTAGACGGTAGCGAAGTACAGCAGGGCGGGCAACACGCTGAGCTTGACGATCTCGAGGTACGGCACCCCGGTGTATTCGGCGATTAGAAACGCGCCCGCGCCCATGATGGGCGGCATGATCTGACCACCCGTAGACGCCGCCGCCTCGACCCCGCCCGCCTCTTCGGGGGTATAGCCGAGGTCTTTCATCAGCGGAATCGTAAACGCGCCCGTCGTCACCACGTTGGCGATCGCGCTACCTGAAATCGAGCCCATAAACGCCGAGGCGACTACAGCGGCTTTGGCGGGGCCGCCGCGCTGCCGTCCGGCGGCGGCGTAAGCGAGGTCGATAAAAAATTTGCTCGCGCCCGTCACCTCTGAAAATGCGCCGAACAAGATAAAGATAAAGACGAAAGTCGCGGCGACCCCGAGCGGCGTGCCGTAAAGTCCGCCCTGACCCAGATAGAGCGTGGCGACGATGCGGTCTACGTCGTAGCCGCGGTGCGCCAGAATGCCCGGCAGCGCCCCCGCCAGAAAGGGCAGGTCGCCGCGTTCGCCCGCCATCGCGTAGGTAATGAACAGAAGGGCGATGATCGTAATCGCCAGCCCGACGACGCGTCGGCTCGCCTCTAGAACCGTAACGACTGCGATCACGCCCGCCGCAACGTCCGTAGGCGTCCAGAACCCGGCTCGGTCAAAAATCGCCTCGAGGTTATACGCCAGATAAAAGCCTGCGTAGGCGCTTCCTAAAATCAGCGCCCCGTCGATAAGCCAGCCCACGACGCCGCGCGCCCGCGCCTTGCCGAATACCGGAAAGAGCAAAAAAGCCAACACCAAAATAAACGCCAGGTGAATACTGCGCTGATAAAAAAGGCCGAGCGGTACCACGCCCGCCGTGTAGAGCTGAAACAGCGACAGGGCCACCGCCGTCACCGAAGCGACGACGGCGACCACTCTAGGCAATCGACGTTCGGGTTCCGCGCCGTGAACGGGTGTTACGTCCATTACGGGAGCACCGCCACGACGACCCGTTCGCCCGCCGCCGCGTCGCTCAGCGAGTAGGTGACGCCCGCATGGACGATCCGGTGGTCTACCCGCCTCGAGCCGACCCGGAGCAGGTAACGGTTACCGGGAACGGCTTCGTCGATACCCCGAATCCAGTAGCCGCCCGCGTCGCCGGTTTCCAGACGCCCGCGTCCGGGGATATGCCCCAACCCCGCCGCAAAGTCGGGGGTGTGGGTCGCTGTAAGCAGCATGGGGCCTCCTCTATAACGGTAAACGTCACGCACGGGAAAACCCGCGACCGAGTGGTTCCAGAGAACCACCCAGTGCGGGGTTTTAGCTAGGCCGAGCTCGAGCAACACCTGCTCCGTTTCCCAGGTGCTGACGACGAGACGTTGGGCGGAGCCGCTTTGTACGCTCAGCGCAACCGTCAGGGCGAAAAGGAGCGTCCCACACCACCGGTCGGGACGCCCGCTCACGTATTACTGCCCGCTCATCAGGCGTTCGGGAACCTCCGCGCCAGCCTCTTCGTAGTAGCGCAGCGCGCCCGGGTGCAGCGGGATGGGCGTCGAAGCCATACTGAACTCGACGGTGGTGTCGTTCGCCGCCGGGTGGATGGCGATAAGCTCGTCGACGTTTTCGTACATCGCCTTGACCACGCTGTACGCCAGCTCCTCGTCCATCTCTTCGGAGACGATCAGCACGTTCGGGGTGCTCAGCGCCAGCACGTCTTCGGTCTGGTCCGGATACGTTTCCGCGCTCATGGTGTAGGACGCGTACGACGGATCGACCTCCTGCGCCGCCGCGACCTCGGCTTCGGTCAGCGAAACGAGCACCACGTCACGGGTGGCGGCGAGGTCTAGAATCGACGAAGTGGGCGGCCCGACGCTTAAAAATCCGGCGTCGATCTGACCGTCACGGAGCGCGGCGGTGGTTTCGTTGAAATCTAGCCGCTGCACCTGCATATCGTCCAGGCTGATCTCGTTTGCGCCCAAAAGCGCCTCGGCGGAGATGGTGGTGCCGCTGCCCGGCGCGCCCAGCGACACGCGTTTACCGCTCAAGTCCGACAGTGAGGTAATACCCGTATCTGCCAGGGTCACGATGTGGACGGCGTTCGGGTAGATCGAGCCGAGCGCGCGGAGGTTGGCTATCTCACGGCCCTCGAACGCGCCGGTTCCCGAATACGCCTGAAACACGGTGTCGGCGAGCGCCAGCGCGATGTCCGAATCACCCTGGAAGATAAACGCGACGTTCTCTTCAGACGCGCCCGTGGCCTCGGCGACGGCGCTGTAGCCCTCGACGTGCTGGTTGATGACCTCGGCCAGACCACCGCCGTAGGGATAATAAACCCCGCCGGTACCGCCGGTGGCGATAGAGATATTTGTCTGGGCGAACGCGCCGCCCAAAGAGAGCAGCAGCAAAAATGTAAAGGGTCGCAAGACGGTAGGAATTCGCATAGACTTCCTCCTGGGTTTTAGATGCGGGACTATACCAGACCGGGCGGGCAGCTGTAGCCGGGTGTGGCCCGCCTACAGCTGCGCCGCGTTCCAACAGCCTTTTAGAAACGGCGTTCTCGACTCGAGCTTTAGAGGTGAGGGTGATGCGTTACGCCCGGTACCCGGCGCAGTTCGGACGACTGCCGAACCGCAAGCGGGCATCTGTTTCTACGCTCGAGGTGTACGTCTTTCCGGGTGTACGTCTTTATACAGCGGCGTCATGGGTCGGGCGCTCATACTTTCAGCTACCGTCCCGTCGGCACCACACTTGACCCGACAAACGCTCTACTACGCGCGGATGATAGCTGCGGCAACCCATGACGCTACAAGGGCTAACTGGAGAGGACTTTGTGACCGAGCAAACCGACGTACTTATCGTGGGCGCTGGACCCACCGGCTTGGTGCTGGCGACCGAACTCGCGCGTCGGGGCGTCGCCTGCCGCATCATCGACAAACGGCTCGAACGTTCGGCGCGTAGCAAGGCGCTGGCGATACACGCCCGCACCCTCGAGCTATTCGACCTGCTAGGTTTAGCCGACGATTTCGTACGGCGCGGCTACACCTCGCCCGGTTTCAGCTTGAGCGCAAACACCCGAAAGCCCCTGAAAGCGACGCTGCACCACCTCGATTCGGCCTTTCCTTTCGTGCTGATCTTGCCGCAAGTAGAGACCGAGACGCTTCTCGAAACGCACCTGAACAGTCTCGGTACGCAGCTCGAGCGCGGGCGAGAACTCATGGGCTTCGAGGTCGGCGAAAAGTGTATAGAAGCGCAGATAAAGGACCAAGAGGGCAAAACGTTTTGCCTCGAGGCGCGTTACCTGATCGGAGCGGACGGCGCGAATAGCCTCGTCCGTAAGACGCTAGGTCTGCCTTTCGAGGGTGCCAAATACGCGTGGAACGCTTTTTTAGGAGACGTGGTGATCGATGGGCACGTCGTCACCGGGGGTACCGAGCAGTACGCGAACGAACGGGGTTTGGCGCTGGTGCTACCCCTCGCCGACGGTTCGGCGCGCCTCATTACTATCGACCGCGCCTATCAAGGTGAGGCGCAGCGGCGCGACCTGAGCCTCGACGAGTTGCAGGAATCGGTCAGGGCTATCATGGAAGAGCCAGTTACGCTGCGTGAACCACGCGGATTGGCGCGCTGGGGTTCAGAACTCAAACAGGTACCGCACTACCGGGTCGGGCCGGTGTTTTTAGCCGGAGACGCCGCGCACACGCACAGCCCGGCGGGGGGTCAGGGGATGAATACCGGGATTCAAGACGCCTTTAATCTCGGTTGGAAGCTCGCGCAGGTGGTGCAAGGTGGTGCGCCCGAGACTTTGCTGGACAGCTATCACGCCGAGCGTCATCCGGTCGGAAAACGGGCGCTCTATACGAGCGACCTGATCTTGCGTGGCCTGCTCGTTCGTAGCCAACCGCTCCGCTCTTTTCGTGACCTGGCTTTTCGGCTGTTCGTGCCGCTGCCGTTGGTGCAGCGCAGACTCAGCTATAGCCTTTCGGGTGTCGGCACTCGCTACACGGCTCCACCGGACGCCGGAGCGCGCGCGGGCGAGCGGGTTCCCGATATCGAATTTAGAGACGCCGACTTTCGCCCGGTGCGGCTCTATAAGCTGCTGCGCGCGCCGGGCTACACGCTCATGGTTTACACCTCGCCGGAACGAGTGGGCGGTGAGGGCGGGGCGCTGGCGCGGCTCCTGGCACTCGCAGCGCGTGACGCGGTGACGGCGCACGTCGCACTCGACGCCGGACTGCCGGACCAGCACAAACTCAGCGCCAGCGTACTTACGGATTACAAGGGCGAATTTAAGCAAAAACTTGCCGCACAACCCGGTGAGGTGTTCCTGCTGAGGCCGGACGCCTACATCGCTTTTCGAGCCGACGGTCTGAACCCGAAGGCCGTGGAGACCAACTGGCGGCGCTGGCTGAGCGAGTAGCTATCAGCCGGTAAACTTCACGGAATGGTTCGGTGAGTATCGACCGAGCGTGGTGAAACCCGGGTTTTGCTGACACTCGCTGCTCAGAAAGCGTGCTCGAGTTCGTGCTGAAACGCACGACGCCGACGCTTCACACCCTCCCTGATGCCTACTTCCTACGCAAAGTAAAGGTCAACAGAGCAACAGGCTAAATCTGAAGGGGTCAGGGGTCGGCATTCACGAGTTGCACCCCCTTCTGAATTCTGACTACTGACTTTTAAGGCTTCAGCTTTCGATCAAGCCAAACCGCATTGTGCGTAGGGTGAGTTGCCTCTTTTCTCAACTTCTTACTTCCTGCTCCCTACTTCTTGCTTCTTTTAACCCGGCTTCTTTTCGTCCAGCGCAGCCTATCGCGGCACTAAGCTTGAAACGTCGACAGAACCCGGATGAATTTAGCATCCAAGTAAACGCTCCCGAAGACAAGCTAAACACTGGAAGTTGCGGGGCCGATCACCCCCGCCTGCCTCAGCGCCCGGATCTCATCGTCGCTGAGGTCCAGCAGCTGCAACAACGCGTCGCCGTGCTCGCCTAAAAGGGGTGGGGGTGCGTCCGTTACCGCCGGGGTACGGCTAAGGTGCCCCAGCGGGCTACCGACGCTCGGTAGATCGCCGAGGAGCGGATGGGACAGGGTTGGTGTCATGCCGCGCGCTTCGGTCTGGGGGTCATCGAACGCTTCTTCTAGAGTATTGACAGGTGTTGCGGGAACGCCCGCCGCACCGAGCTGCTCGAGCCACACCTTACGGGTCCGGGTCTTGAAAAGTGCGCCGAGCAGGTCCAGCAGGTCATCCCGGTGCTCGACACGTCCGGCGTTCGTCGCAAAACGAGGCTGGCTGAGTTCGGGCAGGCCGAGTACGTGGCAGGCGCGCCGGTACTGCGCGTCGTTACCGACCGCCAGCATCAACCAGTCGTCCTGTGCCCGAAATGCGCCGTACGGGACGATCTGCGGGTGGGCGCTGCCGAGCCGTTTCGGCGTCACACCTGTAAGCAAATAGCTCTGGGCCTGGTTGATCAGGCTGGCCAGCGCCACATCGAAAAGAGCGATATCGAGATGTTGACCCAAACCGCTCCGTTCGCGCTCATGGAGCGCCGCCAGAATACCCACGGCGGCGTGAAGGCCCGTCAGCACGTCTACGACCGCGACGCCGACCTTGACGGGTGGGCCGTCCGCCTCGCCAGTGATGCTCATCAAACCGCCCAGCCCCTGAAGTGCGGCGTCGTAACCGGGTTCGTGAGCGCGCGGCCCGGTCTGCCCGAAACCGGTGATCGAGGCGTAGATAAGGCGCGGATTCGCTTTAGAGAGGTTTGAATAGTCCAGACCGTAACGCGCCAGGTCGCCAACCTTGAAGTTTTCGACCAGCACGTCCGAGCGCAGCGCCAGACGGCGGGCAAGGTCTTGCCCGCGTTCGTCTTTGAGGTCCACCGCCAGACTTTTCTTTCCCCGGTTGACCGATAAATAGTAGGCGCTCTCGCCCGCCGCAAAGGGGGGTCCCCAGCGCCGCGTGTCGTCGCCGGTCAAAGACTCGAGCTTCCACACCTCTGCGCCCAGGTCGGCGAAGAGCTGGGTACAGTAGGGACCCGCCAAGACCCGCGAGAGGTCGAGCACGGTGAGGCCGGAGAGGGCCCCGGCAGGGTGGGCCATCCCTAACGATACCTGAGTGTGCGGAGGGAAACGCGCTACGGTTACGTTTTCCAAGGACTCGAGCCGCCGCGCCGCCTAACTGTCCGGTTGGGCCGCCCCTTCCGTTACGATAAGCGACCCCGCCGGGTTGATCGGCACATTGAAGCTGCCCTCGGCGGCAAGGGCTCCTGTCGTGTCGGCCTCGCCCTCACGCGTGAGTACCGGCGCACGGAAGCTGCCTACGATACGGGTGCTCGAGTCCTCGGTCAGCGTTACGTCCGCTTCACCCGCGTAGGTGACGCCGCCGACCTCGAGCGAGACCAGCTGCACCACCTCGTCTTCGGTGTCTCCCTCACCGTGGGCCTCGAGCAGCACCAGCACAAACGTTTCACCTTTGCGCTCGGCGACGAGGTTCAGCCCGTAAAACGGTGTGCCGTCGCTATTTACACCACGCACCCCGATCCCGATTTCGTTAAACGCTTCGTTTCCGGTGGGTGGGGTGGGCGTTTTTTGGTAAACGCCGTTCGCGTCTCCTGCCAGCGTCACTGTCCAGCTGCCCGAAAACATGTCCAGGGTAAAGGCGTCGGTAGTCCGCACGTTGCCCAGCGCGTCGGTCAGCGCGCGGTCCACGAAAGTGTAGACGACGCCGTTCACAGCCCGTTCTACCGCAGTAGAGACGGCAGTATCGACAGCCGTCTCTACTGCAGTATTGACGGCCCTGCGGGTGGCGCGGTCGGCGATGTCATGTCCCCGACCGTCCCCGACGCACCAGGAAAGCAGCCCGCGAGCGTTAGTCAGACAAGGACGAGAGCGGCCCACTTCATAGGGTTCTCCCTGTACAGGACGCCTTGAATGAGCTTGGGAGAGTTGTGTGGAGAGGCATAGAAGTGTCCTTTCTTAAACCGGGGTTGCCGCCCTCGAGACGCCGAACTGGACGCCGCGCAGTACGCGTTCCTCAGAGTCGTCAGAACCGTCGGTTGTCTTTATCAGGGTGCAGCAGGGGGTGTTAAAAAGGCGTTAAAAGGAGGATTGGCATAGCTGTATCCGGGCGGTGCGTTCACGGCTCGACAGAGTTTTGCTTACGCCGACTGCGGTCAGCTGATGGGGTTTTACTCAACCAGGCCGTACGAGGGGGTTCGGGGTCGGCTTAGTTGCGGTCATAATCGCGCTTATATAACTCAGCGAGTAGCACGTGACCTTTCATGTCAAACCCGACACTAAAAGTTATGGGGGCCAACCTAGAGGGTGTTTATTAGAAAGTAATTCGGATCATTCCCGTCTTTTAGGGCTGCATGTACCACGTTATATTGGGGTCTTGGTCATCCATCAAATCATCGTTGTGTAGAAAAAGTCGACGAGTTTCCTGCCAAGATTTGTGGCTCTCACCTGATTTCTGTTCTTCGAGGTTGAAAAGCACTCGTGACTCGAGTAGTTCATAACCCATACCCGTACCCATACCAAAGGTTCCCTCGTCTGCGGCAGGATGTAGATACAGGGGAACTTCGATATAGGGGAACTCACCGCCTGTTGCTCCGTGACTAAAATAGAACCGGAGCCAGCCCCATTCAGAAATAGTAAGCGCCATAGAAAAATGAGCAACTACATTAGCACCAGAGGGTATGGTCAAACCGAGGAGTTGTGACCTCGGAATCACACGCTCGTGTTCGCGCATTGTGTCTGTCCACCACATGGCAGCCTCGATATGAACAGGGTAGTTACCCAAATTTACGAGCCTCACTTGTGGCTCTATAGTATGTTTAGTGCGAGCGATGTTGACACCAGAACCTGCAAACGCTTCTTGATTGGTTGCGTCCGCTCTTACAAGAGGTTTCCTTTCCTCTCGTGAGCGTCGACCTTCCTTAGATGTGACCCAGAAAGTTGCACCGGCGAGTGCTAGCGTACCTACAGCAGTCAAAGCACTCCAGAAGTTAGTCCAAAACATGTCATATGCTAACCTGACTGCCAACATAGGGGCTAAAAACGCAGCTACGAGACCCTCGAGCCGTTCCGCTGGGTTGGCATGACTCGTTGCATGAGACGACGCGCCCAAGTTGGCCACAAGCGCCGCCGCACGCTCCCTCGCGCTTCGCTGCTGCGATGCGTTGGCTTCGACGAAAGTCGCCAGCTCGAGCCTGTAGCTGTCTCGAGTCACCTGGGCGAGGCGTAACCGGAACGCCGATGCTTTGGTTTGGCTCGGCGTAGGTGGCAAAGATACGGGCGTCGGCAGGTCGCGTTTTAGAGCGTCCGGTACGTGGTCGCTCGCCCCCTCAAGCTCTGCTGCCCCTTATGTCTTCTGCCCTGTCTCGAAGGAGGCTCGGTGCCAGCAAAGCAGAACCCACAACCATGCGCTACCAGCTTTACCCAACCTAGCCGCCCGCCTTCTCCTCTAAAAACGTGGTCATCACCCCTTCAATGGGTGTGATGGCCTTGTACCTTTTGACGTCCTCGGGTGCGCCCCGGATAACGTTCAAAATGCGGCGGGCGCGCTCCAGGTCGGCGGCCTCGGTTTCCAGGCGACTGTTGTAGGTGTGGACGCCGAACAAGACAAACGGCGAGCTTTTCAAGCGGGTAAAGGTCTGCCGTTCGATGCGGATAAAAATCTCGCGTCCAGCATCCTCCGGCGTCAGCAGGGGCGCTCGAGCTGCAAAGTCGGTTTTGTACGGTGGTTTGTGCTTGGTCGACAGGTCGAGCTGATCGGTCAGCTTGAAGTTCCAGCTCACGCGCCAGAGCGTTTTGCCCGGTTTCATGGCGCTCAGTAGCCGGGTACCCGCGTGAACCGACGGCATGGTCGTGACGGGGGTGCGTTCGTGAATCGTCATAAACGAGCGCCCGAGGCGGTCGGCGATAGCCCAGCCGTTTGGAAAACAGAGCTGTCCACCGACAAAGGCGGCGTCCGCGTCGGCGCTGACCAGCACCAAATCTTCCTATACCTGCCTGCCCACCCAGTCGAGCGGCTCGAGCGGCAAGCTCGCCGCGTCGCCCCACACGAACGCCTGCGTTTCGCCCAAAAGCGGGTTGTGCCAGCGCCAGTCGCGCCCGTGACGCTCGAGTCTAAACATCTCCGGGTGATGCTCGGACAGGTCGGTCAGAACCAGTTCCAAAACGCCCCACTGCGCGTCGAGCAACTCGGGGCCACCGCTGAAGTAGTCGTGCGAGGACGCCGCCAGCAGCTCACGTTTGAGCGCGACCTCGGCGGCGTAGTGGGTTTCGTCTACGTCTAACAAAGCTTCGTCTTTGCGAAGCGTGCGCCCGCCCATACCCGACTCGAAAGACTCGCCGAACGGGAAAAATCGCAACATCTCAGATTGTTTCTGCTTCACCGGAACCCCTTTTACGTCGAAAAAAACGCCGCTTCGGGCAGGGTTTGGGTGAGGGTGTCGGTGAACTCTTCGGGGCTGGGTTGAGACGCGCCAGGGGCGAGCTCGAGTGCCAGCAGCAGCGCGCCCACGACCGGCTCGAACGGGGTTATGATGGGCCGCGCGTACGGCAACCGCGTTTTAAGGTGCGTGACGAGCGCCTCCCGGAGCAGCAGGCTGGGGTGACGCAGGACGCCGCCCGCCAGCACCAGCGGAAACGGTCCTTGCAGACCCACCTTGCAGGCCGCGACCCACGCGTACTCGGCGAGGGTGACGGCGGCGGACGCGACCTCGAAGCGCGCGGCTTCGTCGCCTTCAGCGGCGGCGTCCAGCAAGAGACGTGCGAGAGCCGCCACGCCAGCCCCACCGAGGCCGCGCGTCCGCCGCGCCGTCAGCCGGTGGAGCACCGCCTCCACGGTGGGCAGATCGAAGTACGCCAGCACCTTGTCGGTCAGCAGTGTGGCGGGGCCGAGGCTCAGTTCGGCTCGGTAGATCAAGCGCAGCGCCCGTTCGCCGAGCACCGCGCCGCCCATCGGCTCCTGCCAGAACGAGCTGTGCCAGACCATACCCCCCCGCCGCGCGCCGATCGCTGCGCCCGTCCCGCACACCACCGCTACACCGTCCCCGGCGGTTCCGGCGCGGAGCGCGCCGATAGCGTCGTTGACGACCAGCACCTGCGGGTAGCCCCGTCTTTGAGCCTCGAGCCGCCAAAAGTCAAAATCTTCAAGCCAGTCCGCTCCGACCAGACTCAGGCACGACGCTGTAAGCGCCGAGACCCCGACCCCGGCAGCGGCGAGCGCCCCCTCGACCGCTTCGGTAACGGCGGCTACAGCGTCGGCCTCGGACACGTAGATGTCGCCGCCGCCGCCGCGCCCCCAGCCGACGACCCTTCCGTCCGCGCGGGCGACCAGCGCCACCGTCTTCGAGTTGCCGCTGTCTACTCCCAAAAAGAGTCCCTCTAGGGCCATAACCGCTCGGGCAGATAGTCTTTCATAGCGTGGGCCATCTCGCTGTACAGGGCTTCGGCGACGGGCAGCGACGGCACGAGCGGATGACTGACGAGCGCCTGAAGCGCCGCACGCCGGTCGCCCGACCACGCGGCCTGGGCGGTCAGCGCCTGATAGTGACCGAGCTGCTCGACCAACCCAACGACCGCTCGGGGCAGCGCGCCCTGAACGAGCGGCGTCGCGCCGTGTTTACCGATAAGTGCCGGAACCTCGACTACCAGATCGTCCGAAAAATCGCTCAGCGCGCCCCGGTTCGGAACGTTGACGGGCCAGACTTCGCAGCGGTCATTGTACATAGCGTCCATCACGTCAAATGCCAGCTCGAGTTCGTGAATCCCGCCCCTCGAGCGTGCCGGGTCGAGTGTCGGCGTCTCGGCGTCCAGTTGCTCCCGGTAGTGCGCCCAGTACCCCGGTACCGCCGCCATAATGTCTTCGGAACGCGTCGTCGGTTTGGCCTGAAGCTCGGCTAACAGCTCGTCCTTGAAATAGTAATACTGAAAGTACGACGCGGGCACCGTGTCCATCGTCGCCGCCAGCCGCAACAGTCGCAACTTTTTGGGATCGACGCCCGCCGCCCGTTTGTCCTCATACGCGTCACGTACGAACGGCAGCAAGTCCTGCCCGTCATAACGCGCCTCCAGACTCCAGCAGGCGTGGTTAAGGCCCGCCATCGTCGCTTCGACACGGCTCGGCTCGAGGCCCGCCGCCGCCGCCAACTCACGGGGAAAGACAATCGGCCCTTCACAGAGCGAGATCGTCCGCACGTCGCTGTGGTGCGTAACGGCCTCCGCGACGATATTGACTGGGTTCGTATAGTTGAACAGGGTCGCTTTGGGGCAGAGCCGTTCCATCTCCTCGACGAGTCCTTTGACGATGTGAACGGAGCGTAGCGCCATAAAAAAGCCGCCCGGCCCCTGCGTCTCCTGTCCGATGACCCCGTGTTTGAGGGGGATACTTTCGTCCAGATGACGCAGCTCGAAACCGCCGGGACGAAAGCTGGAGAGCACCGCGTCGCAATCCGTGAGCGCCGCCCCGCGGTCGGTCGTGGCGCGCACGCTGAAGTCCAAACCGGCCTGTTCCGCCAGCTTGCGGGTCAGCGCGGCGACCAGCTCAAGACGGGTTTCGTCGATATCGACGAGCACTACCTCCGAACCGCTGAAGTTCTCGCCCTGCGCGACAAACGACGCCATCGTACCTGGGGCGCGGGTGCTGCCGCCCCCCAGGTAGACCCACTTAAGCCGCGCCATAAGCTGCTCTCTTCACCGTGACGGGATCGCCACAGGTAAGTACAGCGCCCGGTTCGGGGGGGACGCCGTAACGAAAGTTCTGGCCGAAATGCACCGCGTTGCCGACGCGCCGGTAACGGGCGAGCGTCCGGAGCGGTTCTTTATGGACCACACCGGACGCCAGGTCGACGTTGACCATCACGCAGCGTACACATGGGCCGGTGGGCTCGAGGCGGGTAGACCCGACGCTGATGCTGTCCCAGGTATCTTCAGCGAACGCCTCACACCCGCTCAGCACCAGGTTGGGCCGAAAGTTAAGGCTGTCCACCGGCTTTTCCAGTCGTCCGCTCAAGTCAGCGACCGACGCCTCGGAAACGACCAAAAAGGGATTACCGTCGACAAAACTTACCAAGCTCGGCGCGTGGTCGGGCGACGGGCGCAGGGTGGTGTCCGGCATGTAGACGAGCCGGTACTCACCCCCCAAAAAGGTGCTGAACCAGTCCGTCGCCGCTTTGATAAGGCGCGCGCTCATCGGTTCGGTCCACATCTTGACGGTGAGTTCTTGGGTTTCTTGCTCAGAGGCTGGGTGAAGGGGCAAGGTAAGTTCAGGCATTCCCTCGGCTTCTACATGTAGGGCGTCCCCGACAAAGCTCGGCGTCACCTGTGACAATTCTGGCCGCTCCCGCTGCGTGACGAGCATTCCGGTGGCGTCTACGACCATCCAGCGGCGGTCGTGTTCGAGCCCACGGAGGGCTACCTTCGCACTCGGGAGCGCGACGCCCGCCGCTGATTTAAGCGGATAAACCCATAGCTGACTGAGAACTATGCCGGGTGTGGACATCCAAAACCCCCACCCGGATTATGGCAGAATTAACGCGGGCGTCAAGCTCGAGCGGCGCTCCGGACCTGTGCGACCAGTTCCGGCTGCCGCTGGGATGCGTCCGGATAGTAGAGCACGCAGCGGGCTAGGCTTGGATGACCGGGCGCGGTCTCTACCAGGTCGGGCAGACGTTCACGGCAGCGGTCGTGGGCGAAGGGGCAGCGCGGCTCGAACGGGCAACCGGGCGGGAGCGCGGTGATGTCGGGAACTTCGCCTTTGGCCTCGATGGGGTCGGGCTCGAGCCCCGTTTCAGGTTTCGGCGCGGCCCATTTGAGCAGCTGTGTATACGGATGTTTGGGTTCCTGAATCAGCGCCGTCGACGGCCCCACCTCCATCAGCCTGCCTGCGTACATCACCGCGATACGGTCGCTCATGTAGTGCGCCCCGGCGAGGTCGTGGGTGATAAAGAGCAGCGACAGACCTTCTTGCTCTTTAAGGTCCAAAAGTAGGTTCATGATGTCCAGGCGGATCGACACGTCGAGCATCGAGGTCGGTTCGTCGGCTAGGATCAGCTCGGGCTCGGCGGCGAGCGCCCGCGCGACGCCGACACGTTGCCGCTCACCCCCGGAGAGTTCGTGGGGATATTTGTTCAGGTAGCGGTCGGCAGGTTTGAGACCGGAACGCTCGAGCAGCGCCATCACTTTTTCGCGGGCATCTTTGCGCGTCGCCAGGCCGTGAACGAGGAGCGGACGACGCAAGATGTACGACACCGGATAGACCGTATTCAGCGACGAAAACGGGTCTTGAAAGATCATCTGCACGCGTTTGCGGTACGCCAGCAGCTCGCGCCTACCGGGGTTCGTCGGGACGGTTTTACCGGTCAGCGTCATCGTGCCGCCGGTCGGTTCGTACAACTTGGCGATAAGCCGCGCGACGGTCGATTTGCCCGACCCCGATTCGCCGACGAGCCCCAAAACTTCGCGCGCCGATCTCGAGATCGACGCCCTGAACGGCGGGTACGTCGCGCGACCCGAAAAAGCCGCCGACCTTAAAGGTTTTCTAGAGGTCTTTGGCGACGAAAACGGGCGCGCTGCTTACGTCACCCTCTGCCTTACGCACCGTCACCGTCATAAAAGCTCCCCTGGTCGTACAAGCGCGCCGAGCTCGCCGTGGGCGGCCAAAAGCGGCTCATCGTAGAGGTGACACGCGACCTCGTGCTCGGGCAACACCCCTTGCAGCGGCGGCGTCACCTTGTCGCACAGGCCGTCCATACGCGCCGGACAACGGGCGTAAAAGGGACAACCGGGCGGCGGGTCGCGCAAGTCCGGCGGTTTGCCGGGGATGCCGCTCCGCCGTTCGCGGCTGCCGACGAGGGGCGGAAACGCGCGCATCAGCCCCTGCGTGTAGGGGTGGAGCGGCGCGCTATATAAGTTGCGCGAGGGCGAGCGTTCGATCATCTGCCCCGCGTACATGATCGCTACGCTGTCGCTGATCTCGACCAAAAGCGACAAATCGTGGGTGATAAAGATGACCGCGATGCCGAGGTCGCGGCGGATGGTGTCGATCTCCTGGAGCAGCGTGCGCTGCACCACCACGTCGAGCGCCGTGGTGGGTTCGTCCATGATGATGAGGTCGGGCTCGAGCGCCAGGGCAATCGCAATGACCGCGCGCTGTTTCATCCCGCCCGAAAGCTGGTGCGGATAGGCGTCGAGATACTCCGGGTCGATGTCGATAAGTGAAAAGGTCGCCGGGTGGTTAAATACAGGCTCTAAAATAGTCGTGGTGGTCAACCCACGAACGAAGCAGGTGTTCGTTCACTCGCCCGACGCCGACATAAAGGTTTTGGAACTCAAAGATACGCTAAATGGTGGCAACGTCTTTCCGGAATAGCAGTTACCGCTCACTGAGCTGTTCGGCAGTTGATTTAGATCGGCTCGAGCCCGTTAGCAGGTATCATCTGGTTTGCACCACGCTTGGTCAAAGAAACGCAGTCTACCACGTGTTTTAGGGGATGATATCTGCGGCAAACCGGTGCAGCATATATTGGAAGTGCTATGTGTAAAGACGAGCGGGCGCGGCCACACGTCTCTTCCAAAAGCTTGGCAGTTATAGGGTGAGCCAAATTTGTGTATGTTAAACTCGGTACAACGTTTACATGAGAGGCGTGGGGTGTTGTTTTCCCCAGCTGTCTACGGGGAGGGGTAAAAAAGCACAGTATGTCCTAGAGAAGCGGATGTATGAAATCAGGTTTAGACACGAAACTGCCGGTAACTGATTTTGGATACAGATCTTTAGATACAGAAAGGGTTTTGATGAATAGACGTGTGATAGTAACCGCCCTGGCCCTGCTCGTAGGCACCGCGCTAGCCCAAACCGAGGTGAGATGGTTTGTAGGGCTGGGTGCAGGCTCGGACGAGCCGACCATCGCCCCGCAGCAAGCTATCGTCGACGAGTACAACGCGTCGCAAAACGAGATCAAGCTGGTTTTAGAGATCATCGATGCGGCACAGTCCCAAGACGTGCTGGCGACACAGATTGCGGCGGGCAACCCGCCCGACATCGTCGGCCCGATGGGCATTCAGGGGCGCGCTGCGTTTGAAGGTGCCTGGCTCGACCTAGCTCCACTCATCGAATCGACCGGCTACGACCTGAGCGATTTCGACCCCGAACTCATAGATTTTTACAAGGTGGACGAACAAGGTCAGCTCGGTATCCCCTTTGCCGTCTTCCCGTCTTTTATTCTTTACAACAAAGACCTCTTCGACGAGGCCGATCTGCCCTACCCACCGAGCGCTTACGGCGAGCCGTACATCGACTACAATGGTGAGGAGCAGCCCTGGACCGTCGACACGCTACGCGACCTGGCCATGCTGCTTACCGTAGACAATCAGGGCAACGACGCATCGATGGAAGAGTTCGATTTGAACAACACCGTTCAGTGGGGCTTCGGGCAGCAGTTTCCTGAACTGCGCGGCATGACGACGCTGTTCGGTGCCGGTAACTTCGTCGACGACGAGGGCGACGCGGTCATCCCCGAACACTGGCGCACGGCGATTCAGTGGTACCAGGACGCAATGTGGAAAGATGGCTTTCACCCCAACGGTCCTTACGGCTCGAGCGCTGTTCTCGGCGAAGACAATTGGTTTAACTCAGGCAACATCGCCATGGTCAACACGCACCTGTGGTACCTCACCTGCTGCTTGACCACACTCGACGCCGCCTGGGACGTAGCCCCCGTACCTTCGTACCAAGACACGACGACTTCCAAGCTGCACGCCGATACCTTCGGCATCTTGAAGGGCAGTAAAAACCACGACGCGGCTTTCGAGGTGCTCGGTTATCTCTTGAGCCCTGAGGTAGCCGGTCAACTCGCCAACATCTACGGGGGTATGCCCGCACGTCTGAGCCTGCAAGACAGCTACTTTGAAACGTTCAGCACGAACTTCGACCAAAAGGTCAACTGGGACGTTATAGCCGAAGGTCTGGGCTACGTCGACAGCCCCAGCCACGAAGAGTACATGCCCGGCTACCGCGAAGCTAGAGACCGCTACCTGGCTTTTCAGGAGCGCCTACAAAACGTCGCCGACTTAGATGTAGACGCCGAGCTCGAGCAAATGCGTGCCGATTTGCAACGCATATTTGACGTCGCTGGCAATAACTAATGTTCGCGCAGCGGGGGTCAGCTGGGCGATGTCCAGTTAAAGGCAACACTTATGTTTGAGGAGCTTCAGCGTTTAGGTCGAGGGGGTGGCGGACGCGAGAAGATGGGGCGGCTCGCCCGCATCGAGGCGCGCTGGGGCTACGCCTTTATCGGTCTCTGGCTCGTCGGTTTCCTCGTTTTCTACCTTACCCCCATGGTTGCGTCGTTCATCTTTTCGCTTTACGACTTTCAGCTCGCCAACCCCGATGAGGCACGCTTTATCGGGCTCGAGAACTGGCGGCGTCTTTTGTTCGACGATCCGCTCGTCTGGCGGTCTTTGCAAGTAACCTTCACCTTCGCGCTCATTTCACTGCCTATCGGGATGCTCTCGGCGTTTTTTCTAGCCGTGCTCCTCAACTCGAAACACCTCGTAGGTGCGCCGCTGTTTCGCACCCTGTTTTACGCACCTGCGATGGTTCCGGCAGTAGCGACCGTCCTCATCTGGTCGGGCGTCCTTGACCCGACAACAGGCTGGATCAACCGCTTTACCGAAACGCTTACCGGTTTCGACGCTGCCGGACCCAACGGGATTCGCTGGCTCGACGACCCCGCACTCGTATATATCGCCTACACCATGATCGGTCTCTGGGGTATCGGTAACGCCATTTTGTACAATCTGGCAAGTTTACAAGGCGTCCCTACCGAACTCTACGAAGCGTCGCGGATAGACGGCGCGAGCTGGTGGCGGCAACTCTGGTCGATCACTTTCCCTATGATTACGCCCGTCATTTTCTACAACCTGGTGCTTAGTGTGATCGCGCTGCTGCAATACTTCAACACGCCGTACGTTCTTAACGGGGGGTCAGGGTTTCCTGACGGGAGTACCTACTTCTACATGATCCACTTTTTCAAACAGTCGTTCGGTTTCTTAAACATGGGCTACGGCTCGACCATCGCGTGGTTTATGTTTATCATCGCCCTGCTGATCACACTGCTGATGTTCGGCACCTCGCGCTACTGGGTCTATTACGCAGCGGGTGATCAGTGATGGCCGCCACCACGCATCCCCACGTAGAAAGCCGCGAAACAGGGAGCTCTTACAGGCAACGCGGCCTGATCATCAAAACGGCGATCACCTCACTGGCGCTGGTCATTTTGCTGCTCTACCTGATGCCGCTCGGGTACAGCTTTATCACCTCCGTAAAGAGCAAAGGGCAAGTCGCCGATCCGAACGCGCCCATTCTTCCAGCTGCCGCGGGAACGTACAACTATAACGGGGAGGATTTCGACCTTTTCAGCGTACCCACCGAACAAGGGGTCAAGAAGCTCGCACTGATCGATAAAGGACGCTCTGAAAGCACCTTTATCGACCCGGCGGACCCGGAGGCGGGTGAGATCACGTGGGAGGGGCGTTGGCGAACACTCGAGCCTGCGTACGAGCTCGCGTTACAGTGGAGCAACTACCCCACAGCGTTTCGCTTTATCGACTTTTTGCGGCTGCTCAGTATGACGCTGATGTACGCGACCGTAACTACGGTAGCCGCAACGTTTTCCGCAGCAATCGTCGCCTACGGGTTCGCCCGCTTTCGCTTCCCCTTCAAAAATGTTTTTTTTATCATCCTCGTTTCGACGATCATTTTGCCGCCGCAAGTCACGCTCGTCCCTACGTACGCGTTTTTCTACCGTATCGGCTGGGTGGGAACCTGGTTACCACTGATCATCCCCCAGTTTTTTGCCAACGCGTACAATGTGTTTTTGCTGCGGCAGTACTTTCTCACGATTCCTACCTCGATGGATGAGGCCGCCCGTATCGACGGAGCAGGGCCGATTCGCACCTTTGTTTCAGTCATTTTGCCGCAGGCGGTACCCGCTCTTATCGCCGTCGCACTGTTTCACTTTTTCTTCGCCTGGAACGATTTTTTCGGGCCGCTCATCTACTTGGCAGGCAGCACCGACCTGCAACCTATCGCCGTGGGCCTGTTCCGTTTTAACGGTCTTTACAGCTCCGAGCCACAGTACATTCAGGCTGCTTCAGTACTGACGATGATCATTCCGCTACTGATCTTTTTCTTCGCCCAACGCTTCTTTATGCAAGGTGTCGTCTTGACGGGCGATAAATAAGGCGTAGAGTCCTACCGGTCGTGAGGGACACGATGACCGGTTTCCTTAGCCGATAGGTTAAACCACCCCCCAGGGCGACCAGCGCCGCCCGGTAAACCACCCGAACCTCAAGTGTCTACCGTTTGTTTAAGGTTTCTCTAAGATGATTATAACTAGCACGGTTCAGTAAGAGTATGGGGTCGGCTGCGTTGTCCCGAACGCAGCCGGTTTTCGTAGCGGATTTGGCAAGGGTATGTCGGACATTTGGCGGGTGGTCGGGACTCGAGTTGACCCAACGCGGAAGTTCCGTGACAAACTAAGCCGGTTGCTGTCCGCCTCACCCCTCGAGTTATGTGGTGCAGGCTAAATAATAGAGGACTTCTACGCCTAAACAATACCTCGGCTTGAGAAACCTGAAGTGCCGCAAAGACGTTTCTACGTCTGAAACGGGTTTCCCGAGCTTTTCCGGTTTGGGTCGCCGCCGTACATCTGCTTGAAACATCTACCCCTGCGGGGCGAACGTCCAACTGGGAAACGTCCCGCGCAAGTAGGTGAGGTGGTCGTTCCAGCGAGTTTTGGAGAGCACTTCAGCAGGCAAAAGCGTCGGTTTCAGTTTCTCGAGCCGGTAACCCCAGCTAAAGCCGGTCACGACCTCTACGGCGCGCGTTCTCGCCACGTCGGGGCAGGCGACCAGAAACGTTTCGGCGAGCCAGGTTTCGTCGGTACGCGGTGGATTGGGGCCGGGAGCGTCGAACATCGTCGGCTGGTGTCCGAAGTCGCAAGGTAGCTCGAGGTCATGCACATTGGGCGCTAGGTCAACCGATACCCAGGTCTCGCCGCTGGTCTCACTCACGGTGATGAGTTGCAGCCAACCCATGACGGCGTAGTAACCCGGGCCTGAAAACTGTACGCGCGCCTCGCAGACAGGAAAACCTCGGACGAGCTCGAGGTCGAAAGGCAAGTCGAGCAGGCCAAAACCCCACCCTTCGGGGTCTGTGTTCGGGCCGTAAGAAACCGCGACGACGCCCTCAAAACCTCGTAGGGTAAAAGGGATATTCAGATCGTCGGTATGGCCCAAACGCATAGACATGCTTATAAACCGCCCGCAGCGCCTGTGTCAACCAAAAACCTCGCGCCAAATCTACAGCCCCGCCTCCGCAAACGTCGCCATCGACAGTGCGGCGGCGGCAGCCTCGAGCATCCCGAACGCCAGCACCGCCCCCGTACCCTCACCGAGCCGCAGGCCGAGGTCGAAAAGTGGCTCGAGGCCCAGATGCGTAAGCTGCACCCGGTGTCCAGGTTCTTGCGACAGGTGCGAGGCGAACAGATAGTCTTTGGCGGCGGGGGCCAGCGCCACCGCGACGAGCGCCGCCGCCGTGGTGATAAAGCCGTCGAGCACGACCGGCGTTTTGGTGGCGGCAGCGCCCAGATAAAAGCCCGTCAGAGCGGCGATCTCGAGTCCGCCGAGCCGCGCCAGAAGCTCGAGGGGGTCGGCGCTACCCTGATGCTTCGCCACAGCCTGTTCGACCACCCCGACCTTGCGCGCCAAACCGGCGTCGTCGACGCCGGTGCCGCGCCCGGTTACGTCCCCTGCGCTCCGGCCTGTAAAGGCGGCGGTCAGGGCGGCGGCGGGGGTCGTGTTGCCGATACCCATCTCGCCCCCCGCCAGCAGCGTCACGCCCTGCGCCGCGAGCGTCCGCGCCAACTCCAGACCGACACTGCACGCCGCCTCGACTTCGGCGCGAGTCATCGCGGGACCCTCGAGCAGATTGCGAGTTCCGCGCGCGACCCTGCGCGACCGGAACTGCGGGTGCGGCGCGACCACATCCTCATTTACACCCTCAGCTACACCTACATCAACGCCCACATCGACGCCCACGTCGACGACGATCAGCTCGGCTCCGGCGGTGCGCGCGAGCGCGTTGACCGCCGCGCCGCCCGCCAGAAAATTGTGAACCATCGCCGCTGTGACGCCCTTCGGATACGCCGACACACCCGCCGCCGTAACGCCGTGGTCGGCGGCAAAGACGACTACGGCTTTTTTGGTGAGATTCGGTTTGACCGTACCCTGAACGGCTGCCAGCCGCGCGCCGAGGGCCTCGAGCCGCCCCAGACTGCCTGGTGGTTTGGTCAGCGTAGCGTGGCGCTCGAGCGCCGCCTGATAGACCGCTCTGTCGGCGGGTTCGATCTCGGTGAGCACTCTAGCCAAATCAGTCATAAGAAACCTCCGGTAAACGACCCTTGAGGGTCTGCGGCAGCCCGACGACGCAGAGCGCCGCCGCGTCCGCCGCCGCCGCGACCCGCGCGTTGGCGAGCCCCAGCGCGTCGCGGTAGAGCCGCCCGAGCGGATAGGCCGGAACGACGCCGCTGCCGACCTCGTTGGTTACGATCACAACCGTTTTAGGGGTAGCACCGGCGGCGCTCAAGAGGTCATCGACGCCGCTCATGACGGCCTCGAGCACCACCGCCTCACCTTCGGCCTCACGCGCTAGCAGCACGTTCGAGACGAACCCCGACAGACAATCGACGAGCACGACGGTTTCGGGAGCCTCACGCAGGGCGGCGGCGGGTTCGAGCGGGGTCTCGAGCGTGCGCCAGCCAGCGGGCCGCCGCGCCCGGTGCCGCGCGACGCGGCGCACCATCTCGTCGTCGCCCGCTGCCAGCGTCGCCAGGTAGAGCGCGGAGGTGCCCTCACCTAAAAAGTGCGTCACCAACGCCTCGGCGTAACGCGATTTGCCCGAGCGCACGCCGCCGGTGACGAGGATGAGGCGTGGTGAGGCTTGACGAGGGGTAAGCCCGCTAAAAACCGCGTCGTTGATTTTGCTCAACTCTATGCTCGCCTCTACATGGTCCGCCAGTGTGTCCAGCGTCCCGTCCAGCTGCGCCGCCCAGTCGCCTGAACCGGCCCGAACGCCGAGCGCCCCCAGATAGTCCGTGCGAAACACGGTATCTTCAAAAAGCCCGTGCAGATACACCCCGGTGACGTTGCCGCGCCGGAAACCAAGTCCATCTGAGAGGTACGGTTTCGTTTCGCCCCAAGCGTGGCTGCGCCCGTGATGGATTTCGTAACCGGAGACGCGCTCCCCGTTCGGCAACTCCGCCCGCGTCAGGCGGGTCGTTTTTTCAGGCTCGAGGAGGGTGTCGAGCTCGAGCAGTCCCAACCCCGCAAAGGTGCCTGCGCTTTCGACGCCGTGCGGGTCGTCGATACGTCTGCCGAGAAGTTGCAGACCACCGCAGATGCCCAGAACCGGCACCCCCGCCCGGGCGCGCTTTTGAATCTCGAGCGCGAGCCCGCTACGCGTCAACCACGCGCCGTCCGCCGCGACGTGTTTCGACCCCGGCACGACGATGAGGCCCGCGTCCGTCAGCCCTGCCGGGGTAGCGGCCCAGCGCAGCAGCACGCCGGGCTCGTGCGCCAGCGCGCCGAATTCGTCGAAGTTGGACACCGTAGGAAGCTTGACGACGGCGACCTCGAGCCGTCCACCCGCACCCCCCGACACGCCCCCGTTCGCGCCCCCGGAGACGTCCCCTAGTCCGAACGCGTCCTCTTCCGGCAGCGCCAAGGGCAGATAAGGCACCACGCCGAGCGTCGGAACGCCCGTACGCCCCGCCAGCCACGCTGCGCCGTCGCCGAGCAGCGCCGGGTCACCCCGAAACTTGTTGAGCACGAACCCCAAAAGCGTCGCCCGCTCATGGTCGTCCAGACACCCCCAGGTTCCCAAAAGATGGGCGAACGCGCCGCCCCGGTCGATGTCGGCGGTGAGCAGTACGCGCGCCCGCGCCTCCCGCGCCACCCGCATATTGACGATATCGCCCGCCTTTAGATTGACCTCGGCGGGGCTGCCCGCCCCTTCGATAACGACCAACTCGAACTCGGCGAGCAGGCTGTGCAGCGATGTTTGAACGGGGGGCCAGAGCGCCGTTTTGCGCTCCGTCCACGGCAGCCGCGCAGCCGCCTCGTCGCGTCTGCCGAGTACCACCACCTGCGAGCGCGTGTCGCCTTCGGGTTTAATCAGTACCGGGTTCATCCGCACGTCCGGCGTGACCCGGGCCGCCAGCGCCTGCGTAAGCTGCGCGCGGCCCATCTCGAGACCTTCCGGCGTGACTCCGGCGTTGTTGCTCATGTTTTGCGCCTTAAAGGGCGCGACCCGTACCCCCCGCCGCGCGTAGATTCGGCAGAGCGCCGCCGTAAGGTACGATTTGCCCGCGCTGGAGCTGCACCCCTGCACCATCAGCGCCCGGCCCGGCATCAGCGGTGCTCCAGATGGGCCACGTCCCCGACTGTTTGAATGATGACTCCGTGCTCGCCCAGCACGAGCTTGGTCAGGCTCGCCGGGGCCACGTCGAACCGCCAGCGGTGTCCGTCCGGGGGGCCGGTGAGACCGTACAACACGGCGCGGAGGGGGCCGCCGTGGGTAAAGGCGAGAACGCGGCCTGTTTCGGGAAGGCTCGCCCGCCACGCCTGCACCCGCTCGGCGAGGGCGGCGTAGGTTTCGCCGCCGGTGGGGATGTTGCGGTACGGGTCGGCGAACCACGCGTTCAGGGCCGCCGCGTCGGTATCGGCGACTTCCGACCACAGTCTGCCCTCCCACGCGCCGAAATAGAGTTCGCGCAAACGGGCGTCCGGCTCGAGGTGCGCACCGGGAAGTGCCCGACGTGCGGTTTCGGTCGCACGCTGCGAATCGGAACTGTAGACCGCTGAAAAGTTCGTGTGCTCGAGCCTGGTCGCAAGTTTTTCAGCTTGAGCTTCGCCACGCGCCGAAAGCGGCGGATCGCTCTGCCCCTGAACCCGGCCCGCCTCGTTCCACACCGTCTCACCGTGCCGGACCAGCCACACTTCTAGCACAGCTCTAACATCCCATCTAATACCCTAGCTAGCACCTGAGCCACCCCAAAAGTTTGTCGTTAGCGCCCTGAGTCTGAGCCGCCAATCGGACACAGTGCGGGAGGCCGAAGCTCGAGGCGTCCCGGACCCGGAACCCCGCCGCTCTCGCCCGCGCCGCAAACGCCGGGGCGTCCCCGACCTCTGACAAAAAAAAGCTCGAGCCCCCGTCCCAAACCTCGAAACCCAGATTGCGAAGCTCGGCTTGTAAGGTGCGGCGCAACGCCAGGAGTTCAGGCACACTTTCCCTGACGAAAACGGTTCCGGCGGGTGAACGGCACCAGCTCACCGCAGCGGCGGCGGGACTGCCGACGGGCCACGGCGGGGCCGCGCGGCGCAGCGTTTCGGCGACCGGCGGCGGCGCGACGGCGTAGCCAGCGCGTAGTCCGGCGATCCCGAAGGTTTTGGTCAGTGGAACCAACTGCACAACGTTCGGGGGGAGCACTGAAGCCGCGTCACTCAGCTCGAGGTACGCCGCGTCGACGACCAGCAGGGCGTCCTGCTGGTCGCACGTCGCCGCAACCACCGCCAGCGCCTCACGGCTCCAGACGTGACCCGTCGGGTTGTTCGGGTGGCACAGCCAGACCAGCGTGGGCCGAACCCCGCGGACGGCGCGAACGAGTCCGTCCAGATTGGGCTCGGCACCCTTTGCGTAGACGGCGCAGTGCGTGACCGCCGCGCCTAGAAGCGCCGCCGAACGCCCGTACTCACCGAAACTCGGGGACGCCACCAGCGCCCGTCTGCCCGGTTTCAGGTAGCAAGCGGACAGCCGGTAGATCAGCTCGGCTGCGCCGCCCACGACGATGTGCGAGTCCGGAACCGCGTGAAACGTCGCCGCCGCCGCCCGCGCTTCCGCGTAGCTCGGGTCGGGGTAGCTCGAGATGTCTACTGCCCGCAGGTACGCCAGCAGCTCCGGCGGCGGCCCGAAAGGGTTGCTATTGACGCTGAAATCGAGTAGACCCGTCTCACCGTCCGGCCCCCCGTGGGCCGCGTACGGGGGGAGCGTCAGCACAGGTTCAGGCACGCCTCGACCTCACAGCCGCCGCAGCGATCAAAAGGCCCAAGCCGAGCGCGGTGGTGAGTTGGACAAGGCGGCGGGCGCGGCCTACGTCGCGGCTCGTCGGCTCGAGCCCCGCTTCGTTGAGGACGTAGACGCCCCGTTTCTCGAGCCGGACGCCCAATCCCGCCGCCGTCAACGCCATCGTCAGGCCCCCGTTCGGGCTCGGAGTACGCGTTCGGTAACGCAGCATCTGCCGCCAGCTGGGGCGTACGGGAGCACCCGAAAGCCCCAGCGCGGCGGCGAGCAGCAGGGCGGTGAGCCGCGCCGGAACGAAGTTCAAGGCGTCGTCGGCGCGGGCGGCGAACTTGCCGAAGTGCTCGAGCTCGAGCGTCCGGTAACCGAGCACCGCGTCGGCGGTGTTGACGAACCTGTAGACCGCCGCCCCCGGCAGACCGAGCAGCGCCGCGTAAAAAAGGGGCGCGACGACGCTGTCGGTCAGATTTTCAGCGAGCGAGGCGACCGCCGCGCCCGCGACTTCAGCTTCCGACAAGTCGGTGGTGTCGCGGCTGACGAGGTGCCACGCGAGCAGCCGCCGCGCTTCGCTGTGGTCGCCCTCTAGCAGCGCCTGCTCCACGACGCGGCCCGCCTCCAGCAAGGCCGACACGCTGAACAGCGGTTTGAGCAGGGCTGCTGTGAAGAGGACTCGAGCCCACTGCGGAGAGAGCTCGAGAGCACGCGTCAGCGCCCACGCCGTAACGCCGCAAAAAACTGCCCCGACCAGCACGAACCCCGTTCCCAACGCCAAACGCGGGTAGGGACGGCTCGAGACCCGCAGCAACCTGTCTTTGAGCGCCAGATACCGCCCCATCCCCACCACCGGATGCAGGCGGGTGGGTGGTTCACCCAGACTCAGGTCGATGAGCACGCTCAGCATCGTCTCGTTTGTCTTTGTCCGCCCTAACCTTCGCACAAGCTGCACACTCCTAACCGCCCCAACCGCAAGGTGATTCACGCCAGTCCGAAGCCGTCACCAGCCGGGTTGTAGTGACGTTTAGCCTTCGGGAAACACGCTTGACCTAGTGACCAACGAGATAAAGACGGACGTCCCGAGACTCTTTTATTTCTTGCTCCTTACTTCCTACTTCTTCGGTTCAGCCCGGCAAAAGCCAGCTCGGTGTAAAGAGCCAGCACCTAGTGCTCGATGCCCCGCTGCGCCGGAACGTCGGCGTCGAAAGCGTGTTTGATTTTTTTCATCTCGGTTACGGTGTCGGCGGCCCCCACAAGGTCGTCGTGGGCGTCCCGGCCCGTCAGCACCACGTGCATTTTGGGTGGACGTGCCTTTAGCGTGCCGACAACGTCTTGCACGTCGATCCAGCCCCACGTCACCGGATAGGTCACTTCGTCGAGCACCACCAGATCGTACTCGCCGCTCAAGATGGCCGTCTTCGCCTCCTCCCAACCCGCAACCGCGAGCGCCCGACTCTGCTCGAGGTCTTGCGAACGCCACGAAAACCCGTCGCCGAGACCCGCAAAGGGAATCCCCAGCTCGCCCAGCGCCCGGTGTTCGCCGAACTTCGCGCCCTCGTGCTTGATAAACTGAAACAGCCGCGTGTTCAGACCGCGCCCGTGCGCCCGCATCATCAGACCCAGGGCGGCGGTCGTTTTTCCCTTACCGTGACCTGTATTGACGATGACTAGACCGCGCCGTTCGCCCTGCGCTTTTTCAGTTTTGCGGTTCGTAGGGGGTGTTTGTGTCTCGGACATAGTTTCTCCTTTAGAGATTAAAAAGTGGCTGTGAGCGCCTCGTAGACGGTTTGGGCCACCAGAAAGCCGGGAACGGTCGCGGTTCCGGCGTAGGGGCTGCGCGGTTCGCCGGTCAGGTTGACCACGGTGACGGTATCGGTGGTGGTTCCGGTCGCCGTCTCACCGAAACGGGTGGTAACGCCTGCCGCGCGAAAGGCCGCAACTTTGGCTTCGGTCGCGGTTCCCGCCGCGCCGATAAGCGCCGACGGACTGAGACGACCTTCGATCAAAACGATCAGATTGACCGTACCCGCGTGGGCTTCGTCCAGCGGAAAGCGCCCACCCGCCGCCGCTGCGTTACCGACGCCCGCCGTAGCGAGGGTGTGGACGCGCCAGCCGTCACGCTCCGCCCCGGCGTAGGTGAGGTCTGCCATGCTGACGGCGGTGATGAGCCCGACAGTCTGTGCTGCGGGCAGGCCGAGGCGCTCGGCGTAACGCGCTGTATCGGGGTCGTCGCTTGGGGTGTCGCCGAAGTTTTCGCAAAAGTTATCGTCGGGGTCGTCTGCGCGCCAGTTTTGATCGACGCTCCGGTTGAGAAGGTAGCGGTACCGACCGAAACCACCATTTAGGGGTGCGCTCGAGACCGTTTCGCACAGTCCGGGCAACTCTACGATCAGATGATGCGCCCACCCCGCCGCCGACGGCAGGGTGCGGCTGAACGTCACCCCGTCTATATCGGGCAGCATCCGCTTCACAAAAGCACCGCCAGCGTGAGCATCACCGCTTCGGTGGTTTCGACCAGCGCGCCATACGCGTCGCCGCCGAGCCCGTCCAGACGTAAGGAGAGCCACCACGCCAGCACCAGCGTGGTGATAGCTGCCGCCAGCGTCAGCACCACCACCGCCGCCAGCTGCTCCGTCCACCACCCGGTAGCGGCAGCGAGCCCTAATCCCAGAGCGAGCGGCAACCAGACTTCGGCGGGGCGGGGTTGCGCGACCCGCCCGAGCTTGCTCGAGCCGTGAACGCGCCCGTACGCCATCGGCAGCAGCAGCAGCGTCCGGCTGAGAAGCGGCGCGAGCAGCAGCACCTCGGGTCGTGAGGCTCCGAGCGCCGCCGCCTTGACGAGTAGCAGCGCGCCTCCGGCGGCAAACGCAAATACTCCGAAATGCGGGTCTTTAGCGATCTTCTGGCGTTCTTGCGTGGAGCGGCTCGAGCACGCCGCGTCCGCGACGTCACAAAACCCGTCGAAATGCAGCGCGCCCGTCAGCAGCAGCCCCACGCCGAGCAGGAGCGCCCCGCGCAAGCCGTCCGGAAAAACGCCGAAAAGCAGCCCCGCCCCCGCCAGACACGCTCCGAGCACGATCCCCACGAGCGGATACACGCGCGTACTCCGCCGCGCGTCATCTTCTCGCCACGCCCGCACGGGCGGCAGCGGCAGGGTGGTCAAAAAGACCAGGGCGACGTGCAAGGAACGGAGCACGCGACGTCAGGGCTGCGTCACTTCGGGCGTTCGGGGTCCTCCAAACTCGCCGGGGTGAAGCGCGCGGGCAAAAAACCGCACCGCGTCCACGATGCGCGGGCCGGGCCGACTGATGGCGTCGTCCAGAACCGAATCCGTCGAGACGACGCGCCCGCGCCGCACCGCGTCGATACCGGCCCACCCCGAACGCTCCGGTAAGGCTTCGGCGTCGCGCTCGCTGACGATAATGACCTGCGGGTCGGCGGCGACGATGTATTCGGGGTCGAGTTGGGGAAACTCGCCCAGGTCTGCCGTGACGATGTTTTGGCCCCCGGCGCGGCTCAGCAGCGCGCCGATAAACGACTCCGGCCCGACGCTGTAGGGCGTAGCGTCGATTTCGTAGTAGACCGTAGCGGGCTCGAGCCCGCTCGCCCGTTCGCTGATCGCCCGAATCCCGCCCTCGACGCGCCCACTCAGCAGCGCCGCTTCGGTCTCACGGTCGATGAGTTCACCTAAAACCTCGAACTTCTCGAACACCTCGGCAAACGTCTGCGCCGTACCCGCGTAGACCGGAATCCCGACCCGCCGGAGCGCCCCGGCCAGCTCGGACGATTCGTCGGCCAAAACCAGATCGGGCTCGAGCGCGACGATAGCCTCCAAGTTCGGCTCAAAGGCGCTGCCGAGCTTTGGCAGGTCGTTCACACGTTCCGGAAAGTTGCTGTAGGTATCTATGCCGACGAGCTTGTCGCAAGCGTCCAGCGCGCAGAGCGTTTCGGTGTGGCTGGGAATCATCGCCACTACACGCACAGGCTCGGCGGTCAAGGTGACCTCGAAACCCAGATCGTCGGTAACGGTGTAGGGGTAATCGGTCGCGGCGGCGAAGCTTGCCAGACAGACCAGAATAAGTAGCGCGGACTTAAATGCAGCGGTCACGGGTGCCTCCTCGGGCGTCTTGCCGCACAAAAGGAGGTCGCGCCGACCCAAATGTCAACGCCCCCCGTCCTCGTGTCCACGCAAGGGTTGGGTTTACGGTACGAAGGGCTGGTATTCGGGCTTTACCGTTGCGGGACAGCGCCGGACTCTCACCGGACTTCCCCAACCGCTCGTCGGGGCGAGTCTACGGCGGCGAGTGGCGGGTTGTCAATCGGTGGCGGGTAGTACGGGGTTCGCACCACGTTCAGGAAAAGGAACGTAGTTCGGCACGACTTTACAAGGGACAAGATTTAGCTGGTTGCTCGGTTCAAATAGCTTAGAGTGATTTTTACCCTACTGAACAGAACCGTGCCGAACGGAAGAGTTGGGAAGCAAGAAGTATAGAGGTTTGGAAACGTCGATGGTTGCCCCGTCGCTTTCGGGTCGACCGTGTTTTTCAAGGAGCAAATATCAACACGACCTAAATCCGGGGTCTGAAATTTGCGGCAGACTGTCGCAGCTCTAACTAGAGCGCATCTCAAAAAGCATAGTCAAGCAGAAACGTTGCATAAAGTCGGGTGATGGACTTAACGGATAAACAATGGGCACGGCTTGAAAGTTTGTTACCGCCTGCGAAGACAAGAGGACGACCCAGACGGGATGAAAGAGAGGTACTCGACGGGGTTTTGTGGGTGCTTAGAACAGGGGCACCGTGGAAAGATCTGCCTGAGCGATACCCGCCTTATCAGACGTGCCATCGACGTTTTCAGGGTTGGACAAAAGCTGAGGTAACGGCTACTATCCTCGAGCAGCTGGCTCACGACCTGCACGCTCAAGGTGATATTGATCTATCCGAATGCTTTATCGACGGGACGTTTGCTCCTGCTAAAAAGGGGGTCTTGAAGTCGGCAAAACTAAACGGGGCAAAGGTACGAAGATTATGGCCGTTACAGACGCTCATGGTCTTCCGTTCGCCATTGACATACGAACTGCTCAAAGACACGAAGTTAAGCTTGTCCAAAGCACTCTTGCAGCAAGGTTTGTTGCCGATTTACCCGAACGCTTAATTGGCGACAAAGCCTACGACAGTGATCCGCTTGACGCTGAGCTGGCCCAACTCGGGATTGACATGATTGCACCGCATAGGCGTAACCGTAAAAAGGCCAAAACTCAAGATGGAAGAAAACTTAGACGTTACAAACGTCGCTGGAAAGTTGAACGCTTCTTCAGTTGGCTTTACAACTTCAGACGCTTACCCGTCCGTTATGAATATCACGCCGCTAACTTCCTTACCTTCGCTCAGCTTGCCTGCATCGTTATTCTGTTGAGGCATTTTTGAGATGGGCTCTAGGCAAAGAGGGTGGACTCGAGTCTCAGACAGCAAACTTCAAGCTCGTACACGACCGGTTTACGTTTAATTAAGCTCGAGAACCGCAGCTCGTCACAATCTTTGTAGGGCGGTAAAACGATGTGTGAACTACCGTAATGGACACGTCGTCGGTACCAAAAATCGGCGCAAAAAAGCCGGAACCCAAACGGCTCCGGCTGCTGGCGGAGAGAGCGGGATTCGAACCCGCGGTACCGGAAACCGGTACACACGCTTTCCAGGCGTGCTCCTTAAACCACTCGGACACCTCTCCACGCGGGACACTACCCTCCCGGCCCCCGAGTCTAGCAAGGTTGGCGCAGCTAAAGCAACGCCCGCGACATGTCCGGGGGTGAGACACTGACTACAATGTGGGTATGCTAAGAGACCGTATTTACAACCTCGAGACCCCCGAAGACGTGCAGAGCTTCTTAAGTGAAAACCCGACCAGCATCATTTTCAAGGCCGGAACGTGCCACAAGACGATGCAGGGTTTCGGCTTTTTACAAGAACAGCTCGAGTCCCGTGACGACCTCAGCGTGGGTCTGATTCGCGTGGTGCAGGCGCGTCCGGCGAGCAATCTAATCTCGCAGGAGACGGGTATCACCCACCAGTCGCCGCAAGTGATCCTCTACCATGAGGGTCAGCCGGTGTTCGACGCCGACAACTGGGACATCACCCCGGAGGTGCTCGCAGGCGGCCTCGCCAAAGCCCCTTACGGCGGCGCGGCGGCCCCGTCAGCGAACGCCTCCAAAAGCGACCTGACGCCGTACGTGGGACTGCTCGAGCGTTACCTGGGCGGTGAGCTCGACGACCGCGAGTTCGAGTTCGCCTACACCACCACCTTCCGCGACGACGCTTCGCTCCGTTCACGTGAAGAGGTCGAGGTCTTGGGCAGCATCTTTGGTGACGTAGACCGGCACATGGAGATGCACATGATGATGGGCGGACGCAGCGACGCCAGCATGGTGCGGCAGCGGGCGGCGGCGGCGCTCAAGGGGCTGAGGGCGCTCGCTTAGAGGGTAAGTTTTGAGTACCGAGTTTTGAGTACTGGGTTTTAAGTACCGAGTGTTCGGTGTAGGGGTTTGCGAGCGGCGTTTAGAAGCTCATCGTGGAGATGTTAGACTCCGGGTTATGGCAGCAGATTTTTCAAGGCAGAGTTTCGGCTCTGCTTGTTTTTTTGTCGGCGGGTGGCTTCGGTGAGGTGGCGTTTCGACCAGGCCGATCTGGGGTTCGTGTACAGCCTTCTGATGGCGCTCTCGCTGGCGCTGATCAATCCCTGGGGGACGCCTCGAGGGGGCGTCTGGACGCACCCAAAAGTGTACGCGCTGATCGCGCTCGCGCTTCTGACGTGGGGTGTTTTGCTCGCGCAGCTCGTGCTCTTCGGGATTAAGAAACTACGTGGTCAGGCCACCCATCATTTTCGTCCCCCCGCCGCGTGGGTTTGGGCGGCGCTGCTGTGGGGGGCGTTTTTGGGCTGGGGTCTGGTGACGGTTTATCTCAGCCCGGTAATGACGAGCAACGCGCTCATGGCGAACGACGAGATGGGCGACGGCTGGGTCTATTGGGCGTGGGTGGGGGCGTTCGTACTCGGTAACGCGCTCTTGCTGCGGCGGTTTCCGGGGCTTTTCAGGCCGCAGCTCTACGGTGTGCTGGGGGCCGGGGCGCTCGTCGGTCTGGCGGTGCTCGCCCAGACCCTCGACTGGCGGCTCGACTTTACCGACACCATGCGTCAGGAGGTGCCGACGCCCGATCCCAAGCAGCCCAACGTGCTCCTCAGCAACATCTGGCAGGGCCAGATGCCCATCGGCCTGACCTCACACCGGGGACACGCGGCGTTCGTGGTTGCCGCCGCTGCGGTGTTGGCGCTCGTCAGCCTGTTGCGGGGTTGGCTGGCGGGCCGTTACGCGTGGCCCCTCTACGCGCTCTCGCTGCTCGGGGTCTACCTCACCGCGACGCGCGGCGCGCAACTGGCGTTCGGGGCGGGGATGGTGTATCTGCTGTTTCGTTTCTGGCGGGTGGCGGGCGCTCGGCGGACGCTGCTGCTGGCGTTCGTGCCGCTCGCTCTGGGCGTCGCCGGGATCGTCGGGTCGCTCACACTGGGCGGCTCGAGTGGGACCCGCGCTCTACCCTCACTGGCGACGCTCTTCAAAAACCCGGACGCGTTTTTGTCGATGCGGCCCGACTATTGGCGAATCGCCTCCGCCGGGGTTCGTGAACGGCCCCTGACGGGGTGGGGTTACAACGGTTTCGGTCTGGCGTTTCCGTACGTCAACGATTTCGAGGTGCGTTTCAAAACGTTTTTGGCGTGGGAGGGCGGCGAACCGGTCGATTTAGACCGGCTTCAGGGAACCGACCACTATTATTTTCGCTATTTCGGCCCTGACGGAATCTTGTACAGGGGCCGGGTGATGTCGAACAAGGCGCACAACCTGCTGCTCGATACCGCCGTCTCGGTCGGACTGGTGGGCTTGGCCCTCTACCTGCTGCTCTTGGGCGTGTTTTTGGCGGTAACGGCGCGCGGGGCGGGGTGGGGGCTCGAGGCCGTGCTGGTCGTTTACCTGGCCTACGGCCTGACCTGGTTCGAGTCGGCGCAGTTCAGTCATCTGGCATGGTGGGCGCTCTCGGTAGGGCTGGCGTGGCAACGTTCGCCACAACCGGTTCGGGGGTCGGCGCAGGCTTCGGTACAGGGCGCAGAACCCTTCGACGCGCGCCCGGCCCAGGCAGGTTGAGGCGTGGACTTACGTGAGCTAAAGAGCGTCGCCGACCTCGAGCGGTGTGAACAGGTGCAGCTGCTCGTGTGGGGCGAAGCTGTACCCGAGGTCAACGCAGCACTGTTTCGCGCTACGCTACACGCCGGGGCGCTCGTCGCAGGGGCGTTCGAGGGGGGCGAACTGCTAGGTTTCGCGTTCGGTTTTCCGTCGTATGTAGACGCTCAGGTGGGGTTTCACTCGCATCTGCTGGCGGTACTGCCGCAGGCCCGGGGGCGCGGCCTCGGCAGGAGCCTCAAATGGTTTCAGCGCGACTGGTGCCTCGCGCGCGGCGTGACGCAGATGACCTGGACCTTCGACCCGCTTCAGGCCAAAAATGCCCGCTTGAACCTCGAGTACCTCGGCGCGCACGCCCGCCACTACCACCCCGACTTTTACGGCGCGCTGGGCGGCGCACTCAACGGCGCGCTGCCGACCGACCGGGTGGTCGCCGAGTGGCCCCTGAACGCGCCGCACGTGGCGGCGCTCGCCGCAGGGACGGCGCGACCGGGCGCGGACAAACCCCCGGACGCCGCGCTGACGTGCGGCGCAGACGGTGAGCCAAACGCGCGTAACGTGTGGGCCGAGCGGGTGTGGCTCGAGCTGCCCTCCCACATCGCCCCACAGACGGATTTTGCCCACGCGCACCGCTGGCGGCTGGCCCTGCGCGCGGCGTTGCAACCGCTTTTAGACGAGGGTTACACCGCATCTCGGTTCATAGCGGGCGGCTACGTGCTCGAGCGGCCCCCGGCAAAAAACCTGGCCGAAGCCGGGTGATTAATCCGTGTTGTTGTAATCTTTAATCGGTGTCATCCGTAACGAGACGGCGCAAGCCGTTGTCAAAACGGAGCGCGGTTCTCGAGGAAAGTTATGAACGCCGAACGTCACTGGATTTAATTAGCACAAGCTTTGCGCTCGCAACCCGTCGTCAAAAAGACTCATGGCGGTCGGCGCAAAGCCTCTGATCCTCGCGGCTACGTTTCGTCTATAGCAATTCCAGTAGACATTGCACCGTTTCGTCGCAGATGTCATCCCCTAAAGCACATAGTAGACTATGTTTCTTCGACTTGGTGTGGCGCAAACCAGATGATACCTGCTATCTAGTAGCGTTCGCGCTGCTCGCGTTGCGGACGGGCCGAGGCGGGCGCGGCGCTCGTCACCTCGACGTTTTTGGCCTGCAAACCCTTTTGGCCCTGTTCAACCTCGAACTCGACCTCGTCGCCTTCGTTAAGGCTCCGAAACCCGCTCGCCGTGATCGCCGAAAAGTGGCAGAACACGTCCGCGCCGCCGCCGTCTTGTTCGATAAACCCGAAGCCTTTTTCGTTGCTGAACCACTTGACCTTACCTGTCGCCATGTCGAACCCTTAGCTGTACGCGCAAAACGTACGGTGTGATTTATGGGCGCGCGCCCACGCCGTCGCGCCGACCTTAAGGCGCTCGAGCAGCTGAAGTATAGCGAGCGGCCTGCCGAAAAGCAACGCGTCCGGAGGAGACAAAAGTACACCGCGCGGCCTTTCCGACAATCCGGAGAAAAACGGCGTCGATTCTCAGCCGAAGTTACATCTTAAAGTGCGTGACAGACTGCCTACTGTCATCTGAAGAGGGCACGAACCGGACGCCACCGACCGACCTTTTCGGGTTGCGTGACACTGCGCGTTCGCTGCGTGCGTGGTAAAAAAAGAGGTGTCGAACCCTACTCAAACCGCAACTCGTATCTACCTCTCGCCGCCACACTTGGGCGACGCTGAACGCGGCTTCGTCGCCGACGCCTTCGACAGCAACTGGATCGCGCCGCTCGGCCCCAACGTAGACGGTTTCGAGCGTGACTTGCAAGACTACACCGGGGCGGCGCATGCGGCGGCGCTCTCGTCGGGAACAGCGGCGCTGCATCTGGCGCTGATCTTGCTGGGAGTCGAGGCCGGTGACGAGGTGGTGTGCTCGAGCTTTACCTTTTCGGCGTCCGCCAACCCGATTTTGTACCAGGGCGCGACGCCGATTTTTATCGGTGGCGAGGCCGACACCTGGAACCTAGACCCGGACGCGCTCGCCGCCGCCCTCGAAGACCGTCAGGCGGAAGGCAGACTGCCTAAAGCCGTCATCGCCGTTCACCTCTACGGGATGCCCGCGAAGATGCGTGAGATTATGGCGGTGTGCGAACGCTACGGCGTCCCGATCATCGAAGACGCCGCCGAAGCGCTCGGTTCGACGTATCACGGGCAGGCGATGGGTACCTTTGGCGCGCTGGGCATCTTGTCGTTCAACGGCAACAAGATCATCACCACCTCGGGCGGCGGCGCACTTCTGGCTGATAACGCCGAGTGGATTCAACAGGCGCGCTTTTTAGCGACCCAAGCCCGCGACCCCGCGCCGCACTATCAACACTCGCACGTCGGCTACAACTACCGCCTGAGCAACATCTCAGCGGGTATCGGTCGCGGACAGATGCAGGTTCTGGACGAACGGGTAGCGGCAAGACGCGCCAACCAAGCACGTTACGAGGCGTTCTTTGCCCCCTACGACGGTATCTCATTGCTCGCCGAACCGGACGGGATGTTCAGCAACCGCTGGCTCGTCACCATCCTGGTCGATCCTGCCAAAACGGGCGGCGTCACACGGGAAGATTTGCGGCTGGCGCTGGGCGCGGACAACATCGAGGCGCGGCCCCTCTGGAAACCGCTGCATTTGCAACCCGTCTTTGAGCGGTATCCGTACTACGGCGACGGTCTGGCAGAGCAGCTTTTCGATCAGGGACTCTGCTTGCCGTCGGGAAGCAGCCTCAGCGACGACGAGTTTGCCCGTGTGACCAGGGGTTTACGCAACGTGCTGGAGGCTCGGAGCTAGGTCTGCCGACGTTCTACCTCAGCCGCGCCGTATTCGGCACCTACGCGCTGAGGTAGGCAGAATTCAGAAGAGAGAATTTGTACCAGGGTGTCCAGCATTGTCTAAGACCTTCTCGAGACTCGGTTTCGAGGCGACGGACTAACAACCTGAACTAGGCGACGCCTAGACCTTCCTGCTAAAACGCTATACTCAGGCCATGACTCGCCTGGCTTTAGACGCGGCTCCACCGCGCACCGACGTAACAGATTTTTACAACCTGAGCGCACTTTATTCACCCGAAGAGGCGCGTTTTGAAGAAAAAACGCAGGCTTTTGTCACAGCACACGTCCTGCCGCATATTCAGGCGTGGTGGGAGGACGGCGTTTTTCCGGCGGCGCTACCCCGTCAGCTCGGCGAGCAGGGGCTACTGGGCGTCACGCTGCCCACCGAGTACGGCGGTGGCGGGTCGTCTCCACTGGCGTACGGGCTTGTGTGCAAGGCGCTCGAGTACGGCGACTCGGGCGTCCGCTCGTTCGTCTCGGTGCAGTCGAGTCTGGTCATGTATCCGCTGTTTCGTTACGCTGCGGACGAGCTTAAAAAATCGTGGTTGCCGCGCCTCGCGTCGGGTAAGGCGGTCGGCTGCTTTAGTCTGACCGAACCCGATGCGGGCAGCGACCCCGCGAGCCTGAGCACGACCGCGCGGCGCGTCGGCGACGAGTGGATTTTGACGGGTGAAAAACGCTGGGCGACGAACGCGCTGCTCGCCGACCTCGCTGTGGTCTGGGCTAAAGACGCCGACACCGGTAAGGTGTTGGGCTTTGCCATAGAAACCGGCGCTGAAGGTTTTGAACGTTTCGAGATTCCGCACAAGGCGTCGATGCGAGCCTCGAGCAGCGCCGGGCTCAAACTCCACGACGTTCGGGTACCCGAAGCGCAGCGCCTGCACGTCGAGGGCTTGCACGGCCCGCTCTCATGCCTCAATCAGGCGCGGTTCGGGATCGCTTTCGGCGCGATCGGGGCCGGGTACGCGTGTTTCGACGAGGTGCGCGCGTACACCGAAAAACGCACCGTTTTCGGCAAACCGCTGGCCACGAAACAGCTCGTGCAGGAAAAACTCGCCGACATGCTCGCCGAACTTACCAAAGGCAGCCTGCTCGCCTATCAACTGGCTCAACTCAAAGCGGCGGGGCAGGACACCCCGGCCCGCGTCTCGCTTGCCAAGCGCGACAACGTACGGGCGGCGCTTTCGGTCGCGCGCGCCGCCCGCGACCTGCTGGGCGCGAACGGTATCACCACCGACTACGCCAGCATCCGGCATATGCTGAACCTCGAGACCGTCTCGACCTATGAGGGGACGGACACGGTGCATACGCTGGTGTTGGGGCGGGAGATTACCGGGCATAACGCGTTTTAGTGCGCGACCCGACCGGCGTGATCATCTTGCTGGGTGCGCCTAACGACGACTCCGGGCAGATCTCGAGCCTCGCTATAGAGCGGTGCGAGCAGGCGGTGCTCGAGTACCGCACCACGCCGGGACACGTTATCTTGCCGACGGGCGGCTTCGGTAAGCATTTCAACCGCACCGACCGCCCTCACGTTTTTTACACGCGCCGCTGGCTGCTGGGGCGCGGCGTTCCGGAGAGGAACATTTTAGCGCCCGTTCTCAGCGCCTACACTCGAGAGGACGCGCGTTTGTCGAAACCCGTCGTCTTCAGCTGCGGCGTCCACAACGTAGTCGTCGTGACCTCGGACTTTCACATGGCTAGGGCCAGACTGATCTTTAAGGCTGAATTTGCCGGATTCCAGCTCAGCTTCAGCGCCAGTAAAACCGTCCTGCCGCAGGAAGAGCTGGTAGGGCTTCTCGAGGACGAACGAAACGCTCTCGCCCGGATAGGAACGCCGCAACGTCTTAACAAGGGCTGAAAAGATCGTGCTAGGGTACGAGCGTGCTCGGTTCTCTCCTCGCTCTGCTGGGTTTGGCGCTTCTGGACAGCGTCAACCCGTCGGCGCTGGCGATGACGCTCTTTTTGCTTGCGACAGGCGCGCGGACGGGGCGGGTGCTCACGTATATCGTAGCGGTATTCGTTACCTATTTCGCCATCGGGCTGGGGTTGATGCTCGGGTTGGGTGCGCTGTTCGGTACGTTTCAGGGCGTTTTTGAGACCACAGCGGCGTACATCGTCCAGGCGGTGATCGGCGCAGCTATGCTCATCTACTCGTTTTCACCGAACAAACCAGGAGCGCGAGACGAAGCGGAGGAGGCGAAAGCGCCGCGCTCGCAGGGTTTCGTAGCGACGCTTTTACTCGGCGTCACCATCACCGCAGCGGAGCTCCCGACGGCGTTTCCGTACGTTGCAGCCATCGGCGTCCTGAACAGTTTGAATCTCTCTTTTTCAGGTTGGCTGCCGCTGCTGCTCGGGTACGACCTCATTTTCGTAACGCCGCCGCTGCTCCTTTTTGGGGCGTACCGGATTTTTGGCGGTCGGTACAGGGCGTGGTTTGAACGCTACGAAAAACGCTTAAAGTACGAGGCTCGAGAAACGATGCTCTGGATCATCGGTATAGTAGGGTTTTTGCTGGTGGCGGACGCGCTGAGCAGGCTCGAGGTTTTTAATCTACTTTCACTCGGTTGACTGTCGATCTTTCTTAAAGATGGAGATGGAAAAGCCAACTCTGTCGTAAAACCATATTAACCACATAGTTGTAAAAGGGTCTTCCTTTGCAAGAACGTAAATTGCACTGAACACATCCCCTAACTTTCTTGGACCATTAGGATGCAGTTTTTCGTAGAATTCACGCAGTACGGCCTCAAAATCATGTGGTAGATACCGCAACACCTCTACCGTGTAACCGTCGGGCAAACGTTGCTTTCTCGCATCGTAATAGAGTCCTCGAACAACCCTGTGAAACATTGTAGAGACTCTTTCTTGGTCAATCGGTGCAGTTGGATATGAGCCTAAGTAGATTCCTCGTTTTGAAAAGAGTGGCTCTGTGCGCCTTTGTGACAGTATGGCGCGGGCAACCACAGAAGAGTTCCGCGCTACTGAACCCATAACTTTAGTATCGAAAATTTCCCGAGCTGTAGGGCTTTGGCTGCCGATCACATCTACCGTGAGCCAATCACGCAAGAAGTCGTCGTCGAGCGATTTTGCATTGTTGCAACCTAAACATGCGGGTACAGTAATCAAGTTTGACGGGTAAGGTTTGGTGAAAAGGGTTTTAGGAATTACGTGATCTTTCGTGGTTTCTTTGATTTCACCACAGTACACGCACTGCCGCAATTTATTTTTCTTCACGTCTCTCTTCGGACTCTGTAGTTGATTCCGTGGTAAAACTTGGCAAGTTTAGAGCCTAGCTTTTGCACATTCTCAGCACACATGCTCATTATGCTCTCCTAATGCCAGGTTGACGCGAGTATCTCATCTCGAGCAAGTCCTTCTCTCTATTTGACTCGGAGAAACCTGCGCTTCACGACTGCTCACCACAAGCTATTCAGCTCGCCCCAGCCGCCCCCCGCCGCCGAAACCGCTTCTGCAAATTTTCTACAAAGGCGTCGGCGTCGTTGACGTGCGGAAACGGAACGTCCGGTACCGGCACCCCCAAGAACTCGCATAGCGGCCCCCAGCCCTGCTCGACCTCGAAGACGAGCAGCCGCTCGGGAGGTACGGTGCGTTCGACCTCTTCGTTGTGGGCGTTAAAGACGCCGATGGTGTGGGCTTTGTCGCGCTCTTTGCCGCCGAAGGTACCCTGCTGCAAAATGCGCCGTACGACCGCGACCGAACGCCACATACGCGGCGTGGTGAGGAGCTGAAAAAGCATCTTCGGGCCGCCTCTGGGCGCGGTAAAGATGGTTTTGGAGGCGCTCTCGAACCACCGCTCGGGGTCACGGACACTTAAAACGACCTTGGCGTCCGGATAGGCCGCCATCAGCTCCCGGTAAAAGGTGCAGCCGGGCCAGTCTACCGTGGCTTGATAGCCGCCGAACAACCCATCCCAATCGACCGGGCGACCCCTCGAGGCTGCGTCCCAGTAGGCGGCGTGTTCGGGGTGCTCCATAAACTCGAACATGTGGTAGCACCTGTTGAACTCTAAAATCTCTAACGCCGCTTTGAGTGACGCCGTACCCGTCCTGCCGAAACCTGCGCCGATCACTTTGAGAGCCATAGTCTAGTCTGCATGAACGTCCGGCGCGGCGTTTAGGCGCGCGTTACACTTTGCTGTAAGCCGTGTCGTCTTGTGATCAAGCAGCTTATCAGAAGCAAAACATGCTCGTTAGGACACCCCCTTGTTTTTGTTGTACACATCGAAAAACACCGCCAGCAAGAGCACCAGACCTTTGATCACCTGTTGCCAGTCGATGCCGACGCCCAGAATCGACATACCGTTGTTCATAACGCCCATCACAAACGCGCCGATTACCGCGCCGACGACCGTTCCGACGCCGCCGGTCGCCGACGCCCCGCCGATAAACGCTGCGGCGATGACGTCGAGCTCAAAGGCGTTTCCGGCTCCCGGTGTGGCAGTATTGAGGCGCGCCGCGAAGACTAGACCCGCTAGCGCCGCCAAAAAACCCAGATTCATAAAGGCAAAAAAAGTCAGGCGTTTGGTTTTGATGCCGGAGAGTTTAGCCGCCTTGACGTTGCCGCCGAGCGCGTAGATACGCCGTCCGACAGTCGTTTGGGTGGTTACGAACGCGTAGAGGACGATCAGCACGAACATGATGACGAGCACGTTCGGCAAACCCCGGTACGAAGCCAGCAGATAGCATAGGTACATGATGGCGGCGACGGTCAGGAGGTTTCTAAGCAAAAAGAAAGCGAGCGGTTCGGTGCTGAGCTGGTAACGCAGCGCAGCGCGGCGCTGCCGGGCGCTCACCACGACCAGCGCGAGCGACACGAGACCGCCGAGTAGCAGGGTGGTGAGGTGTAGTTCAGCGCCACCGAAGAGGTCAGGAATAAATCCCGAACTGAGTTTTTGAAAGGTCGGCGGAAACGGCCCTATCGACTGTCCACCCAGCAGCGCCAGGCTCAGCCCTCTAAAGACCAGCATTCCCGCCAACGTCACGATAAACGACGGAATCCCCATAAACGCGACCCAAAACCCCTGTACCGCGCCGATAAGCGTTCCCACGAGCAGGCAGACGGGTACCGCGAGCAGCCAGTGAACGTCGTAGCTGACCATCATTACCGCCGCGAGACCGCCGACAAAACCGACCACCGAACCGACCGAGAGGTCGATATGACCGGCGACGATCACCAAAAGCATCCCAATCGCCATGATGACGATGTACGAGTTTTGCAGCACCAAGTTGGTGATGTTAAGTGGTTTTAGCAGAACGCCCTCGGTACGGACCTGAAAAAACGCCATAATCGCCAGCAGCGCGACCAGCATCCCGTACTGCCGGACGTTGCGGCGCAGCAGCTCACCGAGTCCCAGCGTCTGCACCCGTTGTTCCCGCGTTACGCTACTCATAAAACCTCCTCGAGCCTGACGATCTCGCTCATAATTCGTTCTTGCGACGCACCTTCGCGGGGCATCTCGCCGACGATACGCCCTTCGTTCATCACGTAAATACGGTCACACATGCCCAAGATTTCGGGGAGTTCCGACGAGATCAATATGACCCCTTTGCCCTCGGCGGCGAGCTGATTGATGATGGTATAAATTTCAAACTTCGCGCCCACATCGACGCCGCGTGTCGGTTCGTCTAAGATCAGCACCTCGGGGTCGGCAAAAAGCCACTTGCTCAGCACGACTTTTTGCTGGTTGCCGCCTGAGAGGTTGACGGTCTCTTGAGAGACGCTCGAGGAACGAATGTGGAGCCGCTGGCGGTACCGCTCGGCGACCTCCACCTCGGCGTGCGGGTCGATCACGACGCCCTTCGTCACAGCCTCCAGATTGGCGAGCGTCACGTTTCGCTTGACATCTTGCCCCAAAATCAAACCGTAATTCTTACGGTCTTCGGTCACGTAAGCGACGCCGCTCGAGATCGCCCTGCTGACCGTGCTCACGTCGATGGGACGGCCCCGCAACAGCGCCTGCCCCCGAATGCGTTGTCCGTATGAGCGTCCGAAAATACTCATCGCCAGTTCGGTACGGCCCGAACCCATAAGTCCAGCGACGCCGACCACCTCACCTGCCCTGACGTGCAAATTGACGTCGGTGATCACCTGCCGGTCACCTTGCAGGGGATGAAAGACGTTCCAGTCGCAGATTTGAAAGATCGTCTCGCCGACCTCTACGCTTCTCTCCGGATAACGGTGGGTCAGCTCACGGCCCACCATCCCCCGAATAATCTGCGCCTCGCTGACCCGCTCGGTACGGAAGTCGAGCGTTTCGACGGTCGCCCCGTCGCGCAAGATCGTTACAGCATCGGCGACCTTAGCGATTTCGTTGAGTTTGTGCGAGATCAAAATCGAGGTGATACCCTGCGATCTAAACTCACGGAGCAGCTCGAGCAGCGCCTCGCTGTCGCTTTCACTCAAACTCGCCGTGGGCTCGTCTAAAATCAGCAACTTGACCCTTTTAGCGAGCGCCTTGGCGATTTCGACGAGTTGCTGTTTACCGACGCCGATATCGGCGACCAGCGTATCCGGCGCTTCGCGCAAACCCACCTTGGCGAGCAGCTCGCGGGCTCGGAGCGTCGCTTCGGACCAGTTGATGACGCCGTATCTGGCGCGTTCGTTACCTAAAAAAATATTTTCGGAGATCGACAAGAGCGGAATCAGCGCCAGCTCCTGGTGGATAATGATGATCCCGAACCTTTCAGAATCACTGGTGTCCTTGAAACGGCACTCCCGCCCCTCATAGATGACCTCGCCCTCGTAGCTGCCGTGCGGAAGGACACCAGAGAGCACCTTCATCAGGGTCGATTTACCCGCGCCGTTTTCACCCACGAGGGCGTGGATTTCGCCCTCCAAAACGCTCAGGTTGACGTTATCGAGCGCCTTGACGCCCGGAAACGTCTTGCTGATGGCGCGCATCTCGAGGATTGTTGAGGCCGTTTTCGTCAAGTGGGTCGCCGCCTTGAAGCTAGTAGGTAAGATTTATTACGTTCGCCCAGCTGGCCGTCACGCACTTTGGGAGTTATCAGCCGAACCTATAACCTGAAAAGTGCCAAAAAACGTGTGAACGCCCCATCAAGGCGCGCTCACACGCCGGGCCCAGGTAAGAGCTACCGGTAGAAGCTACTCGATCTCGTCTTGGCTATAGTAACCGCTTTCGACCAGCACCTCTTGCCAGTTGTCCACATCGACGCTGACCGGTTTGAGCAGATAAGACGGCACGACCTTAACGCCGTTTTCGTACGTTTCGGTGTCGTTGACCGGAACTTCTTCGCCCGCAAGCGCCGCCGTCACCATATCGACTGTAACGCCTGCCAGCTCGCGGGTATCTTTAAATACGGTCGCGGTCTGCTCTCCAGCAACGATTGATTTGACCGACGGCACCTCGGCATCTTGTCCAGTAATCACCGGCATCGGCAGGTCGTCCGCGCCGTAACCGACGCCTTTAAGTGACGAGATGATACCGATACTGATGCCGTCGTAGGGCGACAACACCGCGTCGACGCGCCCGTCCGAGTAGTACGCGCTCAACAGGTTATCCATCCGCGCCTGCGCCGTCGAACCACTCCAGCGCAGCGTCGACACCTGGTCCATACCGACCTGATCACTACCCACAGTGAGCTTGCCCGCGTCGATGTAAGGTTGCAGCACCGACATTGCACCGTCATAAAAGAAGTACGCGTTGTTATCGTCGGGTGAACCACCAAAGAGTTCGATGGTGTAAGGACCCTCGGTGGAGGCCAAGTCGAGCGCCTCTTCGATATAGCTCGCTTGCAGCACGCCGACCTGAAAATTGTCGAACGTCGCGTAGTAATCGACGTTTTCCGAGTCGCGGATAAGGCGGTCGTAAGCGATAACCAAAATACCCTGATCGGCAGCCTGGGCTAGCACGTCGGACAAGGTAGTCCCATCGATAGCCGCGATCACAAGGGCGTCGACGCCTTTAACAACCATGTTTTCAATCTGCGCGAGCTGGTTGGGGATGTTGTCTTCGGCGTACTGCAAGTCGGTCTCGAAACCCGCCGCCGAGAACTGCTCGACCATATTGTTACCATCGGCGATCCAGCGGGCCGAAGATTTGGTAGGCATCGAGATACCGACCGTGCCTTTGTCCTGTGCGAACGCTAGGGTACCCAGAGTAAAGAGACCCAAAACCGTAGCGGTAAGGGCGAGCCGAAGTGCGTTCATAATATTCTCCTAAAGCTGCGAGGTTTGTTTTTATACAAGGATCACGCTATCGTTTTTCGGGGCGTACGTCAAGCGTCCCCGACTTCCAAACTCGAGTCGGAGGGCGTCCCGGAAGACCCAGTTCAGCCAGACCCGGTTCAGCCCTGCCGCCGCAACCAGACCAGCATCGGGCTCTCCTCGCGGTTTGCCCAGCTGTACTAGGGAACTGCCACAAGTGACGCGGCTACCCGTCGTTCAGTTTCGGCGAGCGTAGCGGGCGCGAGGTCGCGGTACAAGTAGGCCGCCTCATCAGCCACTCGCACTACCGTCTCCCCGCGCAACATCATCACGCCTCCCAATTCGTCCGACGCCGCTATTTGCAGTGTTTCCGGCGCGGCGGGTGCGTACAGGTTCCTAACGTCAACACGTTGGTCAAGACCCTCTACGCAGTAGAGCAGCGGCCCGCGCGCCAACGCCACGCATCCGGTATTTTCGGTGACGTAAGGGTGAGCCTCGAGGTAACGCACCGGCATGGGCAGCGACAGCTCAACGGTGTCGCCTTTACGCCAGTCACGCAAAAGGCGGGTGTAACTGCCTGCTTGCACATCCTCCACAACTTCACCATTAACCCTCAGCGTCGCCCCTTGTGCCCACGAAGGAATCCGGAGCCTTAACGCGAAGGTGCTATCCTCAGTCTGCACGTTCAACGTCACCTCACCGTCCCACGGGTAGCCGGTGGTCTGCTCCAAGACGACCCGTTGACCGTTTTCCAAGGTGGTCTCGAGCCTTCCCTCGGCGTAGAGGTGAACCCACAGCGCGTCTTCAGACGTGCTGTAAAAGTAGCCGGGCAGCGACGCCAACAGCCGCGCCACATTCGGTGGACAGCAGGCGCACCCGAACCAAGCTTGGCGGCGGTGCGCGCCGTCGTCGGCTAAGGGATTCTGGTAGAAGTAATGCTGACCGTCAAGGGACAACCCCGGCAGCACCGCGTCGTAAAGCGTCCACTCGAGCAGGTCACTGTAACGGGCGTCGCCGTTTAGGGCCAGCATCCGCCAGTTCCACATCACACTGGCAATCGCCGCGCAGGTCTCGGTGTAGGCGCGCGCGTTGGGGAGTTCGTAATCCTTACCAAACGCCTCCCCTTCATAGCGCGACCCGACCCCGCCGGAGACGTACATACGCCTACCGGTCATATTTTCCCACTGACGTTGCAAGGCCGTCAGGTAGCCCGCGTCGCCGGTTTCGGCGTAGACGTCGGCGACCCCGGCGGCGTAGTAGAGCGCCCGTACCGCGTGGCCGACTACCGTGTCCACCTCGCGGATGGGCACGTGATCCTGGGCGTATTCAGAGTTGAAATGACCGTAGGGCCGCTCGAGCAGACCGTACCCGCGGGCTTCGACGAAGTAACGGGCCCCCTCGAGATAGCGTTTTTCTCCCGTCGCCCGGTAGAGCTCGACTAAACCTAGCTCGACCTCTTCGCGACCGTCTAACGCCTCACGTTTGCCCTCCGCTTCCGGTCCAAAGGTGTCGCAGATGTGGTCGGCAAAACGCGTGGCAACGTCCAGCAGGGTCGTCTTGCCGGTCGCCCGGACGTGCGCGACCGCTGCCTGAAAAAGGTGTCCAGCGCAGTACATCTCGTGCAAGTCGAAGTTCGTCCAGCGATCGTCGGCTTTGTCCAGAGCGAAGTAAGTGTTCAGGTATCCGTCGTCACGCTGCGCGTCCGCGATCACGGCTATAGCGGTGTCTATCATCGCCTCGAGTTCCGAATTGGGTTCCTCGGCGAGTGTCCAGGCAGCGGCCTCGAGCCACTTGTACACGTCCGAGTCGTTGAAATAGATGCCGACGAAAGGCGCGTCGAGTTTGCCCGCCGCACGCCGGAAATTGTTAAGGCGGTCGGTTTCCTCCAAGTGCCGAAACTGCGAGGGCAGCGTGACCTCACGGTTGACACGCCGCCGCGGTGTCCAAAATGTATCGGAAAGCGTGACGCTACCCAGTGCTACGGGGCAAAGCTGCGCGTGCGGGCTCGCGGTGGTATCGACTACGGGAGCACCGGCTTGTCGGGCTTGTTCATCAGTATCGGGGGGAGTGTGGATTTGAGCCATACGTGTCCTTTGGGCTGAAATGAGAGGAGGTTACGGAGGTTGTCACACGGCGTCTCGCGGTGGAGTTTATCCCTTGGAACCGGTCAGCGCGATACCCTCGATAAAGTAACGCTGGGCGAAGAAGAAAAGTACGACGACGGGGACGATTACTACTGTCGAAGCGGCCATCAGCAGGTGCCACTGCGAGCTGTAAAGCCCGGTAAACTCGGCTAGGCCCAACGCGAGGGTGAAGTGACGCGAGTCGTTGAGGTAGATAAGCGGTCCCAAAAAGTCGTTCCAAGAGTTTAGTGCGGCAAAGATGGCGACCGCAATGAGCGCAGGGCGTGAAAGCGGCACGATGATGTTCCACAAAATCTGTAAGGGGTTGGCCCCGTCGATAAGCGCCGCCTCGTCGAGTTCTCTTGGGATGGTGCGAAAAAACTGTCGCAACAAAAAGATCGAGAAGATGCCGCCCCCAAACCAGTGAGGGATGATCAGCGGCCAAAAGGTGTTGATCAGGTCGAGTTGTGGCCAGAGCAGAAAGGTAGGAATGAGGGTGACGGCGTAGGGGAGCATCAGCGTCGTCAGGAGAACGTTAAAGACCAGGTCGCGCCCCGGCCAGCGCAAGCGCGAGAAGCCGTAGGCCGCCAGCGCCGCGGTGACTACGGTACCGACGACAGCTGGAATCAGGATAGTCAAGGTGTTACGAAAGTAAAGAAAAAACGGAATGGTGGTGAGCGCCTCGGGGTAGTTCTGCCAGCGCCACGGGTCCGGTACCCACTCGGGCGGGAAGACGAAAATCTGCCTCAAGTCCATCACCGAACTGCGTACCAGCCACAGCAATGGAAAGAGCATCAGCGCGCCCAAGCCGATACAGAGCACGTACACGAGCAGTTTTCCGAGCGAGCGGTTAACGCGGTTTGATCCTCGCGCGGTGTCTCGCAATGCCATTAGCTTGTCCCCCCTTCGTAGTAAACCCAGCGGCTCGAGCTTCTGAGAATCAAAAAGCTCAGCGCGGCGATGATGACGAATAAAACCCAGGCGAGCGCCGAGGCGTAACCCATATCCGACTCTTGAAACGCCTTGCGGTAGAGGTAGAGCACAAACAGCAAGCTGGCGTTGTTCGGCCCTCCTTGGGTCATGATGTAAGCTTGGGTAAAGGTCTGCATGGTGCCGATAATCGACAACACCAGGTTAAAGAGAATCGTCGGCGTCACCATCGGCAAGGTGATGTGCCAGAGCTTATGGAGACCGTTACCGCCGTCGACATCGACCGCTTCGTAAAGCTGCCTGGGTACGCCCTGGAGACCAGCTAAAAAAATGATCATCATCGGGCCGACGGCCCACAAGCTCATCAAGATGAGCGACGGGATCACGGTGCTCTCGCCGTAAATCCACTGCGACCTGGGCAGGCCCAGAAATCCCGCCACGGCGTTTAACAGCCCGAAGTCGGGGTTGAAAAGCCACAACCACAAGATGCTGCTGGCGATAATCGGTACAATCGAGGGCAAGTAGAAGATGGTGCGGAAGACGGGAAGTCCGGTGATCTTCTGATTGAGCAAAATGGCTAGAAAAAAGGCGAAGATGATGCTCAGGGGAACGCTCCCCAGGGTATAAACAGCCGTTACGCGCAGCGACTTCCAGAAGAGCGCGTCTTGTGTAAACATGCGCTGGAAGTTCTCTACCCCCACCCAATCGGGCGTACCCGCGATGTTCCAGTCGGTGAATGCGATCAGCAAGCTTGCCACGATAGGGCCGAGTTGCCAGATCAAAAAACCCAGAATAGCCGGAGCGACGCAGAGGATGTCCCATAACGCTTCGCTCCTTCGCTGCCGGGAGAGACCGCGCCTTCACGGCGGTTGACTTACGGCCTGCCTGTTAACGGTTGCCATACCAGCACCTCACAAGGCGTGCGTACAACGCTTGGGGTTGTACGCACGCTAAGGACCACAGAGAAACTACCAGCGCCCTTGCATAAGGGGAGCCGCCGCCTCTGCGGCTTGGTCCATCGCCGCCTGTGCGTCCAGCTTGCCGCTCCATAAGAGTTCAAAAGCCGGGATGAGGGCCTCGCTCTCAATCTGCCCGAAGTTCTTGAGCCAGTAGTTAGGAGGCTGAACAGGGGTGTGATTGAGCGTGTAGTCAACCAGAACGTCGCGCGCTTCGGGTGGGTAGACACCCTCTTCACCCTCTAACCACGCAGCGGTCTTCTCCGGGTCGGTGTAGTACGCCTCTTGCAGGGGCATCCACAGGCCCTTCTCGAACAAGTTCACGTACTCAGGGTTGTTGTGGAACTTGTAGAATTCAAAGGCCGCGTCGGGAAACTCGGTGGCTGCGAAGATCACCGTGGGCGCGCCCAGCAAGATGGTGACGGGCTCTTTATGTCTTGGTAAGACCGCCATGCCCCAGTCAATCCCCAACTGACTAAAGTCCAAAACCTTCCAGTGCCCGTCGATGGTCATAGCGACCTTGCCGGTCTGCATCATGATGTCGGCGGAGGGAAAGGCTTCGGCCTGCGTAGGCGTCGGGGCTACGTGATGAACGTAAATAAGGTCCTGCATCTGCTGGAGCGCTTCGACCGCTGCGGGCTGATTGAGCGTAAGTTCAGTCCCGTCTTCACTGGCGAAACTGCCGCCGTTCGAGAGCACAAAGGGCAGATACCCGCCCCACCAGGTCGGGATAGAAACGCCGTAGGTCTCAATGTTGCTGGCATCGAAGTCGGGGCTCGTGGCGTCATTACCGTTTCGGTCTTTAGTGAGTTTTTTAGCAAGCTCGACGAACGCGTCCCAAGTCATCGCCTCGGCAGCTTTGGTAGGCGGCACCTCTACCCCGGCCTCCGCGAACAGCGCCTTGTTGTAGTACAAGACCATCGTCTCGGCGGCAGTATTCGTGCCCAGCGTTTTGCCGTCACCGTAGTTGTAGTAGGTGCTCGCCAAGCGGCTGCTGGCTTCCGGGTCCTCTGCAAAATAGGTGCTCAGGTCGAGCAGCCTGCCCTCTATTGCCCAAGGAAACGCCTGCCCTTCGCCCAGGTAAGCAACGTCGGGCGGGTCGCCACTCGCTAACATCGTGCTGATCTTTTCGACGTAGGTGGTGTTGGGAATGTGCTGCGCCTGCACCTGTATATCCGGATACTGCTCCTCGAAGTCCGCGACCATCTCCTCGACGGCGGCTTTTTCTTGCGGCGAGCCCCAATAGGTGAACAAGAGTTCGGCCTCTTGGGCAAACGCTGCACCCAGCGTGCTCAGCAAAGCAAGTGTGAGAAAAACTCCGGTACAACCTTTTTGCAATCCGTTCATGTCACCTCTCCTTGTTCAAACTTGATGGCGAAATAAGGTTCCGGCAGCTTCAGCTAGATAGAAATCCCCTTTCATCTCTCTCAGCACACCGGTACACAAAACGATTCCGCAGAAAAATGCAAAGGTGCCCGCTACACAAGATTTGCTTTACGTCCCTATTCTGCACCCAAAACATCATCATTACAAGATGAAAAAGCCGTAGAAAAAGGGTACAATTCCGACATTATGGCGCTGACAAAACCTTTTGCGGTGTCCCCGACGGCAACGGCAAACGCGCTTGAGCTGGGGGTGTTGCTACCGCTCGAGGCCAGCAACGGCGGCGTGTTTATCTCGAGGGGTCAGGGGACACACCCGACCCGCATCATCGACACCTTCGAGCTTATTTTTGTCAAAGAGGGCGTGCTGTCGGTTCAGGAGGCGGGCCGGGCGTTCGAGGTTCGTGGGGGCGACGCGCTCATCTTGTGGCCGGGCCGTCGTCATCACGGCACCGCCCCCTACCCTCCCGACCTGACGTTTTACTGGCTTCACTTTCAGGTGCTGACGGGTTCCAGCGCGCGGGCGGGTCCGCTGAACGTTCCTCAACACGTTACGCTCGAGCGGCCCGACCACCTTACAAGCCTCTTTCGGCGCTTTTTAGACGATCAGGAATCCAGGGTAGTGGAACCGCTTTCGGCCTCCCTGTTGGTGCTGCTGATGCTCTCCGAAGTGGCTGCCTCGAGTGGCCCGAAAGCCGTGGGCGGAGCCGCGGCGCGGCTCGCGGGCCGTGCCGACGCCCTTATCCGCACACACTTCCACGAGCCTTTAAGCACTTCGTCCGTAGCGCGCACCCTGCGCTGCAACCCCGACTATTTGGGGCGGGTATTTCAAAACGTCTACGGCTGCACCCTTACCGACGCCTTACACCAGCGCCGCCTCAAATTCGCGCGTCGGCTGCTCTTAGAGGGCGACGAGACGGTCGAGCAGATCGCCGTGAACTGCGGCTTCCGCGACGTAACCTACTTCCGACGGCTCTTCAAACGGTGCGAGGGCGTTACCCCACGTGCGTTTCGCCAGTTGTACAGCAAGATGCACATCAATACAGAATAGTAGAAGCTTTGGAGGGCTCGGTCGCCGAGGGATATTGGTGAAAGCCCTGGCGGGGTAAACAAGGGCAACTTAGACGACTCCGCCACCCCGCTGAAGAAGGTCCGACAACGATTCGTGCACCGCTTGAAGCGAACTGTAGCGAGGGCTGTAGCCCAACTCCCGACGCGCTTTATCGATACTGCAATTCGGGCTGCGGGCGATGTGCTCCCAAGTCGCCTGGGCGTCCTCTTCGGCGACCCCTTCACGCCACCTTTCAAAAGGCAAAAACTCGAGCCGGGCCTCACGACTGAACCAGCCCGCGACCGCTTCGGCGTAGCCGCGTAGCGTCAGCGCCGCCGGTGAGACGAGGTGAAAACTCTCCCCCACCGCGCTCGACCAGCTGCTCAGAGCTTTCTCGAAACCCTGCGCCACATCGTCGGCGTGAACGTGGTGGACGGTCTCGAGGCCGAAGTTAGGGAGCGCCAGTTCGTCCCCGCGCGCGAGTTTAGCGAAGACCTCCGGGTTGAAGTTTCCCGCCGGATTGAGCGGCGTCCAACCCGGCCCGACGATGTGACCGGGGTGCAAAACGGTTGCCGGAAAACCGTTTTGGCGCGCCTCGAGCGACAAATCCCGTTCAATCGCAGCTTTGTTTATTCCGTAGTCGCCAAACGGACGCCGCGCCGCCGCTTCGGTCGTCGGCGTTTCGGTCGCGTGACCGTGTACCCAGATGGTGCCGCAGTGAAGAAACCCCTGTACGCGCCCGCGCAGCGCCTCGACGAGCTGACGATTACTCTCCGGGGTAAAACAGATCAGATCGACCACGACGTCGGGCTCGAGGGCTGCGATTTGCGCCCCGAACTCACCTGTTCTCTCCTTCGCATCCCGGTCGAGCGCCACGTGCTCGACACGCTCCCAGGCTCCGTGCGCCGAGTACGGCTCCCGCTGCTGACGACTGACCGATACGACCTCATTACCGAGCATCACGAGTCTCGGAACGAGGTGGGTACCAATATGACCCGTACCGCCGACCACCACTGCGCGCATATTCACCCCCGCTAAACGTGTTCAGAATGTACCGAGAGCTGCCGGGTACCGGCCCCTGATCCTTGACCCCCCACAGGTCACGTCGCCAAGTCACTAATCGTCCCCGAACGGGAAAACGACGCTTTTAATTACACCGTCTCGGTAGTCGGCGTGCAGCGCGAACGCTTCGGGGGTTCCCTCGAGCCCGAAACGGTGCGTCGCCAGCGCCGTCAGATCTACCTGACCGCGCTGCACCATCTGCACAGCGCGGCTGTAGACGTGCCCCATCCGCCTCGAGAGCTTGATGCTCAGCCCCTTGCGCCGCACCAGCGAGGCGTTGAGCGTAAACTCGTCGCCTTCGGGAATTCCGACCAGCACCAGCCGCCCGCCGATTCGTACCGTTTCGGCGGCGTGTTGTGGCCCTAGCGGTGAAGTGGTGGCCTCGAGCACCACGTCGACGCCGCGCCCCCCTGTCGCCGACTTCAATTCTTCCCAGCTGGCAAAAGCGGCGTCCGCGCCTAGCTTAACGGCCAGGTTGCGGCGGTACTCCAGCGGCTCGATGACGCTCAGCTGACCCGCCCCGCACCAGCGCGCCACCTGCATGATCAAAAGTCCAATCGGCCCCGCGCCGAGCACCGCGACCGATTCCATCGGCTTCAGGTGCGCCAGATCGAGCGCGTGAATAGCGACGCCGAGAGGTTCTAAAAGCGCCGCCGCAGCCGCGTCGAAACCTTCAGGCAGGGCTATCAGTTCGTCAGGTCGGGCGGTGATGTATTCCGCCAGCGCCCCCTGATACGGCGGCACCCCGGCAAACTCGACGTTCGGGCAGAGGTTCGGATAGCCCGCCGCGCACCACTCGCACACGCCACACGAGCGGTTCGGATCGACGGCGACGAGCGTACCGGGCGCTAAGCCGGGCGTCAGTTCAAACCCCTCGACGACCTCGGCTGCGAACTCGTGACCCAAGATAAACGGCTCCGCCGACTTGGTCGCGCCGATAGCGCCCTCGAGGTAGTAGTGCAGGTCGCTGCCACACACCCCGACCGCCCGTACGCGCAGGAGCACCTCGTCGGGGGCGCGTTCGGGTTTCGGTGCACGCTCTATCCGCAGGTCACGGACGCCGTGCAGCAGCGCGGCGCGCATCGTATCTTTTGGCGTGGTGACTTCTGGCGTGGTGACTTCTGATTTTTTTTCGTGTGGCATCTCAGTTCCTTCCCGGAGCGAGCGTGTAGGCGAAGTCGTTTCGGCGCAGGTCGTTTCTGAACTCGCGGAGCCGGGTGTGGTCATCGATCACGATCAGCTCGATCCCAGCGATTTCGGCGAAGTCTTCCAGATGTTCGCTGGTCAGCGCGTAACTATAGACGGTGTGGTGCGCGCCGCCCGCGTAAATCCACGCTGCCAGCGCCGTTTTGAAATCAGGTTTGCATTCCCAAACTGCCCGCGCAACCGGCAGTTTGGGCAGCTCTGGGTGCGCTACCGCCTCGACCTCGTTGACGATCAGCCGAAAACGGTTGCCGAGGTCGATCAGCGACGCGTTGAGGGCCGGGCCGGGCGGCGCGTCGAAAACCAGGCGTACCGGGTCGTCCTTGCCGCCGATACCGAGCGGGTGGACCTCGAGGCTTGGCTTGCCCACCGCTATCGTGGGGCAGACTTCCAACATGTGCGACCCCAAAACCTGCGAACCTGGAGGAGCCATGTGGTACGTGTAATCCTCCATAAACGAGGTCTGCTCACCCCCCGCCATGACCTTGAGAGCGCGCAGTAGCACCGCCGTTTTCCAGTCGCCCTCGGCCCCAAAACCGTAACCGTCTGCCATCAGCCGCTGTACCGCGAGCCCCGGCAGCTGTTTAAGACCGTGCAGGTCTTCAAAGGTGGTGGTAAAGCCCTTAAAACCACCCTCGTCCAGAAACGCCCGCAAACCCAGTTCGATACGCGCCCCGTCACGCAGTGAATCGTGGCGTTCTGCGCCCGCGCGCAGGTCGTCGGCAACGTCGTAGAGGGCTTCGTACACATTTGTAAGGGCATCTACGTCACCTTCCGTAACCGCGTCGACCCGTTCGACCAGATCACCGACCCCGTAACCGTTGACCGCTACCCCGAAGCGGATTTCAGCCGCCACCTTGTCCCCTTCGGTGACGCCGACGCCGCGCATGTTGTCGCCGAAACGGGCAAACTTCGCCCCTTGCAGATCGCTCCAGGCGTGCGCGACGCCCGCCCACACGCCGAGTTGCGCCTGCACCTCTGTATCCGTCCAATGCCCGACCACGACCTTGCGCCCCAGACGCATCCGGGTGTGCATAAATCCGGCCTCGCGGTCGCCGTGCGCGGCCTGGTTCAGGTTCATAAAGTCCATGTCGATCTCCGCCCACGGCAGCTCGCGGTTGTACTGGGTGTGGAGGTGACAAAAGGGTTTGTTCAGGACTGACAGGCCGCCGATCCACATCCGGGACGGCGAAAAGGTGTGCATCCACAGCACCAGGCCCGCGCAGTTCGGATTTCCGCTGGCCTCCAGACAGAGCGCGCGAATCTCTTCGGGCGTCGTTAAGAGCGCCTTGTAGACGAGCTCGAGCGGCAACCCACCCGACGCGTTTAGGGTCTCGGCGACCTCACGGGCGTTGCGCGCGACCTCCCCCAAAGGCCCGGGGCCGTAGAGATGCTGCGAACCGCAGACAAACCAGATTTCAGGGGTGGCGAGCTGATGCATTGAAGGCTCCAAAGCGAGAGGATTATTACGCGTTAAGGTGCCGTCACTCTATCAGGTGCCGCGCTGAAAGTCATGCCAGAAGTCGGAGAGAACTCTTGCAACGTCACTGGTGTCAAGGGCAAGAAGGGAGAATAGAGAAAGCAGAATAAGCTCGAGGTTGTCGAAAGGGCTTTGATGTCTCGAGGGCAGCCTCTATGACGTGCGCTGCTTTGGATGCTGGCGCGTCAGGGGTTAGAGTTATGCGGGTGCGAGCTGTACCCGGAGGAGGAACGATGCAGTACCGCTATCTCGGTAATTCCGGCTTGAAAGTTTCCGCGCTCTCGTTTGGTGCGTGGGTAACGTTCGGCGATCAGATCGGTGAAGAGGTTGCCACCGACCTCATGACCACGGCGTATGACCACGGCGTCAATTTTTTCGACAACGCCGAAGGCTACAGCGCGGGCAAGGCCGAAACGATGATGGGCAACGTCATCAAAAAACAGGGTTGGAAACGTAGCGACCTGGTGGTTTCGACCAAGATCTTTTGGGGTGGCGACGGGCCGAACGATAAAGGTTTGTCGCGCAAGCACATCATCGAGGGAACCAAAGCGGCCCTCGAGCGCCTGCAAATGCCTTACGTCGATCTAGTCTTTTGCCACCGCCCCGACCCGCACACCCCCATCGAAGAGACCGTCCGAGCGATGAATTTTTTGCTCGATCAGGGGATGGCGTTTTATTGGGGAACGAGCGAGTGGTCGGCTGAACAGCTTCGCCAAGCCTACGAGGTCGCCCGCCGCGAGCACCTCGTCTCGCCGACGATGGAGCAGCCGCAGTACAACATGTTCGAGCGCGCCCGCGTCGAGACCGAGTACCGGCCCCTCTACCGCGACTTTCAGCTGGGGCTGACGACCTGGAGCCCCCTGTACAGCGGGCTGCTCTCGGGCAAATACAACGACGGTATCCCCGAGGGGAGCCGCATCACGACCAAAGGTTACGAGTGGCTACGCGAGCGTTTCGAGAGTGAAGAGGCGAAGGCGCAACTGGAGGCGGTTCGCAAACTCGCCGCTGTCGCCGAGGATTTGGGGTGTACGACCGCGCAACTTGCATTAGCCTGGTGCCTTAAAAACCCGGACGTGTCGACGGTCATCACCGGCGCGAGCAAAGCCGAACAAATTACACAAAATATGGCGGCGCTCGACGTTACCGACAAACTCACCGACGACGTGATGAACCGTATCGAAACCGTCTTGGACAACAAACCCAAACCGCTACCCGACGCGCGGGACGGCTAAGCTCGAGCCCCTTAAAAAAGGCTTAAACCTGCAAACAAACGTGATGAGGCCGGAACCTTTTGTGTTCCGGCCTCGAGTTTTTTCTGTACCGTTAGCGAGAAGTTTCAGCACAAACGACTTGAACGACTCTTGTAATGCCGTCGGTCAGCACATCGAGTACAGCTTATAGAACCACCTAAGCCTGACCACCAAAAAGACGCCAAACAACCACTTAGTTCAACCTGAGCTCAGTGTCGAGTCAGCTTACGCCGTAACGACCAGCGGTTTGCCGTGAGTAATGACGACCGTGTGCTCGAAGTGCGCGGTCAGGGTTCCGGGGCGTACGCCGAGCGTCCAGCCGTCGGCGCGCCTCATAACGCGCCCCGCTCTCGTCGCCACCATCGGTTCGACCGCCAGCACCAGACCTTCGGTCAGTTTAATGTTGTCCAGCCTGTAGAAGTTCAGCACTTCGGGCGCTTCATGGATGGCGCGGCCTACCCCGTGTCCGGCCAGCTCCCGGATGACGTGGAAGCCGCGCCGTCCGACCTCACGTTCGACGGCGCGGCCCAGCGCGTGCAGCGGACGGCCTGCCTGCGCGACGTTCAAGGCGGCCCAAAACGCGGCTTCGGCGCACGCGACCAGCCGCGTGGCAACTTTTGACGCGGGCGCTACCACTACGCTCAACGCGGCGTCGGCGACGAAACCGCCGACGTTCGGCGTCACGTCGAGCTTGACCACGTCACCGGGCTTGAGCGGCCTATTTGTCGGCAGCCCGTGAACCACGTTTTCGTTGACCGATACGAACGCGTGGACGGGCGCGCCGTACTCGAGCCGGGGCGCTGACACCGCGCCGTATTCGGCGAACACTTCACCGCAGATCGCGTCGAGCTGCGCCGGGGTGACGCCGGGTTTTACGGCGGCCTTCATCGCGGCGAGCGCCTCGGCGACGACGGCACCGGCGCGTTTGATACCCTCGAGTTCGTCTTCGGAAGTGATCGACATACCGGCAGTTTAGCTTGTTTGGGCTGTTTTCGCCCGCTCCACCGCCTGCAAAAACGCCTCGAGGATGGTTGGGGGATCGCCACGTCGCCAAGCTGCACCGGTTTCGAGCTCCAGCAAAGCTGGGTCCGTCGGCAAAAAGGTAATACCAGGCAGCGCTCGCAACCAGACCGAAAGCGGCAGCAACGCCCGTAACCTCGATGACCTCCGGAACGACGTCTCGAGCGTACAAAGACGACAGCAACCGCGCGTGGCCCGGTTCGATGCGGTGAGGCGAGGCGAGCGTCTGGTCGCCGAGGCTCGCCAGCGAAACTTTTGTGGATTGCGCCAGCGGATGCTCGCTACGCAGCCTGAGCACGACCGGGTCGCGGAAGATGGGATAAAAGGCCGTCTTAGGGGTATCTTCGGCGTAGAGTAGCGTGAGGTCGATGAGGTCATTTTTGAGCAGCTCGAGCTGCGCCGCAATGGGCAGTTCGTTCAAACTGATGACCAACTCGGGATGCGTGGCGCGGAGTGTTTTGAGGATTTCCCGCACAAGGCTGTGAGCCGCCGGACCCACCAAACCCAAACGGAGCTTCGGGAGCGTTTCGTTTTGCAAGCGTCTGACGCTGCGTTCGGCGCGCCCGACTTGCTCGCGAGCGAGACGCACTTCAGATAGCAAGACGCGCCCCGGAACTATCGTGACCTGATGTTTGCGAAGGGGGACGAGATAGAACGCACTATCTATTTTGTATCTTATTACCTAACCTGAGTTCGGAGTTTCCGGGACAGAGAAGTATCTCCTAGACTGGGAATAGCGAAAGACCCAGAGAGGAGATACAGCTATGAGTTTACTCGAGTTATTTGTTGAGGTGGATGATTTTTGTCAAGCGTTCGAGCCGTGGGCGGCGAAGCTGCTGCTGCTAGGCAAAGCGAAGCGTGGTCCCAAACCAGTAATGAGCGCGAGTGAAGTGATGACCCTTCTGATCCACTTCCATCAAGCAGGCTACCGCGACTTCAAGAGCTACTACCATAGACATGTGCGAGAGCACCTGCACGTCGAGTTTCCGAAGCTGGTCAGCCATAACCGCTTTGTCGAGCTGATCAAGGGCGCTGCCTTGCTGCTGTGCGCTTACTTGGGGAGCCGTTTGGGTCGTTGTACCAGCACGACTTTTGTCGACAGCACCTCTTTGACGGTCTGTCATAATCGGCGCATTTCCAGGCACAAAGTTTTCAAGGACTTTGCTGCTAGGGGTAAGACAGCCATGGGCTGGTTTTATGGTTTCAAGCTCCACGTCATCGTCAATGAGCAGGGCGAACTGCTGGCGGTTCACCTCACCCCGGGCAAGACCGACGACCGCAGACCGCTTGAGGATATGACCCAAAACCTTTTTGGCAAGCTTTTCGGAGATAAAGGTTACATCTCTCAAGCACTGTTCCAAACACTGTTCGAGCGTGGGTTGGAACTCATCACCGCACTGCGTAAAAACATGAAGGGTCAGCTGATGCTCTCGTCTGACCGAAACATGCTCCGTAAACGTTTCATCATCGAAACCATCAACGACCAGCTCAAGAACATCTCCCAGATCGAACACACCCGCCACCGCAGCCCCGCCAACTTCGCTGTCAACCTCCTAGCTGGTCTGATCGCCTACACCCATCAGCCGAAGAAACCTTCGCTACGAATGCCTTCTGAGCCCGAGCAGCTTCCGGCACTGCTCTAAACTCCGAACTCAGGTTAGGTAGACGCTATGACTGCTCCTTTCGCTGTGTCAGCTTGAGATTACGTTTCGGCATTTTTACGCGTCGCGCGTGTCGTACATCAGCACCGTTACCCCAGCACCCGCAAAGTTGGCAAAGTCAGCGACTGCCGCTTTACCTTCAGGTGACGCAACCGCCGCTTGAAGATCAGCCACCGAGTCAAACGTCAGCTCCGCGATCGAATGATAGGGTGATTGACCTTCGGGGGTGTTGATCAGGCCGTCACTTACGGTGAAGGAGCGAAGGCCAGGCATTTTCTTGGCTAACGGAGCATGGGTGGCAATGTAGTGTTCATCAAAAGCGGACGGGTCCGTAGGCTGGTTGTACATCACGAGGAGTTTCACCATAAGTGCCTCCGATATTAGATTCAAATGGTCGTGCCACACTACTGTAGCATAGGCGGAAGACAGCAAGATGCCCGACCCTGCACCTAGGCCGCTTCTCACACTTGATCTGTACAAAAATTCAGACTCGATGAGCTGAGCGGATTTCGAGTTGGCTATTCCGGGTGTGCCTATAAAGGGGAAACAAACCAGGATCCCGATCAAGTCAAAGAAGTGCCAAACAGTGATAGTAGTCACAGTGACTACCGGTTCAGAAGTGATGGTCAAAATGCTGAACGCGGTTTCCCCTCCTTCGGCGTGTATTTGTGACGTAAGCACGGGCATCATTGAACACGGCGTCAGGAACTTGAAGCTCAAGAACGGCGAACTGCGCTGGTATGGCTACCACAGCAACACCGGCGCAGCCATCAAGAATATCCGTATCCCCACTAAAATGAGGTCTACTCCGGCTTGTTGAGCGCCGTGCGCGCATCCCCCTTCCCGACCTATGTCGACCGGGACGTCGTGGCGACGGACGACGGCTTCATGATCATCGAGGGAAACAGCAATACGGATAGCAGGTGTCATCTAGTTTCCGCCACACTAGGTTGAAAAGTGTAGTCTACCACGCACATTAAGCGATGATAGCCGCGGGGGAATGGTGCAACTTCTCGTGGAATTGCTAGGACAGCGAGATTTAGATGTACCGCGGCTTGGGGCTGTTGACCTGACCAAGGGTATGGCGCTTTTACGAGCATTATAAGGTCATCTAGATATGGGAAAGAACTTACTCCTTGAATCTTTTTGGCTGCCGATAAAAGGTCTACCCTAGGCCAAGAGCCGTTCCTCCTGGTCAGCCTCGAGCCCTTGCCTGCCGGGACGGTGTCTCGCTTTCTCCCTATACATCGCGGCGTCAGCGTAATGCAGCAATTCATCTATGGTCCGGCCATGCTCGGGATAGGAAACGGTGCCTAAGCTGCCGACGCCCCTGAGTTGCCGTGCGTCGATATTGAAGGGCCCCTCGAGCGCCGTACGGTAGCGCGACGCCACGGCTTCGACCTCACTGCTTGCCACACCCTTGAGGAGCAGGACGAACTCGTCGCCACCAAAGCGAGCGAGCAGGTCGCCCTGGCGCAACAGACCCTGAAGCGTGGCGCTCACGTGCTTGAGCAGTTGGTCGCCACAGGCGTGACCGTAGCGGTCGTTGACGCCCTTGAAGTCGTCCAAATCGAGGTACAGCAGTGAGAAGGGCAACAGTTCCTGCTCGGCTTGTGCCAGTGTCCGCTGCGCCTCTTCGTAGAAGCGGCGGCGGTTGGCTGCGCCGGTGAGCTCATCGTGATGGGCCAACAGATGAATCTTCGCCTCCTGCGCCTTGCGCGCGGTGATGTCCATGTGCAAGATAACAGCTCCACCGAGCTTTCTTGAAAAGGGCGTAGCGTTCATTAAGAACCAGCGTTCCTCCTCTGGCGTATCACAGCGGTACTCGAAGCTGAAGCTGGGGGTGACGCCGTCAAGCACGTTACGGATGCCTTCGTAGCTCCTTACCGCGTCCTCTAAACCCTCGTAGCTGGCAGTGCGGCAGATGTCGAGGTAGTTGACGCCGGTGAAGCGGGTTCCTCGGGGGAGACCGCCCTCGAAGCCGGCTTCTTTCCAAGCGTAGTTGACCATCAGTATTTTGCCGCTCGCGTCGATGACGGCGACCCGTTCGTGGAGCGAATCGAGCACCCCCTGAAGGGTATCGCTGTCCAGGTCGAGTTCAAGGCTCAGGGGCGGCGCTGCACTGCTCTCGGTAACGAGCGGTGTAAAGGAAATCTGCTCGCTCAGAACTGGGGCCGACAGGGGCGGGGGGCTGGCCGGACGGGCAAAGAAGTAGCCTTGCAAATACTCGACGCCCTGTTCGGCCAGCCAGCGGTACTCTCCTTCGGTCTCGATACCCTCGGCGAGCGTGTGGACGTCTAGGTCTCGGGCCATCTCGAGCAGTTTGACAAAGACCTTTTGCTTGTAGGGGTCTAGGTTTACGCCACAAATCAGCTCACGGTCGAATTTGACGAAGTCGGGTCTCAAGCTTGTAAGGAGGTTAAGTGACCCATAGCCTGCGCCGAGGTCGTCCAAGGCGATGCGAAAGCCCCGCTGTCGGTAGAACCGGACGATGTTCAATAGGTGGTCGGTGTCACGTACAGCGTCACTCTCGACCACCTCGAAGACGATGCGGTCGGGTGAGATACCCGCCTCTTCAATCGCCGCTATCGTCGTCCTTAGGCAGAAGGTAGGGTCGTAGATGGAGGTGGGGTTGAAGTTGATAAAGATGGGTGTGGTGATCCCATGCGTACTCGCGTCCCGAATAGCGGTCAGTCTCGCGGCGCGGTCCACCTGAAAGAGCAGTCCGGCTCCTCTGGCGGTATCGAAAATAAGCTCCGGCGGCACTGTTTCGCCTTCGCCATCGCGGCCCCGCAGGAGGCACTCGTAGGCGAACACCTTAGTAGGCGACGTCGCTGAGACGATAGGCTGGAAGTCAACGTAGAAGCTATCTTGCCGAAGTATTTCGGCCAGCCAGCCTGAACGTGCCTTGGCAACAAACGCGTCGAGCGGCTGTACTAAAGACATCTTGTCGAAGTTCAGCGCCTCGCCCTCAGCCAGGAGCAGCACTTTGCAGTCCTGCCGCTCGGACACGCTCAAGGTTTTATCAAGCAGGTCTATAACGGTGTTTAGAGAGCCTGCGGTGAGAACGACTGCTAAGCCGTCTTGAGCGGAGGACTCGAGCCGGAAGCACTCGGCAAACACTTTGCGAAGCTTGCCGACGGTGTGCGGCAGCGGGTGAGTCATCCTCAAGATACCGCCCTTGTCTTCAGGAGTTGTAACTGTCCGGCAGTGTGAGCATAACGACATAGCTTGAGTTCCCCTCAGAACGTTTTTAAGCACCCCCGTGCTGCTCAGAGTTTACGAATAAAGGCCTGACAGAAACCTTACAACGACTGCCATACCACTCACGCTTATTTAGCCCTGTTTGTGAGCTGCTGTGCTTGTAGCAGTTGCATGATAGGTTGCGACTATAGGATAGTAAGGAATGCGAGCGTACTCAGAAGATTTAAGAAGCCGAGTAGTAGCAGCGGTTGAGGAAGAAGGGCTTGCCAAGGCAAAAGTGGCAAGACG
>JAABUN010000888.1_pt1 | contig 73138 bp, 74 predicted proteins | sample 5559311 | NCBI WGS metagenome assembly JAABUN01 (sample SAMN10711877, study PRJNA513370) | rock metagenome | isolation source: Antarctica rocks | place: Antarctica: Victoria Land, Siegfried Peak sud | reverse complement strand
TTCGGCATGGATGCCATGGCCCGCGAGCGCTTCAAGGGCCAGATGGAGTGCGAGCGGTCAGCGGCGGAGGCGGTGGAGCGGGGCGAGAGCCCGCCACAGAAGCCGGAGCGTGAAGGTGACGGTGGCGCCGCTTCGCTCACCCTGCTGCCGATCATCGAACTGTGCCGGGTCTGCCCCGGCATGGTGACCGCCATGGGTGTGTCGATGGGGCTCACGTCCGCGTCCATCAACGCCAAGGGCACGATCCGCCAGAAGGAGCGGTGGGTGCCGGAGCTGTTGACGATGGAGAAGATCGGCGCGTGGGCCATCACCGAGCCGAACTCGGGATCCGACGCGTTCGGTTCGATGAAGGCGAGTGCCCGGCGCGACGGCGACGAGTACGTGCTCAACGGGTCCAAGACGTTCATCACCAACGGTCCGTACGCCGACACGATCGTGTTCATCTGCAGGCTCGACGAGGGCAACCTGCCGGCGGAGCGCAAGGTGCTGTCGTTCGTGCTCGACCGAGGCATGCCGGGGCTGGAGCAGTCCAAGCCGTTGCGCAAGATGGGCATGCACAGCTCGCCCACCGGTGAGCTGTTCCTGAGCGACGTGCGAGTGGGCATCGACCGACTGATCGGCGAAACCGAGGATGTCGCGTCGGGCGGGCGAGAAGGAGCGAAAGCCACGTTCCAGCAGGAGCGGTCCGGCGTGGCGGCCATGGCGCTCGGGATCATCGAGGAGTGCCTTGAACGTTCCGTGGCCTACGCCAAGGATCGGGTGCAGTTCGGCCAGCCGATAGGTGACTTCCAGCTCATCCAGGACAAGTTGGCCCGGATGGAGGTGGCCCGGCTGAACGTCCAGAACCTGGTGTTCCGCACCGTCGAGATGTCAGGCGCCGGGCGCGTCATGACCCTCGCCGAGGCGTCGGCCATGAAGCTGTACTCGGCCCGGGCGGCCACCGATGTGGCATTGGAGGCGGTGCAACTGTTCGGGGGGAACGGCTACATGAGCGAGTTCCGGGTGGAACAACTGGCGCGCGACGCCAAGGTCCTCCAGATCTACGCCGGCACCGACGAGATCCAGATCACCCACATCGCCAGGGACCTGCTCCGCCGCTGAGCCCATCTTTCTCGACGCAATAGCCGCGCCCACGGCCTGCGGCGTCGAGACTCGTGGTGGTCGGGGCCTCGACGCAATAGGTCGCGAAAACCGTGAGCTACTGCGTCGAGACCACCGGGTAACCCTCAGCCCGCCAGGCATCGATCCCGCCGAGCATCTCCTTGACCGAGAAGCCGAGGGTGGCCAGCGCGACGGCAGCGCGGGTCGAGGCGTTGCACGAAGGGCTCCAGCAATACGTGACGTACAGCGTGTCCGGGTCGAGATCGGCCGCCCTCTGCTCGTCGATCGTGGCGTGCGGGATGCTCACCGCTCCCGGCACGTGCGCCTCGGCGTAGGCCTCCGGGTTGCGGGCGTCGACCAATACGAACCGACCGGCGCCGGCGCCGGCGCCGGCGTCGATGTCGGCCCACACGTCGGCCGGGTCGGTCTCGTGCTGAAGTCGGCTGGCGAAGTGCTGGGCTGCCATCGGGGGCTCAGCGGGGGGAACTGCTGCGACACGGGACTGTGCAGACTTCGCGGTCATGCAGCTCACGATACGAATGTGTATCGGCGCAAAGAAGGGGCCAGTCCAGGTCCTATTCGCATCTTGCCTGGCAAACTCTGGAAGAATCGCCGAATGGCCTTCGATCGTGGTCGCGCACCCGATGCGACGGATTGGGACATCCTCGACGTGCTGCAAGCCGAGGGTCGGATCCCGTTCCGAGAGCTCGGGCGGCGGGTGTCCCTCAGCGCGCCGGCGGTGACCGAGCGGGTGCGGCGGCTGGAGGAGGCAGGGGTCATCCGCGGCTACCGGGCCGAGCTCGACCTGAAGGCCTTGGGCATCGGGATCGAAGCGATCGTGCGGGTCCGAGACACCCGCAACGACGCAGCCCGCATCCGCAAGGCCATCGAGAACCAACCCGAGGTGCTCGATAGCTCCCATGTCACCGGCGACGACTGCTGGGTGGCCCGCCTGGCGGTGCCCACCATGGATCGTCTCGAAGAGGTCGTGGGCTTCCTGGCCGAGTTCGGCCCGACCACCACCTCACTTGTCTTCTCGTCGCCCGTGCGGAACCGGCCGGTCGTACGGGCCGTCGCCCACCCAGATTCGGACTAGCTGGTCGCGGCGGCCGAAGGGCGCTGACTGGTCACTTCTCCGTGCAGAAGGGGCGATGACCGTGGGACCCTGCGCATTGGGGCGCTCCGCACTCCTTGCATCGCTCGCCCGTGACGTGCGCCGCTTTCTCGCTGGCGGTCAGCTCCTGGCGACAGATCGGGCATCGTTCCATGGCGCATCTCCCGTGATCCGTGCGTGGCGTTCTCAAACCTGCATCGACCGCCCGATGATCTCCTTCATGATCTCGGTGGTGCCGCCATAGATGGTGGTCACCCGGGCGTCGACGTAGGCCCGGGCGATCGGGTACTCCACCATGTACCCGTAGCCGCCGTGGAGCTGGACGCATCGATCGACCACCCGCTTCTGCAGCTCCGTGCACCACCACTTGGCCTCCGCCGCCTCCTCGGCGCTCAGCTCACCGGCCCCCAGGGCCTCCACACAGCGGTCGATGAACACCTGGGCGATGTCGATCTCGGTGCGCATGGTGGCCAACTCGAACCGGCTGTTCTGGAACGAGCCGACCGGTTGGCCGAACGCCTGGCGCTCCCGGCAGTAGGACAGCGTCCAGCCCAGCGCCGCCTCTGCTGCCGCCACTCCCGACGCGGCGATCGACAGCCGCTCCTGGGGCAGGTTGTGCACGAGGTGCAGGAAGCCCTGGCCCTCCGTCCCGAGCAGGTTGGCCGTCGGGACCTGTACGTCGGTGAAGAACAGCTCAGCCGTGTCTTGGGAGTGCAGGCCCACCTTGTCGAGGTTGCGTCCGCGTTCGAAACCTTCCATGCCCCGTTCGAGCACGAGCAGGCTCATGCCCTTGTGCCGTTGGGAAGGGTCGGTCTTCACCGCGGTGATCACCAGGTCGGCGTTGATGCCGTTGGTGATGAACGTCTTCGATCCGTTGACCACATATCGCTCGCCGTCGCGGACCGCGGTGGTCGTCATCGACGCCAGGTCGCTGCCGATGCCCGGTTCGGTCATGGCGATGGCGGTGATGAGCTCGCCCGAGCAGATCCCGGGCAGCCAGCGCTCCTTCTGCTCCTCGGTGCACAGCGACAGGAAGTACGGCAGGCAGATGTCGTTGTGCAGTGTGAGGCCGAGCCCGGCGCCACCGGTGCCGGCGAGTTGCACCTCCTCGCCGACGATGAGGTTGTAGCGGAAGTCGTCGACCCCACCGCCGCCGTAGCGCTCCGGAACCGCCATGCCGAGGAACCCGTGCGCGCCGGCGCTGAGGAACAGCTCGCGGGGGACGATGCCGGCGCCCTCCCACTCCAGGTGGTGCGGCGTGATCTCCTTGGCCACGAACTGTCGGAAGCTGTCGCGGAACAGGTCATGCTCATCGCCAAAGATCGTGCGCCTCATCACTGGCGAGGCTACCGACGGTGTGCGGCCGGCTGTCGCACGGGCCGGGCACTCGTTGGTCCTGGGGGCGGAGCCGCATGCCAGGGTTGGTGGGTGGCCGTGCGGATGCGTGACGACGCGGATCTCGACAAGTGCGTGGAGCTGGCTCAAGTCGTCCATCAAGTCGACGGCTACCCGTACTACCTGCCAGGTGACCTCCGCGAGTTCCTGGCCGCGCGTGGCGCAACCGCCGCCTGGGTCGCGGAGAGCGACCGGGAGGTTGTCGGGCATGTGGCCCTCCACTCCTGGAGCTCCGCGGCGGTGATGTCCCTGGCCAGCCACGTGAGCGGACAGCCCGCCGAACGGCTCGGGTTCGTGGCCCGGCTCTTGGTGGCTCCTGCATCCCGCAGGCAGGGAATCGGCCGTTCGCTTCTCCTCACCGCCACCGATCACGCCGTTGCACGAGGCCTGTGGCCCGTCCTCGACGTGGCTGTTCACCACGACACCGCGATCGCTCTCTACGAGAAGTGCGGCTGGGTGCGCGTTGGCGAGGTGTTCGTGCGCTTCGGCCACGGCGGTGGACTGGACGAGTTCGTCTATTTCGGTCCCACTCTTGGGAAACAGGAAAATCTTGAGTAGGCGAACATATGTTCTGAAAATGGGGTAGACTGGTGGAGTGAACTCCGAGCTGCTTGATATTGATCCTGCATCTCTGTCCGATGCGGAGCTGAGCGAGCGGTTGTTGGAATTCGCCCGGCTCCGCGCCCAGCTAGATGCCGCGGAGTTAGCCGTCACCGCTGAATGGGATGCCCGTCAGGCATGGGCCGCCGATGGGGCCGTGACTGGCGCGGCGTGGCTGCGGTCTTGGGCAGGCCTGGCCGACTCGACAGCTCGGGAACGGGTTCGGGTGGCCCGCAAGCTCCGCTCGATGCCCCTCGCCGCCGAAGCGCTGAGGGGCGGTGAGGTGTCTTACGGCAAGGTCCGTGCGCTGGCCGAAGCGTTCAGCGAGCAGACCGCCGAGGCCTTTGTCCGTGACGAGATCCAACTGGTGGCGTGGGCTCGACAGTTTTCGACAGACCAGTTCAAGCGGCTGGTGTCGAGGTGGCGCACCTGCGCCGATCCTGACGGCTTCGCTGCCGAGGCGGCCAAGCAGTGGGAACGGCGCAGCTTGCGCCTGTCGCAATCCCTCGATAGCGGCTGGATGGTCGACGGGTTCCTCGACGTGGAGAGCGGCGCCATCATCAAGACCGTCCTCGACGCCATCGAAGATGAACTCTTCCGATCCGAGAACACGGAACAGTCGGCGGGTGGCGATGCCGCGGCAGCGGGTCGGCCGACCGCCTCCCAGCGTCGGGCCGATGCGCTGGTCGAGATGGCCCGCCGCGCGGCCACGGCATCGCCCCAAAGCGGGCGGAGCCGGCCTGAACTGATGGTGATCCTCGACCACGACACCCTCGTCGCCCGCGCCGGCGGGGCAGCTGAGCTGACAGATGGCCAACCGCTCAGCGGAGAGGCAGCCCGGCGGCTGGCCTGTGACGCCAACATCATCCGGGCCGTCACCAAGGGCGCCTCAGAAGTGCTCGACTTGGGCCGTTCCACCGCCGTGGTCTCCGCCGCTCAGCGACGAGCCTTGACACTTCGAGACCGCGGCTGCATCTTCCCGGGCTGTGACCGCCCACCCGGCCACTGCGAAGCCCACCACCTCATCCCCTACGCCCGAGGACAAGACACCGGCGGCCCAACCGACCTAGCGAACCTCGGTCTGCTCTGCACCCGCCACCACCACCTCGTGCACGATGGCGGGTACCAGATCGACCGCAACGCGGTTACCGGCCAAGTCACGGCTGCTCGTCCCGGCGGCACCGTGATCTCGGCCCTGCCCCTCGCATCATGACCCTTCGTGGTTCCCGCTTGGGGTGCGCGTCAGGCTTGGTCGGCTGCGTGTTGCAGCTCGGCGATGTCGATCTTCCTCATGCCGAGCATGGCTTTCATGGCGCGCTGTGACCTCTCGGGGTCGGGGTCGCTGATCAGCTCGTCCATGACGGTGGGAACGATCTGCCAGGACACACCGAACTTGTCCTTGAGCCAGCCGCACACGCTCTCTTCGCCGCCGTCGGACAGCTTCGTCCAGAAGTCATCGACTTCTTCCTGCGATTCGCAGTTGACCTGGAACGAGATCGCTTCGTCGAACTTGAACTCCGGGCCGCCGTTCAGCGCGATGAACTCCTGCCCGTCGAGCTCGAAGTTCACGGTCATGACCATCCCCTCCGGGCGTGGGCCTGCGGAGCCGTAGTGGCTGGTCTGCAAGATGCGCGAGTTCTTGAAGATGCTCGTGTAGAAGGTCGCCGCCTCTTCGCCCTCGGTGTCGAACCACAGGCAGGGGGTGATCTTGGTCAGTGTCGCCATCGTTGCGTCCTCTCCTCAGTTGACACGGGCGCCTTGCCCTCAGCCGCTACAGACGGGTCGGGTCGTGCGGAGTCATCGGCCCGAGGCCGGTGTTTCGGGGCCGGTCACGAGATGCGACCGAGCGCCATGCGTCGCGGGCACCGCGAAGCTGGTGGCCCATCGGGTAAGCAGGTCGAGTCAGGTCGACGCGCCGATACCGCCTTGTGCCACGGTGCGAGCGAGGATCCCGAGGGTGGCCCGCAGTGCCCCTTCGGACAGGACCGGGAAGATCCCGGCCTCCTTCCACGCGGGATCGATGGATGACCAGTCGTAGTACGAGGTGACGAGCGTTCCCTCGTCGACGGGCTCGAGCCGGTAGCCGTAGACGTGGCCGATCTGCGGGCGGATCTGGCCGAGGATCGTCCAGGCGATCTCGCGGTCGGGAACAAAGGTCGTGATGGTGACGGTCACGTCGTAGCGGCCCATCGGGTAGTCGTTCAGGGCCTCGCGATCCATGTGTACGACGAAGCTGTCGCCGACGGCCGACACCGGCTCGCCCGTGGCCGCTATCAGCATCCCCGAACTGTCGATGGCCACGTGGCCCCGCGGGTCGCACAGCAACCGGAAGATCGCTGCCGGCTCCGCGGCGATGGTGCGCTGGACCTCCAACCGCTCGCTCGTCATCTCCGCATTCTGCCATCGGCCGCCTGGGCAACCCTGCGGCACGTCCGGCCAAGGAGCGAGTCGCCGATCTGAGGTGGCCCGAGCGTGGCACTGGCCGGATGGCGGAGCGCTCGGCCGATCGCCTTCGCCGGCAACTCCACCACCGCTACCGTTCGACCGATGCGGTTCACCGCGGAGCACGACCTGTTCCGCAAGACGTTGCGCGAGCTGTTCGCCCGGGAGATCACCCCCCACCTGGATCAATGGGAGGCCGAGGGGATCTTCCCGGCCCACGAGCTGTTCCCGAAGCTGGCGGCGGCTGGGGCGCTCGGCTTGGAGTACGACGAGGCCGACGGCGGCCAGGGCGCGGACCACAGCTTCACCGTGGTGCTCGGCGAGGAGCTCGGCCGCATCCCCGGCAATGGCGTACCGATGGCCATCACCGTGCAGACCGACATGGCCACGCCCTCACTGGCCCGATTCGGCAGTCGCGACCTGAAGGACCGCTACCTGGCTCCCGCCTGCCGGGGCGCGATGGTGGCGGCCATCGCGGTGACCGAGCCTGATGCCGGAAGTGACGTGGCCGCACTGCGGACACGGGCGGTACGAGACGGCGACGAGTGGGTGATCAACGGCTCCAAGCTGTACATCACCAACGGAACCCAGGCGGACTGGTTGTGCCTGCTGGCCCGCACGTCCGATGAGGGCGGCTATCGGGGAATGAGCCAGATCGTGGTGCCCACCGACGCGCCGGGGTTCGCGGTGAGCCGCAAGCTGGACAAGCTCGGCAACCGCAGTTCCGACACCGCCGAACTGTCCTTCACCGACATGCGGGTGCCGGTAGCCAACACGATCGGAGAGACCGGCCGCGGGTTCCAACAGCAGATGCTCCAGTTCCAGAACGAGCGCATGATCGCCTGCTACGTGGCCTGGGGCCAGATGGTCTCGGCCCTGGAACGGACAGGCGCCTACCTCAAGGAGCGGCGCGTGTTCGGGGCGCCACTCATCGAGCACCAATATCTGCAGTACCGGCTGGCCGGGTTGGCGGCCGAGGTCGAGGCCTTGCGCCAGGTCAACCATGGTTGTGCCGAGGCCTACCTGGCCGGTGAGGACACCACGCGCTTGGCCACGGTGGCCAAGGTGCTGGCCGGCCCGCTCAACCGCAAGGTCGCCGACGTGTGCCTCCAGTTCCACGGTGGCGTCGGCTACATGGAGGAGACCTGGACGGCGCGGTACTTCCGGGACAGCCGACTGCTGTCCATCGGCGGCGGGGCCGACGAGGTGATGCTGCGCACGTTGGCCCGCCTGGACGGTTTCAACTGATTCCTCCTCCGACCTCGCGTTTGGCCGACGAGGCGGTTACTGTCTTGGACGCAGGGGAGCTCGGGACAGCCGGGCTGAGAGGGTGGCCACACCGAGGCGCCACCGACCCGTGAACCTGATCTGGGTAATGCCAGCGGAGGGACGCGATGGACGAAACAGCGGACCGGCGGTCAGCCAAGACGGTGGTCGTGGTGGCCGGAGGCGACCCTCCGGATCCCGACGTGCGCTCGACCATCCCCGCCAGCAGCGCCGTGGTGGCCGCCGACTCGGGCGCCGATACCGCGTTGGCGCTCGGCCTCGTGGTCGACGAGATCGTCGGTGACCTGGACTCGGTGTCCGGTGCTGTGCTGGACGCGGTCGTCGGCGGGGGAGCGGCGGTGGACGCCCACCAGCGGGACAAGGACGCCACCGACCTCGCGCTGGCGGTGGCTGCCGCCCTTCATCGCGACCCGACGTGCATCCTCGTGCTCGGCGGCCTGGGCGGGCGCCTCGACCACGAGCTGGCCAACCTGACGCTGTTGGCCGGCGACGAGCTGGCTGGCGTCGACGTGGTCATCCGGTCTGGTCGCGTGACGGTGAGCATCGTCCGCCCGGGCCGGCGCACCATGGTGTGCGGTGATCCCGGCGACCTCGTGTCGCTGGTCCCGATGCACGGCTCGGCGGTCGGAGTGACCACCGACGGCCTGCGCTGGCCGCTGGCCGACGCGGAGCTACCGGTCGGCACGACGATCGGGATCAGCAACGAGCTCGTCGAACGGCAGGGCTGGGTCACCTGCGCCGGCGGGGTCCTGCTCGCGGTGCAGCCCGGCTTGCCCGCTCCGTTCGTCCCGACCCGTTCCGGCTCGTCCAACATCAGCCAGGGAGATGTCCGATGATCGTCGAGATCCAGGTCCTGCCATCACCCGCGGGTACGAGCGAGGACACCTATGCCCATGTCGATGCGGCCATCGAAGTGATCGAGCGGTCAGGCTTGCGCTTCGAGGTCGGGCCGCTCGGCACGTCGTTCGAGGGATCCTCAGCTGAGGTCTGGCCCGTCCTGCGGGCGGCCCACGAAGCCACCCTCGCCGCCGGCGCGGGCAGCGTCGTCACGGTCGTGAAGCTGGCCGAGGGCCGCGCCGGCGCAGGGCCGGGCATGGAAGACCTGGTCGGGAAGTTCCGACGATGACCGACACCGTTCCTCGCTCCAGCCCGCCAGTCGTCGTTCCGGCGCAGGACGCCCAGCCGCTGGAGGTGGGCGCCTGGGCGGCGGGGCCGCTCCCCAGGCTGCGCCGCTGGCTGCCTCCTCTCCTGCTCGTAGCCGGGTTGGTGGCGCTGTGGCAAGCGTGGGTGATCTTCGGCCACATCGACGCCTACGTGCTGCCCACCCCGGGGCGCATCGTGCGGGCGGCGTGGCAGAGTGCTCACCTGCTCCCGCAGCACCTGTGGGCCACGGTCGTGGCATCCGCCGCCGGTCTGGCCGCAGGGGCGGTGGCCGGTGTGGCGCTGGCCATGCTCATCGTGCGGGTCCGCCTGGTTCGTCAGGTCCTCTACCCGCTGCTGGTCGTCAGCCAGACGATCCCCATGGTCGTGCTGGCCCCGCTGCTCATCATCTGGTTCGGCTTCGGCCTGACGCCCCGGATCGTCGTGGTCGCGCTCATCGTCTTCTTCCCGGTCCTGGTGAGCGTCGTCACGGCCGTCGACCAAGCCGACCGCGACCTCGTCGAGCTCGTGCGCAGCATGGGCGCGTCCTCGCGGCAGGTGCTGCGCCTCGTGCAGGCCCCAGCCGCCGTGCCGGCCTTCTTCGCTGGCCTGCGGATAGCCGCCGCCTACACCATCGGCGGCGCGGTGATCGCCGAGTTCGTCAACCCGAACGGTGGCGGTCTCGGCGTGTTCATCACCCGGTCCAAGCAGGCCTACGCCGTCGACCGGATCTTCGTGGCCGTGGTCATCATCGGCCTGCTCACCGCCGCGTTGTTCGCGGCAGTCGACGTGGCGGCTCGACTCGCCGTTCCGTGGCAGCAAACCGCAAGAAGCACGGGCCGGCGTGACCGACGCCCTCACCCGACCGCATATCGACCAGCGACCAAGGATCTCCCATGAACCACATCTCCCGCCCTTTCCGCATCGCCGCTGTCGCCGTGGTGGTCACGTTGGCCCTCTTGGCCGGCGCGTGCGGCGGATCGGGCCACACGAAGTCGACAGCCAAGCGGGACAAGGTCACCGTCGTGCTCGACTGGACGCCGAACACCAACCACAGCGGCATCTACGTCGCCCGGGCGAAGGGCTGGTACCGCAAGGCCGGTCTGGATGTGACGGTGATCGAACCCGGTGACACGCCGTCGCTCGAGATCCTCTCAGCCGGCAAGGCCGACGTGGCCCTCAGCGTCCAGGAGGAGCTGGTCCCGGCCCGGGCCAAGGGGCTGCCGGTGGTGTCGATCGGTGCGGTCATCCAGCACAACACGTCGAGCCTGGTGTCGTTGCGCTCCGACGGCGTGGCCGAGCCGGGCGACCTGCCCGGGCACACGTACGGCGGTTTCGGCGGACTGTTGGAGAAGGCGCTGATCAAGGCGTTCACGAAGTGCGGCGGCGGCGATCCGACCAAGGTTCGCTTCGTCGACGTCGGCAACGCCGACTATCGGATCGGCTTGAAGCGCAACCAGTACGACGTCGTGTGGATCTTCGACGGGTGGGACGGCATCCGCCTCGCCGACATCGACAAGCTGCCGATCAACCGGATCCCCTTCATCGACCACACGGACTGCATCCCGGACTGGTACACCCCGCTCGTGGCAACTTCGGAGAAGATGATCGACCGCCGGCCCGACGTGCTCAAGCGGTTCATGGCGGCCACGGCGCATGGCTACCGGGGCGCCATGCAGGATCCCACCGCCGCGGCCGACGCGCTGATGAAGGCCTCGCCGGAGCTGGACCGCAACCTCGTGGAGCGCAGCGCCCGCTACCTGGCCACCCGCTACACCGACGACCCGTCTCGCTGGGGCGTCCAGGACCGGCGCGTGTGGACGCGGTTCGTGGCATTCCTCCGCCAGGCCGGCCTGGTCGACAAGCCGATCGACGTGGGTCGGGCCTACACCAACCGGTTCCTGCCCGACGGCGGTTCATGACCGAACGGCTGCCGGGTCCGCCGGCGGAGGGACCGGCCGCGGTGTCGGTCCGGGGCATGTGGCACCGATTCGTGGGACAGCAGGTCGTAGACGTGCTGGCCGGCGTCGACCTGGAGGTGGCGCGCGGCCGGTTCGTCAGCCTGGTCGGGCCGAGCGGCTGTGGGAAGAGCACGTTGCTGCGGATCCTCGCCGGCTTGGTGGAGCCGACCAGCGGGACGGCGACCATCGACGGCGTATCGATCATCGGCCGGCCGGGATCGGCCGCCTACATGCCGCAGAAGGACAACCTCCTGCCTTGGCGCCGGACGTTGTCCAACGCCACCCTCGGTGCCGAGATCGCGGGAATGGGTCGAGCCGAAGCCGCCGCTCGGGCCATGCCGCTGCTCGAGCGGTTCGGGCTGGAGGGGTTCGAGTCGGCGTGGCCAGCCGAGCTGTCCGGCGGCATGCGCCAGCGGGTGGCGTTGCTGCGCACGTTCCTGCTCGACCGGTCGGTCCTGTTGCTGGACGAGCCGTTCGGAGCGCTCGACGCCATCACTCGCCGCCGCATGTACTCCTGGCTGCAGGACGTGTGGTTGGCCGACCGGCGCACGGTCCTGTTCGTCACCCACGACGTCGAAGAAGCTCTATACCTCTCAGACCAAGTTGTGGTGCTGTCGCCCCGCCCGGGTCGGGTCGTGGCCAACATCGACGTCGACCTCTCCCGGCCACGATCGCCCAGCCTGGTCACCGACCCGTCGTTCGTGGCCCGCAAGGCCGAACTGCTGACCGCGCTGGACTCAGAGGCCTGAAACGGTCACCGACCGAGCGCGCCAGACTGAGCTCGATGGATGTCGTCGCCGACCTCGCCGCGCCGTGCCCGGTCGAGACGCTGTTCGAGTGGGTGGACGATCTCGGCCGCTACCCGGACTGGCTGGGGATCGTCGAACGGGCAGAGTTGCTGGCCGACGGCGACGGCTCGCCGGCCTGGCGGGTGGACCTGCGAGGCCGGCTCGGGCCGCTGGCCCGCTCCAAGCGCCTGCGCATGGTGCGGACCGAGCGGTCCGACACCGGCGTGACCTTCGAACGACGCGAGCGCGACGGCCGCCACCACGCCCCGTGGATCCTGCGGGCCGACGTGGCCCCGAGCGCTGACGGCTCGGTGCTCACCATGCGCCTGCACTACGGCGGAGCGCTGTGGGGGCCGGTGCTCGAACGGTTGCTGCGCGACGAGATCGCCGCTTCGCGGGCCCGCCTCCTGGAGCGGGTGGCCGGTCGCTGAGCTGGCTCGATCCGTGTCCCCAGAACCTTGAGGGACAGCACACGCCGTTGTTAGCTCTGGCTGTCGGCCCAAGCGCGGTAGCGACCGGCTTCGCCGGCCAGCCGGAGGTCGAGGCCGAAGCAGGCCGACAGGTTGGCCTCGGTGAGGCACTCGGCGAGCGGCCCGGCGGCCAGGACCCGGCCGTCACGCAGCAGGAGCAAGTGGGTGAACCCGGCCGGGATCTCCTCGACGTGGTGGGTGACCAGCACGGTCGGCGGGGTCGTGCGATCGGCCGCCAGGTCGGCCAGCCGGGCCACCAGGTCTTCGCGGGCACCGAGGTCGAGGCCGGCGGTCGGCTCATCCAGGAGGAGCAGATCGGGACGGCCGAACAAGGTTCGGGCCAGTTGCACGCGTTGGCGCTCACCGGAGGACAGCGAGCCGAACTTGCGCTGGGCGAGATGGCGGATCCCCAGGCGCTCGAGCGCTTCGCCTGCGCCGGCCATGTCCTCGTCGCCGTACCGGTGCCACCACGGTTCGAGAGCGGCGTGTTTGGCCGTGACCACCGCGTCGAGCACCCGCAGCTCAGGGCGCAGCAGGTCGGCGAAAGCCTGGCTGGCGACGCCGACCCGGACTCGCAACGTCCGCACGTCGGTTCGACCGAGCGTCTCGCCGAGCACCGTGACGGTGCCGGTCGACGGGTGCAGCCAGAGCGACGCGATGCGTAGCAGCGTTGTCTTGCCGGACCCGTTGGCGCCCAGCACCACCCAACGCTCAGCGGGTCGAACCTGCCAGTCGATCCCGTCGAGGATCAACTGATCGCCGCGCCGCAGGCCGACCCCGGACAGGACGAGCGCCGTCTCCGCCGCTGGCGGCGGAGACGGCGGCTCGCTCATCGCGCCGTGATGGGGATGTGCAGCAGGTGCGGCCCTCCGGCGGCAGCCGCGGCCCGGACAGCTGCGCCGATGTCGTTGGTGTGGTCGATACGGGTCCCCGGCACCCCCATCGCGCTGGCCAGGCCGCAGAAGTCGATCGGAGGGTCGACGAGGTCCATAGCCACGAAGCGATCCGTCGTCGCCGATCGACCGCCCATGGTCCGGAGGTTCTGCTTGAGGATGAGGTACTGACCGTTGTCGACCACTGCGAAGATCACCGGCAACTGCTCGTGCGCCGCGGTCCACAACGCCTGAGGCGAGTACATGGTCGAGCCGTCGCCCACCACACACAGCACCGGACGTCTCCGGGCCAGAGCCACCCCGCAGGCCGCCGGCATGCCCCAACCGAGACCGCCTCCCCGACAGAAGTAGTACGTGTCGGCTTCGGCCCGATGGTGGAAACCGCGCACGTACACGCCGGTCGTGATGGCCTCGTCGACCACCGCGGTATCTTCCGGGACGGCCCGCAACAATGCGTGGACGGCGGCCATCGGATGCATCGGCGCCGCGCCGTACCGCCTGCGAGCAGTCTCCTCCAGGTCATCGGAGACCCCCGCGCCGGTCGTCCGGGCTACTGAAAGAGCCGCCGAAACCATCGCCCGGTCGGCTCGCTCGGCCACGAGGGGCAGCAACGCGCCGAGCGTGGCCGCCGGATCGCCGACCGCCCCGTGGAGTACAGGGTGAGCGTGGCCCGGTTGAAGCGGATCCGGTGAGAGGTGGATCAGGTCGCAATCCTGAGGCAGGGGCGAACCCGGCGACCATGGGTAGACCATGAACGCCTGGCCGCCCACGAGGAACGCCCGGTCGAAGTCGGCCAGCGTCGCCCGGATGCCGCTGGCCTGGGGAGGCAGCATGCCCCGCCAGAGCGGGTGGGTTGGCGGGAACACCGAGCGGCCGTACAGCGGGCTGCCGAACACCGGCGCACCGAGAGCCTCGGCCAAGGCAGTGATTGCCGGCACGGCGCCGGCGCTCGCCACCTCGTCGCCCACCACGATCGCCAGCCCGCCAGAAGCGGTCTCGGTGAGCAGATCAGCCAGGGTCTCGAGGTCGGCAGCCACCGTGCGCCGGTCCACTCTCGAGCGCGGGGGCACCGGCGTCTCGACCTGGCGGCCGAGGTGGTCCATGCGGATGGATACGAACACGGGTCCGCTGGGCGGAGCCATCGCATCGTGGAAGGCACGCCGCAGGATCGTTCCGAGCTCCTCCGGGCTACGGATCTCGTGAGCCCACTTGGAGACCGGGCGGGCCAGAGCGACGAGGTCGCCTGACAGCAGCGGGTCGTCGACCAGGTGACGCTCGTCCTGTTGGCCAGCGGTGACCACCAGAGGCGTGCCGTTGGCCCGGGCGTTGGTCAGGTTGCCGATTGCGTTGCCGAGGCCGGCCGAGGTGTGCAGGTTGAGGAACGCCGGCCGACCGGTGGCCTGGGCGTACCCGTCGGCCATGCCCACGGCGGTGGCCTCTTGGAGGGCCAGCACGTACTGGAGGTCCTCGACATCGACGAGCGCGTCCATCAGCGGCAGTTCCGTACTCCCGGGGTTGCCGAAAAGGTGGGTGACGCCCTCGCTGCGCAGCACCTCCAGGAGGACCTCGTGGCCGAGCAGCGACATGGACCAGTTCTACAGCAGGGTCCTGGCCAGTACCGCCAGCGCGGAAACGGCCGACACGGCCAGGACCGCGACGCGGGTGAACCCCCGATCCACGCGTCCGATCAGCAGGCGGGAACAGCCGAAACCCACGAGCACGCCGGGAACCATGACCAGTCCTGCGAACACTGCGTGACGGCCGAGCTTGCCGGCGGGGACCAGTGCCACGATCGTGAGCCCCGAGGCGGCGAGGAAGAACCGGGCCAGTGTGGCCCGCAAGGCCGGACCGGGCACCCGCTGGTACACCAGCGCCATCGGCGGGCCGCTCACCGCGGCCGACGTACCCATGAACCCCGAAACGAGCCCGGCGACCGACAGCGAGCGAGCAGTCGGCGCGACCTGTAGCCCGGCGAGACTGGCCGCAATCCCGGCGAGGATCATCAAGGCGGCCAGTACTGCCAATCCAGTGGCTGGCAGGACCGCTACTGCGACGGCGGCCAACGCGGTGCCGGGCAGCAGCCCCAACACCGCCCAGCGCAGCCCGAGTACGCGGATCTGAGATCGCTCTCGAACCACCACCACGAGGCTCAGCGCGATTCCGGCGACCGTGGCCGGGCCCGGCACGAGCTTCGGGTCGATGAGCAGCAGCAACGGGGTGGCCACCAGAGCCTGCCCGAACCCGATCGTCGCCTGGACGGTGGCGCCGAGGCCCATGGCCGCGGCGGCCAACGCCATCTGCCAAGCGGTCACGGTCTGATCACCGTCTGCTCACGGAACGAGTCTCGCGGTCGGTGTGAGCCGATCGCGTTTGACGCGTTCTCGAGGGGGCCCGTCGCTACCATCAGGGTCAGTCATTCGGCCTCGTAGAGGCGGTTCCCATAGCTGCTGTGGTCGGCCTGCTGGCCGTCTTCCTGCTCATACTCGGCGCAGCCTTCTTCGTCGCGGCCGAGTTCTCACTCGTCGCCGTCGAGCGCACGAGGCTGGAATCGATGGCCGCGTCCGGCAGCAGCCGGGCCAAGCGGGCCCTCGCCATGTCGCGTTCGCTGACGTTCCACCTGTCCGGCGCCCAGCTCGGCGTGACGCTCATGTCGATCATGTTGGGCTTCGTGGCCGAGCCGACGATCGCCCGGCTGATCGAGCCGCCGCTTCGCGGGCCCCTTGGAGATCACACTGCCACCGGGGTGTCGATCGCCCTCGCCCTCGCTCTGGCCACGGTGTTCAGCATGGTCGCCGGCGAGCTGATCCCTAAGAAGCTGGTGATCGCTCGACCGGTGCGGGCGGTGCTGGTCCTCGCTCGCCCGCTTCGCGTGTTCTCCCTGCTCTTCGCCCCGGTGATCAAGGTGGCCAGCGGCACCGCCAACTGGCTCACCCGACGCCTGGGCGTCGAACCGCAGGAGGAGCTGGCGTCGGTCCGTTCCCTGGAGGAGCTAGAGCTCGTGTTCCGCCTGTCGAACAAGGAAGGGGATCTGCCTGCGCCTTCCCTGGCGTTGCTCACCCGTTCCATCCGCTTCGGGGAGAAGACCGCTGCCGACGCCCTCGTCCCGCGCGTGGCCATCGAGGCACTGGCCAGCGACGAGACGGTGCAAGACCTCGTGGAGCGGGCGGTGGGCACCGGTCACTCCCGCTTCCCGGTGTTCGGTGTCGACCTCGACGACATCGTCGGAGTGGTCCATGTCAAAGACGTGTTCCGGCTGGCCACAGACGTCCGAGGAACCACAGCGGTGACCGAGATCATGGTGGACGCGTTCCCCGTGCCCGAGACCCGTGACCTCGAGTCGCTGCTCTCCGAGCTGCGGGCCATCGGGACACACATGGCCGTCGTGGTCGACGAGTACGGGGGGACCGCAGGGATCGTCACCGTCGAAGACCTGCTGGAGGAGATCGTCGGGGAGATCGACGACGAGTACGACCCCGCCACGGTGCCGGTCACGTCGGTCGCCGGCACGTGGATCCTGGCCGGGACGCTCCACCACGACGAGGTGCTCGACGCCTGCGGTTTCGAGTTGCCCGACGGTGAGTTCGAGACTCTGGCCGGCTTCCTGCTCGACCGCCTCGGCCACGTTCCGGACGTGGGTGAGTCCTTGGACGTCGACGGCTGGACGTTCGAGGTGGCCGAGATGGATCGACACCGGATCGCCGCAGTTCGCGCCGTGGCCCAGACGGATGATCTGCAGAGCCAATGAGTGAGCCCGTAGGGCGAGCGAATCATGGGCAAGGTTCGTTCTCGTTTCTCGCCGCGCAGTGGCGAGGGCTCATTGGTGCCGATCGCGGCGCGTCCGTTCCGGTGTGGGCTCTGGACTTGGGCGTGCACCAATGAGCATCGGCGCTTTGGTGGCCACGGCATTGCTACTCCTGGCCAACGGCTTCTTCGTTGCCGTGGAGTTCGCGCTCATCACGTCTCGCCGCACGAAGTTGGAGACCTTGGCCGAGGGCGGTAACCGGCGGGCCGAGATCTCTCTCGCCGCTCATCGCGAGCTGGCGTTGCAACTGGCCGGCGTGCAGCTCGGCGTGACCATGGCGTCGCTGGGCATCGGATACGTGGCTGAACCGACGATCGGCGGTGGGATCGAGTCGGCCCTGCACTCGGTCGGTCTGCCCGTCTCGGCCGCCACCACTGCAGGCTTCGTCCTCGCTCTCGTCGTCGTCGTGTTCCTGCACCTGGTGATCGGCGAGATGGTGCCGAAGCGGCTCACCCTCGCCGGTCCTGAGAAGGCGATCCTGCTCCTGGTGTGGCCCCAGCGGCTCTACGTGGCCCTGTTCCGGCCGGTCATCCGGGTGCTCAACGCGGTTGCCAACGGTGGCGTCCGCCTGTTCGGCGTGGAGCCGAAGGACGACCTGGCCACCGTGGCCTCAGCGGACGAGATCGCGGCGATGCTGGCCAACTCGCGAGACGAAGGTCTCCTCGACCCGTTCGAGCACGAGTTGCTGACCGGTGCCCTCGACTTCGGCAATCGAGATGTCTCCTCGGTGATGGTTCCCCGCGACCAGGTCGTCACGGTGAGGGCCGTCGATTCGGTCCGTGCCATCGAGGCGGTGATCGTGCAGCGCGGCCACTCCCGCATCCCCGTCGTGGGGTCTGGTCCCGATGACGTGCTCGGTTTCCTCCACGCCAAGGATCTTCTCAAGCTGGACCACCGGGAACGCCTGCGGCCTTACCCCACCCAACGCTTGCGGACCCTTTTGATCGTGAGCGGCTCCATGAGCCTGATCGACGTGCTCGTCCGGATGCAGCGGGTTCGGCTGCACCTGGCCATCGTGGTCGACGATGCGCGGCGGATGATCGGCCTGGTGACGCTGGAGGATGTGCTCGAGTACCTGGTCGGTGATATCCGCGACGAGTCCGACCCGCAGCCTGACCACGAGTCACCCAGCCCGACCGGCGCCAGGTCGAGTTGACGACGTCGACGGCATGACCGCCGCCACCGCAGAGCTGCAGATCGCTCTGGCCGCCGTTCTACGCGAGCCGCTCGGCGGGCCGGTCCAGGTGAAGGACCTGAAACGCCTGCCTGGCGGAGCCTCGCGCACCACCTGGTCCTGTGAGGCCGTGCCGGTCGACGGCGGCCCGGCGGTGCCGCTCGTGTTCCAGCAGGAGCGGCCGGGAGGGGCGCGCACCGGCGGCGGCATGGCAGTGGAGGCCCGGGTGCTGCGAGCGGCGCAGGCCGCGGGTGTTCCCGTGGCCGACGTCGTGGTGGCCGCCGGCGATCCGGCGGCGCGATCGGCAGAGGTGGATCTCGACCTTCCGTGGTTGGTGATGCGCCGAATCGACGGTGAGACCGTGCCGCGGCGGATCTTTCGCGACGAGACTTTGGCTGAGGCGAGAGCAGCCGTGACCGCCCAGTGCGGCGTGGCGTTGGCCGCGATCCACGCCATCGATCCCTCCGCCATCCCCGGCCTGGAGTCGCCGGACCGGCTCGACCAACATCGAGAGCTCCTCGACCAACTCGGTGAGCCGCATCCGGCCTTCGAGCTGGGCCTGCGCTGGCTCCACGCCAATCGGCCTCCCTCTGATCCCCGGGCCAGGGTCGTCCACGGCGACTTCCGGACCGGCAACCTCATCATCGGCCCCGACGGCCTGCGAGCGGTGCTCGACTGGGAGCTGGCCCACCGCGGTGATCCGCTGGAGGATCTGGGCTGGTTCTGCATACGGGCGTGGCGATTCGGCTCGCCCTTGCCGGCGGGCGGGTTCGGCACCCGTGAGGAGCTGGTGGAGGCATACGAGTCAGCGAGCGGGGCGACGGTCGACCTGGACGCGTTGCGCTGGTGGGAGGTGATGGGCACGTTCACCTGGGGCGTCATCTGCATGGTGCAGGCCGAGACGCACCGCTCCGGTCTGTCCCGTTCGGTCGAGCTGGCGGCCATCGGCCGGCGGGTCTGTGAGACCGAACACGATCTGCTGGCCCTGCTGCCGTGACGTCCGATCGACCGGCGGGGACCCAACCGGCGGGCCAGCGATCGCCTCCTCATGACGTCCCGACGGCCGTGGAGCTCGTGGAAGCGGTGCGCGAGTTCCTCGACGCTGACGTGCTCAGCGCCACCGAGGGCCGGGTGCGGTTCCACACCAGGGTGGCGATGAACGTCCTCGGCATCGTCGAGCGGGAGCTGGCGCTTGGAGCGTCTCACGCCGTGGCTCACGCCGCTCGGCTCGCCGACCTCGGTTTCGGTGATGACGGCGCGCTGGCTGCGGCGATCCGTGAGGGCGCCCTCGACGACCGCTGGGACGAGGTGAAGGCCTCGGTGTGGGAGGCAGTCGCCGACAAGTTGGCTGTTGCCAACCCCACCTACGCCGACGAACGACCAGCCGACTGAGCGTCGGCCTCGGTCGGACTTCACGACAGCGCCGAGTACGTTTCTGGCGTGCGCATCGGCATCCTCGGAGGAACGGGCCCGGCAGGCAGCGCGCTCGGCGCGCGGTTGGCGGTCGCCGGCTTCGACATCGTGCTCGGGTCCCGATCGAAGTACCGGGCCATGGAGGCAGTGGACAAGCTGCTCACCCAGTGGCCCGAGCGTCAGCTGCACATCGCGGCCGCCGACAACGACGGCGCGGCGTCAGCCGACGTGGTGGTCATCGCCACACCATGGGATGGCGCCACCCAGACCGCGACGTCGGTGTGTGACCAGCTGGATGGCAAGGTCGTCATCTCGATGGCCAACGCACTGACCCGCATCGGCAAGGAGTTCCAACCTCTCGTACCTCCGCGAGGCTCGGTGGCGGCGAGCGTGCAGGCGGCTGTGCCGAGGTGCCAGGTGGCGGCGGCCTTCCACCATGTGCCGGCCAAGGAGCTGGGCGACCTGGATCATCCGATCGAGTCCGATGTCCTGATCTGTTCGGACTTCCCGCGCGCCACCGAGCTCACCACCGAGCTGGTGGCCAAGATCCCCAACATGCGACCCCTGGACGCTGGGGGCCTCTCGCTGGCCACGCCGATCGAGTCGTTCACCGCAGTGCTGCTCCAGCTCAACGTCCACTACAAGACCCGCGTGGCCGTCAAGTTCAACGGCATCCCGGATGCCGCGCTCGGGTCCGCGAGGGGGGTTCGGTCCGGCTCCGTGGACGAGGCCGCGGACGAGCCCTCCGAGTGAACGGGCCCGCCGCGCCCATGCGGCTCTATGACACGGCTCGCCGAGCCGTGGTCGCCTTCGAGCCCGGCGAGATCGTCACCATGTACACGTGCGGGATCACTCCGTATGACTCCTCCCACCTCGGACACGCCGCGGCCTATGTCGCCTACGACGTACTGCAACGGCGGCTACGTGATCGCGGCCACCAAACCCGTTGCGTCCGCAACGTCACCGACGTCGACGACGACATCCTGCGCAAGGCCTCCGAGCTGGGCGTCCACTACCTCGACCTGGCGGCGGCGGAGATGGGGAAGTTCGATGCCGACATGGACACCCTCGGCCTGCTGCCGAGCTGGAGCGAGCCCCGAGCCACATCGGCCATAGCCGACATCCGCGGCTTCATCGGGATGGTCCTCGATCGCGGCCACGCCTACCTCGCGGGCGGTGCGGTGTACTTCGACGTGGGTTCGTTCGACCGCTTCGGTCAGGTCAGTCACCTCGACCGCAAGGAGATGCTGCGCCTTGCCGCAGCCCACGGCGGTCGACCAGAGGACCCGCACAAACGAGACCCACTGGACTTCGTGTTGTGGCAGCCGTCGGCTCCGGGTGAGCCGGCGTGGGAGTCGTTGTGGGGCCCCGGTAGGCCCGGCTGGCACATCGAGTGCTCGGCGCTGGCCCTACGCGAGCTCGGAACCACGATCGACCTGCACGGTGGCGGCAGCGACCTGATATTTCCTCACCACGAATGCGAGGCGGCCCAGTCCGAGGCGGCCACCGGTGAGCCGTTCGTACGTCACTGGATGCACCAGGCGATGGTCCGCATGGACGGCGAGAAGATGTCCAAGTCCCTCGGCAACCTGGTGTTCGTCCACGACCTGGCCAAGGAGTGGGATCCCCGCGCCATCCGATTGGCCGTGGTCGCCCACCACTACCGCGAGTCCTGGGAGTGGACCGACAAGCTCCTGCCCACCGCATCGGCCCGCCTCGACTCCTGGGTGGAGGCAGGCCAGGGTGATGCCGCGGTGGAAGATGTCCGCCGCGGCTTGGACGACGATCTCGACGCGCCGGCTGCGGTGGCGGCCATAGACGCGGCGGCGGACGCCGGCCTGGGTGTGTCCACGGCCGCTTGGCTCCTAGGTGTCGACGTTCTCGCCTGACGCTTGACGCTTCACGCTTGGCGCTCTACCGGCCGGCTCCGTCGCCGAGCCTCAGGGTTCCTCCGAGGACGGCCGCCGGGCCTGATCGAGCAGGGCCAACACCTCTAGGTCACTCGTCTGGTCGAACTGGCGGTACCACATGCCCACAGCCACGAAACGCTCCGGGCTCAGCACGCACGCGACATGGTCGGCCAATGGGCGTAGACGGTCGGCGGATGACGGCGCGCAGACCGGCGCGGCGAGGGTGAGAGTTCGCGGGTCGAGGGGGCGCAACGCCCGAAGGGCGGCCTCGGCGGTCACACCGGTGGCCAAGCCATCGTCGACCACGACGACGTCGAGGCCGACGATCCTTGGCAGGGGCCGGCCCTCCCGGTAAAGCGCGACTTGGCGGTCCACCTCACGACGCTCGCGTGCGACCAGTCGCTCGACGGCCGCGTCGTCGGCGCCCACGGCGCGAGCCGCCGCGGGGTCGACCAGAGCGTCGTCGCCTTCGGCCAGCGCACCGATGCCGAGCTCGGGTTGGGCGGGAGCCCCGAGCTTGCGAACGACGAAGACATCGAGCCCGGCACCCAAGCGCGCCGCGACCTCGAACCCGACTGGCACCCCCCCTCGCGGGAGGCCGAGGACCAGAGGCGCGCTTAACGCGAGGTCGGCGACCTGATCAGCAAGACGGCGTCCGCCATCGGCTCGATCAGCGAACCGTGTCCTCATGATGCCTGCTACGGCGACGGTGCGGCGGCCGTATCGGACCGCGGCGTGGGTCGAGGCGAGGCCATGGTGAGAAGCAACGGCGCGGACCTACCCATCGGGAACGGGGTACACCAGCCGGCCTGGTCGGGCATGATGCCGTAGTGGCGAAGCGTGAGGTCGGACAGCTCTATGACACGGCGATCAAGGTGATCAAGCCGATGTTCCAGTTCGGATGGCGGTTCCACGTCCACGGTCTCGACAACGTGCCGGAGCGCCGCGGAGCGATCATCTGCGCCAACCACACGTCGGTGCTGGACTCCTTCTTCCTCCCGGCGGTGTTGCCGCGTCGGATCACCTATGTCGGCAAGGCCGAGTACATGGACGACTGGAAGACCAAGTACCTGTTCCCGGCGCTCGGCATGATCCCCATCGACCGCAGCGGCGGCAACGCCAGTGAGAGGGCCTTGAACGCCGCGCAAACGATCATCGAGCAAGGTGAGCTGTTCGGCATCTACCCGGAGGGCACACGCAGCCGAGACGGTGTGCTGTATCGAGGTCACACCGGCCCTGCCCGCTTGGCGCTGCGGACCGGCGCGCCGATCATCCCAGTTGGCATCCGGGGGGCCCGGGATGTGATGCCTCCGGAGGCCAAGTTCCCCAAGCCGTTCCGGCCGGTGAGCCTGTCGTTCGGCAAGCCGATCACGGTCGATCGCTACCGCGACCGGCCCAACGATCGAATGGTTCTGCGCCAGGTGATCGACGAGGTGATGTACGAGATCCGCGAGCTATCGGGTCAGGACTACGTCGATGAGTACGCCACGAAGAAAGCCGAACGCATGCCGACCGAGACGGCGCAGATCCCGACCGCGCAGTCCATGAGCGACCCAGCCGCCACAGTCGGGCCCGGCGGGTCCGGCAACGGTCACATCCAGGACCACCCCGATCAGGAGGGTCACCCGGCGCGTCGATCATCGGCCGACGTCCTTCGAGCGGCATCGGCGGCCCGCCGGCCCTGACAGCTCTCCGGGCCAGCGCGACCGGTCCGTGGTCGTCCGGGCCCGGAGAACTCAGCCCGGGAACGGCAGGGCGCTTCGGTACGCTCGGCCGCCATGGCCGACATCTCGATCACGCTGCCGGATGGGACGAGTCGGACGGTCGCCGAGGGCACCACCATCGGCGACCTGGCCGGGTCCATCGGCCGGGGCCTGGCCAAGGCGGCGGTGATCGGGAGGGTGAACGGGATCGAACGGGATCTGGTCTGGCCGGTCGCCGACCGCGACCGGGTCGAGATCGTCACTCAGGACTCCGGCCGTGGCCTCTACACGATCCGCCACTCAACGGCTCACGTGTTGGCCCAAGCGGTGCTCGACCTCTTCCAGGGAGCGACGTTCGCCATCGGGCCTCCCGTGGAGGACGGCTTCTACTACGACTTCCGACTTCCGCCGGATCCGGACAACGCCGGCGCCCCGGCCACGTTCAAGCCCGAGGATCTCGATCGCATCGAGGCGCGCATGCGCGAGATCATCGCCGAGGCCCAGCCGTTCGTACGCGATGAGCTCCCGAGCGACGACGCCAGGATCCTGTTCAAGGACCACCCGTTCAAGCTCGAGATCATCGACGGGGAAGCCGAAGATCCCACGTCGGCCACCGAGGCCGGGCTGGTTCGCACCTACGAGAACCCGAGCGAAGCCAAAGCGGCGAAGGGCGAAGCCAGCTTCATCGATCTGTGCCGCGGCCCTCATGTGCCAGACACCAAGCGGCTAGGGCACTTCAAGCTGATGCGGGTGGCTGGCGCGTACTGGCGGGGCGACGAGCGCAACCCGATGCTCCAACGCATCTACGGCACGGCGTGGGCCAGCCGGGCCGACCTCGACGATCACCTCCACCGGCTCGAGGAAGCGGCCGCTCGCGACCACCGCAAGTTGGCCAACGAGCTCGACCTCCTGAGCTTCCCCGAGGAGTTGGGCGGCGGTCTTGCGGTCTGGCATCCCAAGGGTGGGATCGTCCGCAAGCTCATGGAGGACTACAGCCGGGAGCGCCATGCCACCGGCGGGTACGACCTCGTCTACACGCCGCACCTCGCCAACGCCACGCTGTTCCGCACCAGCGGTCACCTCGATTTCTATGCCGACAGCATGTATCCGCCCATGGAGATGGACAACGGCGAGTACTACCCGAAGCCGATGAGCTGTCCCATGCACGTACTGATCTACCGCTCCCGGCAGCGCAGCTACCGCGAGTTGCCGATCCGGCTCTTCGAGCTCGGCACCGTGTACCGCTACGAGCGGGCCGGCACCCTGCACGGTCTGCTACGGATCCGCGGCTTCACCCAGGACGACAGCCACATCTTCTGCACCCCCGATCAGCTGGTCGACGAGATCCGCTCGCTGCTGCACTTCGTGCTCTCGGTGTTGCGGGCGTTCGGCTTCGAGGAGTTCGAGGCGAAGTTGTCGACCCGGCCCACGGAGAAGTCCGTCGGGTCTGATGAGGTGTGGGAGCGGGCAACCGAGGCGCTCCGCCTCGCGTTGGAAGCTGAGGACCTGCCTTACGAGGTGGACGCGGGAGCGGGCTCGTTCTACGGCCCGAAGATCGACGTCGACGTGCGCGATGCCATCGGGCGCAGCTGGCAGCTGTCCACCATCCAGGCGGACTTCAACACGCCGGAACGGTTCGATCTGGAGTTCGTGGGCGCCGAGGGGCGCCACCGACCGATCATGATCCATCGGGCGTTGTTCGGTTCGATCGAGCGGTTCTTCGGGGTCCTCCTCGAGCATTACGCCGGAGCCTTCCCGACGTGGCTTGCACCCGTGCAGGTGCGGGTGCTGCCGGTCCGTGACGATCACCTGGCCTATGCCCGTGAGGTCGCCGACGAGCTGGTGGCCCTTGGGCTGCGCGCCGACGTGGTGGAGGCCGACGAGAAGCTGGGCAACCGCATCCGCAAGGCCAAGGGCGAGAAGGTGCCATATGTGCTGGTGGTGGGCGACGACGACGTGGGCAACCGCACGATCGGCGTGAACCCTCGGGGCGGCGAGGTCGAACGCGATGTCCCGCTCGACACGTTCGCCCAACGCGTGGTCGACGAGGTCGACGACCAGGTGATGGTCCGCTGAGCCCCGACGACCAAGGGGCAGCGAACCAGCCAGCCAGGACCGCGGCCGAGGCGGGGGGCGGGCCAGGGCCGGCACTGGCCCGGTTGTGGGCCGGTTGGCGCAGCGGCTACATCAGCGACATCGGCACCGACTCCTCGCCGCCGCGGACCGGCGACGGCCACACCCTGTTCGAGCGCATCCTCCACAGCGGCCTGTCCGACGCCGAGACCCACATCCTGTGGCGGGGCGAGCGTTGCTTCGCCGTCCTCAACGCCTACCCCTACGGCAGTGGCCATCTCATGGTGCTGCCCCAGCGGGCAGTGGCCGATCTGGCCGACATGGATGACGACGAGTCCGCCGAGCTGTGGTCTGGAGTGCGGTTCGCGGTGCGGGCCATCCGTTCGGCGTACGAGCCCGATGGCGTCAACGTCGGCCTGAACCTGGGCGCCGGAGCTGGTGCCGGTGTCCCCGACCACCTCCATGTCCACTGCCTGCCCAGGTGGTCTGCGGACACGAACTTCATGACCGCGATCGCCGAGACCCGGGTCCTTCCCGAGCCGCTCGACGTGACTTGGCGCAAGCTCCGCGACGCCTGGCCGGCGTAGCCGACTGGCGAACGCGCCGCCGCCGCGGACCGCTTCGCGAGGCGAGGAGCCTCGCCGCTACGGTCGGTTCTCATGGCCGACGAGGGGATTGGGAGTTCGGACGAGCCGGAGGTGGCCGCCGCGAGTGACGCGGAGGTCAGAGACGAACTGCCAGGCGATCTCGACGTCGGTGGGTTCGTCGGTCCTTACCTGTTCCCGAACAACAATCGCCGTCGCGTGCCCGGCTATCTCTACCTGGCCTGTGCCGCAGCGTGTGTCGTGGCCTGGGTCGTGACCCGTTCGAGCCATCCGGTGCTCGTGAACGGCGGATTCCTGTGGGCGGCCGCCGGGCTGGCGGCGATCGGTGCCTACCACCTCCTGGCCGGCTGGAACCTGGATTGCGACGAGCGGGACGCTCTGGTGGCCGCCACCCGGCGGGTCGGCTTCGCCATCGGCCACGCTTCGGCCCAACTGGGTTGGCGCGGTCTGCGCAGCCGTCCCACTTGGCGGATCCTGGTGTACTCCGCGGAGAACCCACCCACGCGGCGGGGCCTGGTCCTCGTCGATGGCGTGGACGGCGAGGTGGTGGGCTACGTCGTCGAGGACAACCCGGAGGACTGGTCCGACCTGGAAGACGACATCGCGGCAGGCCAGCGTCGATCACGCACGTAGTGCGTGGCTATGGAGCCGCCTGGGCCGTCAGAGGTCTTCAGGTTCGTGTACAGCGCGCGGTCACCGGGCCGAAGGTGGCCGACATAGGAGCCGGAGTACCCCTTGTAGGACCAGCCGGTAGGGAGAGTCCAGGATCCGCCGTGTGTCGTGTCTCCCCACGCGGGTTGCGGTTCCGCGCTGGGCCAGGCGATGAAACTGAGAGTGTTCCCTGTCGTGCGGGCGCAGATGTTCCAGGGGAGCGGCAGCGGCATGGCGGGGTCACCGCTCGGGTCGAACACCGACTGGAGGTTGACACCGCCGATCGTGGATAGCTGCGGCCCGTCCCACACATGGGCGTTGAAGATCCAGACGGCACCCAGCCAGATGTTCTTCGTGACCGTGACCGCGTGAACCTGGTGGTCCGGGAAGTTGAAGGAGATGCGCAGGGCTACGCCCTGTTGGTCGCCGACGTTGCTCTGTGTCGACCAAGTCGCGCAGGAGGTTCCGTCGATGACCTCCTTAGAGTCGGGGTCCCACCACACCATGCGGAGGTTCGAGTCCGTGTTCGACGTCGGGGCGCTCACCTGCATCGTGTCGGGAGTGGGCCCGCTGGTGAACTTGTAGGTGTCGTCACCGTCCGCCGTGAGCACCGCGGGCGGTTGGCACGCCGCAAGCACCAGGACTGCTCCGAGCAGCATCGTCACCCTCTGCGCCATCCGCCGCCCCGACCTCGGAGGTGGGGCAGCTCGAGGGCCGAGGCTCAGATGAACCGCCCGTGCTTCAGGATCCGGTGACTGCACGAACTGCCTCCTCAGGCCTTCGTCAGGTTCGATCGACCGCGTGGTCTGCTATGGCGCGCGGGCCATGTGGCCCGGATGGTGATAGCACATGGGCGGTGGTGCTACCTCAACGGCGCTGGGCAACGTCCCGCAGCATGAGCCGGGCCGATTCACGGGAACAGATCACCTGCCTTGCGCGGTTGAAACTGCTAACTTCAGCTAGCACTCGTTCCCTCTCAGGAGCAGACGCATGTTCGACGGCCACTTCCGGGCCAACGCCGAGCAGAAGTTGCGCCCCGTGGGCGCCCAGCTCGACCGCACCGGCCTGCGGGCTGACCACTTCACCGCTCTCGGCGTCGCCATGGCGGTCGGGGCGGCAGTGGCGATCGGGGCCGGCGCTCTCCGCCTGGGCCTGATGTTGCTCATCCTCGCCGCGCTGCCGGACGTGCTCGACGGTGCCGTGGCCAAAGCCTCGGGCACGGCCTCCCCTAGGGGAGCGTTCTTCGACTCGGTCTCGGACCGTCTCAGCGACGCCCTGCTGCTCGGCGGAGTCGGGTGGTTCCTGGCCACCACCCACCCTGGCCGGATCGTCGTGTTGCCTTTGGCGGTGCTAGCGGTGTCGCTGCTGGTGTCCTACGAACGAGCGAAGGCGGAGTCCCTTGGCTTCGACGCCAAGGGTGGCCTCATGGAACGGGCCGAGCGGCTGGTGATCCTCGGCTTCGGGCTGTTGTTCAGCCACTGGCTCATCCCAGTGCTCTGGGTGATGCTGGCGCTGACCTCGATCACCGCCGGCCAGCGCTTCGTCAAGGTCTGGCGTCAGGCGTCGGTGGTGCGGCCGGTGCGGTCGCAGCGTCCCGTGCGCGGTCGGTCGCCAGCGCAATCGCGCCGTCCGCGCCGCACGACGAGCGAATGGCGGCGGCGGACCCGGCTCAGGCCCCCCCCGACCTGAGCCCGCTCATGCCGGTCGACCCGGTCTACGCCGCGTACCGGAGCGGCGCTCTCTTGGCCAGAGCTACACCCAACGCGGTGATCGCTCCCCTCAACCGCTTGCTCGCCAGCGCGGCAGCCGAAGCTCTTCCCGAGCGGCGGCTCATGGTGGAACGCAACCTGAGACGGGCCACGGATGGCCGCCTGTCCGGGATGGCGCTGCGCAGAGCCGTGCACCGGACCTTCGAGTCCTACACCAGGTACTGGATCGAATCGTTCCGACTTCCCGGGACCTCGGCTGAGGACATCGAACGGGGCACGACGTGTGAGGGGTTCGACCACATCTCCAACGGGTTGGACAACGGCAATGGCGTGATCCTCGCCCTGCCGCACCTCGGCGGCTGGGAGTGGGCCGCGTTCTGGCTGACCGAGGTGAAGCGAGTGCCGGTGTCCGCGGTGGCCGAGGCCGTCGATCCGCCCGAGCTGAGCGAGTGGTTCATCGACCTGCGCAAGGAGTTCGGGATGGAGATCATCACGCTCGGCCCAGGAGCTGGTGCGGACGTCGTCCGCTCCCTGCGGGAAAACCGGATCGTCTGCTTGCTGTGCGACCGCGACCTCTTGGGTGGCGGCGTGGAGGTCGAGTTCTTCGGCGAGCGGACCACGCTGCCGGCCGGTCCCGCGACACTCGCCTTGCGCACCGGAGCGCCATTGCTCCCATGCGCGACGTACTTCGAGGGATCCGGTCACAGCAGCGTGATCCGACCCGCCATCCCCGCAACCCGCATTGGCCGGCTCCGCGATGACGTTGCCCGCCTCACTCAGGTCCTTGCCGACGAGCTCGAGGACCTCATCCGCCGAGCCCCGGAGCAATGGCACCTCATGCAGCCGAACTGGCCGAGCGACCACGTGGCGTTGGAGAGGGCCAACTCGCGTCGCCGCGGCCTGCTCCGACCGTCTCGGTAGTCCTCGGCCAGTCCCCCCGGTCGGGTCGACGACGTTGTCGACGTGCGAGGGACGCTTGGAACCATCCGAGCGGCAGGTGGGAGGGGGGACCGGCCAGAGGCCGGCCCCCTCCCTGTGGCGACCGGCCCTTCACCGTGCCGGCGCCGTGACTGTCAGCCGCGGTTCGCGTGTGAAGACGAGGTCGCCGTGCAGCTGGCGGTGCCGGTGTCCACGATCGCCGCCAGCAACACCGCAGCGTTGATGTCACAGACGTTCGCCGCAGCGCTCACAGGGATCTGGACCACGACGTCTTGCACGTTCACGTCCAGGAAGTCGACGATCGTGACGTTCACGAGGCCACCCGTCACGACGGGTTGGGCAGCTACGGGCGCTGTCCAGGCGCCTAGGGTGAGCGCGCTGCCCGCGCACAGGCCAACGGCAAGCTTTCGAATGGATCGCATGGGTGCTCCAGTTCGGTTCTGGTTGAGGGTGTTGTGCGGACGGCAACGCCATCCACTTCTGATAAGCACTCCCGGAGCCAGCCATGACGGGAACTCCCCGCATTTGTGACGGTTCGTGGCCGAGCAGCCACATTCCCCGCGGCTCACCTGGGAAGGAACACGCCATCGAGCGCTACCCAGAGGAGAAACGGGCGGCGGGCCCCGCGGCGTCGGCTCGGCGGGTCGCGTGAGCGCCCATCCCACCGAGGATCACGCCGGCATCGGTATCGCCGACCTCGACCCACTGATCCGGAGGATCGTCGGGGTACGGCTTCGGGACCAGCAGGTCGTGGATGACCTGGTCCAGGAGACGATCGCCCGCACGATGGCCGCCCGGATCCGTCTAGACGATGATGCTCTCGCGCCATACGCGATCGTGACGGCCCGCAACCTCGTCACTGGCCTTTGGCGGCGGGAGGAGCGGAGCCAACGGCACCTCCATCGTCTGGTGGATAGGTGGGAGCCGCCAGGTCCCGAGGATGACTTCGTCCTGCGCGAGCAGGCCGACGCGGTGGCCGTGGCGTTGGCCCAGCTCCCGCCGCGGGAGCGCTTAGGCCTGGTGGCTCACGAGTTGGAGGGCCGAGAGACGGCATCTCTGGCTGACGAATGGGGCTCGACTCCTGGGGCGGTGGCCGCGCAGCTGAAGCGGGCGCGGGCCAAGCTCCGAGTCGAGTACCTGCTGGCCTTGGGCCGAGTCGAACCGCCTACGTCGCTCTGCCGGCCGGTCCTCATGGCGCTGTCGGGGGGTGAGCGCCGGCGCCAGCGCGAGCTCGACGCCGGCCAGCACCTGCTGGAATGCGACTTCTGCGCCGACCTTGGCCCGACGCTCCTCCAGCGCCGGGAGAGGGATTCTGAAGACGAGGTCAGGGTGCCGGTCGAGTGCGACGCCGACGTCGTGGTCGCGCGCCAGCGAGTCCGAGAGGTGGCAAGCGAGGCTGGCTTCTCGGGCACAGACCTCACCTTGATCGCCACGGCCGTATCGGAGATCGCCCGCAATATTGTGCAGTTCGCGCGGCGAGGCGAAGTGGTGTTCAGCCGGGTGGAGCAGGAAGGGCGTCAAGGAGTGACCGTCGTGGCGCGCGACGCCGGTCAGGGGATCGCCGATCTGGGGCAAGCCGAGCGCGACGGGTTCAGCACCTACGGTGGGATGGGCCTCGGGCTGCCCGGCTGTCGCCGACTCATGGACGAGTTCGAGGTCACGTCGCAGCTCGACAAGGGCACCACGGTGGTGATGACCAAGTGGCGGGACCAGCCAGACTGACGGCAGGACGCCGAGAGGGGAGTACCTAACATGGCAAGTACAGCTGAGCACGATAGCGAGGTGGAGGCCAGCGAGGATCGGAGCCTGCTGCCCGAGCTGGTGTCCCACCTGCGGGAGCACCGCACGGCGTTGCGCGAGGAGTGGGCGACGCGCATCACCGAAGCGCACCTTCTATCGGCCATGACACCGCACGAGATCTCCACCGAGACGACCTCGGTCTATGACAACTACGTCGAGGTGCTGGAGACGGGCAGCGTCGAAGCCCTGCAGCACTACGCACGCGACCTGTCCGAGCGCATCATCCCGCGAGGCGTCGAGACCCACGAGGTGGTCGAGATCGTGCTCCTCCTGCGAGATGTGCTCGCACGATCGCTGTTCGAGAAGTACCACGATGACTTCGGGCTGCTCAACGAGGTGCTCGATGCTTACGAGCCCGCTGCCAACCGCATTGCCAACACGGTGGCCGTCAGCTTCGTCGACGAGCGGGAGCGGGTCATCCGCCAGCAACAGGAAGCCATCCGGGAGCTGTCCACGCCCGTGCTCCAGGTGCGGGAGCGCCTGCTCATCCTGCCCATCATCGGCGTGCTCGACCGTCAGCGAACCAAGCAGCTCACCGACCAGCTCCTGCGAGGCATCCGGACCCACCGGGCCAAGGTCGTGGTGATCGACGTCACTGGGGTGCCGGCCATCGACGAGTCGGTGGCCAACCACCTCGTGCAGACCGTGGATGCGTCCCGGCTCATGGGCGCCGGCGTGATCATCACCGGGCTCTCCTCGGACATCGCCCAGACGCTTGTGACCATCGGCGTCGACCTCAACAAGATGAACACGATCGGTGACCTGCAAGGCGGGATCGAAGAGGCGGAACGCTTCCTCGGCTTCCGGGTGACCCGATCCGAAGAGTCCTGAGGGCCCGATGCTGGTATCGGTCCTGACGCAGGGCGACTTCCTGATCGCATCTATCCACACCGCGCTCGACGACACCGAGATGCAGCGGTTCCAACAGGACGTGGTTGCTCGGATCGGCGAGCTCCGATCGAGCGGAGTCATCATCGACGTCGCAGCGTTGGACGTGATGGATTCGTTCGGATCGAGGTGCCTGGGCGACCTCGCTCACATGGCGAGGCTGCGCGGCGCCGAGACTGTCATAGTCGGCATCCAGCCCGACGTGGCGTTCGCCATCGTGCAACTCGGGATGGACATCAAGGTCAGCACCGCATTGGACCTGGAAGAAGGATTGATCTTCCTCGAGCGGGCGACGACCGGAAACCGGGTCGGCGGCTCGGTCATCGGTGTGCTCGGCAATGACCGCTGACCGCCTGGAGCGCTTCCGGCTCGACTACCAGCTCGCCTTCCTCCGTCACCTGTCGCAGCGAGATGAGGCGACCCGCACAGCGGCCTACGAGCTTGGCCGGTCAGCCATCGTCGAAACCCTGAGCCTCCTCGATGTCTCCCAGGTCCACCATTCGGCCTTCCTCCAAGCCCTCCGGGACCGGCACCAGCCGGACGAGCTGGAGGATTGCGGCGAGGCTGCGTCGGAGTTCTTCCTGGAGGTCCTTGCCTCCTTCGAGATGACTCAACGAGGCTATGCCGAGGCCCGACGCGAGGAGGACGACGGGCGAAGTCGCGTGGTTTGAGACATGATCGCGCGCTTGCCGCGCTGGCGGTTCTGACGCCGGCGCACTGACCAAGCTCTACGGTTCGCGCTGATGCGGATCGGCTTGGTGTGCCCGTACAGCCTCACCATCCCCGGGGGGGTTCAGGCCCAGGTGCTGGGCCTGGCCCGGGTGCTGCGGGCCAAGGGCCACGAAGCTCGGGTGATGGGTCCGTGTGATGGGCCGCCCCCATTCGCGTGGGTGACGCCGCTCGGCAACAGCATCCCGACTGCCGCCAACGGGTCCATCGTCCCGCTCGCTCCGGACCCGTCGGCTCAGTTGCGGTTCATGCGAGCGGTGCGCGACGAGGGTTTCGATGTGCTCCACCTGCACGAGCCGCTCGCCCCCGGCGCCACGATGACCGCCTGCGTCATGAAGCCGGCGCCGCTCGTCGGCACGTTCCACGCCGCTGGGGTCAGCGCGTCGTACCGCGTGTTCAACCCGTTGGTGCGGTGGCTGGCCGGACGATTGGACCTGCGGTGTGTCGTGTCCGACGACGCCTTGGCGCTGGCGTCGAAGTACCTGTCCGGCACCTACGTGCGGCTGTGGAACGGGATCGACATCGAGCCTTACGCCAAGGCCGACCCGTGGCCCGTGGAGGACCCGACGATCATGTTCGTCGGTCGCCACGAGCCACGGAAGGGCTTGGCCGTGCTCCTGGAGGCTCTGGCCGACCTGGGGCCCGACGTCCGGCTGTGGGTCTGCGGTGAGGGGCCGGCCACCGAGGACTTGAAGCAACGTCACGCCGGTGATCCGCGGATCAGCTGGTTGGGCCGTGTGTCCGACGAGGACAAGTGCCGGCGCCTGCGCGGCGCGGACGTGTTCTGCGCTCCGTCCCTTCGAGGCGAGTCATTTGGGGTGGTGCTGTTGGAGGCCATGGCGGCTTCAACGGCCATCGTGGCCACCGACCTGTCCGGGTACCGGGTCGTGGCCCGGCCCGGCCGCGATGCGCTGTTGGTGACGGCCGGCGACACGCTGGCGCTGACCGGCGCGTTGCGGAGCGTGCTGGCCGACTCGGCGCTACGAGCTCGACTGGTGGCGTCCGGCGAGGAACGGGCCCTCGACTTCTCGATGGACCACCTGGCCGATCGCTACCTCGAGTTGTACGAGCAGGCCATGGGCGGCCCCTGAGACTGTCAGGTGCGGCTGCAGGCCACGCACCGGCGGGTGACGGTCCCCGGCCGGCGCGCCGGACCCGCTGATCGCCACACCTAGACTGCGCAGCGCATCGGCGGCACCGCCGATCCTCGTCCCCAGTCGCCGCACCGGCGGAGGAACCCTTGATAACCATCCTGGTCATCGTCGGGATCATCGTGATCCTTGGCTTGATCTTCGCTGCCATGTACAACGGCTTGATCAGGCTGCGGAACAAGGTCGAGAACGCCTGGGCGCAGATCGACGTGCAGCTCAAGCGCCGCTTCGACCTGATCCCCAACCTCGTCGAGACGGTCAAGGGCTACGCCGCCCACGAGAGGGAGACGCTCGACGCGGTGATCACCGCACGCAACGCGGGGATGAACGCCAGCGGACCGCAGGACAAGGCAGCGGCCGACAACATGTTGACCGGCGCATTGAAGTCCGTGTTCGCCCTCTCAGAGGCCTACCCCGACCTGAAGGCGAACCAGAACTTCCTGAACCTGCAAGAGGAGTTGACCAGCAGCGAGGACCGGATCAGCTACGCCCGGCAGTTCTACAACGACAGCGTGAACCGCTACAACACCAAGATCCAGACGTTCCCGACGGCGGCCATCGCCGGCATGTTCAACTTCACCCACCGGGAGTACTTCGAGGCCGAGGGCGACGCCCGCGGCCCCGTCAAGGTCCAGTTCTGACCCGCGCTCACCGCCGCACGCCTTTCTCCGTCGCTTCGCCTTGTACGACCAGGTCGCCCAGAACAAGAGGCGCTCGGCTGTCCTGATCGGCGCCTTCGTGCTGCTCACCGCGGCGGTCGGAGCAGTCGTGCTCTACCTGTTGAACCTCGGACCGGTCGGCATCGTCATCGCCGTCGTCTTCGCAGGAGGCAGCGCGTTCTTGTCGTACTGGAAGTCAGACGCCGTGGCACTGGCCATGAGTCGGGCCAAGCCTGCCGACCCGCGCGAGTACGCGCGGTTGCACAACCTCATCGAAGGTCTGTGCATCGCCAGTGGCCTGCCGAAGCCGCGCGTGTACGTCGTCGAGGATGAGGCACCGAACGCGTTCGCCACCGGGCGCAACCCTCGCCACGCGGCGATCGCGGTGACGACGGGCCTGCTGGCCAAGATGAACCGCGTCGAGCTCGAGGGGGTCCTGGCCCACGAGCTGAGCCACATCAAGAACTACGACATCCTCGTGTCGACCCTCGCGGTCACGATGGTGGGCATCATCGCTGTCGTGTCCGACATCTCGATCCGGATGTTGTGGTGGAACGGGGGCCGCCGAGGTCGCGACGATCGCAACGACTCGGGTGCTTTCGGGATCCTCGCGGTGTTGGGCTTCGCGCTGTTGATCCTCGCTCCGTTGATCGGCCAGTTGATGCAGTTCGCGGTGAGCCGGCGCCGCGAGTCCCTGGCCGATGTGTCCGGCGTGGAGATGACCCGCTACCCGCCCGGGCTCATCGCCGCGCTGGAGAAGCTGCAGGAAGACAGCACGGTGGTGCACAGCCAGTCCCGCGCCACGGCCCACCTCTGGATCGAGGCGCCGGTGGCCAGGGTCGAGTCCGAAGGCCGCCTGTCGCGGATCAACCGGATGTTCGACACCCATCCTCCCCTCGAGGAGCGGATCTCGGCGCTGCGGGAGCTGTGACCGCGAGAAGCTCCCGTCCGGCGCCGAGCGCGACCAGGAATGACTGCGGCGTCGCCGGAGCGTCCTCCTACACTGACCGGCATGTCTCCGAAGCCTCCTGCCCCGCACGGTGCTGCACCCGAGACTGGCACGTTGCGGGTCAAGCGGGGACTGGCTGAGATGCTCAAAGGCGGCGTGATCATGGATGTGGTCGACGCCGACCAGGCCCGGATCGCTGAGGACGCCGGCGCGGTGGCGGTGATGGCGTTGGAGCGCGTGCCGGCTGACATCCGACGCGATGGCGGCGTGGCGCGCATGAGCGACCCAGAGATGATCGAGAGGATCAAGGCCGCGGTGACCATCCCGGTCATGGCCAAGGCGCGGATCGGCCACTTCGTCGAGGCTCAGATCCTCGAGGCGCTCGGCGTGGACTACGTCGACGAGTCCGAGGTGCTCACCCCGGCCGACGAAGCCCATCACATCGACAAGTGGGCGTTCACCGTCCCGTTCGTGTGCGGGGCCACGAACCTGGGCGAGGCACTCCGCCGCATCAGCGAAGGCGCGTGCATGATCCGCTCGAAAGGCGAGGCCGGCACCGGGAACGTGGTCGAAGCGGTGCGTCACCTGCGCTCGATCCGGGGCGACATCGGCAAGATCGGTCAAGCCGACTCGGCCGAGCTGTTCGAGTGGGCCAAGCGGCTCCAGGCGCCTCTCCCGCTCGTGCAGGAGCTGGCCGAATCGGGCGTGCTCCCGGTCCCGCTGTTCTGCGCCGGTGGCCTGGCCATCCCGGCCGACGCCGCGCTGGCCATGCAACTCGGGGCCGAGGCGGTGTTCGTCGGCTCCGGGATCTTCAAGAGCGCCAACCCGGCGGCAAGGGCCAAGGCCATCGTCGAAGCCACCACCCACTTCCAGGATCCACACATCCTGGCCAAGGTCAGCCGTGGATTGGGCGAGGCCATGCCCGGCCTGGAGATCAGCTCGCTGGAGACCCGGCTGGCCGAGCGGGGCTGGTGACCATGCCTCGTCGGTCGATCCCTGAACCGGAGCCTCCGGGACATGGCAGCCAAGATCGGCCTACTGGCGCTGCAGGGAGCGATCGGCCTTCACGCTGAAGCGCTGCACGCGCTCGGCGCGGTGGCCGTTCCGGTCCGCACCGCCGAACAACTGGACGCCGTCGACGCACTGGTGATGCCAGGCGGCGAGTCGACCACCATCTCGTTGCTGCTCGGTTCCTCGGGGCTGGCCGAACCGTTGGCTGAACGGCTCGACGCCGGAATGCCGGTGTTCGGCACCTGCGCCGGGATGATCCTGTTGGCCACCGACGTGGTCGATGGCCGGTCCGATCAACGGGCCTACGGCGCCATCGACATCGGGGTGCGGCGCAACGCCTTCGGCCGCCAAGTCGACTCCTTCGAAGCTGACCTGGCGGTGACGGGGCTCGACGACGCCCCGTTCCACGCGGTGTTCATCCGCGCTCCGGTGGTCGAGCGGGTGGGCGAGGCGGTCGAGGTCATGGCCAGCATCGGCGATCGAGCGGTCCTCTGCCGCCAAGGTCCGGTGTTCGTGTCAGCATTCCATCCGGAGCTGACGCCCGATCTCCGGCTCCATCGCATCTTCCTACAGGAGGTATGAGTGTCTGGGCATTCCAAGTGGGCCACGATCAAGCACAAGAAGGGCGCAGCCGATCAGGCGCGCGGCAAGCTCTTCGCCAAGCTGATCCGCCAGGTGGAGGTGGCGGCCCGCCAAGGCGGCGGCGACACCGACATGAACCCGACGTTGCGCACGATGTACCAGAAGGCGCGCGACAGCTCGGTGCCGCTCGACACGATCGAGCGGGCCATCAAGCGCGGGACAGGCGAGCTGGAGGGCGTCACCTACGAGCAGATCACCTACGAGGGCTACGGGCCCGCAGGCGTGGCCATCCTCATCGAGGTGTTGACCGACAACCGCAACCGCACGGGCTCCGACCTGCGCAACGTGTTCTCCAAGCGCGGTGGATCGATGGCCGAGCCCGGGGCGGTCGCCTGGCAGTTCGAGCGCAAAGGTGTCGTGGTGGTGCCAGGCTCGGCCGAGGAGGATGACGTCATGCTCGCCGCGCTGGATGCGGGAGCAGAGGACGTCGTGGCCGACGGTGACACGTTGCAGGTCACGACCGCCCCGAGTGACCTCAACGCGGTGCGCACCGCGTTGGAGGAGGCAGGCATAAAGGTCGAGTCGGCCGACCTGACGATGCTGCCGGCCACGGTCATCGACATCGACGATCCCGGCACCGCGAAGAAGGTGCTCCAGTTGATCGACGCTCTCGAGGACCACGACGACGTCCAAGCGGTCCATGCCAACTTCGACGTCTCCGAGGATCTGCTGCAAGCGGTCGAGCTCTGATGGCCCTCCGAGCCGGAGAGCAGGCGCCGGGGTTCACCCTTCCCGGTGTGGAGGACGGTGAGCGCCGCGACTACTCGCTGTCGGAGTTCCGCGGGCGGCCCGTGATCGTGGCGTTCTATCCCGGCGACAACACGCCGGTCTGCACCAGGCAGCTCAACGCCTACACCGACGACATCGCCGAGTTCGCGGCGGTCGATGCTCAGGTGCTGGCCGTCAGCCCCCAATCGATCGAGAGCCACATCGGGTTCGCCGACCAACAGCACGGGTTCGCCTTCCCCCTGCTAGCTGACACGAACAAGTCCGTCGCCGAGTCCTACGGCATCCTCGGCCCGCTCAAGTTCTACCGGCGGTCCGTGTTCGTGATCGACCCGGCCGGCAAGGTGACCTACGTCCATCGCGCACCGCTCGGCCTGGCGTTCAAGCCCACAGCCGAGCTGGTCGCGGCGGTCCGGGCCGCCAGCTGACAGGAGAGCGCGCTAGGTCTCACAAGCCGAAGGATCGCTTGGCCTCCTCCCACCGGTCGGTCACCTCCCACTCGCCGGCCCAGCGCTCGATGTACGCCTCATCGAGCTGTTGGCCCGCTTCGAGGATCGACGCGATGTCGTCACGATCCCGTGGCCTCCATGCCAGCAACTTGAACACGATCACGTCCTCGGCGGTGATGACACCATCGACAGCTCGATCGAGCGCGTTGTGTTGGAACGGCGTCTCGGCCGCGATGAGATCCACCTTGCGGCCACGACCCCGGACGAACACGAGGTATGGCCGTCCGCCAGGCTCGGCCATCGTCCGGACCTCGTAACCCTCGAGTCTGAGCTGGTCAGCCACGCCATGGAGGTCGCGTGCGAGGAAGTCGACGTCGGTGGTCAGCCGAGCACGAGCGCGGTATCGACGAGCGGCGAGAGCACCGACGAGTGCGACCTCGAGCCCGAGGTCAACGAGGTGGCTGGCGAAGGCTGGTGCGTAATCCTCCGGCTCGAGGGTCACGGTTCACGATCGCCGCACCAGGTCGGCTCGTCGAGGATCATGCCGAGCTCGACCGCCCTGCGGTGGAGCTCCAGCTCCGGTTTGTCCTCCCACCAGTCATTGAGCCTCGGGAGACCGCACCCGGCACGACGCTCGTTCTCCTCGCGGATCATCATGGCCTGCCACTCGGGCGTGCCCTCGTCGTCGCTCTCTGCCTTTCGCAGGTCGCGTACCTGACGCTCGAACCTCTCTCGGTCCTCGGCCGAAACGGTCATGGCCCCAGGCTATGCCTGGTCGGGGATCGATCGGGCCTCCCAACGCGGGCGGGAAGGTTCAGGCGTGAGCCGACCTCAGGCGGCGCAACGGCGGAAGAGTAGGAGGCGGCTGTTGCCGCGGCGGGAGCTCGGCCAACAGCTCTGTCGTCGCTGTCGCGATGGTCTGAACCGCCTTCTCGAAGGCTCGCTCGGTCCGAGTTGACGGCGCCTGCACCCCGCTGACCTTGCGCACGTACTGGCGGGCCGCCGCTTCGATCTCTTGGTCGGTGGCCTCAGGCTCGAGCCCCCGCAGGGTCGTGATGTTCCGGCACATGACGCTCAGCGTAGGACCCGGATCAGTCCGTCAGCCGCGCCCGCTGAGGGCCCGCCGTGGCGCCCGGATCTCCAGCCGATTGCGTGCCAGCGTCGAACACCGCCCACCGTTCGCACACCGCACCGGCCAGCACGGCCATGGCGCCGGTCACCGCAGCCAAGCGTCTTGTTCGACCGAAGGTGGCGATCAATGCCGCGCCGCTGGCGGTGGACCACCTGGCGGCCGCCGCGAACCGTCCGGCGCGGCCCGCTTTGTACGGGGACGCTAGGGCGCCGAGCTGGTGCTCCATGAACCCGACCGCTCCCAGCTCGAACGCCGCGCCGATCAACACGGCCCGGCGGGCCGGCCGGGCCGCAGCAGGCGCCAAGCCGAGCACTCCAGCCGCGCCGGCGCTGGCCAGCGCGCCACCGGCGAACACGACCGGCAGCTCCCGGCGGGCCTCGTGCCATACCGGGATCGCCGTGTCGGCCAGCAGCACCGCGGTGTAGGTGGCCAGGACCGGTCCCAGCGCGGCAGCCGCCAACCGGGCGGTCGCCCGCACGGTTGGCAGCCACCGCACAGGTGGCAGCCAGCCCAACTGGTCGAGGAGGACGGTGGCGATGGCCGCCGGCGCGTAGCCGGCCAGCACCCAGGAGCCGACGCTCATGGGCGAGCTCGGCTTGAACACCCGGAGCATGTTGTAGAAGCGGTCGGGGCGACCGAGATCGGCGATGAGCAGGACTGGGCTCACAGCCGCACCGGCCGCGGCTGCTACCTCCAGCACGCGAGCCAGGTCGGGCCGATCGGCGGCGCGACCTGGCAAGGGCGAGCGTCGACGACGCGCCGGCCAGACCGCCGGTGAAGAAGTACCACGGGATCTCCCGGGTCCATACCGGCCCGCGAACGATCGGTTGGTCGTAATAGGTGCGGACCTCGACCTCGGGCACCATGGCATGGCGATCGCGTCTCGCGGGGCGACTCAGCGCACGGGTCAACGCCGGCCGCCGGCCACCGAAGCCACCGCGGCCAGGGCCAAACCGAGCGCGGCTGCCCCTGCAGCCCGCCACATCGATGCGAGGTGGCGGGTCGTGTCGACCGGATCGGGCGGCAAGCCGTAGACCTCGGGGTCGTCCAGTAGCAGGAAGAACGCCCCGAACCCACCGACGCCGTCCTCGGGTGACTCCCCGTACAGCTGCGCCGACTCGACTCCGTGACCTTGGAGCTCGGTGACCCGGCCTGACGCTCGTTCCCGCAGCTCGTCGAGCGGACCGAACTGGATGGACTCGGTGGGACAAGCGGCGGCGCAGGCTGGGGCGAGCCCACCCTTCAGCCGGTCGTAGCAGAGCGTGCACTTCCAGACGCGACCGTCGTTCGGCCGCCGGTCGATCACCCCGAACGGGCAGGCCGGAACGCAGTAGCCGCACCCGTTGCAGACGTCTTCCTGGACGACCACGGTGCCGAACTCGGTCCGGAACAGCGCGCCGGTCGGGCAAACCGCCAGGCACGCCGCCTCGGTGCAGTGCTTGCACACGTCCGATGACATCAGCCAACGAAACTCGGGTTTCGTTGGCTGATCGGAAGGGGAGTGCGTCAACGCGGTCGACGCGCCATTCGGGGGGCTTGCCCCCCCGAGCGTTGTTCGATGAACGCCACGTGACGCCAGGTGTCCGCACCGAGCTTTCCGGTGTTGTCATAGGAGTTGCCGGTGAAGTCGAGCGGTCGGTCCGGTACGCCGTTCCACTCCTTGCACGCCACCTCGCACGCCTTGCAGCCGATGCAGATCGAGGTGTCGGTGAAGAAGCCGTAGCGGCGCCCCGGCTCGGGAGGGGCGATCCCCGCGGGCAGGGCGTGGGTGGAGTCAGCCATCGCCCAGCCCACCGGAGAGCCTGTCGTCGGGTCCGTCGCCGCTCGCCAGCAGACCTGGGTAGCTGTCGACCAGGCTTCGCAGTGCGCTTCCCCGCGGTCGACGGCCGGGCTGGATGTCGCAGGTCATGGCCTTGGACTCCTGGATGTGGACGTTCGGATCCATGGAGATCCCGGTGAGGTCGTTGGCCGAGTCGCCGGTGCTCAGCCCCCGTCCACCCCAGTGGTAAGGCAGGCCGACCTGGTGGAGCACGCGGCCGCCGACCCGCAAGGGCCGGATGCGTTCGGTGACAAGGACGCGGGCCTCGATGGCGGTCCGCGACGTGATGATCGTGGCCCAGCCGCCGTGTTCGAGCTGACGCTCCTTGGCCAGCTGCGGGCTCACCTCGCAGAACATCTCCGGTTGCAGCTCCGACAGGCGACCTACGAAGCGGCTCATCCCGCCCGCGGTGTGGTGCTCGGTGAGCCGGTAGGTGGTGGCGACGTACGGGTAGCGGTCGGCTCCAAGAGCCTCGGCCGAGGGGTTCTCGGGGTTGAGAGGGGAGACCAGCTCTTGGCGGGCCGGGTTGGCTTGCTGGCCGTACAGCGGGTTCGGGAACGGCGACTCCGCCGGCTCGTAGTGGGTTGGCAGCGGGCCGTCCTTCAACCCGGACGGTGCGTACAGCCAGCCTTTGCCGTCAGCCTGCATGACGAACGGCTCGTCACCCCGCAACGCCATCTCCGCGGTCGCGCCGTCGGCCGGCTCGTAGTCGGGCGCCATGTCGGCCACGAAGTCGGGCACATCCTCGCCGGTCCACTGATCGGCCTCGGCGTCCCACCACACGTACCGCTTGCGCTCCGACCACGGCTCGCCGGCGGGATCGGCCGACGCCCGGTTGTAGAGGATCCGCCGGTTGGCGGGCCACGCCCACCCCCATTCAGGCGCCACCCACGTCTGGTCACGGCCCGGCTTGCGGCGGCGCGCCTGGTTCACCCCGTCGGCGCGGCAACCGGCATAGATCCAGCAACCGCAGGCCGTCGAGCCGTCCGCTTCGAGCTCTGGGTAGGCCGAGATCGGCCGACCGTCGATGTCCCAACCGTTGATCTCGGCCAGCACCGCTTCGGCACAGGGCTCATCGAGGGAACCCTCCGTCGGGTAGTCCCAGGTGACGTGGTGGATCGGCGCGTCCCGCTCCTCGGTGGATGCGGCCAGCTTCTCACGGATGATCCGCCCCAGGTGATAGGTGAACCACAGGTCCGACCGGGCGTCGCCCGGCGGATCCACCGCCTTGTCATGCCACTGCAGCAGCCGTTGGGTGTTGGTGAACGAACCTTCCTTCTCGGTGTGCGCGGCGGCCGGCAGGAAGAAGACCTCGGTGCCGATCTCCGCGGTTGACGACTCGCCGGTGCGGATCTCCGGCGAGTCGTACCAGAAGGCCGCCGTCTCGATCTCGGAAAGGTCGCGAACGACGAGCCAGTCCAGCTCGGCCAGCCCGAAGCGTTGCATCCGCCCGTTGGCCGACCCGACGGCGGGGTTCTCGCCCAACACGACGAAACCCTTGACGTCGCCCGCCAGCATGCCCTGGACGGTCTGGTAGTGGGAGTGGTCTCCGTCGATGCGGGGCAGCCAGTCGAAGCCGAAGTCGTTGTCCGGTGTCGCCGCATCTCCCCAATAGGCCTTCAGGAGGCTCACCGCGTATGCGGGGAAGTGCCCCCAGAACCCGTTCTTGGGCCCGTTGGCTTCGAGGTAGCCGGCGAGGTCGTCGTGCTGGCCGGCGTGAGGCATCGGGAGATAGCCGGGCAGGAGGTTGTAGAGCGTGGGGATGTCGGTCGAGCCCTGGATGCTGGCGTGGCCCCTCAACGCGAGGATCCCGCCGCCAGGCCGGCCGATGTTGCCGAGCAGCAGTTGCACGATGGACGCGGTGCGGATGTACTGCGCACCGACGGTGTGGTGGGTCCAGCCGACGGCGTAGCAGAACGCTCCGGTCCGTTCGCGCCCTGAGTTCGTGCACAGCGCCTCGGCCACTTCGAGGAAACTTTCCTGCGGCACGCCGCAGACCTGCTCGACCATCTCCGACGTGTAACGGCGGTAGTGCTTCTTCAGCAACTGGAACACGCAGCGCGGATGCTCGAGACTCGGGTCGGTGGCCGGTTGGTCCTCGTGGGCTTGAGCCCCGCCGCTGCCGTGGCTCTCACCCTGCGCGGCCTCCGAATCGTCTTGTCCAGCCGTGTCGCCCGAACCCATGCCCTCGTACTGCCACGTGGCGTCGTCGTAGCTGGCTGACTCCTCGTCCCAGCCCGAGAACAGCCCGTCGAGGTCCTCGCTGTCGACGAAGCGTTCGTCCACGATGGTGGCGGCGTTGGTGTAGGCGACCACGTACTCGCGGAACTCGCGGCCGTTCTCGAGGATGAAGTTGACCAGCCCGCCGAGGAACGCGATGTCCGATCCGGCCCGGATCGGCACGTGCAGGTCAGCGACCGCGCTGGTGCGGGTGAAGCGCGGGTCGACGTGGATGATCTTGGCGCCGCGGGCCTTCGCTTCCATCACCCACTGGAAGCCGACTGGATGGCACTCGGCCATGTTCGAGCCCTGGATCACGATCACGTCGGCGTTGGCGAGGTCCTGCTGGAACGTGGTGGCGCCTCCGCGTCCGAACGATGTCCCCAGACCGGGGACGGTGGCGGAGTGTCATATGCGAGCCTGGTTCTCGATCTGGATCGCACCGAGCGCGGTGAACAGCTTCTTGATGAGGTAGTTCTCTTCGTTGTCGAGGGTCGCCCCGCCCAGGGTGGCCAGGCCCATGCACCGGCGCAGCGGGTGGCCTCGCTCGTCGAGCTCCTGCCAGGAGTCGCGGCGGGTGGCGATGACACGGTCGGCGATCATGTCCATGGCTCGGTCGAGGTCGAGCTCCTGCCAGGCGATCGCGTGGGGCGGCCGATACTTGACCTTGAGCTCTCGCAGGGGGCCGCTGACCAAGGCCATGGTGGCCGAGCCCTTCGGGCAGAGGCGGCCGCGAGAGATCGGGCTGTCAGGGTTGCCCTCGATCTGGGTGATGGCGCCGTCGCGTACGAACACCCGTTGCCCGCAACCCACCGCGCAGAACGGGCAGATCGAGTCGACGACCTTGTCCGCCTCAGCCGTGCGGGCCTCCAGCTCCCTCGAGCGTGGTGACTCGACCGAGGTTCCCCGCCCCGCCCAGTCGCCGGTGCGAAGCTGACGGATCACCGGCCATTCGACAAGGCGGCCGGGAAGTCGCATGGAGAGGATCTTTCCAGCACTCAACGCGCTGAAACAGCATCGAGATGCACGAATGGGCGGCGGTCGGGCAGTACGGTCGTACGCATGTTCGTGCTGGGCGTCGACCCGGGGTTGTCCCGTTGCGGCTACGCCTGCCTCGAGCTCCGCGCTGGCGGGCCGCAACCGGTGGCCATCGGTGTGCTCCGCACCGCGCCGTCAGATCCGCTCCCCATGCGGCTGGCCGAGCTCCAGCGCGAGCTGCGTGGGCTGCTGGCCGAGCTCGGTCCGTCGGTGATGGCCATCGAGCGGGTGTTCTTCCAGGTCAACGTGCGCACCGCGATGGCTGTCGGGCAGGCCAGTGGCATAGCCATGGCCGAAGCAGTGGTGGCCGGTTGTGAGGTGGCGCAGTACTCGCCGAACGAGGTGAAGCTGGCGGTCACCGGTGACGGCGCAGCCGACAAGGGGCAGGTCCAACACATGGTGCAGATGTTGTTGCACCTGGCCGCTCCGCCCAAGCCGGCCGACGCGGCCGACGCCGCGGCACTCGCCCTCTGCCACCTGGCCCACGCCCCGTCGGCCCGCCGGATAGCGGCGGCTCTCCGATGAGCGAGCGGATGCGAGCGATCCAGGAGACACGGTTCGGTTTCATTTCTCCCGGCAGGGTCGAGTCGATCAGCGGCGCCGCTCTCACATCTTGCGGCCCCGGACCTGCGCCGATGAGCGAGCGGACGCGAGCGATCCAGAGGACACAATGATCGGCTCGCTGCGGGGCACGCTGCTCCACCGGTCGGTGAGCGGCGACGTCCTGGTCGAGGTGGCCGGGGTGGGTTACCGGGTCACCGCCGGCCCGGTCACCGCAGCACGGCTGGGCGATCTCGGCGCCGAAGTGTTCGTGTGGGTACACCATCACGTCCGCGAGGACGCCGCGACCTTGTTCGGGTTCGCGACCCGTGACGAGCGCGACGCCTTCGAGGCTCTGCTCGGGGCCCACGGCGTGGGTCCGGCGCTGGCCCTGGCCATATTGTCGGTACACGAGCCGCTCGCCCTGCGGAGGGTCCTGGCCGACGACGATGTCGCCGCGTTGTGCCTCGTTCCCGGTGTCGGCAAGAAGACCGCGGCCCGGCTGCTCATCGAGTTGAAGGCCCGCCTCGACCTGCCGATCGACGGCGTGCCGGTCGATGTCGACGCGATCGGCTCGGAACCGCTCAGTGCGGCAAGATCAGCTCGAACCGACGTGCGCGAGGCCTTGGCCGGCTTGGGCTATGAACCTGATGAGATCGTGATCGCATTGCGAGAACTGCCCAAAGGCGATGACGCCGCATCCCTCTTGCGCGAAGCGCTCAAGCGGTTGGCGGTACCACGATGAACGCGAGCAAGACGGGCCGATGAGAGACGAACTGCTCGTACCGGACGTCGATCCTGAGGAGCAGGCCGCCGAAGCCGGTCTACGACCGCGCTGCCTCGCGGAGTTCGTCGGCCAAGCCGAGCTCAAGGAGCACCTGGCCATCATCCTCGAAGCGGCCCGCCGCCGGGCCCAAGCCGCCGACCATCTCCTGTTCGCCGGGCCGCCCGGTCTCGGCAAGACGACGCTGGCCGGCATCGTGGCCAACGAGATGGGCGTGGGCCTGCACGTCACGTCGGGGCCGGCCCTCGAGCGTGGGGGTGACCTCGCGTCGATCCTCAGCCAGCTCGGCGAAGGCGACGTCTTGTTCATCGACGAGATCCACCGCTTGGCCCGGCCGGTCGAAGAGGTGCTCTACCCGGCCATGGAGGACTTCCAGCTCGACATCGTCCTGGGCAAGGGCCCAGCGGCCCGTTCGATCCGGCTTGACGTGCCCCGGTTCACGCTGGTCGGTGCCACCACCCGGACCGGTTTGATCACCGGGCCGTTGCGCGACCGCTTCGGTCTTGTCGCGCGGTTGGACTACTACGACCCGGAGGACCTGGAGGCCATCGTCTCGCGGGCGGCCGGCATCCTCGGTGTCACCGTCGAACCAGCCGGTGCTCGGGAGATCGCCCGCCGGGCGCGCGGCACCCCACGGATCGCCAACCGGCTGCTCCGTCGGGTGCGTGACTTCGCGGAGGTCCGCGGGTCAGGGCTGGTCGACGAGCAGGCGGCCCACGACGGTCTGGCGGTGTTCGGAGTCGATCAACGGGGTTTGGACAAGGTGGATCGGGCTCTGCTGTCCGCTCTGTGCCAGCGGTTCGGTGGTGGCCCGGTCGGCTTGTCGACGCTGGCCATCAGCGTGGCCGAACCGACCGAGACCGTGGAGGACGTCTACGAGCCGTTCCTCATACGCGAGGGCCTGCTCATGCGCACCCCCCGTGGCCGCGTGGCCATGCCCGCGGCCTGGTCCCACCTCGGCCTGACCGTACCGTCGAACGCCGGAGGAGATCGCACCCCACCGCCCGGCCTGTTCGGCTGACGCCGCGCCAACCAGCCACGGTGCCACCACCGGTCAGAGCCGGTCGGCAGCCGATCGGGACAGCTTCACCAAGGCGTCCTTTTCCGCCGACTTGTCGCTGGTGACGTCGAAGTCCTGTGAACCGAAGTCGAACTTGATCTGCAGTTGCAGGATCTCGGTGCCTCGGTCGGGGTGGGCACGACCACCTCCGGAGCGCGGGTTTCGAGTTCGGCGGGCGGTAACCTCCGGCCGGCCGGCGGCGCAGACGGGAGCAGTGTGCACATCGACTTCAACAGCTCGATCGGCCCGAGCCTCGGTGTAGAGGTGGAGCTCGAGGTGGTCGACCAGCAGACCGGGGCGCTGGCCAGCGCAGCCACCGAGATGCTGGCCGAACTGGGCGCGGGGCATCCCGGCGGTGAACATCCCAAGGCCAAGCACGAGCTGTTCGAATGCACGGTGGAGGTGATCACCGGCATCTGCCAGACCGTGGACGAGGCCCGCCGAGATCTCGAAGCCACGATCGCCGAAGTACGGGCTTGCGCCGACCGCCGTGGGCTCACGCTCATGTGCTCAGGGACCCACCCGTTCTCGAACTGGGCCGACCAGCAGATCAGCCCCAACCCGCGCTATGAGCGGCTCGTCCATGACATGCAGTGGATGGCCAAGCGCCTGCAGATCTTCGGCGTGCACGTGCACATCGGCATCCGTTCGCCGGAGAAAGCGGTGTCGATCGCCAACGCGCTGGCGGGCTACATCCCGCACTTCCTCGCCTTGTCCGCGTCGAGCCCGTATTGGGAGGGCCGCGACACCGGCCTGGCGTCGAGCCGCAGCAAGGTCTTCGAGGGCCTTCCCACCGCCGGTCTTCCCGCGCCCATCGAGAACTGGGCCGACTTCGAGCAGTTCATGGAGACCCTCGTCTCCTCGGCCGCCATCAAGACCGTCCGTGAGGTCTGGTGGGACATCCGCCCCCATCCCGACTTCGGCACGGTCGAGCTGCGGATGTGTGACGGCATCCCCTCGATGTCGGAGATCTGCGCCATAGCCGCGCTGGCCCAGAGCCTCGTGGCCAGGCTCGACCAGCTCGACGACCGGGGTTACACCCTGCCCCGCTACCGGGACTGGATCCTGCGCCAGAACAAGTGGCGAGCGGGCCGTCACGGCCTCGACACCGACCTGATCATCGACGCCGAGGGCCACCTAGAACCGGTTCGCTCCTCGATCGTCGAGCTGTTGGACGAGCTGGGCCCGACCGCTCGCAAGTTGGGTTGCGCCGATGAGCTGGCCCGGGTGGGCCAGATCCTCGACGGCCCCAGCTATGAACGTCAGCGCAAGGTGGCCCCTGAACACATCGACCAGCCGACCGACCTGAAGCCGGTGGTGGACCTTCTCATCAACGAGCTGATCACTGACGAGGTCGTGCTTTGACCGGCCGCGGTGCCCCGGCACGAATGGAGGATCACGAAGCCATCAGCCGGCGGGTGAGCGAGCTCGAGCCCGAGCTGATCGCCTTGCGCCGGCGACTGCACCGCCATCCGGAGCCGAGTTGGGCCGAGCATCAGACCACCGACGCGCTCATGGACGAGCTTCAGCGGGCCGGGCTCACGCCTGTTGTCGCCGCGCCCGGTACCGGCGCGATCTGTGACATCGGTGGGGGAGACGACCCCATGGTGGCCATCCGGGCCGACATCGACGCGCTCCGCATGACCGACACGAAGACTGCGGAGTACCGCTCGGAGGTGCCCGGGGTGTGTCACGCCTGCGGCCACGACGTGCACACCGCGGCAGCCGTCGGTGCGGCCATCGCTTTGGCCGATCACTTGCGGGCGTCGGCCCAGCCGGGACGGCTCCGGCTGATCTTGCAGCCGGGGGAGGAGGCGGTCCCCGGCGGGGCCATCGGCCTGACCGACGCGGGGGTGATGTCAGAGGTAGCGGTGATCTTCGCCCTGCACTGCGACCCGAGCATGGACGTGGGCTCGATCGGGGTGAGCGAAGGATCGATCAGCTCGGCCGCCGATCAGCTGTCCATCCGGCTGAAGGGATCCGGCGGACATACGGCCCGCCCGCACCACACCGCAGACCTCGTGCACATCGCCTCGCGGGTGGTGGTCGACCTGCCGGCCGGTCTGAACCGCCTCTCGGATCCCCGAGACGGCGTCAACCTCACGTTCGGCTCGATCCACGCCGGCGACGCACCGAACGTGATCCCCACCGAAGCCACCATCCTCGGCTCGCTGCGGGCGATCGGCCGTCCGAGCTGGGAAGCCGCCCCGTCGATAGTTCGCAACCTGCTGGCGGCCATCGTGGAGCCGCTCGGTGCGACCTGGGAGCTCGACCATCGGATCGGCGCGCCACCGATCCTCAACGACCGCTGGGCGGTCGGGCTGGTCGAGCGCAGCGGTCAGGCCGTCCTCGGGCCGGACGGGGTCGGCCCGACCCTGCAGAGCACCGGCGGCGAGGACTTCTCCTGGTACCTCGAACACGCACCCGGCGCCTACTTCCGCCTGGGCGTCAGGTCACCCGGCGCGCCGACCGTGGACATCCACGCCGGGAACTTCGATGTCGACGAGCGGTCCATCGCCGTCGGCGCTCGGGTCCTGGCCGGAGCGGCCCTGGAGGCGTTGGCCGAGCTGAACTAGTTCTGTCATGAGACGGGCGCGAATGCGAGCGGCTTCCAGCAGATGTTCAGGAGGTGAGAAATGACGACGATCGCCGCTGACGTGGGCCAGCTCCGAGGCACCGCAACCGGCTGCGCACCCTCGCCAGTCAGATACCGGACTTGCAGGTACCGCCGCGCAGGTGGCCGCCTCGGTACAGGGTGTGCCGATGACCGCCGCGGCCCTTCGGGACCTGTCGGGGTACTGGACCCGGGGGCTGGACGAGTCCGCAGCCACGGTCGAACGCCTGGCCGGCGTCGCCACCGCCACCGCCGGAGCGTTCCAGCTCGCCGAGCGGATCATCGGTTCCCGCCGGACGGTCGCCGATGCCGTCAAGGCCGCGCTCGACCGAAAGCCCTGAGCCGTCCGGAACCCAGAGGGCGCTGCGCCGGCCGCATCCCGTCGTGGTCGCAAGGTGGCTGGCGGGGTGACCAGGTCGGGACCCGGTTCGGTTCCCGCTTACCCTGAGCGACTGGCATGGACGTCGCCGACTTCGACTACGACTTGCCAGCCGGCGCGATAGCTCAGGTGCCTGTCGAGCCGCGAGATGCGGCGCGGCTCCTGGTCGACCGGGGACCGAACGAATCTCCGGCTGACAAGACGGTGGCGGACTTGGCGGAGCTGGTCGGCCCGGGTGACCTGCTCGTGGTCAACGACAGCCGGGTTCTCCCGGCGCGACTGCGGCTTCAGAAGAGCAGCGGGGGCTCGGTGGAGGTGTTGCTGGTGGAGCGGCGGCTCGAAGGTGGATGGGAGGCGCTCGTTCGGCCGTCACGCCGTGTTCCGCCAGGTTCTGTGCTCTCTGGCGCCGGGCTGCGGGTGACGGTCGGCGAGGACCTCGGTGAGGGTCGAAGGATCGTGCACCTCGACGCAGGCCGGGCCGGTGAGGCCGCAGCCATCGCGGTCAACGGGACGGTGCCCCTGCCTCCGTACATCCGCGAGGAGCTGGCCGATCCAGAGCGCTACCAGACGGTGTTCGCCCGCCGGCCGGTGTCCGCCGCGGCGCCGACCGCCGGTCTGCACCTGACCCCTGAGGTTCTCGATCGTTGCCGAGCAGCGGGAGCAAGGGTGGAACCGATCGAGCTGGCCGTCGGCGTCGCCACGTTCCGGCCGATCACCGCCAGCAAGGTGGAACACCACGAGATGCACGGCGAGCGCTACCTCGTCCCTTCGCAGACGATGCTGGCGTGTAGGGAGGCGCAGCGGGTGATCGCGGTCGGCACGACGGTGGTGCGAGCGCTCGAGTCGGCGGCGGCGACCGGTCAGCTCGAGGGTCGCACGGAGCTGTTCATCCGGTCCGGCCACCATTTCGCGGTGGTCGACCTGCTGTTGACCAACTTCCACGTCCCACGCTCGTCGTTGCTGGTCCTGGTGGACGCCTTCGTCGGGTCGCGGTGGCGCGAGCTCTACGCCATCGCGCTGGATCGCGGCTACCGCTTCCTGTCCTTCGGTGACGCGATGCTGCTGCGGCACGAGGGCGCCGGCCGAGGAGCGCGTTGAAGCTGGTCATAGACGTCGAGGCGGTCGACGGCGCCGCCCGCGCCGGGAGGATCCTGACGCCGCGTCGCGGCTTCGACACGCCGTGCTTCATGCCGGTGGGCACCCAAGGCGTGGTGAAGATGTTGACGTCTGAGGATCTCGTCCAAGTCGGTGCGACGGTGATCCTCGCCAACGCGTACCACCTCATGCTGCGCCCCGGCGCCGATCTCATCTCACGGCTCGGCGGACTGCATCGGTTCACCGGGTGGGATGGGCACTTCCTCACCGATTCCGGTGGCTACCAGGTGTTCTCCCTCAACCCCCACGTCGACGACCACGGTGCGACATTCCGGGCGTCCCACGACGGCACGTTGCACCACCTGAGCCCCGAACGGGCGACGGCCATCCAGTTGGCGCTGGGTGCGGATATCCAGATGGTGCTCGATGTATGTCCACCGTTGCCGTCGGACACGGCGGTGGTCCGCCAGGCGGTCGATCGGACCAGCGTGTGGGCCGAACGGGCGCGCCAGGCGTTCCTCGTCCCTGCGGCCGTGGAGGCCCGGCTCGCCGCGGGGCTCGACCAGGCTCAGTTCGGCATCGCCCAAGGCGGCGCCGACCTCGCGCTGCGCGCCGAGAGCGCACGCCAGGTGGCCGCGTTGGGTTTCGATGGCTACGCCATTGGTGGCCTTTCGGTAGGTGAATCCCGCGACGAGATGCTGCCGGCGTTGGCCTCGGCGCTCGAAGCTCTGCCGGCCGACCAGCCCCGTTACCTCATGGGCGTGGGCGACCCTGCGGGCATGGTCGAGTCGGTCGCCCTCGGCGTGGACATGTTCGACTGCGTGCTCCCCACCCGCCTGGGGCGCCACGGGACCGTCCTCACCGGTGAAGGCCGGTTCCACCTGCGCAACGTCCGCTACACGGCGGACCAGGCTCCGCTCGACCCGGCGTGCGGTTGCCCCACCTGTGCCCGCTGGACCCGCGCCTACCTGCGCCACCTGATCCGGGTGGGCGAGCCGACGGGCGCCCGTCTCGTCACGATGCACAACCTCTGGTGGACCCTCGACTTCGTCAGCCGCATGCGAACGGCGATCCGGTGCGGAAAGTTCGATCCGTTCCGCTCGGCGGTCCGGTCGGTGTGGGGATAGTCCGTCTGAGGGTCGTTCGTCGCGACTGAGCCGGCCGGGCGATCCACTAGGTTGTCCTCGCTCTGTCGCCTGCTCTGGACCTGATGTGCAAGCCCTGATCCTCTTGGTGCCGCTGTTCCTGCTGTGGTTTCTGATCGTCCGCCCTCAGCAACGGCGCATCCGAGACCAGCGGGCCATGGTCCTGGCCCTCGAGGTGGGAGACGACGTCATCACCAGCGCCGGCATCTACGGCACGATCGTCGATCTCGATGGCGACGTGGCCGTGTTGGAGGTGGCCGACGGCGTTCGGTTGCGCATCGCCCGGCTGGCCATCGGCAACCGGCTGAGCACCCACGTCGACCGGGTGACCGAGCCCGAACCGGACACGGAGCTGGCAGGGGAAGGACCGAGGCCCCAACCCGGCCCGGATGCCGCTGACCCGAGCAGAGTCGCCCTGCCTGAAGCTCGTGACGAGGACGAACCCCGTTGAGGCGCAGCATCGCCACCCCTCTGCTCCTCATCGTCGTCGCCTCGCTCGGCTCGGTGATCGCCACGATCGCCGCCGACAACAAACCCCAGCTCGGGTTGGACCTACAAGGCGGCTTCTCGGTCGTCCTGCAAGCGAAGAAGGTCGACGGCAAGCTGCCGCCGGACGAGAGCGTGGAGAAGGCGAAGGACATCATCCGCCAACGGGTGGACGGGCTCGGCGTGGCCGAGCCGGACATCACCCGGCAGGGCAAGCGGGTCATCATCCAGCTTCCCGGGGTGAAGGACCGCGCCCGGGCCGAGAAGCTCGTGGGCTGCACGGCCAAGCTGGAGCTCCGCCCGGTGCTGAGCAGGCCACAGGAGAAGGCTCCCAGCACCACCCGCAAGGGCAAAGCCACCAAGCCAGGCAAGGGTTCCTCGACGACGCTTCCTGGAGCCGCGACGTCGGCTCCGAAGGGCAAGGGCGAGAGCGGGTCGGGCACGGTCGGCGCAGCACAGGGGGAGTCGGCGCTCCCGCGGCAACTGGCGCCGAGCACCACCACGGCGCCGACTCCAGCTACCAGCCGGCCGCCATCCACCACTACCAAGCCCAAGGCGGGCTCGACCGCCAAACCGTCGACGTCTTCTACGACGGCCGTGGACGCCACGACCACCACGACGACCAGGAAGGAGACGGCCAAGCAGGCGGCCGCCACCTCGTCGTGCAGTGATACCGACACCAAGAAGGCGGGCGGTTCCGGCGCCACCGCAACCACAACCCCCGGTCAGAAACCGAACCAGGCGGGCTCGTTTCCCGACGAGACCGGTGCGATCTACCAGCTCGGCCCGGTCGGCTTCGAGGGAAGCGCGCTGAGCAAGGCCGAGGCGGCGCTCAACAACGGTGAGTGGCAGGTCAACGTGTCGGTCAAGGGCAAGGACAAGGCCGAGGCCAACGCCGCGTTCAACGCCTGCTACCAGGCCTCGGCCGGCTGTCCCCCGGTCGGGATCGACGACAGCGGAACGCCACGCGGCGCGATCGCCATCGTGCTCGACGGCAAGGTGATCTCGGCTCCCACCGTGAACGGCCCCGATTTGGCCTCGAGCCAGTTCACGATCAGCGGCAACTTCGACAGCAAGCGGGCCAAGGAGCTGGCCCTCGTGCTGCGCTACGGCGCCCTGCCGGTGGAGTTCCGCACCGAGACCGTGCAGCAGGTGTCGGCCACCTTGGGCAAGGACTCCCTCAACGCGGGCCTGCTGGCCGGGCTCATCGGGGTGCTGGCCGTCGCGCTCTACATGCTCCTGTACTACCGCGGGCTCGGCCTGGTGGTGATCCTCGGGCTGACCGTGTGGGCCGGCCTGATGTACGCGATCGTCTGCTACCTGTCACAGAACCAGGGCCTGGCCCTGAGCCTGTCGGGGATCACGGGCATCATCGTGTCGGTGGGCACGACCGTGGATTCCTATGTGGTGTTCTTCGAGCGTCTGAAGGACGAGGTGCGCTCCGGCAAGACCGTGCGCAGCTCGACCGAGCGAGGGTTCCAGCGGGCGTTCCGTACGATCCTCACCGCCGACATCTCCTCGTTCATCGGTGCGTCGCTCTTGTGGTGGCTCACCGTCGGCCCGGTCCGTGGTTTCGCGTTCTTCCTTGGCCTGTCGACGATCCTCGACGTGATCCTGGCCTACATGTTCACGCGCCCGTTGGTGATCCTCCTCGGTCGCAACCGGTTCTTCACCGAGGCCCGGTTCTTCGGGATCGCCCGCGGTCTGGCCCGTGAGGAGCTCGCGGTCACCCCGGCGGGAGCGCGCCTGTGACTTCGACTGGCGTGGGTCTGGCGCCGGATCGGAAGCGTCGCAACGCTTGGCTGCGGCTGTACCACGGTGAGACCCGCATCGACTTCATCGGCCGCTGGAAGATCTGGTTCGCGGTCTCCGGGGTCGTCATCCTGATCGGCTTGGCCGCCCTCGGGACGAAGGGCCTGAACCTCGGCATCGACTTCAAGGGCGGCAACGTCTGGCAGGTGCCAGCCGGCCGCTCCTCGATCTCTGAGGTTCGCACCGGCATGGAGAACGCCGGCCTGCGAGATGTGCGGGTCCAGAAGCTGAGCGGCGGGCGCGGTGGCGCGGCGTTCCGGGTGCAGGCCGAGACACTGAAGGGCAGCGACTCCGCTCGCCAGACCAAGAACAACGAGGTGTCGGCGGAGTTGGCTCGGCTGACCGGGGCCAAGCAGTCCCAGGTCGATCAGAACCTGATCGGCCCTTCATGGGGCAAGCAGATCAGCGACAAGGCCCGCAACGCGCTGATCACGTTCCTGATCGTGATCACGCTGTACATCACGTTGCGGTTCGAGTTCAAGATGGCCATGGCCACCCTGGCCGGGCTCATCCACGACCTGCTGGTTGTCGTGGGGATCTACGCCCTCATCGGCTTCCCGGTGACACCGGCCACCGTGATCGCCATCCTGACGATCCTCGGGTTCTCGATCTACGACGGCATCGTGGTGTTCGACCGGGTGGACGAGAACACCCGGCTCCTGTCGGCCACCGGCCGGGTCACTTACAGCGAGATGACCAACCTCTCGCTGAACCAGGTCCTCATGCGGTCGCTGAACACCTCGATCACCGCGCTGCTGCCGATCCTGTCGGTGCTGCTGATCGGCTCGTTCCTGCTCGGCGCGACGACGCTGGAGGAGTTCGGCCTTGCGCTGTTCATCGGCCTCATGTCCGGCGCCTACTCCTCGATCTTCATCGCCTCACCCGTGTTGGCGCTGCTCAAGGAGCGCGAGCCGCGTTACCGAGCCCTGCGCAAGCGGGTCGCCGAACGCTCGGCCTCGGTCGCTCCCACCAGCCGGGCGGGGATCGAGCAGGCCCTCGTGGCCGACTCGACGGAGCGGGAACCGGCGACGGTGGGAGCAGGCCGCGGGCCGACCGTGTCGACCGGCTCGACCAGCAGCAGTGCCGCTCGCCCATCGGCCGCTCCGCCACGTACCTACTCGACCAACCACCCGCCTCGACCTCGAAAGAAGGGCAAGAGGCGCTGATGGGCGTGGACGTCAACTGGTTGGCGGACCACGTCCGCGACATCCCCGACTTCCCCAAACCAGGCGTCACGTTCAAGGACATCACGCCCCTGCTGGGCGACGCGAAGGCCTTCCGGGCCACGGTCGACGCGTTGGCCGACCACTTCGCTGATCGCCGCGTCGATCGGGTTCTCGGTATCGAGGCGCGAGGGTTCATACTCGCCGCGCCGGTCGCCTACCGGTTCGGTGCCGGGTTCGTACCGGTGCGCAAGGCGGGCAAGCTCCCGTGGGAGATCGAGCGCCAGGAGTACGAGCTGGAGTACGGCACCGACCTCCTCGAGATCCACCGCGACGCGGTGCAGCCAGGCGAGAAGGTGCTGGTCGTCGACGACGTCGTGGCCACCGGCGGGACCGCGGCGGCCACCGCCCGCCTGGTCGAGAAGCTGGGCGGCACCGTGGTGGGCTTCGCCTTCATCATCGAGCTCACGTTCCTCGGCGGCCGCTCCCGCATAGCGGGCTACGAAGCGCAGTCCTTGTTGAGCTACGACTGACTCGCAACTGACGCACGACTGACCCACGGCTGACACACAGCCGGTTCACGGTCGACGGGCCAGCCATTTTCCGGCTGATGCTGGCATTCTGTTGTGGTGTCGACGGTCGATCGGGTGCTGCCATGGCGGCGGAGCAGCGCGCCCGCGTCGGTGGAGACGGCCCCGCTGCTGGCCGTGTTCCGGGCCAAGCATCCCAAGACGTCCACCGCGCTGATCTCCCGGGCGTACGCCCGCTCCGCGGCAGCCCACGTCGGCCAGATGCGCAAGACCGGGGAGTCATACATCCACCATCCGCTGTCGGTGGCCAGGATCGTCGCCGGCCTGGGCCTGGACGACATCACGGTGGCCGCCGCCCTGCTCCACGATGCGGTCGAGGACACCGGTGTGACCCTGGCCGACATCGAGGCCGAGTTCGGGACCGAAGTGGCCCGCATCGTCGACGGGGTCACCAAGCTCGATCGGGTCGAGTTCGGTTCGAAAGAGGAGCAGCAGGCCGCGTCGATGCGCAAGATGCTCGTCGCGGTGGCCAAGGACCTTCGGGTCCTGATCATCAAGCTGGCCGATCGGTTGCACAACATGAGGACCCTCGGCGGCATGCCGGAGGCGGCGCAGCTGCGCATCGCCCAGGAGACCTTCGACGTGTACGCACCGTTGGCTCACCGGCTGGGCATGCAGGAGCTGAGACAGCAGCTCGAGGACCTCGCGTTCGCCACGTTGCACCCCAAGCAGTACGCCGAGATCGACCACATGGTCTCGGACCGGACCCCCGGACGCGAGCTGTACCTCGAGCAGGTCCTCGAACAGGTGCGGGAACGGCTCTATGAGCTCGGGGTTGGCGCCGAGGTGACGGGGCGGCCGAAGCACCTGTGGAGCATCTACGAGAAGATGGTCCTCAAGACCCGCGAGTTCGACGACATCTACGACCTGGTCGGCATCCGGGTGTTGGTGGACTCGGTCAAGGACTGCTACGCGGCCCTCGGTTCCATCCACGCCACTTGGCGTCCGGTGCAGGGTCGGTTCAAGGACTACGTGGCGATGCCCAAGTTCAACCTGTACCAGTCGTTGCACACGACGGTGATCGGGCCGCAAGGCAAGCCGTTGGAGGTGCAGCTCCGCACCCGAGAGATGCACCAGCGGGCCGAGTTCGGCGTCGCCGCCCACTGGGCGTACAAGGACAGCGCGCCGGGCGACGACCTGGCGTGGCTGAGCCGGATCGTCGACTGGCAGCAGGAGACCTCGGACCCGGCCCAGTTCATGGAGACGCTGAAGGTCGACCTCGAACAGGACGAGGTGTTCGTGTTCACGCCGAAGGGCAAGGTGATCTCGCTGGCCCGCGGTGCTACCCCCATCGACTTCGCCTATTCGATCCACACCGAGGTCGGCCATGCCTGCGTCGGTGCGCGCGTCAACGGTCGGCTGGTCTCCCTGAACCATCAGCTCAGCTCCGGTGACACCTGTGAGATCTTCACGTCGAAGGTCGAAGGCACGGGCCCCAGCCGCGACTGGCTGAACATCGCCGTGACTCCACGGGCCGCGAACAAGATCCGGCAGTGGTTCTCCCGCGAACGCCGCGAGGACGCACGAGAGACCGGACGTGAGGACCTGGTCAAGCAGCTGCGGCGGGAGGGCCTACCGGTGCAGAAGCTGCCGGCCTCGGTGCTGTCCGAGGTGGCCACGTCGCTGAACTACGCAGACGTCGATGCCCTTCACACCGCAATCGGCGAGCACCACGTGTCCGCCGAGTCGGTCGCCGCCAAGATCGACAAGCTGTTGCGAGGCGGGGATCCCGAACGAGAGGAGCAGCTCTCCACCACCATCCGTTCGCCCCGCCGGCCGTCGACCACGCCCGGGGCGAGCGTGCACGTCGAGGGCCTCGACGACGTGATGGTTCGGCTCTCGAGATGCTGCACACCCGTGCCGGGTGACGAGATCATCGGGTTCGTCACCCGGGGTCGCGGGGTTTCGGTGCACCGTGCGGACTGCGCGAACGCGGGGTCGCTCCAGACCGATCAGGCTGACCGGGTGATCGAGGTCGAGTGGGACGAGGAGCTGGGCGGAGTCTTCGTGGCCTCCATCGAGGTGCGGGCCCTGGACCGGCCGCGACTGCTCCGCGACGTGTCCACCACGATCGCGGACCACCACGTCAACATCCTGCAGTGCAGCATGCGGACCGGCACCGACCGGATCGCCGGCATGCGCTTCGAGTTCGAGCTGGGTGACCCGTCACACCTGACCGCGCTCCTCGGCACCATCCGCGCCATCGACGGCGTCTACGACGCGTACCGGGTGGTACCCGGGCACCTGGCGAGCGCCGCTGGGTCAGCCGGTGGACCTCACCGCTGACACGCGGCGAACCACCGCATCGATGCCCGCGGCGGCCAGCACAGCCAGCACGACGTCACCGGGGACGCGGTTGCGAAAGTTCCCGTAGAACGCCGCGGCTACCAGGACGACGACAACCACGATCCCGAGCAGTGGGATGAGCGTGATCCGTCCTCGCAACGCGACGACGCCATAGATGGCGAAGGGCACGAACGTGAGCGACATCACCCAGCCCGGAATCGAGGCCCACAGCGGCTTGCCCTCCCTCTGGTAGTCGCGGAGCATGTCCATCGGTCGATAGAGCCCCAGAACGCGGCCGACGCGTGCCGCCACCACGGCCGGAAGTCTTCCGGCGTGATGTCCCACGTATCGGAACGCCTCGCGACGCTGAGCGGCGGCTTCGACGGACGGCTCGTGGGAGGGGTCGACCTTCGCGCACAAACCGTCCCAGAACCCCATGTTCGGCCCGCTGTACGTGCGGTTGCAGTTCGCCCCTTCGAGGGTCGAGCCCTCGCCATAGGAGATGAGCACCGGATCCTCGAAGCGCGACATGTTGTAGACGATCCAGGGAGCGACCGTCGCCAAGGCGGCTGCCTCCAGAACGGCGATGGCCACCACCCGGCGGGACCGGGGCAGGCCCCGGCTGCCGAACCACACGGCGGGTGCGGCGACCAGGGGTGCTAGCACGACCAACTCGCTCCGAGTCAACGCGGCCAACCCGCAGACCACACCGGTGGCGGCGGCCATCCGGCTGCTCGGACGACGCACCAGTCGGTAGATGCACAACACGGCCCCCGCGGTGGTCAGCGCAGACAAGGACTCAGACATGATCAACCCGTCGTGCATCCACAGATTGGGATAGACGGCGGCCAGAGCGGCGGCGATGAGTCCGGCTCGCGGTCCGGCCGCTTCCCGGCCGATCAAGCCGATGACGACCACAACCGCGGTACCCGAGAGCGCCAGCGCGAAGCGCATGGCCAGTTGGCTTCCCCCGGCGACCCAGGCGACGGGAGCCAGGACCACCTCGGTCAGGGGAGGATGCAGAGCCACATCGGTGCCGGCCGGGTAGCCGGGGATGCGCTCCTTGAACGCATCGCCATGAGTGATGTTCACCGCACCGTTGGCGTAGTAGTACTCGTCCAGGGTTCGACGGACGGCGGGTTGCGGTTGGCCCGACGAGGCCATCACCCCGAGTTGCTGGTGACGGGTCTCCACGAGGATGTAGCCGGCCCGCCCGGCGAAGCCAACGAGGGCGATCAGCGCGAGGTACATGCCGAAGCGGGCCTTCATCGCGGTCACGCTAGACAGAAGCTCGACCTCCGCTGGCCAGCGCTGCTCGGCCCACACGTCGATCGTTCCGACGCCGAGTCGACCGAGCGGCCGGCAGGAGCTGCACTCGGATTCGGCTCTGGACGGCCGCGCTGAAGGGCGGCCGCAGTGGACCCAGCGTCGCTCCCGGTCGAATACCGTGCTCGACATGCATGTCGACCTGCGTCACAACCCTGCGTTCGCCGTCGCACGGATGCAGCTCGACCCTGGCGAGCAGGCTCACCGACGATGCGTTGACGCAGCTCGCCCGGCAGCGCGACCGGTGCGCCGAGACGCACGCAGCGACACTTCATCGCTTGCAACGCTTCGTCCGCACGCCGATGATGCGCCGTTCCCACTGAGCGACTGACGTCGTGATGTTCACCAGCAGCTCGCCAGTCGGCGTCGTCGTATCGACGTCAACGTCGAGGGCGGCAGCTGCCCAACCTTTGCGCTTCGCACGAGCGCAGATCGCAGCGAAGTCGAGCACCGAGCGCGACAGGCGATCCAACTTGGCGCAGACGAGCACGTCTGCTTCGCCTCGATCGAGACGAGCGAGAGCGTCGCTCAGCGCCGGTCGGTTCATGTTCCCGCCGCTGCGTCCCTCGTCGATGTACGACTCAACGAGCGTCCACTTGGGACGTGCGAGCGCACCGCTCAGAGCTGTCTGCTGCGCGTCGAGTCCAGCCCTCGAATCGGTCTGCTCGTCAGTCGAAACCCGTGCGTACGTGATCGCTCTCACTGGTCGGTGGTTACAGCGTGGGACCCCACACTGTCGCATCCATGCGTCGGTGGAGCAGGGGCGGGCGTGCGGGCGCGCGGCTCTACGTCGTACTCGCATGGGCAGCGCACTGCGCCCGTGCTCTCGTCGTCGCACGTCCCTCGACGATTGTCGCGTGAATGCGACAGTCGGCCGGGCAACCGGATCGACGGCATATTCGTCGCCGAGACGCTCGTCGCCGACCTGCGAAACCGCAGGTGAGTACAGCGCTCGGTCGTGGCTAGACGACGCGTACCGGGTGGTACCCGGCGCCACCGCCAAAGCTGATTGAGGGGCGGGCGGTACGGTGGCAGACATGGAACCGGGCGACTACCCCGATCTCAGGGCCGATCCCGGCATCGATCGCACGGGTATCCGCGAGCTGTTGAAGCTCACGCCCGCCGAACGGGCACGTCGCGCCGCAGCCGAATCGGTTGTTCTGGACCAGATAGACGAAGCCAGACTCGTCCGCCGGAACTGACTGCGTTGAACGCTACGTTCGACCCGCTCGCCGCGCTCCGGGTGCTGAACCGGCATGAGGTGGAATACGTGGTCATCGGCAAGTATGCGGGGAGCATCCTCGGGTCACCGATCCTGACGAACGACCTCGATCTTTGCTACGAGCGTTCCGCGGAGAACATGGAACGGCTGGCTGACGCTCTCGTAGAGCTTCGAGCGAAGCTGCGCGGCGTCGACGATGACGTCCCGTTCCTCTGGGACGCCAAGACCCTGGCCGCTGGCCAGAACTTCACGTTTTCCACGACCGCCGGTGCTCTGGACGTTCTGGGGTTGCCCTCGGGGACGTCGGGTTTCACCGACCTGGCGACGCATGCTGAGAAGTACGAGCTCGGAGAGGGCTTGGTCGTGCAGGTCGCCGATCTGGATGACTTGATCCGCATGAAGCTGGCGGCCCGGCGAACCGAGGACCTCATGGCGGTCGAGGTGCTCAAGGCGGTGCGGGAGGAGATCGGCCGCACCGGCCCGCTTCGGTGAACGGCCGGCTGAGATGATCCTCGTCGGCCTCACCGGCGGCATCGGCTCCGGCAAGTCAACGGTGTCGGCCATGTTGGCTGAACGCGGGGCGGTCGTGATCGACGCCGACGCCATCGTGCGAGAGCTGCAGGCCCCGGGCCAACCGGTCCTCGCGGCGATGGTCGAGCGGTTCGGACCGGGGGTCGTCGCTCCCGACGGCACGCTCGACCGCCAAGCCCTCGCCGACATCGTCTTCGCTGATGAGGAGGCGTTGCGCGACCTCAACGCCATCGTCCACCCCGCGGTGGGGGCGGAGATGGGCCGCCGGCTGGAAGCCGAAGCCGGCAGCGACCACGTCGTCGTGCTCGACATCCCGCTGCTCGTCGAATCCGGCCGCGACGACATGGCCGCGGTGATCGTCGTGGACGTCGACCCCGAAGTGGCCGTGCAGCGCCTCATGGCCGGACGCAACATGGCCGAGACTGATGCCAGGGCCCGGATCTCGAGGCAGGCGTCGCGCGAGGAGCGCCTGGCCAGGGCCGACCGGGTCCTCGACAACAGCGGCACCATCGACGATCTCCGACGGCAGCTGGACGAGCTGTGGCCGTGGATCCTCGATCAGCGAGGCTGATCGCTGCCCGCAACGGGGGCGGGCCGGAGAGCTGTCACGGCCCACCGGTACGATGCGAAAGTGACCGCCTTCGAAGTCGTCTCGGACTTCTCCCCGGCTGGTGACCAACCCAAAGCCATCGCCCAGCTGGCCGAGGGGGTCAACAGGGGAGAGCGCTTCCAGACCCTCCTCGGCATCACCGGATCGGGCAAGAGCGCCACCATCGCCTGGACCATCGAGCAGGTGCAGCGGCCCACTCTGGTCATCGCCCCCAACAAGTCCCTGGCCGCTCAGCTGGCCAGCGAGTTCCGCGAGTTCTTCCCGAAGAACCGGGTGGAGTACTTCGTCAGCTACTACGACTACTACCAGCCCGAGGCCTACATGCCCTCGAGCGACACCTACATCGAGAAGGACTCGTCGGTCAACGACGAGATCGAGCGGCTCCGCCACTCCACCACCCGGTCGCTGCTCACTCGGAGAGACACGATCGTGGTGGCTTCGGTGTCCTGCATCTACGGCCTTGGCTCTCCCGCCGAGTACAAGGACAAGCTCCTCGTGGTGAGGCCGGGGGAGACCCACGACCAGCGCGGCATCCTCCGTCAGCTCGTGGACATGCAGTACGAGCGCAACGACATGAACCTCGTACGGGGCAAGTTCCGGGTGCGAGGCGACACCATCGAGGTCCACCCCGCCTACGAGGAGACCGCCGTACGCATCGAGCTGTTCGGCGACGAGATCGAGCGGATCCAGGTCGTCGATCCACTCACCGGCGAACAGGTGGCCTTGCTGGACGAGCTGGTGATGTTCCCGAACACCCAGTACGCCACGGGCGAGGAACGCATGCGGGTGGCCATCGGCCGCATCGAAGCCGAGCTGCAGCAACGGCTCGCCCAGTTCGAGGCGGAAGGCAAGCTGCTCGAAGCGCAACGGCTGCGCATGCGCACCCAGTACGACTTGGAGATGATGCAGGAGGTCGGCTTCTGCAGCGGCATCGAGAACTACTCGGCCCCGATCGACGGGCGCAGCCCTGGTGAGCCTCCGTACACGCTGCTCGACTACTTCCCGGACGACTTCGTCGTCGTGCTGGACGAGAGCCACGTCTCGGTGCCCCAGCTCCACGGTCAGTACGAGGGCGACCGGTCCCGCAAGGAGACCCTGATCGGCCACGGCTTCCGCCTACCGTCCGCCGCCGACAACCGGCCCCTCCGGTTCGACGAGTTCATGGAGCGGGTCGGCCAAGTGGTGTTCCTGTCGGCCACCCCGAGTCCCTACGAGCGCCAGGTGTCGAGCCAGATCGTGGAGCAGGTGGTGCGGCCCACCGGTTTGGTCGATCCGGAGGTGATCGTCAAGCCAACCAAGGGTCAGATCGACGATCTGCTCGAACAAGTCAACGATCGGGTCACCCGCGGTGACCGCGTTCTGGTGACCACGCTCACCAAGAAGATGGCCGAGGACCTGACCGACTACCTACTCGAGCTGGGCGTGAAGGTTCGCTACCTGCACTCCGAGGTGGACACCATCCAACGGATCGAGATCCTGCGGGACCTGCGGCTCGGTGAGTTCGACGTGCTGGTGGGCATCAACCTCCTCCGTGAGGGCCTCGACCTGCCCGAGGTGTCGCTGGTCGCCATCCTGGACGCCGACAAGGAGGGGTTCCTTCGCAGCGAGACGTCTCTCATCCAGACGATCGGCCGGGCGGCCCGCAACGTCGAGGGCCAGGTGATCATGTACGCCGATCAGGTGACCGACTCGATGCAGCGAGCCTTGAGTGAGACGAACCGGCGGCGAGGTCTGCAGCAGGCCTACAACGCCGAGCACGGCATCGACCCCCAGACCATCCGCAAGGCGGTCACCGACATCCTCTCTTACCTCCGCCCGGCCACGACCGCACCGGTTCCGGGCTCGGACCGGCGTCACGATCGGGCCGCCGACATCAAGCGTCGCGAGGAGCTGGCCGAACTGCCCAGCGAGGAGCTGGCTCGGCTGATCCACACGCTGGAGGAGGAGATGGCCGAGGCCTCCTCGGATCTGCGCTTCGAGTACGCAGCGCGGTTGCGCGACGAGATCAGGGATCTGCGGCGTGAGCTGAAGCAGGTCGGGTGAAAGGCCCTGTGCTAGCAAGGTTTGATGGTCCTCGTCGCCGAGCCGGGGACTGAGGATCAGGCGGCCGACGAAGAACCCGGGCCACTGATCGGGCGCCCGACGTGGCGTGGGCTCGACGTGCGTCGTTGGGGGCTGCGCCGTGTCGGTGTGGCCGCGGTGGTGATCGCTTACGCCGCCCTCGGCACCCTCAACGCCCTGGCGGTCCCCCCACTCGTTCCCCGTGATGAGACCGGCCACATCTCCTACGTCGTCAGCATCACCCACGGCGACCTGCCGACCATCACCACACCACTGGCCAAGGACGACGTCCCGCTGTTGCGGGCCAACCACAAGGACACCACTTGGGCGGCCAACCACCCGCCTCTGTTCTACGTCCTGGCCGCCGGGCCGATGAAGCTCGCGTTGTCGCTGCACCGTCCCACACTTGGCATCCGCTTGATCCGAATCATGAACGTGGGGTTCGTGATGGCAACGATGGTCCTGGCGGCGGTGCTCGCCAGGCGGCTCCTCCGCCGGAGCCCGCGAGCGCCGATCGTGGCCGCGGCCACGGCTGGTCTCATCGGCACCGTGCCCCACACCGCCGCCATGGCCTACAACGACGCGGTTGCCATGTTCACGGCGGCTGCCCTCACGGTGGCGGCGATCGCCGTCTTCGACCGGGGCCCGAGCGTGAGGGCTCTGGCCTGGGTGGCCGGCGCGGCCTCTGCCGCGGCGTTGAGCAGGTTCACCAACCTGGCGGTGATCGCCACCGCAGGCGTCGTGGTGGCCCTTGGAGTGGTGCGCCACACCGGCGGCTCGGTCGGGCAGAGGTTCGCCGCCCTGGCCCGCGCCGGTGGCATCGTCGGGGTACCGGTCGTGGTGAGCTCAGCCTGGTTCTATCTGCGCAACCGCCACCTGTACGGGGACTACACGGGCGCCCACGATCTGCTCGTCATGTTCCACCGACGTCCCAGCGGCTCGGCCGGAACGTTCCTCCAGTCGAGCCGGTTCTGGCGCTCGGTGCACGACGAGCTGTGGACGCGGTACTCACAAGCTCGGAGCGCGGGGACCTATGGGCACGGTTTGCCGCTCGCGGTCGGGCGAGTGTTGACCCTCGTGCTGGTGATCGGGCTCGTCTGCGCCATGCTGCGATGGGTCTGGGCCCGGATCACCGTCCCAGGGCCCGCGAAGCGGATGTGGACTTGGTGGCTGCCGGCCATCGCGGTCGGTGAGATGGCTCTGTTCGTCCTGATGATGGCCAAGTTCGCGTCCGATGGTGGCAGCGCGCACAGCCGTTACCTCTTCCCGCTCCTACCGGTCATCGGATGCTTCGCTGCTCTCGCCTGGTCCTGTCTGCCTGGTAACCGCCGAGGGATCGTTTCGGTGGCCGGCCTGCTGGCCGCCGTGGCGCTGGCCGGCGACGTCTTGCACCGGTTGTTGGTGGCGGTGGTGGGAGATGACGGTTGGATCGGCACCGAGATCGACGCGCTGGCCAAGGCAGTGCCCGGCGCGGCTGGGGTGCTGATGGCGGAGTTGCTAGTGCTAGGCGTTGCAATGGGGGTCGCCGCGTGGGCGCTGCTCATCCTGCCGCCTGAGCGGCTCCTGCGCCGCGCTGGAGGGCAGAGCACCGGAGTGGATGGGCGCGAGGAGGATTCGGACGGCGGCCCGCAGCCGCCGCCGACGGACGCCGGCCCGGAGCTGGTGTTCGGCGAATCGATCCGTTGACGGTGGACGTCGTCGAACACATGTTCCGCTTCCGGTAGGACGCGGCCGGTAGGCTCGGGCTCGATGGCCGACTCCCTCGTGATCCGTGGTGCCCGAGAGCACAACCTCCGCAACATCTCCATCGATCTGCCGCGCGACAAGCTCATCGTGTTCACCGGGTTGTCCGGTTCGGGCAAGTCCTCGCTGGCCTTCGACACGATCTACGCCGAGGGTCAGAGGCGCTACGTCGAGTCGCTGTCGTCCTACGCACGGCAGTTCCTGGGCCAGATGGACAAACCGGATGTCGACTTCATCGAAGGGCTCTCGCCCGCCATCTCGATCGACCAGAAGTCGGCTTCCCGCAACCCGCGCTCGACAGTCGGCACGGTCACCGAGGTGTACGACTACCTGCGCCTGCTCTACGCCCGCATCGGCGTGCCCCATTGCCCGCAAGACGGCACGGTCATCACCCGCCAGACCCCGCAGCAGATCGTCGATCGGGTGCTCGAGTTGCCGGAGGGCACCCGCTTCCAGGTGCTGGCCCCGGTCGTGCGGGGCCGCAAAGGCAACTACGACACGTTGCTGACCGATCTTGCGTCGCAGGGCTTCGCTCGGGCCCGAATCGATGGCGAGATACACGAGCTGACCGACAAGGTCGAGCTGGCTCGCTACGAGAACCATCGCATCGAGGTGATCGTCGATCGCCTGGTCAAGCGAGATGGGATCGAGCGGCGCCTCACCGACTCGCTGGAGACCGCGCTGAAGCTGGCCGACGGTGTGGCCGAGGTGCAACTCGTCCCCCGGGGCACCGAAGGCGACGAAGCGGGCGCAGCGGAGACGCTCACGTTCTCCCAGCACCTCGCTTGCCCCACGTGCGGGCGCAGCTACGACGAGCTGGCGCCCCGCAACTTCTCGTTCAACTCCCCCTACGGCGCATGCGAGCACTGCGACGGACTCGGCACCCGCTTCGAGGTCGACCCGCAGCTCATCGTCCAGGATCCCGATCTCTCGTTGGAGGACGGAGCCATCGGGCCGTGGGCCGGCGGGCACCTCCAGTACTTCGCCAGGCTCCTCGAATCGGTCTGCGAGCAGCACCGGATCCCGATGAGCAAGCCGTGGTTGGAGCTTTCGCCCAAGCACCAGAACCTGTTGTTGCACGGCACCGGGGCGGGCAAGGTCCACGTCAAGTACAAGAACCGCTACGGCCGCACCCGCAGCTACCACGCGACCTACGAAGGGGTGGTGCCGTGGCTCGAGCGCCGCCACTCCGACACCGAGAGCGACAACCAACGCGAGCAGTTCGAGGGCTACATGCGCTTGGTGCCCTGCGCGCACTGCGACGGTGCGCGCTTGCGGCCGTTCACCTTGGGCGTCACTGTCGACGGCCGCAACATCCACGAAGTGTGTGCCATGTCGATCCGGGAGGCGGCGGCCACCCTGGCCGGCTTGGAGCTGTCCGAGCGAGACCGGCTCATCGCCGAGCGGGTGGTCAAGGAGATCAACGCTCGCATGGGCTTCCTGCTCGACGTGGGGCTCGACTACCTGTCGCTGCACCGTTCTTCGGCCACGCTGGCCGGCGGTGAAGCTCAGCGCATCCGGCTGGCCAGCCAGATCGGGTCGGGCCTGGTCGGGGTCCTGTACGTCCTCGACGAGCCGTCGATCGGGCTGCACCAACGCGACAACCACCGCCTGCTCGACACGTTGGTGCGCCTGCGCGACCTCGGCAACACGGTGCTGGTCGTCGAGCACGACGAGGACACGATCAAGGCGGCTGACCACGTCGTCGACATCGGGCCCGGTGCCGGCGAACACGGCGGCGCCATCGTCCACTCGGGCACGGTCAAGGGCCTGCTGCGCAACCGGGCGTCGCTCACCGGCAAGTACCTGACCGGGAAACGGAAGATCCCGGTCCCGGAGGTCCGGCGCACTCCGGGCCAGCATTGGCTGTCGGTGAAGGGTGCCCGCGAGCACAACCTCTGCGATATCGACGTCGACCTCCCGCTCGGATGCCTGGTGGCCATCACCGGCGTCTCGGGCTCGGGCAAGTCCACCCTGGTCAACGACATCCTGCTGCGCTCGCTCATGCAGAAGATCTACAAGTCGAAGACGCCGCCCGGCCGCCACACGCGGGTCGAGGGGATCGAGCACCTCGACAAGGTCATCAACATCGACCAGTCGCCGATCGGGCGGACCCCGCGCTCCAACCCGGCCACCTACACCGGCGTGTTCGATCACGTGCGCCGCCTGTTCAGCCAGACCCAGGAGGCCAAGGTGCGTGGCTACCTGCCGGGCCGGTTCAGCTTCAACGTGAAAGGTGGCCGGTGTGAGGCCTGCGCCGGCGACGGCACGATCAAGATCGAGATGCACTTCCTCCCGGACGTGTACGTGCCGTGTGAGGTCTGCAAGGGTGCCCGCTACAACCGCGACACCCTCGACATAGCGTTCAAGGACAAGAACATCGCCGAGGTGCTCGACCTGCCTTGCGAGGACGCGCTCGAGTTCTTCGCCAACCAGCCGCCGATCGCCCGCCACATGCAGACCCTGGTGGACGTCGGCCTCGGGTATGTGCGGTTGGGTCAACCGGCGCCGACGTTGTCGGGCGGCGAGGCGCAGCGCATCAAGCTCGCATCAGAGCTCTCGAAGCGTTCGACCGGTCACACGATCTACCTGCTCGACGAGCCCACGACCGGCTTGCACTTCGAAGACATCCGCAAGCTGCTCACCGTCTTGAGCAGGTTGGTCGACCAGGGCAACACGGTGCTGGTGATCGAGCACAACCTGGATGTGATCAAGACGGCCGACTGGATCGTGGATCTCGGGCCGGAAGGAGGCTCGGGAGGCGGACGAGTGGTGGTGGAAGGGTCACCCGAGTTGGTGGCCAAGACCCGCGAGAGCCACACGGGGCGATTCCTGGCGCCGCTGCTACCGAACGCAGAGCGGGTTCTACCGATCGCGTAGCGGGGGCAGGTACGGCCGGTCTGTTCGTCTTCCCACGGAGCTTGCGATGTACATCGGAGTCGGCACGCTGGTCGTCGTCCTCTTGATCATCTTGATCATCTACTTCATGCGGCGGGCGTAGGCGCACCATCGTCGGTATCCGGAGGAGCGGGCGGCCAGGCCGGTCGCTTCGAGGCCAACGCGGCGGTGGGGGATCAGTCCTTCGGGGCGGCGTCGGTGATGTCGAGCATCCGCTGCAACGCGACCCTCGCATTCCCGGCGGTGTCATGGTCAACGCTGATCTGGTTGACGACGTGACCTTCCACGAGGTTCTCGAGCACCCAGGCGAGATGCGGACCGTCGATGCGGAACATGGTCGAGCAGGGGCAGATCAGCGGGTCGAGTGACACGACCTTCCGATCCGGGTGTTCGGCGGCCAGCCGGTTGACGAGGTGGATCTCGGTGGCGATAGCCAGAGCCGATCCCGGGCCGGCGGCTTCGACCGCCTTGATGATGAAGTCCGTCGAGCCCACTTGGTCGGCCACTTCGCACAGCTCATGAGAGCACTCGGGATGGGCGATCACGATGCCGTCCGGATGCTCGGCTCGGAACGCGGCCACGTGTTCAGGCCGGAATCGTTGGTGCACTGAGCAGTGGCCCTTCCAGAGCAGGAACGTGGCGTCCTTGCAATCCGCCTCGGTCAGTCCTCCGAGCTCGAAGCGGGGGTTCCACACCCGCATGTCGTCGTGGGTGTAGCCCATGGCCAGGCCGGTGTTGCGGCCGAGATGCTGGTCGGGGAAGAAAAGCACCTTGGAGCCGCGGGTGAACGCCCAGTCGAGCACCTCGCGGGCGTTGGTCGACGTGCACACCGCGCCGCCGTGCTCGCCGACGAACGCCTTCAGCGCCGCCGAGGAGTTCATGTAGGTGATCGGCACGAGGTCATCGATGTCGATCACATCGGCCAAGGCATCCCAGGCCTCTTCCACCTCGTCGATGTCGGCCATGTCGGCCATGGAACAACCGGCGTTCAGGTCGGGCAGGACGACCTGCTGGTGATCCGCGGTGAGGATGTCGGCTGACTCGGCCATGAAGTGCACGCCGCAGAACACGATGAAGTCGGCTCGAGGCCGTTGCTGGGCCAGGACGGACAGCCGGTAGGAGTCACCGCGAGCGTCGGCCCACTTCATCACTTCGTCGCGCTGGTAGTGGTGGCCGAGGATGAACAGCCGGTCGCCGAGCGCCGCCTTGGCCTCACGGATCATCACCTCGAGCTCGTCGGGGGACGCCGTCGTGTAGCGGTCCGGGAGTGGCGGCTGGAGCCTGAGCATGGGATGGAACCTCCGGTGAAGGTGGGGTTCCGATCACGGCCGGTGGGGACAGCCTGGTCGCCACGCCACGGGGTTGTCGGCCTCGGAACCGATATGTCGCCGGATACCAGGCCGGCGGTGAGTGCAAACCGTACCTCTCAGGTGGGCCAACCCCGCTTCCTGCCGACCGATTCCCGGCCGTCGCGGGAGTCGGGGGACACGAACCGTACGATGAGCCGGTGGTCCAACGTCCGCCGGGCGGGTCGATCCCCGACGCTCCCGGGTCCTACCAGTTCAAGGATGCTCACGGCCGGGTCATATACGTGGGCAAGGCCAAGTCGTTGCGGCAGCGGCTGTCCAACTACTTCCAGGCCCACCTGCCGCCGCGCACCGCCCAGATGGTGGCCACCGCCGAGACCGTCGAGTGGATCCAGGTCCGTAACGACGTCGAGGCGCTCATGCTCGAGTACAGCCTCATCAAGCAGCACCGGCCCCGCTTCAACGTCCGCCTGGTCGACGACAAGAGCTACCCGTTCCTCGCGGTGACGCTGTCCGACGAATGGCCTCGGCCGATGGTCATGCGCGGCGCTCGCCGCAAAGGCGTCCGCTACTTCGGCCCTTACGCCCACGCTTATGCCATCCGCGAGACGCTCGACCTCCTGTTGCGGACCTTCCCCCTGCGAACATGTTCGGACAACAAGTTCGGTCGCCACGAGAGGCTGGGACGACCGTGCCTGCTGTTCCACATCGAGAAGTGCAGCGGTCCGTGCATCGGAGCGGTGGACAAGGAGCGCTACGACACCCTGGTCGGTGAGCTCCTCGACTTCCTGGACGGCGACACCGACACGATCGTCAAACGGCTCGAGACCGGGATGCGTGAGTCGGCGGACAGCCTCGAGTTCGAGAAGGCGGCGCGCTTGCGGGACCGGCTGGTGTCGGTGCGCAAGGCCATCGAGCGCCAGCAAATGGTCGCTGACCGCGACGAGGACCTCGATGTGATCGGCTTGGCCGATGACGACCTGGAAGCAGCAGTGCAGGTGTTCCACGTCCGTCGCGGGCGGGTCGTGGGCCGGAAGGGTTTCGTGCTCGACAAGGTGGAAGACCTCACTCCGGCCGAGCTGATGGGCAACGTGCTCGAAGGTCTCTACTACGACCCTCCACCGCTGGGTCTGCCCAAACAGGTGCTGCTCCCGGTGGAACCCGACGATCCCGACCTGTACCGACGTTGGCTGACCGACGTGCGCGGCAGCAACGTGACGCTGCGCGTGCCGAAGCGGGGAGAGAAGCGGGTCCTGCAGGAGACCGTCACCCGCAACGCCAAGGAGGAGTTCACCCGCCATCGTCTCCGCCGCGCCTCGGACCACAACAGCCGGGCCCGGGCCCTCAACGAGTTGCAGGACCACCTCGGGCTGCCCGAGGCGCCGCTGCGGATCGAGTGCTACGACATGAGCCACATCCAAGGGTCCGATTACGTGGGTTCGATGGTGGTCATGGAGGACGGGCTGCCGAAGAAGTCCGAGTACCGACGGTTCAAGATCCGCAGCGGCCAGGGCAACGACGACTTCGCGGCGATGGAGGAGGTGCTCACCCGGCGCCTCGTCAACTACATGGATGATCGGCAGAAGCCGGTCAGCGAACGGGGCAAGTTCGCCTACCCACCTCAACTCCTGCTGGTCGACGGGGGCAAGGGCCAGCTCGCGGTGGCCGTGCGGGTCCTGGAGGAGCTGGGTCTGGCCGAGGAGATCCCCGCGGCCTCGTTGGCCAAGCGGTTCGAAGAGGTCTACGTCCCCGGCCTCTCCGACCCCATCCGCATCCCCCGCCAGTCCGAGGCGCTCTACCTCTTGCAGCGCATCCGCGACGAAGCGCACCGCTTCGCCATCACGTATCACCGGCAGCTGCGCGGCAAGCGGATGACCACGTCGTCGCTCGACGGCATCGCCGGTCTCGGGCCTACGCGCCGCAAGCGCCTGATCAAGGAGCTCGGGGGTGTGAACGCGGTGCGACTCGCCTCGCTCGGCTCTCTCCAGGCGCTGCCCTGGCTACCGGACGCGGTGGCGCGATCGGTCTACGAGAAGGCCCACCAGCCCGGGTGAGCGCCGGCGACTCGACCGGCACCTCAGGAGTGGACCGCGAAGCTGGGAGGCCGGACGCCCATGCCGATCTGTGGGAGGTCCATGCGGACTGGTGGCAGGACGGTTTCACCCAGGGCGTGGATCCCGAGTACACCGAACAGATCCTCCCGCTGGCGGCCGAGCTCCTGGCCGGCGCGGCCAAGGTCCTCGATGTGGGAACAGGCGAGGGCCAGATCGCCCGCCTGGCCTGTGACCGTGGAGCGACCACCGTGGTGGGGCTGGACCCGACCAGAGCTCAGGTTGTCGAAGCGGCGCGCCGCGCCGGTGGACCGCGGTTCGTGCTCGGCGAAGCGGCCGCCGTGCCAATTCGGTCAGGATCTTTCGATGCCGTGGTCGCCTGCCTCGTGTTCGAACACATCGAGGCGATCGACGAGGCGATCGGCGAGGTGGCCAGGGTCCTGCGCCCCGGAGGCCGGTTCCTGTTCTTCCTCAACCACCCGTTGCTCCAGACGCCCAGCTCGGGGTGGATCGACGACCAGGTACTCGACCCGCCTGAGCAGTACTGGCGGATCGGCCCTTACCTCGAGGAGGACATGACGGTCGAGGAGGTGGAGAAAGGGGTGTTCATCCCGTTCATCCACCGTCCACTCAGCCGCTACATCAACGCTTTGACCGACGCCGGACTCGTCCTCCGCCGGATGCTCGAGCCGGCTCCGCCCGCCGGCTTCCTGGCCAGGGCCATCGAGTACCAGCAGGCTGCCACCATTCCCCGACTGCTGGTCCTGGTGACCGAGTTGAGCGAGCGGATCGGATGCTGACGCGGGTCAGCGCCGGTTAGAAGAAGGCCCAGCCGGCGGCCCGGACCGCGTCGTAGTAGGTCTGGGCCACGCCATAGCAGGTGTAGCGGGCCGGCACCTCCCACCAACTGTTGTAGTAGCTGTAGTGACGGGACCCCATTGAGTGGTCCAGCCGCTATGAGAGTGCTGGCTGGTTGATGGTCCACCGCTCGGCGTACTCGGCTGGCGTGAGACCGCCGAGGGACGAGTGGGGTCGGTAGGTGTTGTACTCGA
>JAABUN010000887.1_pt1 | contig 73140 bp, 71 predicted proteins | sample 5559311 | NCBI WGS metagenome assembly JAABUN01 (sample SAMN10711877, study PRJNA513370) | rock metagenome | isolation source: Antarctica rocks | place: Antarctica: Victoria Land, Siegfried Peak sud | reverse complement strand
TCCGTGACCAGCCGGACCGCCCCTCATCGGCAGCCCAGCCACCATCCCGGCAACGCCATCCGAACTCTCAGGCTGCATGACCACCAAACTCGGGCTGCGCTCACCCGTTTTTCCTCAGCCTGCTAGTCGACGCTGGCGAGGCGTGCTCCGCCTATCATGACGAGCACGTTCGCGGCGTGACGGCGAAGCGTGTTCAGTGCGACGAAATCTGGAGCTTTGTTCACGCCAAGCAGAAGAACGTGGCGACCGCGAAAGCGGCTCCGGCAGGCGCTGGCGACACGTGGACGTGGACGGCTCTGGACGCGGACAGCAAGCTCATCGTGTCGTGGTTGGTCGGGGGCCGTGACGGCGAGTACGCGCTAGCCTTCATGGACGACGTGCGGTCGCGTCTGGCGAACCGCGTCCAGCTCACGACGGATGGTCACAAGGCGTACCTCAACGCGGTCGAAGAGGCATTCGGGTCCGACGTGGACTATGCGCAGCTCGTGAAGCTGTACGGGGCCGCGCCGGAGAGCTTCACGGGCCGCTACAGCCCCGCGGAATGCACGGGCATCATCAAGACCCGGATCGAAGGCGCGCCCGACCCGGAGCACGTCAGCACGTCCTACGTTGAGCGCCAGAACCTCACGATGCGAATGCAAATGCGCCGCTTCACCCGGCTCACGAATGCGTTCTCAAAGAAGGTCGAAAATCACTTTTATGCGCTGGCCATCTACTTCGTGTTCTACAACTTCGTCCGCATCCACAAGACGCTGCGCATGACGCCCGCGATGGCGGCGGGGGTTGCCGACAAGCTCTGGTCCATGGGAGACCTTGCGGAGATGGTGGACACGGCTACGTCAAAGCCCGCTGCGAAGCGCGGTCCCTACAAGCCGCGCGCGGCTGCAATTTCAAACTGAGACACTACCACGTCTTGAGCTTCGTTGCCAGTTGCACCATATTCACCGCGTGGGGAGGAATAGGCCTCCTCGTGGCAGGAAACACATGACCAGACGTCTCAGTGCAGTGGTCCGGGCGGCGCTTCTCGCCGGTCTCGTGACCGCGCTCGTGGCGCCGCAGGTTGACGCGCGCCCGGGCGGTTCAAAGAGCTCCGGCTCGCGCGGCAGCCAGACGTATTCTGCGCCTCCTTCGACCGTGACAGCACCGCGAACGGCTCAGCCGATGCAGCGGACGGAGACCCCCAACGTGGCTCCGCGCCCGGGAGCGCCGGCGACGGCCGCTCCGAGCCGAGGGCTCGGCTTCGGCGGCGGCCTCATGGCTGGGCTCCTCGGAGCCGGCCTCCTCGGCATGATGTTCGGCGGCGGCTTCATGGGCGGGCTCGGCGGCCTCGCCTCCATGATGGGCCTCCTCCTTCAGGTGGCGTTGATCGGCGGACTGATCTGGCTCGCGCTCCGGCTCTTCCGGCGGCGGTCGGAACCGGCCATGGCCGGTGCCGGCGCGCCTTATAGCCGCTCGATGCTGGGCGGCGGCTTGCCGGGTAGCGGCGGCTCCGGGCCGGCAGGGCCGGCGCGGCAGCCGATCGAGATCGAGCAGCAGGACTACAAGGCGTTCGAGCGTGGGCTGACCGAGATCCAGATCTCGTATGGCCGCGGCGACGTCGGCGCCCTGCGACGGCTCGCGACGCCCGAGATGGTGCGTTATTTCGAGCAGGACCTCGCAGAAGACAAGGCTCGTGGCGTGAGGAACGTCGTGTCCGAGCCGAAGCTCCTCCAGGGCGACCTCGCGGAAGCGTGGCGCGAGGGCACGACCGAGTACGCGACCGTCGCCATGCGGTTCGAGATCGTCGAGGCCTATGTCGACATCGCGACGGGCAAGCCCGTATCCGGGAACACGACAGCCCCCACGGAGGCGACGGAGCTCTGGACGTTCCGTCGGGACATGCGCGGGCCCTGGACGTTGTCGGCCATCCAGCAAACCGCCTGATCGGGCCCACGACGCAGGATTAAGCGGCCGGCGAAAGCCGGCCGCTTTCGTTTGCGCTGCCGTTGTTCGCCTCGTCGCGGACAGGCCGCTTCACTGTCGCGCGCGGAACCCCCGGACGTGGGACAGGTTGTCTTCGCAAATCCGTCCCGACGCGAAGGAAACCGACATGGACGTCGTCCCGCAAATCCCGTTGGGCGCTTCCGCCTCGATCAGCAGCGACCCCGCGCCCCGGCCTTCGAACCCCGATCAGGAGCCGATTCCCGGCGGCAACATCCCGACCGAGGTGCCGCCTCGGCAACCGGACGAGCTGCCGGATGTCGGCCCGACCGGCCCGCGCTTCCCCTATCCCGTGAACGATCCCGGCATCCGCGATCCCTCGGGACCCGGCTCGGAGCCCGATTACCTGCCGGGCCGGCCGACCGCCCCGATGCAGCTCTGATCGGACGGCTCAATGATCGCCTTGCGAGGCACGGATGTCGCGTGGGGATGAGAGGATGTCGAGCAGCCCCTGCGCCACGTGGCGGGCTTCATCGTCGTTCAGGCGGAGTACGAAGGGCGGCAGCGGCCCTGCCTGAAGCGCGACCACGGCATGTCCCTGCTCGTCGGTGCCGACATCGATCGTTGGGGAGGTGACGTCTAGGAACTCGTCCTCACCGTAGGAGTCACTGTCTGGCTCGCCCTCGCCGTCGTCGTCAGCATCGATCTTCAGGAGCATCTGGCCGAGCGCCAGGATCAGAGATTGCGCCGTGCCGGGATCCATGACGACGGCGGTCGTATGGTCGTTCTTCTCGAAAGCGAGCTGGATGTTATTGCCTTCCAGCGTGACGGAAATCCCGGCCATGACGATCCTGCGCGAGAACGCTCGTCACCATATAGGACGTTTCGGCCCGCCATGTGAGGCCGCGTCCAGTTCCTGTGATCAGGATGAATGGGGCGCGACGCCTACCGGATGTCGGCCCGGCACAGAACCGAACCTTCGGGCGTGACCTGTTCGAGCCCGGCCGAACTCTTCGCCCGGCTGGCCGAGCTCGGGATCGCGGTCCGGACCTGCGAGCACGCGCCGGTCTTCACCGTCGCGGAATCCGCTTCGATCAAGGGCGCGCTTCCAGGCGCCCATTCCAAGAACCTCTTCATGAAGGATCGCCGCGGCCGGCTCTTCCTCGTCGTCGCCAACGACGACGCGGCGATCGATCTGAAGCGCCTGCACGACGTGCTCGGGGCCTAGGGGCGCGTGTCTTTCGCGCCGGCGGAGCTCCTGCTCGGCGCACTCGGGGTTCCACCCGGCTCGGTCACTCCCTTCGCGGCCCTGAACGACCGGTCGGCCCGGGTCACCGTGGTGCTGGATTCGGAACTCATGAAACACGCCGTGCTGAACTTCCATCCGCTCCTCAACACGATGACGACCGCGATTGCGGCGCGTGATCTCCTGGCCTTCTTGCGGGACACCGGGCACGAACCTCTCATCGTGCCGCTCCCCGCGCCGATGGCGCGGAATTGCATGGCCTCCGCCTCGCCCCCATCTTAGAAGGCAGTAGCTCCGCACCATTTTCAGAGAACCACGATGCTCGCAGCGACCGGCGCACTCCCGGACGGCCTGATCAAGGACACGACGACCGCCGCGTTCCGCCAGGACGTCGTCGCCGAATCCATGAAGCAGCCCGTCCTTGTCGACTTCTGGGCGCCGTGGTGCGGACCCTGCAAGCAGCTCACGCCCGTGATCGAGAAGGTCGTCAAGGCGGCGGGCGGCAAGGTAAAGCTCGTCAAGATGAACATCGACGAGCACCCCCAGATCGCTGGACAGCTCGGGGTCCAGTCCATTCCCGCGGTCTACGCCTTCAATCGCGGGCAGCCTGTGGACGCCTTCATGGGAGCATTGCCCGAGGGACAGGTGAAAGCCTTCATCGAGCGGCTCGTCGGGCCAGGCTCGAGCGCGGCCGACCAGCTGCTCGCGGAGGCCGCGGACCTCCTGGCGGCCGGAGATTCCGCGGGAGCGGGCGAGCTTTTCGGTGCGGTGCTGGCCGAAGATCCGGAGAACGTCGCCGCGATCACGTCCCTGGCCAAGCTCCACCTCGAGGGTGGCGACATCGAGAGCGCACGGCGCATGCTGGACGCGGTCCCGCTCGCAAAGGCCAACGACCCGGCGGTCGCGGGCGCCCGTGCCGCAATCGAGGTCGCCGAGCAGGCCGCCTCGCTCGGCGACCTGGCGCCGTTCGAGGCCAAGCTGGCCCTCGACCCGGACGATCACCAGGCCCGCTTCGACCTCGCGCTCGGCCTGAGCGGGAAGGGACAGCGCGAGGCCGCTCTCGATCACCTTCTGGTCATCGTCGGGAAGGATCGCGGCTGGAACGAGGACGGCGCCCGCAAGCAGCTCGTCCAGTTCTTCGAGGCGTGGGGACCGACCGACCCGGCCACGGTCGCCGGGCGGAAGCGGTTGTCCTCGCTCCTGTTCGCCTGAGCGCCGATTGGGGGGAGCGCCGGCATGAACGTCGTCTATGAAGGACCGTACGATCTGCCCGAGGTCATCCCGATCTTCCCGCTCCCCGGCGCCCTTCTTCTGCCGCGCGGCCACATGCCGCTGAATATATTCGAGCCGCGCTACGTGCAGCTGGTCGATGCGGCCTTGCGCGGGCATCGGCTGATCGGAATCATCCAGCCGGAGGTGGAGCAAGCCGGTCCGGCAGTCCCGCGCCTGCACCGAGTCGGCTGCGTCGGTCGCCTCGTCCAATTCGCCGAGACAAGCGATGGCCGCTACATCATTTCGCTCGCCGGCGTGGCTCGCTTCGCGATCGAGGAGGAGATGCCGGTCACGACGCCGTTCCGGCAATGCAAGATCACGGCGGAGCCCTTCAGCGGCGATTTCAAGCCGCGCCTCGGCGAAAACGAGGTGGACCGCGACGCTGTCGTGGCGGCTCTGCTCCGGTTCACGGAAGCGACGAGCCTCAAGATCGACTGGGCCGGGATCGAGAAGGCCCCGAACGAAGCGCTCGTGAACGCGCTCTCGATGATGGCCCCCTTCGGGGCGCGCGAGAAGCAGGCCTTGCTGGAGGCCCCCGATCTCAAGACACGGGCCGAGACCCTCGTGGCGATCACCGAGATGGGGCTTGCCAAGACTGATCCCGGCTCGCAGACGACGCTGCAATGACGGATTCACCGACCCACCCTCCGGCCGGCTCCCCTCGCATGGACCCGAAGCTCCTCGACCTCCTGGTCTGCCCGCTGACCAAGGGTCGGCTCGACTACGATCCGGTCGCCCAGGAGCTGATCAGCCGCGGCGCCAGGCTCGCCTATCCGATTCGGGACGGCATCCCCATCATGCTGCCCGACGAGGCTAGGGTCCTTACCGAGGAGCAGGTCCTGCAAAGCCCCAGGCCGGATCGCTGAACACCTCCGCCGATTGCTGCCCGAGCCGGGGCGCCCCGGCGGGCGCCATCACGGGCTCGCCGTCGATGACGATCGGCCCCCTGAGGGTCGGCACCGATCCGCCCGCCGCGGCAGGCTCGGGCAGGCGCGACACCATGCGGCGGTGCAGCACCTGCGGGTCGGCGAAGACCTCGTCCAGTGTGTTGATCGGCCCGGCCGGCACCGTCTCGCGCTCGAGCGCCGCGAGGAGGTCGGCCTTGCTGCGCGTTGTTGTGACATCCGCGACGAGGGCCACCAGCACCTCTCGGTTTGCGACGCGCGCCGGGTTGGTCGCGTAGGACGGATCGTCGGCCCAATCCTGGCCCAGCAAACGGCACAGCCGGCGGAACTGGCCGTCATTGCCGCAGGCGATGATGATGTGCCCATCCGCGACCGGGAAGACCTGGTAGGGCACGATGGAGGTGTGGGCGTTCCCGGTCCGGGGCGGCGGGTGCCCCGTGAGAAGGTGCACCATGGCCTGATTGCCGAGCACGGAGATCTGCGTGTCGAGCAGCGCCATGTCGACATGGCATCCGCGTCCGTTCCGCTCCCGCCCCTGCAAAGCCGCCAGCACCGCGCTCGTCGCGTACAGGCCGGTGAAGACGTCGGCATAGGCGACGGCGGTCTTCAGGGGCTCGCCGTCCGGCTCGCCAGTCAGCGACATGGCGCCCGACATGCCCTGGATCATGAAGTCGTAACCGCCCCGATGGGCGTAAGGCCCATCCTGGCCGAAGCCCGTGACGGAGCAATAGATCAGGCGCGGGTTGAGGGCCGAGAGGGCAGGATAGTCGAGGCCGTATTTCCGGAGGCCGCCGACCTTGAAGTTCTCGATCAGGATGTCGGCATGGGCGGCGAGTCGGCGCACGACCTCCTGGCCCTCGGCTGTATCCATCTCGACCTCGACGGAGCGCTTGCCGCGGTTCGTCGCGTGGAAATAGCCGGCCGAGAGTTCTCCGCCATCGGCCGCGCCCACGAAGGGTGGGCCCCAGTCGCGGGTATCGTCGCCGACCTTCGGCCGCTCGACCTTGACGACATCGGCGCCGAGATCGGCCAGCAACTGCCCGGCCCAAGGTCCGGCCAGGATGCGGGCGAGCTCGAGAACCCGGATGCCGGCGAGGGGTTTTGAGGTCACGGCGCGGGTTAGCCTGAGATCTGGAACGACACCTTGCCCGTCCCCACTGTCACCAGGAAGATGATCGTGAGCGAGATCAGCCAAGCAACGACGTTCCAGAGGATGGAGAGCCACCACGTTGTGCTGCTTCTCACCACGGCAATGACGTCGTCTCGCGCCTTCTCCACAGCCTCCACCCGAGCGCCTTCACGAATGTCCGGTTCTGCCTGAGCTAGTACCGCCGAACTATAGGCCTCCAACCGGCGGAGCGCGCCTTCCCTATACTGTTCAATCAGACCGGGCGTGAGAACCTTGTGGTGCTGGTTCAGATAAGCCTGCTCGATAGATCTGTTGACGGCCAGATCGCGCTTGTCCCGCTTGTAGATCGCGTATGCGAGAAGACCGATGATGTCCTCATCACCCGCCTCGCTTTCGCGGACGATCCGCTCGAACGCCGTCGAGAACTCGCGCTGGCTCTCGCCGGTCATCGTGCAGGCTTTTTGCCCGTCTGGCGAGCTGCATCGATCAACACGTTCCGCGAAATACGTACCCTGACTTGACCGTCAGGCCCCATCACATTGGATAGCGTTTCGCGACCACTGCGCGCGGTGCCGGTCCAGGCGGCAGGCTTCGAACCTTCCCGAGCGGGACGCAACTGGCCACTTTCTGTCCGCTTCATCGGCGACCTCCCTTGATTCTGAACCTCAAAAGAACGCCTGCAGCCCCGTGATGGCTCGACCGAGGATCAGGGCGTGGACGTCGTGGGTCCCCTCATAGGTGTTCACCGTCTCGAGGTTCTGGGCATGGCGCATGACGTGGTACTCGCCCATGATGCCGTTGCCGCCATGCATGTCGCGGGCCTGGCGGGCGATGTCGAGCGCCTTGCCGCAATTGTTGCGTTTCACGATCGAGATCATTTCCGGCGCCATGCGGCCCTCTTCGAAGAGGCGTCCGACCCGGAGCGAGCCTTGGAGGCCGAGCGCGATCTCGGTCTGCATGTCGGCGAGCTTCTTCTGCACGAGCTGCGTCTGGGCGAGCGGCCGGTCGAACTGCTTCCTGTCGAGGGTGTATTGGCGCGCCCGGTGCCAGCAATCCTCGGCCGCCCCCATGGCGCCCCAGGAGATGCCGTAGCGGGCCCGGTTGAGGCAGCCGAAGGGACCCTTCAGGCCGGACACGTTCGGCAGGAGCGCGTCCTCGCCGACCTCGACCCCATCCATGACGATCTCGCCCGTGACCGAGGTCCGAAGCGAGAGCTTGCCGCTGATCTTCGGGGCCGAGAGGCCGCCCATGCCCTTCTCGAGCACGAAACCGCGGATCTGGCCGCCATGCGCGGCCGACTTCGCCCAGACCACGAATACGTCCGCGATCGGCGAGTTCGAGATCCACATCTTGGCGCCGGACAGCCGGTAGCCGCTCGCGGTCTTCTCCGCGCGGGTCTTCATCCCGCCGGGATCGGAGCCCGCATCGGGCTCCGTCAGGCCGAAGCAGCCGACCCATTCGCCGGAGGCGAGCTTCGGCAGGTATTTCTTTCGCTGCACCTCGTCGCCGTAGGCGTAGATCGGGTACATCACGAGCGAGGACTGGACGCTCATCATCGAGCGGTAGCCGGAATCGACGCGCTCCACCTCCCGGGCGACGAGCCCGTACGCGACATAGCCCGCGCCGGAACCGCCATATTCCTCCGGGACGGTGACGCCGAGAAGCCCGAGCTCGCCCATCTCGTTGAAGATCGACCGGTCGCTCCGCTCGTGCTGGTAGGCCTCGACGACCCGCGGCAGGAGCTTCTCCTGGGCGTAGTCGCGCGCTGTATCGCGGATCATGCGCTCGTCGTCCGTGAGCTGATCCTCGAGCAGAAACGGGTCGTCCCACTGGAAAGCAGCCGACGGCGCCTTGACCAGGCCGGGTTCGTAGTTCTGCGCTGCTTGGCTCATCGTCGTTCCCCGCCCTGATTCGTTGGATCGGGGCCAAGTGGCGGCCACGTCCGGTCGCGCGACACTACCATCGGGCGCGGATGGCCGCGAGCCGTCCCTGCCGTCCGAATCGTTTTGAATTTTGGCCCGTGTGTGATATTCAAGCTACGTCCCGTCCGGTGGCGAAACCGGTCGGGCTCCGACCTCGACGATCAGCCATCGATGGCCGTTCTCGACCACCTCGCCAGCCCTGGCGCGGGCGAGACTGCTTGTCGCTGCGGCCGGCGGGCGGAGAGGCGGCGGATCCTGTGGTCCACCTCCCAGTCGCTTAATCCCGGACACCTGGCCGGGTCAACGGATGCCCGCTGTCGTAGGCGGGCGAGAGCAGGAAGGCGCGCTCCGCATGACGACTCCCAAGAAGACAGCTCAGCGGCAGGGGTACAAGGTCGGCGAGGCCGTGGTCTATCCGGCGCACGGCGTCGGTCGGATCACCGCGATCGAGGAGCAGGAGATTGCCGGCTTCAAGCTCGAGCTGTTCGTCGTCGCCTTCGACAAGGATAAAATGGTTCTGCGCGTCCCTACAGCCAAGGCGACGGCGGTCGGCTTGCGCAAGTTGGCTGAGGCGGACGGCATGCAGAAGGCTCTCGACGTGCTGACCGGGCGGGCGCGGATCAAGCGCACCATGTGGTCCCGCCGGGCGCAGGAATACGAGGCCAAGATCAACTCGGGCGACCTTATCGCGGTCGCCGAGGTGGTGCGCGACCTTCACCGCGCCGAGTCGCAGCCGGAGCAGTCCTATAGCGAGCGCCAGCTTTATGAAGCGGCCCTCGACCGGGTGGTGCGCGAGCTCGCGCATGTGAACAAGATCACTGAGACCGAGGCCACGAAGCTGATCGAAGCGAGCCTCGCCAAGGCTCCGAAGCGCGTGAAGCCGGGAGAAGGCGAGGCGGGCGCCGAGGGCGAGGCCGACCTTCAGGACGAGGCGGCCTGACGGCCAAGCCTCTCATCGTTGTCGCTCGAAGCCCGGCCATCGCCGGGCTTCGTCGCATTCAGGATCGGGCGTCCAGCCTCTCGACGAGCGCGGCAGGGCTTCTCCAAGCATAGCGCCGGATGGGCAGTCGCTGCCCTTCGCTCTCCAGCGTCAGGAGCCGCTCGACCAAGTCGCCTCCCCAGCTTTCATAGGCGCCGATGGCGCGCGCGTTCTCCTCGAGCACCGTCAGGTGCATCGGGGTGGCGGCATGCCGATCAGGCACAAGGACAGCCGCCTCCCGCAGCAGCCATCGGCCGAGCCGTCTTCGGGACAGGCCCGGCCGGACGTGCAGGTTGTCGATCAGCGAACCCCAGACGGGGTCCTGCCCGGAGAGGATGCAGCAGAAACCGAGCGGACCCTCCGCTCCCGGTCCCAAGATCGCTTCCGCCAGGACGGTGACCTGGTCCGAGTCGACCGGCTTCATGAAACGCGCTGTCCAGACCGCCCGACGCTCGGCTTCCATCGGGCCGTCCAAATAAGCGTCGCTCCTGATGCCGCGATAAGCGGAGCGCCAGCTCGCGGCGTGCAGGGACGCGATCGCCGGCCAGTCCGCGACGACCGCCTCGCGTATTCGGGCTTGAAGCGTCACCACCGGGTCAAGCGCAAAGGCAAGCCATAGCCGATTGAGGGCTCAATCGACCCGGAGCGGTTCATACATTCCGTCGCGATGCAGGCGTGACGGATTGCCCGACAGGTCGTGGTAGGTGACTGCGCCCTTGGCGAAGTAATGCGCCACGAGCGCCTTTCTTGACCACTTGAAGTCCTTGCGGGGTTGCCCGCCATGCACAAGGTTCGAGTGCCAGAAGAGCACATCGCCCTTTCTCGCCTCGAAATAGCTCGGCCGAATTCCGTACGCCTCCAGATGACGTCGAATGGCCGGCTCGTACTTATCATGGTAGGTCGAATACCCCTGCTCCTTGAATTGGAGAGGCTCGATGCCGACCTCGCGGCTGAGCAGATAGGGAAGGAGGCGGTGGCTTTTCGGGAAGTATTCGAGCGGACCGCTCTCAGGATGGATGTCTTCGAAGGCCGTCCAGGTCGCTATAAGGAAGCCGAGCGGATACGTAGTCATGTGGATTGCGTCGGAGTGAGGCGCTTGGGCGCTGCTCTTGTGCCCCATGATGGTTTGGAACGGGACCGTCTCGCGCCCAAAGAGGACGTTCGTGATTCGCAAGATCGCGGGGTGCCATTGCAGCGCCCGGATCTCCGGAACCTTGACGTGAGGATCGAGCGTGCGGCCCGGAAACGGATCGTTCTCGCCATGCGGCTCGAGCTTCAGCTCGATGGCATTGCTGGCGATCGCAGCCTCATAGGCGGCCCAAGCGCTGTCAAGCTCGGAGGTCGGAATGAGCGATTTGGCGATGCAGTAGCCCTCGGTGATGAACTGGACGCAGATCTCCGCCTCGGCGGCGCTGATCTCGCCCCGCCCGAGCTTGCGGTCCACTTCGAGAAGGGCGTCCGGCGCGTCGACCCAGCAGACGGGGCCGCTCTTCGGCAAGACCTCGTTGCGAATCTCGGTCACCACATCGAAATCGACCGGAACCTCGGCGAAATAAAGCTGCTTGAAGCGAGCCTGCTTTTCAGCGTGCCAGGCCCGCTCTTGCCGCTCCTTCTCCTCGGCTTCCCGGCGGGCGATCCGCTTCTTGCTCCGCTCCTTGAACAAACCTGACAGCTTCATCACGACATCCGAATTTGGGCCGAACCTAACGATATCACCGGCGTGCGAAGACCGAGAAACACGGGCCGTTCTGGTGATCGGGCTCGTCGTGGGCGAGCCGGACGTCGGTAAAGCCGAGACCCCGCAGAATGTCCAGGATCTGATCGCGCTCGAGCCAGTAATGGACGTCGTGCATTCCGCCGCAGAACGCCCTATCCTCCCAGGCGCCGAAATAGCCCCTCGTATGAAGTCGGACCTCGATGCCCTGAAACGGAGACGTCAGGACCTCTTCGCTGAACGGCACGCGTCGCGGGTCGCCGACCGGCATCGCGCCGTCGTCGAAGTAATGGGTCCACAGGAATATGGCGTCTGCGCGCGCGGCCATTTGGGTGAGAAAATGGACCGGGTCCCTCATGTGATAGAGGACGCCCGATGCGAGGATCAGGTCGTATCGATGACCCGGATCTTCCAGCCAAGGCACAAAATTGCCAAGCATGAATCGGGCGTGCTTCAGCGCCAGCAATTCCTTTACGATCAGGCAGCGCAGATAGCAGAGCTTGTTGGCCTCGATCGAGTGGATCACGGCCGGTGCATGCCGGTCCAGCATCGAGGTGTGCGAGCCCTCGAGCGGCCCCAGCTCCAGGATGGTGCGGCCGGCGAGATCTCCGAATTGCTCGATGCACCAATGGATTCGGGGATCCTCGTAGAAGAATCCTGGCCCGGCCACGGCGCCGATCTCCGGTGGGAGGGCGTGGTTCCATCCCGGAACGGTGTCGACCGCGTTCTGGGGCGAGGGGGCGGCTTGCACATAGCCGTCGAACACGACGGAGCGGATCGGGTCCGCCGGCGCCACAGCCGGCGACTCGGGAGGCATGTCCGCAGGAGCCTCGGCGCTCCGCCCCCAGCGGGCCAGGAGCTCGGACGCCTTTCTCCAGGGTGCCGGCATCGTCATTCGTGCAATGTCTCCGGGCGGCGTCGAACCACGCGCCAAACGAGCTGCGCTCGTTAACATGGAGGGTTCCGATCCGCGAGGAAGGCGTTGGCCGATCTCGCCAGGCGAGGTGGGCTGCGGCCGAACTCCTGGTCCGTGGCGCTTCTTCGGAACAGAGCGGCAGGATCCCTCCCTCGGCGTCATGGCCGCTCTGGGTCCTGCCACTCGATCGAGTCCGCCGCCACGATCTCCATGGACGGCGCGCGACGAACCTCGATCGTGCCACGGACCTGGATCCAACGCCCTTTCGGGTCCGAGCCGCCGAGGTCCGCGCGTTTGATCGCGGTCCATTGGCGTTTGGGGATCACGACCGCGAAGTCGCGGCCGAAGTCGCGGCCGAAATTGAGGTAGGTGCGGGCCTTCCGCTCGCCGGCGCTCGCAATTCGGCCCTCGACGATGACGAAGCGGCCCGCCGCCTCCCTGAGCGCGTCGGGGTCACCCGCCCGCAGCGGCAGCTTGCCGGCTGCCCAGAGCCCGAGCCGGGCCGCCCTCGCGTTCCGTTCCACTTGACGAAGATCCGGCCGGCAGAGCGAATCGCGCTCGCCGACATCCACCAAGGCCAAGCCCTCAGCGACGAGGAGCTCGGCCAAGTCGACCGTCCCGCCTGCCTCGAAAGCGATCCTGGCCGGGATCCGGCCCCAACGGTCAGCCGGCCCGGCCGCCCGGACGTCGATGGCCTGACCGGCCAGCGACGCAAAGACGGCAGCAGCCCCTGGCCGCCCCGAAGCCGCGCCGTCCTCCGGCCCGGCGATCCGGATATCGACGAGCCGGACCTTGCCGCCGGACGCGAGCGCGATCTCGCCCGTCGCGTCGGCCCGCTCGATACGATCCCGCGCGACCTCGTCCGGGCATGCGCCGCTCACCCTCCCTCCAGGGGCCGGGCCGGCGGGCGCGCGGACGCGCCCCTGCGCCTGGACGCCGGAACTCCAAACCGCGAAGGCCAACAGGGCAAGCTGGGCCGGGCGTCTCATGACCGCCTTTGTGGCCCGAATTCGCTATGCTAGGAAGCGTTCGGACGTGGCGGCAAGTCCCGGTAGCTCAGCAGGATAGAGCACAGGTTTCCTAAACCTGGGGTCAGGGGTTCGATTCCCTTCCGGGACGCTGTTACGGCCTCGCCGGCGAGAAGGTGGATCATGCTCGGCGTCGCATTCGAGCCAGTGACGGCTCCGGGCCTTGTCCGATGCGGCGTGCGCTGATCGCTCGACCGAATGGCTCGGGCCGGACCGGATGGCCCGCCGTCTTCGCGTGTTTCTGCCTCGCCGTGTTCGCGTGGAGCTTCGGATTCTACGGTCAGGCGGTGTTCCTGGCCGAGCTCCAGCGCCAGAACGGCTGGTCCGCCTCGCTCGTCTCGGCCGCCACGACGGTCTATTACCTGGTCGGAGCCGTGCTTCTGGCCTTCGTGCCGGACGCAATCAAGCGGTTCGGCCTCCGTCCGGCGGTCCTGATTGGGATGACCTTGCTGGCCGGCGGGGCCATCGTGCTTCCGGCCATCCGGTCGCCCGCCGCGCTCTGGGCCGTGCAGCTCCTGATGGCGGCCGGCTGGGCGCTGACCAGCGGCACCGCGATCACGGCCTCGCTCGCGCCCTGGTTCGAGCGCCGGCGGGGGCTCGCTATCTCGCTCGCCCTGAATGGGGCCAGCGCGGCGGGCTTCACGACGGTGCCGCTGATGATCCAGCTCAGCATCAGTCACGGCTTCGCGACAGGATTGCGCGAGGTCGCGGGACTGCTCGTGCTGGTCGTCGCACCGGTGGTGCTTCTCTGCCTGCGACGGCCCTCTGACGCGTGGCTCGCGGCCGAGCGGCTTCCGGCGCGGAGCAGCCACTCCCCCGAGGAGGCCGAACCGATGCGTGCGGCGCCCCGAACCCGGGCGGACACCCTGGCCAGCAGGCGGTTCTGGCTCATCGCTCTGCCGTTCAGCCTCGGATTGTTCGCTCAGGTCGGGTTCATCGTGCACCAGGTCGCGTTCCTGCTGCCGCGCCTCGGGCCGGACGGGACGGGCCTTGCCGTCGCGCTGACCACGATCGCGGCCCTCGTGGGACGATTGGTGCTCGCGATCTGCATCGACCGACTGGATCGGCGCCTCGTGACAGCGGCGAGCTTCGGCCTCCAGGCGGCCGCCCTCACGGCGATGCTGGTTCGTCCCGAGGCGCCCGTCCTTTATGCGGCCTCCTTCGCGTTCGGGCTGTCCGTCGGCAACGCCATCACGCTCCCGGCCCTGCTCGTCCTCGACGACTTCGCGCCGGCCTCGTTCGGGCTCGTGATCGGACTCGCGACTGCGTTCAACCAGTTCGTCTATGCGTTCGGACCCGTGACTCTCGGGCTCCTCCATGATGCAACGGGCGGCTACGGCGTTGCGCTCGACGCCTGCATCGCGCTGGAGCTCATGGCGGCCCTGCTCGCGGTCGCGGGCCGGGGCGCTGCAACGCCCAGGGAGGGGAGGTCCTGATGTTCGATCTCGGCGGCAAGGTCGTGCTCGTGACCGGCGGCAATGGGGGCATCGGGCTCGGGATGGCGGACGGACTCGCGCGGGCGGGCGCCGCCGTCGTCATCTGGGGCGGGAACCGGGACAAGAACGCAGCCGCGGCCGCTGAGCTCGAACGCCATGGCCGCGGCGTGCTGGCGCAAGCCTGCGACGTATCGAAGGAGGCCGAGGTCGAGGCCCGGATGGCCGAGATCCTCGACAGGTTCGGCCGGCTCGACGGCTGCTTTGCGAATGCCGGCCGGTCGCAACCCCGCACGGCCTTCCCCGAGCTCCCGACGAAAGCCTGGCGCGACCTGATGGCCGTGAATCTCGACGGCGCCTTCTTCACGCTTCGCGCCGCCTCGCGCCATATGGTCGAGCGCGCCAAGGCGGGCGATCCTGGCGGCCGCCTCGTCGTCACCTCCTCGACCTCCACCATCCACGGGCCGGCCGGAGCGGTCGCGTACGGGGCGAGCAAGGGCGCGCTCCTCGTGATGGTCAGGGCGCTCGCGGTCGAACTCGCCCGCTACGGCGTCACCGCGAACGCCGTAATCCCCGGCTGGATCGAGACGGAGATGACCGCCGGCAAGATCGCGGAGAGCCGCTTCGCGGAGGCCGTCCTGCCCCGCATCCCGCAGCGCCGCTGGGGTCGCGGCGACGACTTCTCCGGCATCGCGGTCTACCTCATGAGCGACGAGAGCCGCTACCATACGGGCGACAGCCTCGTGATCGACGGGGGCTACACCCTATTCTGAGCGGCGATGGCCGGCCTTTACGGACCGGGCCCGGCCGGCTTGAAGATGCCGCTTGCCTTGGCGACCAGGGAGCCGCCATCCTCCTGTCGGGCTTCGCCTTCGCAGAAGATGACAGAGCGGCCGGCCCTGATCACCCGGCCTTCGGCGATCAGGTTTCCCCGCCCCGGGCCGATGAAGGCGACCTGCATGTCGAGCGTCATGACCGGCCGGCCGATGCGCGTCCGGGCCGCGGTCGCGAGCGCGAGGTCGAGAAGCGTGCAGGTGAGGCCTCCATGCACCATGCCGAGGTTGTTCGTGTGGTGGGCTGCCGTCACGGCCCGCAATCGCGTCACGCCGTCGAAAACGCCGATCTCCTCGATCCCGCAATGATCGGCGAAGGGGATCTCGGCTCCGAAGATAGGCATGGCGGGTCCAGAAAGTCTGCCGCGCGGACGGTCGGCAGGGCGATTGCTGCTTGATGGTCGAGCCGGATGGGTGTTTCAAGCGTCCGGCCTCCCTCGAACCGCCGGTTCTTCCCATGAAGCTGTTCTTTTCGCCTGCCTCCCCGTTCGCCCGCAAGGTGATGGTGGTCGCCCACGAGGTCGGGCTCGCGCACAGGATCGAGACCGTCGCGGCCTCGGCTCATCCCGTGAACCGGAGCGCCGATATCCGGGCCGAGAATCCGCTGGGGCAGGTTCCGACGCTCGTCACCGATGGCGGCGAGGCGATCTACGACAGCCGGGTCATCTGCGAGTATCTCGACGCGGAAGGTGCGGGCGGGCTGTTCGGGCGGGGCGAGGTCCGGTGGCGCAGGCTGACCGAGCAGGCGTTGGCGGACGGGCTCCTGGCGGCCGCGATCCTGACCCGCTACGAGAACCACGTCAGGCCCGAGGCGCAGCGCTGGGGCGATTGGACCAGCGGCCAGATGGGCAAGGTCACCGACGCGCTCGACCGGTTCGAGCGGATGCCCCCGGTTTCGGCCGATCGGGTCGATATGGGCTCGATCACGATCGGGTGCGCGCTCGGCTATCTCGATTTTCGCTTCCCGGAACTGGACTGGCGGACGGGCCGGCCGGGGATCGCGGCCTGGTTCAAGAGCGTCGAGGCGCGACCGTCCATGATGGCGACCCGCCCATCCGCCTGACGGTCCGCACAGGTGGCAGGACGTGTCCTTCAGCCTCCCGTCATGGGCGGGAAGAACGCGACCTCCCGGGCGCCCGCGATCGGAGTGTCCGGCTTCACGTGAACCCGGTCGAGGGCGGCCCGGATCACCTGCCCGTTCTCGAAGGCGTGCGCATACCCTTCTCCGCGCGTCTTAAGCCACTCCACGAGGTCGCCGACCGTCGCGACCTCGGCGGGAGGGTCGGCCTGCTCTTCGGACAGCCCGATGCGCTCGCGCACCCAAGCAAAATAGACGAGCTTCATCTAAGGAGCGTCCCGGTCGACCGCGGTGTCGATCCCGACCTTCAGGTAGTCCCAGCCCGTATAGATGGTGAGGCCGGCTGCGATCCACAGAAGCACGATCCCGATCGCCGTCGTGCCGGGCAGAACCACCTCGCCGGCAGGTCCCGCGATCAAGAACCCGATCGCGACGAGCTGAAGCGCCGTCTTCCACTTGGCCACCCGCGAGACGGGAACGCCGACCTTCAGCTCGGCCAGATATTCCCGCAGCCCCGAGACCAGGACTTCCCGGCACAGGATCACGATCGCGGCCCAGAGCGAGACCCCGGTGATCGTGAGGTCGGCCGCCAGCATGAGGAGGCAGGCGGCCACGAGCAGCTTGTCGGCGATCGGGTCGAGCATGCGGCCGAGCTGCGAGTGCTGAGCATAGGCACGGGCGAAGTAGCCGTCGAAATAGTCGGTCACGCCGGCCGCGATGAAGATCGCGAGCGCCACCCAGCGAGCCCAGACATCCTGCGGCCAGAACAGGAGGCCGACCACCACGGGCACGGCCGCGACCCGGCTGTAGGTCAGGACGTTGGGGAGGCTGAACACCTGGGACCGCTTCGTGGCGGGCGACGAAAGCATGATGGGGACAGAACATTCGGCGCCCGAGGCGTCAACCGGACTTGGACGGTGTGAGGCGGGCGTGGGCAGTCTCAGCCGCCCTGGAAATGGTCGTAGACGATGCGGGCGGTCGCGGCATTCACGCCCGGAATCCGCATCAGGTCCTCGAGGCCGGCGCGCTGGATTGCCTTCACGGTTCCGAAATGATGAAGGAGCGCGCGCTTCCGCGACGGCCCGATTCCAGGAATCTCGTCGAGCGGGCTCGCGGTCATTTCGCGCTTCCGCTTGGCCCGGTGGGTCCCGATCGCAAAGCGGTGCGCCTCGTCGCGCAGCCGCTGCACGAAGTAGAGGGCCGGATCGCGCGGCGGCAGCCGGATCGGCGCCCGCCCGGTCATGAAGAAGGTCTCGCGGCCGGCGTCCCGATCCCGCCCCTTGGCGATGGCGACAAGCGGCACGTCCGTCACCCCGATGTCGGTCAAAGCCGTCCGGGCAGCATCGAGCTGCCCCTTGCCGCCGTCGATCAGGACGAGGTCGGGCCAGGCCGGAAAGGCGTCGGAATCCGCTTCGCCTCCCCCCGCCTGCGGGGAGAGGTCGAGTTGTACGTCAGTGCGACCGGGTAAGGGGCCCGGAGACCCGGCGCCGCCGGAGAGCGCCCCAGGAGCCTCGCCCTCCGGCGTCGTGTCTCCTTGCCCCTCACCCAGTCCGCGTGACCGCGGACTCCCCCTCTCCCCGTCATCACGGGGAGAGGGGGCGTTCCGCGGCGCTTCCTTGACGAGCCTCGCGAAGCGGCGCTGCAGCATCTCGCGCATCATCGCGTAGTCGTCGCCGGGGGCGAGGTCCTCGGACCGCATGTTGAAGGTGCGGTAATGCGTCTTCATGAGACCGGACGGGCCCGCCACGATCATGGCTCCGACCGCGTTGGTGCCCACCAAGTGCGAGTTGTCGTAGACCTCGATCCGGCGCGGCGGGCTCGCGAGCCCGAACGCGCTGCCGAGCGACCCGAGGAGCTTGCCTTGAGAGCTCGTCTCGGCGAGCCGGCGCCCGAGAGCCTCCTTGGCGTTGCGGCAGGCCGCTTCGGCGAGGTGGCGCCGCTCGCCGCGCGTCGGCGCCGACAGCTCGACCTTGCGGCCGGCCTTGATGGCGAGCGCCTCGGCCAGGAGCGCGGCCTCCGGGATCTCTTCCGACAGGAGGATCAGCCGCGGCGGCGGCTTGTCGTCATAGAACTGCGCCAGGAACGCGGCGAGCACCTCGCCCTTGGAGATGGACCTGTCAGCGCGCGGGAAGTAGGCGCGGTTGCCCCAGTTCTGATGGTTGCGGAAGAAGAACACCTCAACGCAGAACTGCCCCGCCTGCTCGTCGATGGCGAAGACGTCAGCCTCCTCGACGTTTTGCGTATTGATCCCTTGCGCCGATTGCACCGCCGACAACGCGGCGAGCCGGTCGCGATATCGCGCCGCCCGCTCGAATTCGAGGTCCGCGGAGGCCCGTCCCATCTCGGCCGCGAGCCGCTCCTTCACAGCTGACGAGCGGCCGGACAGGAAATTTTGAGCCTCCCCGGCCAGCACCGCGTAATCCTGGAGCGGAATCTCACCCGTGCACGGGCCGGAGCAGCGCTTGATCTGGAACAGGAGGCAGGGCCGGGTCCGGTTCTCGTAATAGGAATCCGAGCACGATCTCAGCAGAAACGCCCGCTGCAGCGCGTTCACCGTGCGGTTCACGGCCCAGACGGTCGCGAAGGGCCCGAAATAGGCGCCCTTCCGGTTGCGTGCGCCCCGGTGCTTGACGATCTGCGGCGTGGCGGAATCCGCGGTGAGCAGGATGTAGGGCAGCGACTTGTCGTCCCGCAGCACGACATTGTAGCGCGGCCGCAGCTGCTTGATGAGGTTCGCCTCGAGCAGCAGCGCCTCCGTCTCGGTGCCGGTGGTGACGAACACCATGGCGGCCGTCTCGCCGATCATCCGGGCGATGCGGTTCGAATGGCCCTGCCCTCTGAGGTAGGAGCCGACCCGCGCCTTCAGCGACCTGGCCTTGCCGACGTAGAGCACGTCGCCCCTGGAGTCGAACATCCGGTACACGCCCGGGGATGACGGCAACGTCACCCAGAAGCGCCGGATCACGGCCGTGCCGGCCTCGATGGAGGCCGGATTGGCCTGGAAGTCGAACTCGACGCCGGACGCGCCTTCGGAGACGAGTTCCTCGCCGTCTCGGTCGTGGTCGAGGACCTCCGGGGGAACGTCGTTGGCGGCGCGAGTCATGGCCCTGATGTAGGCGGCGCGGCCCTGGGCGGGAAGCGCCATCCGGGCTTCTCGCGTCCCGCGGCCTCGAACCGGTCCCGTCTCATTGTGAGGTCGCGCCCGCGCTGCTAAGAGCCGCCTCGGATCTCGGTCGGCTTGCGTCCAGCAGGCTCGCCCCGCCCTCAGTTGCGTGAACGTCTCGATGAAGCTCGTCGCGGGTAATTCCAACCGGCCGCTCGCGGAAGCTATCGCGCATTACCTCAAGGTTCCGCTCGCCCGCGCCCAGGTCCGTCGCTTCGCCGACATGGAGATCTTTGTCGAGATCGGCGAGAACGTGCGGGGGGAGGACACCTTCATCATCCAGTCGACGTCGTTTCCGACGAACGACCACTTGATGGAGCTCCTGATCATCTCGGACGCCTTGCGGCGCGCGTCGGCGCGGCGCATCACGGCGGTGATCCCCTATTTCGGCTATGCCCGCCAGGACAGGAAATCGGGGTCCCGGACACCGATCTCGGCCAAGCTCGTGGCCAATCTCATCACCCATTCCGGCGTCGATCGCGTGCTGACCCTCGATCTCCACGCCGGGCAGATCCAGGGCTTCTTCGACATCCCCACCGACAACCTCTTTGGCGCGCCCGTGATGGTCCGGGACCTGAAGGAGCGGCTGAACAACTCGCCCAAGGTCGTCGTGTCGCCGGATGTCGGCGGCGTGGTGCGGGCCCGCGACGTCGCCAAGCGCATCGACGCGCCGCTCGCCATCGTGGACAAGCGGCGCGAACGGCCGGGGGAATCGGAGGTGATGAGCATCATCGGCGACGTCGCGGGCCTGTCCTGCATCCTGGTCGACGACATCGTCGATTCCGGCGGCACGCTCTGCAACGCGGCCGATGCGCTGCTCGCTCAGGGCGCCAAGGAGGTTTACGCCTACATCACCCACGGCGTCCTGTCGGGCGGCGCCGTGTCGCGTATCGCCAACTCCCGGCTCAAGGAGTTGGTGATCACCGATTCGATCCGCCCGACCGAGGCCGTGAAGGTCGCCCGCAACATCCGGGTCGTCACCATCGCGCCCCTGATGGGCGAGGCAATCGGGCGAACCGCGACCGAGTCCAGCGTCTCCAGCTTGTTCGACTGACGCTCTGGGCGATTCGCCGGAGCCCGGTGACAGACCGGCCCGGGACGTGCTTCGGTGCCCTCGTGACGCGCTTGTCCGACGACCGTGCCCTCGTGCTCTTCTCGGGCGGCCAGGATTCGACCACCTGCGTCGCCTGGGCTCTCTCGCGCTTCGCCGCCGTCGAGACGATCGGTTTCGATTACGGGCAGCGTCATCGGGTCGAGCTCGACCTGCGGCCCGGGATCCGCGAGGAACTGTCGAGGTTCCCTCTCGGACCGGGCCGCCTAGGGCCTGATCACCTCCTGACGTTCGAAGCGTTGGGCGCCCTCTCGGAGACCGCCCTGACCCGCGAGGCCGAGATCGGGATCGGAGAGGACGGGCTGCCGACGACCTTCGTGCCCGGTCGCAACCTCGCGTTCCTGTCGCTCGCGGCGGCGCTCGCCTACCGCCGCTCCTGCCGCCACATCGTGCTCGGCGTCTGCGAGACGGATTATTCCGGCTATCCCGATTGTCGGGACGACACCGTCAAGGCGATGCAGGTGGCGCTGAATCTCGGCTTGGCAGCGCGTTTCGTCCTGCACACTCCGCTGATGTGGCTGGACAAGGCCGAAACCTTCGCGCTTTCGGAAGCCCTCGGCGGGACAGCGCTCGTGTCGCTCGTCATCGAGCGGAGCCATTCGTGCTATTTGGGGGACCGCGCCCAACGGCACGAATGGGGATACGGCTGCGGCCGCTGTCCGGCCTGCGAGCTTCGGGCGGATGGCTGGCGGCGGTGGCGGGAGTCCAGCCAAGCGCCGGTTCGCAGCCTGCACGGCCGGTAAATCGGAAGCATCCGTTTGAGCGGTCGCGGAAACCTCGCCGTAACTTGTCGAGGGTATCGTGCCGGACTGATCCGCACCACCCGAGATCCGATGTCCACCCCTCTCAGCACCTTCGGACGCGACACGCGCGGCAGCGTCGCGCTGATGTTCGGCCTCGTGGCGCTCGTTCTCGTGGGAGTGGTCGGGGCGGCTTTCGATTATTCCCGCATGGCGTTGATGCAGACGAGCCTTCAGCGTGCGGTCGACGGAGCGGCGCTGCTGGCCGCGCGAAACCGCGACAACACGAACGACTATTCCCGGTCCGACGCGCTCGCCGAAAGTTATCTGAGGAACACCTTTGACGTCGACCAGCTGAGCAACATGCGCGTGAAGGTCACGATGTCGAACGACCGCGTCCGGATCGATGCCAGCGGCGACCTGAAGATGACGATCACCAACGTGATCGGATTTAGATCGATGCCGGTCAAGAGCACGGCCGAGGCGCTCTTCGGCGATAGCCGGGTCGAGATCGCGCTGGTGCTCGACAACACGGGCTCCATGGGGAATCTCAACAAGCTCGATACCCTGAAGACTGCCGCCCACCGCTTCCTCAGCAAGATGCAGGCGAGCACAGCAAGCGCGGACGCCATCAAGATCGCGATCGTGCCGTTCGACACAAACGTCAATCTCGGCTCGTTGCAGGCGTCGGCCTGGGTAGACCCCGCGGCCGCGTCGGCCTGGGCGGCTGATCCGTCGAAGGCCGGCTGCATCTGGGATCGGGACCAGCCGGGCGACGTGTCCGACACATCCCCGAGCGGGTCCTCCAACCTGTACGGTCCCGACACGGGGCGGGCCAGCCCCTGCAATCTCGCCCCGATCATGCCGCTCACGAACGACTTCGCGAGCCTGCACGCCAGGATCGACGCCATGGTGGTGAGCGGACACACCAACACGACGATCGGCCTTGCTTGGGGCTACCACATCTTGACGCCCTCGGAGCCGGTCACGAGTGCGGCTCCCTTTCAGACGAAGGGGCTGACCAAGTACATTATTTTCATGACTGACGGGAACAACACCCAGAACCGTTGGTCGAGAAGCCAAACCGATATCGACGCCCGCACCCGTCAGGTCTGCACGAACATTAAGAAAGATAAGATTCAGATTTTTTCGGCAAGGATCATCGAAGGTAACGAAAACTTGTTGACGGAATGCGCTAGCTCTCCGGACATGTATTACGACGTCCAGGATGTGGCGCAACTCGACCCGGTCTTCAGCAAGATCTACGCGCAGATCACGAGCACGCGGATCGCCCGATGACCACGGGGGATCGCGAACGGGTCTCTTGACGAAAGGGACTGGGCGACCCAAACGCGCCGATCCATGATCCAACGGCGTGAAACTCTCGAAGGCTCGGCCGCGCTCGTCGCCTTCGTCCTGACGATCCCAGTCGCGAACTGGATGATCGGGCATGTCGGCACGATCTGCTTGCCTGCGGCCCCCTGCCTCATCCCGGTCGCACCGGGCCTGTCCGCGCCGTCGGGCGTGCTCATGGCCGGGCTCGCGCTGGTCCTCCGCGATCTCGTCCAACGCCGGCTCGGGATCACAGCGAGCGTGGCGGCCGTTGGGGCCGGCGGCCTTCTCTCGGTCGCGATCGCGCCTGTCCCGGTCGCGGTCGCCTCGACGGCAGCGTTCCTGCTCTCGGAACTCGCCGACCTCCTGGTCTATACGCCGCTTCAGCGTCGCAGGTTCCTGACGGCCGTGATCGCCTCGAGCGCGGTGGGGCTCGCGGTGGATTCGGCCGTCTTCCTCAAGCTCGCCTTCGGCAGCTTGGATTTCCTGCCCGGCCAGATCGTCGGCAAGCTCTGGATGGTTGCGGCCTCGATCCCGTTCCTGATCTGGCTGCGGCGGCGCGACGAACGGCTCGGAGTCCAACCGGCCTGAGGCCGAGTCGGCGCCGAACGATCAGCGTGGGATGAGCGCGCGCAGGCCATAAACGCCGATCGCGAACGAGACCGTCGCGGCCACATAGAGGCCGACAAACCACAGAAACCGTCTCACGCGAGGTCTTTCAGGCAAGGTCGCACGTCATCGGACCGTAATTCGCAGCCGAGCGACGAATTGTTAAGGTTAACAGGCGAGGTATGCTCATCGCGGCGGACCGACCTCATGACCTCGTCCACCTCACGTTTTCTCGTTGCGGTCCTCGCCGCGCTGCTTCCCGCGAGGGCGCTCGCGGGAAGCCTCTTCTCCGACGATCCGGCCACTCTCTTTCGCGGCGAGACGATTTCGATCGAGCCGCTGGTTGGCTACCTGCGGGGCACGTCGGGCGAATACGTCTACAACGTTCCCGGCAGCGGCTCGAAGCTGAGCCAGCTCGATTGGTCGATCCAAGCCCTCGCGGTCGGGGGCCGGGTCGCGGTTCGGCCCTTCGACGATTTGACCCTCCGGGGCCGGATCTGGGCAACCGTGGCGTCCGACGGGTCGATGACCGACTATGATTGGCTCGGCGGGTATCGTGGGCACGACAGCTGGACGCACCGGTCGAAATCGCCCGACACGGATCTCGGTCGGGCCTGGCAGGGCGACGTCAGCGCAGCCTATAAGCTCTACGACAGCGACGACCTCGCGCTCACGGGCATCGCGGGTTTCCGCCACTACTCGGTCAAGTACAATGCCCGGGGCGGATCCTACATCTACTCGACAGCGGCCTTTCGCGACAGTGTGGGGATGCTCCCGGCGGGGCAGCTCGGCATCGCCTACCAGCAATGGTTCGACACGCCCTATGTCGGTGTCGGGGCCGTCTACAACACGGCCGACTGGACCGTCTCGACCGAGATCATCGGCAGCCCCTTCGTGATGTCGCGGGACAAGGATTACCACGCGCTGAGGACGACCCTGTTCAGAGAGGATTTCGACATGTCCGGCATGCTCGGGGCCAGCGCAGGGCTGGAATACCGCCTATCTCCGGTCTTCTCGATCGCCGGACGGGTCGAGTACCAGAAGTATTTCGAGGCGCGAGGCGGGACCAAGATCTTCAACGGGTCAACGGGGCAAGCGCTGACGGTGCCGAAGCCCGGCGCCGGGGCCGATGCGGACACGCTTCTCCTCTCGCTCGGAGTCAAGGGCCGGCTGTAGCGGGCGCCCTCCCGCGGGCTCAGTGGTAGCCTGAGCCGGCCAGGTCCTCGGCGACCTTCCCGCGGAACACCCAATACGCGTACGCGGTGTACGCGAAGGTGAGCGGCAGCACGATCGCGAAGCCGACGAGCGTGAAGAGCTGCGACTCGACCGTGTTCGCGGCCTGCCAGATCGTCAGACGGGGCGGCACCACGTACGGGAAAAGGCTGACGCCGAGCCCCGCGAAGCCGAGCAGGAACAGGAGGATCGCGTTCAGGAACGGCCACACGTGGTGCCCGTCGGCTAGGCCGCGGTAGATCCGGTAGCACACGAAGGCGGTGACGAGCGGCACGGGCGCCAGGATCGCGACGTTCGGCCAGGCGAACCACCTCAGCTGGATGTCGCGGCCGAGGAACACGACCCACAGACTGATCACGCCCATCATCACGAGCGTGGCCACGAGATAGCGGAGCGCGAGCCGCCGGGCCCAGAGCTCGAGCTCGCCCGTGGTCTTCATCACGCACCAGGTCGCGCCGAGAAGGCCGTAGCCGCAGATCAGGCCAACGCCGGTCGCGAGGCTGAACGGAGTCAAGAAGTCGAACGTCCCGCCCGCGAAGGAGCGGCCCGACACCGTGAAGCCCTGGACGAAGGTGCCGAGCACCACGCCCTGCGCGAAGGTCGCGACGAGCGAGCCCCAATGGAAGGCGTGATCCCAGACCCGCTTCGACGCCTCGGCCTTGAACCGGAACTCGAACGCGACGCCCCTGAAGGCGAGCGCGATCAGCATCACGAGGATCGGCAGATAGAGCGCCGGCATCATGATCGCGTAGGCGAGGTGGAAGACCGCGAACAGGCCGCCGCCTCCGAGCACGAGCCAGGTCTCGTTGCCGTCCCAGATCGGCGCGACCGAGACCATCATCCGGTCACGCCAGTTCTCGCTCTTGGCGGCGTTGAACAGGATCCCGACCCCGAGGTCGAAGCCGTCCATGACGACGTACATGGCGACCGCGACCGCCAGGATCCCCGCCCATGCGAGCGGCAGCCAAAAGGCGAGCCCCTCGTATTCCGTGCCGAACCCGAACATCGGCTCCCCCCCTATGCGGCCGGCTGAATGCCCATGGAGCCGCGACCCGCGCGACCTCCGTCCGGGCGGGGCGCGCGATGGCCCGGACCGCCCTCGAGCCCCTCCCCGGCCGCCGAGAGCGGACGCTTCGGCGAGCGTGATCCACCCGTATCCGAAGGCGGCTCGTAGGGCTCGGGCCCGCGCCGCAGAAGCTTCGCGAGGTAGTAGCTGCCGAACGAGAAGATGATCGCGTAGGCGATCATGAAGGCCGCGAGCGAGCCGATCACGGCCTCTCGGGCCAGCGGCGACACGGCGTCCGCCGTGCGCATCAGCCCGTAGACCACGTAGGGCTGACGGCCGATCTCGGCCGTGAACCACCCGAACAGCACGGCCCCGAATCCCGAGGGCGTCATCAGCATGGCGCAGACCAGGAAGGCGCGGTTCTCGAAGAGCTGGCCGCGCCAGCGCAGCCACAGGCTCCAGGTCCCGAGCGCGATCATCAGGAGCCCGATCCCGACCATGATCCGGAAGGAGAAGAAGACCGGCCAGACCGGCGGGCGGTTCTCGCGCGGGAAGTCCTTGAGACCCGGCACCACACCGGAAAAATCGTGCGTCAGGATGAAACTGCCGAGCGCCGGGATCGCGACCTCGTAGAGGTTCCTCTCGGCCGTCGCGTCCGGCCAGGCGAACAGCACGAAGGGCACGGACGCGCGGGTCTCCCAGTTCGCCTCGATCGCGGCGAGCTTGGCCGGCTGGTGCTTCAGGACAGCGAGCCCGTGCAGGTCGCCGACGAAGGCTTGGACCGGCGCGAGAAGCGACGCGAAGCCGATCGCCATCGACAGCGAGCGGCGCGAGGCCGCGAGCTTCTCCTCCGGCTCCTTGCGCGAGCGCAGCAGCATCCAGGCCGACATGCCGGCCACCGCGAAGCCGGTCGTCAGGTAGGCGGCGAGGACCATGTGCGAGAAGCGGATCGGGAAGGAGGGGTTGAACACGATCGCCCACCAATCGACCGGCACCGCGAGCCCGTTCCGGATCTCGTAGCCGGCCGGCGTCTGCATCCAGCTATTCGCCGACAGGATCCAGAACGCCGAGAACACGGTGCCGAGCGCGACCATGCAGGTTGAAAGGAAATGCAGCCGCTTGCCGACCCTTTCCCAGCCGAACAGCATGATGCCAAGGAAACCCGCTTCGAGGAAGAAGGCCGTGATCACCTCGTAGGCCATCAGCGGGCCGAGGATGTTGCCGGTGAAATCGGCGAAGCGCGACCAGTTGGTGCCGAACTGGTAGCTCATCGGGATGCCGGACACGACGCCGAGCCCGAACGACACCGCGAACACCCGAACCCAGAAATTGTAGAGCGTGCGGTAGACCGCCTTCCCGGTCCGGAGCCACTGGAATTCGAGCGTCGCGAGCCAGCTTGCGAGCCCGATCGTGAAGGCGGGGAAGATGATGTGGAACGCGATCGTGAACCCGAACTGGATGCGCGACAGGAGGAGGACGTCGAAGGTCATGCGCGCGCGCCGGTCAACCGGCCCGGAGTGAACAGGCCAGCGACCCGCCTGGCAACCCCGCTTGGCGTCACACCGGCCGTGGCCCTATGCGGCCGCGGCGGCCTTCGCGAGCGTCTCCTTCAGGTCTCGCTTGAGGCAGCCCTCGAGCAGGCTAAGAACGGCCGCCTCCTCCGGCTTCAATCCGCCCAGGTTGTCGCGCAGCTCCGTCTCGACCTGCTTTTGCACCTCGAGCAGCATCTCGCCCTGGAGGTAGGAATGCACCACCTCGGGGTGGATGTAACATTTGCGGCAGATCGTCGGCGTATTCCCGAGTCGGCTCGCCACCGCCTCGATCGCGGCCCGCACGTTCTTTTTCGCCCGGGTATCCGTATCGAACGTCTCGAACTCACCGAGCGCAAGCGCGGCCAGCACCGTCCCGGCCCATGTGCGGAAGTCCTTAGCGGTGATGTCGCGGCCGGTGATCTCCTTCAGGTAGGCGTTGACGTCGGACGAGGTCACGTCGCGCCTCTCGCCCTGCTGGTCGATGTACTGAAACAGCTCCTGACCGGGCAGCTCGTGGCATTGCTTCACGATCTTGGCGACGCGCCGATCGCGAATGTGCAGATTCCACTCCTTCCCGCTCTTGCCCTTGAACTTGAACTTGAGCTCCGCCCCCTCCACCCGGACGTGCCGGTTCTTCAGCGTGGTCAGGCCGTAGCTCTTGTTGTCCTTGGCGTAGTCGTCGTTGCCGACCCGGATGAGGGTGTTCTCGAGCAGGTATACGACGGTCGCCAGCACCTTCTCGCGCGGCATGCCGCGCAGCAGCATGTGGGCCGAGACCTTCTCCCTGATCTCCGGCAGGGAGCGGGCGAACTCGAACATGTGCTCGTACTTGGTGGAATCGCGCACCTCCCGAAATCGTGGATGGTAGCGGTACTGCTTGCGGCCCTTGGCGTCCCGCCCGGTCGCTTGGAGGTGGCCGTTCGGCTTGGAGCAGATCCAGACGTCGACATAGGCCGGAGGGATGGCGAGCCTTCGGATACGCTCGATCGTTGTCTCGTCCATGATGCGGCGGCCGTCGCGGCCCAGATAGTAGAATCCCTTGCCGCTCTTTCGGCGGGTAATCCCCGAAACCTCGTCCGACACGTAGGAAAGTCCGACCGACTCTGCCGCTTCCCGCGGATCAACGACATTCTCAAACGCCTCAGTCTCCCCCATGGCGAACTCCGGACGCAAAGCAGCAACCGCCGTCAACCGAAGCTGTCCCCCAATGTTCCTCATCCGGCCACGCCCGTACGGAGCGCACCGGTCGCCGTCGAAGGAGGTCGCTCCCCTTGCGGCAGGCCCCACGACGAGGCCCGGTCAACTCTTCGTTAACTATGACCTGCGAGGACGAGAACAGGTCGGGTATCGTCAATCAATCGCTAACGCGGCTTCCGACAAGATGCGCCTTTAGCCGGGACTGATCGCATGAAAGCTTCACAGATCGGGGCGACGCTCGCCCTCGCGGCCGCGTTTGCCTTACCGGCAGCCGCCGATGCTCCGCCCGACCGCGGGATCGGGTCCGGGACGAGGGACGTTTCGGCCGGGTCGCATCGGTGGGCTGGTCGTTCCCACGCCCGCCATGCCGGACACCGTCACCGCGGCTTCCGCACCTATTCCGGCCCGGGGCCTGCCTACGGGCCGGAGCCGCGCTACTACCCCGGTTACGGCAACGCCTCCCCGAATGCCGGTTTCGGCGCCTTCGCGCCGGCGCCGGTTGCGGTCACGCTGTATCGCGAGGCCTATATCGGCCGCGGCCTCATCTACAACACGCCGCCGGAGCCGCACTGGCGGAGCAGCACCGTCATCAGCGTGAAATATTGAGACGTTCAGCCCTTCGCGCTCACGCGAGCGCGGGGGTGCTTGACAGCGCGGGAGCGTGAAAACCGCCGCACTGTCGGCGCGGGAACGTCACGGACGTTCGGGAGGATCTCGTCGAGACCTTCCGGGATCGCGTAGCGGGCAGGAGCCATCCTTCGTACGACGTCGGATCGACGCCACGCAGCTCGGCGACCATGCCTACGCCGCGCCACGCGAGGCGCCGCGGACTCGACCGTGACCGCATCGGCTGAGCGCGTTTCGGGCAGCGGCGGCCCGGTTTCCTGCGCGGCGGCGGCCGTGGCGAAGCCGAGAGCGAGCGCGACGGCCGCGATCTGAAAACCCGATCTCATGCGCTAATCCCTGGAACCCGTCGGCCAAACGCGATCGAGCGAGCTGCGTTCCTGAACACCCCCCTCGACGCACCTGCTCCCCGACGCCCAGGCCTCCAGTCCCAACGTTTCGCAACCCACTCCCATGGGGTAGCGTCGCGCTTGGGGCCGGGAGCGACAACGTTGGCGAGACAGCCGAACATCCTGTTCATCATGGCCGACCAGCTGCGCTGGGATTATCTCGGCTGCGCCGGCCATCCCTCGATCAGGACCCCCGCCATCGACGGCTTGGCCCGGAAGGGCGTGTCCTTCTCGCGCGCCTTCGTTCAGGCGCCGGTCTGCGGCGGCTCGCGGATGTCTTTCTACACCGGACGCTACAACGTCACTCACGGCGCGACCTACAACAACTTTCCGTTGCGAGTGGACGAGAAGACGATCGGCGACTACCTGCGGCCTCTCGGCTACCGGGTCGCGCTCGTGGGCAAGACTCACTTCAAGCCGGACCTCGACGCCATGCGGCGGCTCGGCATCGATCCCGGCGTGAATCCCGGCCTCCTGGCGAGCCAATGCGGTTTCGAGCCCTACGAGCGCGACGACGGCCTGCACCCCGACCAGTCGGCCGATCCCGACCTGCCCTACAACCGCTGGCTCCGCCAGCTTGGCTATCCTGGGGACAATCCTTGGCATGACTTCGCGAACTCGGTCGGAGGCGAAAACGGTGAGATCCTGTCCGGCTGGTCGATGCGCAATGCCGGGCGACCGGCGCGGGTTCGCGAGGAGCACTCCGAAACCGCCTACATGACGGAGCGGGCGCTGGCCTTCATCGACGAGGCGGACGCGCCCTGGTGTCTCCACCTCAGCTACATCAAGCCCCACTGGCCCTACATCGCGCCCTCGCCCTATCACGCGATGTACTCCGCGGGAGACGTCCTGCCGGCCAACCGCTCCGAGGAGGAGCGGCAGGACCCGCATCCCGTGGTCGCGGCCTTCATGGCGCATGAGGAGAGCGTGAACTTCTCCCGCGACGAGGTGCGCGAGACGGTGATCCCGACCTATATGGGCCTGATCAGCCAGCTCGACGCCCATGTCGGGCGAGTCGTCGCCCACCTGCAGCGGCGAGGGCTCGCCGAGAACACGATCGTGGTCGTGACGAGCGACCACGGCGACTACCTCGGCGACCACTGGCTCGGCGAGAAGGACCTCTTCCACGAGGAGGTCGTGCGCGTGCCACTGATCGTGGTCGACCCGCGGGCCGACGCGGACGCGACCCGGGGCGCGACGCTCGAAACGCTGGTCGAAGCGATCGACCTCGCGCCGACCTTCCTCGACTGGGCCGGCGGCCCGGCCGAGCCGCACCGGCTTGAAGGGCGCAGCCTGCTGCCGCTGCTGTCGGGGCAGAAGATCCCGGAGTGGCGCGAGGCGGTGTTCTGCGACTCGGACTTCGCGCTGCGCCATGCGCGACGCACGCTCGGCCTCGCACCGGACCGGGCACGCGGCTACATGGTCCGTGACCGGCGCTGGAAGTACGTCTTCTACGAGGACTACGCCCCGCAGCTCTTCGATCTCGACAGCGACCCGCGCGAGCTTCACGATCTCGGCCGGTCGCCCGCTCACGCCGGCACGCGCAACAGGATGGAGCGGCTGCTCTTTGACTGGTTCCGGGCCCGCAAGACGCGGGTCACGGTCACGCAGGATCAGATCGAGAGGATCACCGGCAGGGCGAAGGAGAGGGGCTATCTGTTCGGGGTCTGGTGAGAGCCGCGGGCGAGCGAGGCCGGGGAGGGACGATGATGATGCGATGGATGAGAGCGTTTATCGCCGGCTGCGCGGTGCTGGCGAGCGCGGCCGCGGCGCCGCAGGACCTGCCGTTCCAGGGTCCAATCAAGATCGTCGCCGGCTTCGCGCCCGGCGGGCAGACGGATGTGCTGGCGCGGCTGATCGCCGACAGGATGCAGGCTGCCCTCAAGCGGAACGTCATCGTCGAGAACCGGCTCGGCGCGGGCGGCGGCCTCGCCGCCGAGACGGTCAAGAACGCGACCCCGGACGGCTCCACGATCCTGATCTCGAACATCGTCGTAATGTCCCTCGCACCCTTGTCGACGCCCGATCTGCGCTACGAGGCGGCGCGGGATTTTGTGCCGATCCTGCAGGTGGCGGAATATCAGCTTGCGCTCGCGACCGGGTCCTCGACCGGTGCCCGGACCCTGCCGGAGCTGGTCGCCTGGCTGAAAGGCAATCCGGACAAGGCGAATTATGGCGTCCCCGCCGCCGGGAGCCTGCCGCATCTCTACGGCGTCGCGCTCGCGAACGCGCTGTCGTCTCCTCTTACGATGGTGCCCTATCGAGGAGGGTCGCCGATCGTGACCGCGCTCGCGGGCGGTCATCTCGCCATGGGCCTTGCCGGGATGGGCGATTTCGCCGAGCAGCACGGAGGCGGAGCGCTGCGTATCGTCGCCGTCTCGGGGACGAGCAGGAACCCGGTCCTAGGCGAGGTCCCGACCTTCGCCGAGCTCGGCTACCGGGGTTTCGAGGAGAATGGCTGGAACGGGTTCTTCGCCCCGGCTGGAACGCCGCCGCCCATCGTGGCCGCCTACGCGAAGGTGATGGCGGAGGCACTGGCCGATGCGGAGATGAGGCGGAAGCTCGAAGCGCTCGGCCTGACCGTGACCGTCCGGTCCGGCCCCGAGCTCGCGGCCCGCATCCCGGCCGAACGCGAGATGTGGCGGCCGATCGTCAAGGCCGCGAACCTGAAGCCCTGACCCGGACCACCTGAGGTCTGTCCCGGCGCCATGTCCGCAGCTTTCGACCTCGACCCCGACAACACCGCGCCTCCGGCTGCACGCGGCTTCGAGACATCCCCGGCCGCGCTAACGCTGCTCCGGCAGGCCGTCCAGACGCGCCATCGCGGCGACGAGCAGAGCTGGGTGCTGGACCTTGCGGACGAGGCCGAGCTCTCCGCTGCCGAGCTTGCCGAAGCCTGTCCTCTTGCCCGCCGCCTGGCGGGGGCGGTGCGAGCCGCGCGGCGGAGCGCCGGCGGGGTGGACGCGCTGATGCACGAGTTCTCGCTCTCGTCAGACGAGGGCGTCGCGCTGATGTGCCTCGCGGAAGCGCTCCTGCGTGTGCCGGATCACGCGACGCGCGACAGGCTGATCCGGGACAAGATCGGCGGCGGCGATTGGGGTTCTCATCTCGGCCACTCGCCGTCGCTCTTCGTCAACGCGGCCGCCTGGGGCCTTCTGGTCACGGGCAAGCTCGTGCCGACCCGGAGCGAGACGGCGCTCGGCGGATCGTTGCGCCGGCTGCTCGGGCGAGGCGGCGCGCCCGTGGTCCGGCGCGCGACCGACCTCGCCATCCGGATGCTCGGGCGTCAGTTCGTCACGGGTGAGACGATCGCCGAGGCGCTGGCCGAAGCCGGCGAGCGCGAGCGGCGCGGCTACCGCTTCTCCTACGACATGCTGGGCGAGGCCGCGATGGCGGCCGCCGACGCGGAGCGCTACCTGCGGGCCTATGCCGAGGCGATCGCCGCGATCGGCACGGCCTCCGCCGGCCGCGGCATCGTCGAGGGGCCAGGCATCTCGATCAAGCTCTCGGCGCTCCATCCGCGCTACGCCCGGAGCCAGCGCGACCGGGTGATGTCCGAGCTTCTGCCGCGCGTCCGATCGCTCGCCCTGCTGGCCCGCGCCTATGACATCGGGCTGAACATCGACGCGGAGGAATCCGACCGGCTGGAACTCTCGCTTGACCTCCTGGAGGCGCTGGCGCTCGATTCGGCACTCGCCGGCTGGGACGGGATCGGCTTCGTGGTCCAGGCCTACGGCAAGCGCGCCCGGCCCGTGATCGACTGGCTGGCCGATCTCGGCCGCCGCTCCGGACGCCGGCTCATGGTGCGGCTCGTCAAGGGCGCTTACTGGGACACGGAGATCAAGCTCGCGCAGCTCGGCGGCTTCGAGGGTTTCCCGGTCTTCACCAGGAAGCTCCATACGGACGTCTCCTACCTTGCCTGCGCCCGCGCCATGCTGGGCGCCCCGGACGCGATCTTCCCCCAATTCGCGACGCACAACGCCTTTACCATCGCGGCCGTCACCGCGATGGCCGGACGCGCCGATCACGAATTCCAGTGCCTGCACGGCATGGGCGAGACGATCTACGACCAGCTCGTGGGACTGCCCGGTGTGGGAGTTCCGGTTCGGGTCTACGCGCCTGTCGGGCGCCACCAGACGCTGCTCGCCTACCTGGTGCGGAGGCTCCTCGAGAACGGCGCCAACTCCTCCTTCGTGAACCAGATCGTCGACGAGACAATCCCGCTCGACAGCCTCGTGGCCGACCCGGTCGCGCAGGTGCGACGGGAGGGGGGATCTCCTCATCCTGGCTTGCCCGCGCCCCGCGACCTCTTTCCGGGGCGGCGGAACTCGCGGGGTCTCGACCTCGCCTCCGAAGGCGCGCTGTCCGAACTCGGGGCCGCCCTCGCGACCGACCTCCGTCTCGACAGGACGACCGCGCCTACAGGTGCTGACGGGGCGCCGGGCGAGCGCGCTCTTGTCCGAAACCCGGCCGACCGAAGCGACGTGGTCGGGACCGCGATCGACGCGACCGAGCAGGACGTGCGGGACGCGATCGCCGTTGCGGCCGCGGCGGCGCCGTCTTGGTCCTCGCTCCCGGCCGAGCGGCGGGCTGGCCTGATCGAGGCTTGGGGCGAGGCGCTCGAAGCCGACCGGTTCGGTCTTTACGGCCTCATGATGCGGGAGGCCGGCAAGACGGCCCGCAACGCGGTTGCCGAGCTGCGCGAGGCGGTCGATTTCTGCCGCTACTACGCGGCCGAGGCGAGGGCCGGCCTCCGAGAAGCACGGGCGGTCGGACCCGTCGCCTGCATCTCGCCCTGGAATTTCCCGCTCGCGATCTTCACCGGCCAGGTCGCGGCCGCGCTGGTGGCCGGCAACACCGTCCTGGCGAAGCCGGCCGAGCAGACCCCGCTCACGGCCGCGCAGGCTGTCCGGCTGGCGCACGCGGCCGGGATCCCGCCCGACGCCCTGCAGCTTCTTCTCGGACCCGGCGACACGGTCGGGGCCGCGCTGGTGTCCGACCCGCGCATCATGGGCGTGGTGTTCACCGGTTCGACCACGGTCGCGAAGGGGATCGAGCGGGCGCTCGCGCCCCGTGCTGACGACCCGGTCCTGATCGCGGAGACTGGCGGAATCAACGCCATGATCGTCGATTCCTCGGCCCTGCCCGAACAGGTCGTGGCCGACGTCGTCGAGAGCGCTTTCGATTCGGCCGGCCAGCGCTGCTCGGCGCTCCGGCTCCTCTGCCTTCAAGAGGAGGTGGCGGGTCCCATCCTGACGATGGTGGAAGGCGCCATGTGCGAGCTGAGGCTCGGCTCACCGCTCGACCTCGCGACGGATGTCGGCCCCGTGATCGATGCGGACGCGAAGGCGGCGCTCGATCGGCACGTGGCCGAGATGACGGCACAGGGCTTCCGGGTGGTGCAGGCCCCGGCGGGGCCGGCCACCGGGCGCGGCGCTTTCGTTACGCCCGCGCTCATCGAGATCCCCTCGGTGGAGTTGCTCGCGGGCGAGGTGTTCGGACCCATCCTGCACGTGGTCCGCTTCCGGTCCGAGGAGCTGCCCGAGCTCGTCTCCCGCATCAACGCCTCCGGATATGGGCTGACGCACGGCGTCCATTCCCGTATCGACGAGACGATCGAGCTCGTCACCCGGACCGTGCGGGCCGGCAACATCTACGTGAACCGAAACATCGTCGGCGCTGTGGTGGGCTCGCAGCCCTTCGGCGGAGAGGGATTGTCCGGCACGGGCCCGAAGGCGGGCGGCCCGTTCTATCTCCACCGCCTCGTCCGCGGCTCGGGGCCGACCTGGCCCGCTCCGGCCGACGCCACGGAGTCGCCGGGCCTAGCTGCGATCCGGCGATTCATCGTCCGAGAGCCCGGCTTCGACGAGGACAGCCGGGCCGCGCTCCTCGCCGGCTTCGAGGCCTACGCGACGTTGCCGGCCATCGGCCAGCCGCAATCCCTTCCTGGCCCGACGGGAGAGGCCGACACCCTGACGTTCCATCCCCGCGGCGCGGTCGCGTGCCTCGCGGATGGGCTCGCCGCCTTGACCGCCCAGGCGGTCGCCGCGCTCGCGACCGGCAACGTCGCTCTGCTGCCCGGGAACAAGGCCGGCCGGCACATTGTGGCCGCGCTGCCGGCCGACAGCGCCCGCTTGGCTGCGGACCCGGCCGGCGAGGCCGTCGACGCGGTGCTGGCCGAACTTTCGGCCGACCGCCTCGTCGCCCTTCGCATCCGGGTGGCCGAGCGGCCAGGCGCGATCGTGGCGGTGATCGCGCCGGACGGGCCGTTCCGCTATCCCGCCTGGCGGCTCCTCGCCGAGCGCTCGATCAGCATCAACACCGCAGCCGCTGGCGGCGACGCCGCACTGCTCGCGCTCGGCGATGTCGGCGCCTCGGCGTGAGAGCGCCGGGAACCTGAGGCTCCGCAGGCCTATTCCGCGGCGGGGCTGACCTTGTCGCCGAACGAATGCTGCGCCGCCGCCACGTCGCCGAGCGCCGGCAGGCTCGCCTCGTTGCCGAGATGCTGGATCGCGTGTGTCGACGCCCCGCGGGCGAAGACGAAATGATCGCGCCAGGACGCGTCCGGTCGCGCCATCGCGGAGTAGATATAGGCGCCGTGGAAGATGTCGCCGGCGCCGTTCGTGTCAATCACCCGCTCCCCCGGCACGTCAAGGGCAGGCAGGTGCTGGCGCGTGCCGGTCTCGTCATACCAGACCATGCCGTCCGCGCCGTGGGTCACGCCGCCGATCCGGCAGCCGCGCGAGGCTAGGTAATCCAACATCCCGCCGGCATCGAGGTTCATCTGCTCGCAGAGCCGCTCCGCCACGATCGCGACGTCCACGAAGGCGAGCAGCTCATCCGTGTTCGACCGGAGCCCGCCGCCGTCGAGCGAGGTCAGGATGCCGGCCTCGCGGCAGGCCTTGGCGTAATGCAGGGCGGCATCCGGCTGGTGCCCGTCGAGATGCAGGGCCCGGCAGCCGTCTAGATAGAGCGGCGGCACCGGGTGCAGGTACTCGTCGTCGCGGCAGCGCACGATCGCCCGATGACCGCCGCGCGGCATGATGAAGGAGAGCGAGCTTTCCCGCACCTTTCGGTGGTGGACCGAGATGCCGTATTTCGCCGCCATGTCGACGAACATGCGGCCGAGCCAGTCATCTGCGACCGAGGTCAGGAGGTCCGGCGCGATCCCGAGCTTGGCGGAGCAGAAGGCGGCCGTGACCGCATTGCCGCCGAACGAGATGGCGTAGTCGTGCGCCACCATCTTCTCGTCTCCGACCGGCATCGGGAGGTCGCCGGTCACGAAGGTGATGTCGATGTAGCTCTGCCCGATGAAGAGCGCGTCCATTGAGGTCCTCCGCGTCCGATCTTATGCGGGGAAGCCGGCCTTCGGCCAAGCGCGCCTCGTTCCGAACGCCGTCCTCACGTCGCTGACCCTGGGAGCGCGCCGATGGTCGTATCCGTCATGCGGCTGCTCCGGGTCGGGGCTTGGGTGGGCGCCGCGGCCGCCATCGTGGTCGCCGCGCTGGCCCTCTCGGCCGTCCCGTTTCCGGGCCCGGGCTGGCAGCCGGACCGGCTGGTCCCAACCCTCGGTCCCGCGCTCGCGGCAGCAGCCTGCCTGGGTGCGGTGACGCGCGGGACGGCGCTCGCTGAGGCCGGCAGGACGGGCCTAGCCGCGCTCGCCTTCGGGCTGCCGATCCTGGTCGGGGCCGGCTACCTGGCCTGGTTCGCCGGCTGGATCTGATCGCCTCGGGCCCGCGGCATCCCGCGTCCCTTGGCCTTCGAGGGTCCGGCTGCTATCTCCGGGCGACCATTGCAGCCGCCCGCCCTGAGCGCCGTCGCGCCGGCGGGCGCTCCACAGAAGCCCGGCATGACCACCCAACCGATCGACAACATCCGCAACTTCTCGATCGTCGCCCATATCGACCACGGCAAGTCGACGTTGGCGGACCGCCTCATCCAGAACACGGGCGGGCTCACCGCGCGCGAGATGACCGAGCAGGTGCTCGACTCGATGGATATCGAGAAGGAGCGCGGCATCACCATCAAGGCCCAGACGGTCAGGCTCGACTACACCGCGCAAGATGGCAAGCCCTACATCCTGAACCTGATGGACACGCCCGGCCACGTCGATTTCGCCTACGAGGTGTCGCGCTCGCTCGCCGCCTGCGAGGGCTCGCTCCTTGTCGTCGACGCCTCCCAGGGCGTCGAGGCGCAGACGCTCGCGAACGTCTACCAGGCCCTCGACGCCGGCCACGAGATCGTGCCGATCCTGAACAAGATCGACCTCCCGGCGGCGGAGCCGGAGCGGGTGCGGGAGCAGATCGAGGAGGTGATCGGCCTCGACGCCTCCGACGCCGTCCAGATCTCGGCCAAGACCGGCATCGGCATAGACCTTGTGCTGGAAGCGATCGTGAAGCGCCTGCCGCCGCCCAAAGGCGACCGCGCCGCGCCGCTGAAGGCCCTCCTCGTCGACAGCTGGTACGACGCCTATCTCGGCGTGGTCGTGCTCGTGCGGGTGATCGACGGCGTGCTCCGGAAGGGCATGAACGTCCACATGGTCGCGGCCGGTGCCACGCACGGCGTCGACAAGGTCGGCTTCTTCCGGCCCAAGATGACCGATGTGGGCGAGCTCGGCCCGGGCGAGGTCGGCTTCTTCACGGGGTCGATCAAGGAGGTCGCGGACACCCGCGTCGGCGACACCATCACGGAGGACAAGCGCCGCACGACGACGCCCCTGCCGGGTTTCAAGCCGGTCCAGGCGGTCGTGTTCTGCGGCCTGTTCCCGGTCGACGCGGCCGAGTTCGAGAACCTGCGGGCCGCCATGGGCCGGCTCCGCCTCAACGACGCCAGCTTCTCCTACGAGATGGAGACGAGCGCTGCGCTCGGTTTCGGCTTCCGCTGCGGGTTCCTCGGGCTCCTGCACCTCGAGATCATCCAGGAGCGGCTCGAGCGCGAGTTCAACCTCGACCTCATCTCGACGGCGCCCTCGGTCGTGTACCGACTCTCGATGCGGGACGGCTCGACGCGCGAATTGCACAACCCGGCCGACATGCCGGACGTGATGCAGGTCCTGTCGATTGAGGAGCCGTGGATCCGGGCCACGATCCTGACGCCGGACGAGCATCTCGGGGGGATCCTAAAACTCTGCCAGGACCGGCGCGGCCAGCAGATCGACCTGAACTATGTCGGACGGCGCGCCATGGTGGTCTACGACCTGCCGCTCAACGAGGTCGTGTTCGACTTCTACGACCGGCTGAAATCGATCTCCAAGGGCTACGCGTCCTTCGACTACGCGGTGACCGATTACCACGAGGGCGACCTCGTCAAGATGTCGATCCTGGTCAATGCCGAGCCGGTCGACGCGCTTTCCATGCTGGTCCACCGCGACCGCGCCGAGAGCCGCGGCCGCGCCATGTGCGAGAAGCTGAAGGACCTGATCCCCCGCCACCTGTTCCAGATCCCGGTCCAGGCCGCGATCGGCGGCAAGATCATCGCCCGCGAGACCATCAAGGCCTTGTCCAAGGACGTGACCGCCAAGTGCTACGGCGGCGACGCCACTCGTAAGCGCAAGCTCCTCGACAAGCAGAAGGAGGGCAAGAAGCGCATGCGCCAATTCGGGAGGGTGGAGATTCCGCAGGAGGCGTTCATCGCGGCGTTGAAGATGGACGGGTGAAGCAATCTCATCGTGGCGCTCAGGCTCGCTGGGGCATTGCTCGATGTTCAGCGACGCGCGTCGGAGCCGGCTCGGCTTTCGTCCTTGCCGCCGGGCGCGATCTCCCTCAACGCTTCTGGGGAACGAATCAGGGGGGAGGTTCCGATGCGGGTTGGATGGATCGGGCCGGTGATGGGCGTGCTTGCGGCGGTCCTGCCGATGCAGGCGCGGGCGCAATCGGCGGCGACGCCGACGTCTCCGTCCTCGCCCAGGAACCCCGGTGCGGCCGCGACCGATGCGGTCACGAGCCCCACCCGGGCGCCGGCCGCGGTCGCTCCGGCCGCTCCCTCGTCCTCAGGCCAGGTCCAGTACAGCGCCCCTCCGCCCGTCGATCCAGCGGCCGCGCAGCCGCGCGGCGCGCTAGCCGCGGCTGAGATTCGTGAATTGCTCGACGCGGCGGGCGCGACCGCGAAGGCGACGCGCGAGTCGGTCGATTACTTGCGGGTGATGCCCGACATCCTGACCCAGATCCTAACCAAGCTCGACAAGATCGAGGACAAGCTCGACAAGGTCGAGAACGCCGTGAAGGCGCAAAGCGGAGCCCCGCCGCGACGGCGCTAGCCCCGACGGCGCTCAGCGCGGCCCCGGCGGAGACCGGGATGCCGTCGCGCCGGCCTGTGATGCTCGTCATTCTCGACGGCTTCGGCTGTCGCTTGGAGCGGGCCGATAACGCGGTCGCGCAGGCCCGCAAGCCGGCGTTCGACCGCCTTTGGGAGACCTGCCCGCACGCGCGCCTGCGCACAAGCGGCCACGATGTTGGCCTGCCGGACGGGCAGATGGGCAATTCGGAGGTGGGCCATCTCAATATCGGGGCCGGCCGGATCGTGATGCAGGACCTGCCCCGGATCGGGGCGGCGATCGCGGATGGCAGCCTCGCCGCGAACCCGGAGCTCGACCGCTTCGTCCGGCGGATCGCCGAGACGGGCGGCGTCTGCCACCTGATGGGACTCGTGTCGCCGGGCGGGGTGCACGCGCACCAGGATCACGCGGCGGCCCTGGCCCGGATCGTGGCGGCGGCCGGCATCCCGGTCGCGGTTCATGCCTGGACGGATGGGCGCGACACCCCACCCCGCTCGGGCGCGGACGACCTGATCCGGCTCCGAGCCGCCCTGCCGGCTACCGCCCGGATCGCGACGGTGTCCGGGCGGTATTACGCGCTCGACCGCGACCGGCGCTGGGAGCGCGTCTCCCGCGCCTACGGGGCCATGGCGAACGCGGACGGGCCGCGCTTCCCCGAGTCGGCCGCCGTGATGGCGGATGCCTATCGCCGCGACGTCACGGACGAGTTCGTCGATCCGGCCGTGCTCGGCGATTATGCCGGGATGCGGGACGGGGACGGCATCCTGTCGTTCAATTTCCGGGCCGACCGCGTCCGCGAGATCCTGTCGGCTCTTCTCGATCCGGCCTTCGGCGGCTTTCCGCGCGGGCGGCCGCCCGCGATCGCGGCGGCGCTCGGGCTCACCCATTACGCGGACGACCTCGACCCCCTCATGCGGGCCATGTTCCCGCCCCAGATCCTGACCCGCATCCTCGGGGAGGTCGTGTCCGCGGCCGGCCGGACCCAGCTCCGCATGGCCGAGACCGAGAAATATCCGCACGTGACCTACTTCCTGAACGGCGGCCGGGAGACGCCCTTCCCGGGCGAGGAGCGCCTCATGGTGCCCTCGCCCAAGGTCGCGACCTACGATCTCCAGCCCGCAATGTCCGCCCCGGAACTGGCCGACAAGGCCGTCGAGGCGATCCGCGGGGGGCGGTTCGATCTCATCGTGCTGAACTTCGCTAATCCCGACATGGTCGGGCATACCGGCAGCCTGCCGGCCGCGATCGAGGCGGTCGAGACGGTGGATGCCGGGCTCGGCTGCATCGCGGAGGCGGTGACCGCGCAGGGCGGGGCGCTCCTGGTCACGGCCGATCACGGCAATTGCGAGCTGATGCGCGACCCCCTCACGGGCGGCCCGCACACGGCCCACACCACGAACCCGGTCCCGGTCCTGCTCGTCGGGGTCTGGGGCGCCGAACTGCATGACGGACGTCTCGCCGATATCGCCCCGACCCTGCTCGCCCTGATGGGCCTGCCGCAGCCGGCCGACATGACGGGGCGGTCGCTGATCGCGTGATCGCCGAGGTGACAGCGGGGCAAGGGGCCGGATAACCGCTCGTCAACCCTGAATGGGCACGGTCCGGCAACCGTCGGCCGCCATGCTCGCTTGACTGACGTCCCGTTGTCGCCAACGTGAGCGGCGCGGGTCCGGCTGGACCGGAGGGGGATCGAGCGGTGAGGAAATATTTCGGGACGGATGGCGTCCGCGGTCGCGCGAATGAGGTCATCACGCCCGAGCTGGCCTTGAAGATCGGCCAGGCCGCCGGGCTGCTCTTCCAGCGCGGCGATTACCGGCATCGGGTGGTGATCGGCAAGGACACCCGCCTGTCTGGCTACATGATCGAGACGGCGCTCGTGGCCGGGTTCACCTCGGTCGGCATGGACGTCCTGCAGCTCGGCCCGATGCCGACGCCCGCCGTCGCCATGCTGACGCGCTCGATGCGGTGCGACCTCGGGGTGATGATTTCAGCCTCCCACAACCCCTACGAGGATAATGGCATCAAGCTGTTCGGCCCGGACGGGTTCAAGCTGTCCGACGACACCGAGCGCGAGATCGAGCTCCTGATCGATTCCGATCTGTCGAGCCGGCTGTCGCGCTCGGACGTGCTCGGCCGGGCGAAACGCATCGAATCGGTCCATGCCCGCTACATCGAGTTCGCCAAGCGGACCTTACCGAAGCGCCTCGACCTCGAAGGGCTGCGGGTCGTGGTCGATTGCGCCAACGGGGCCGCCTACAAGGTCGCGCCCGAGACCCTGTGGGAGCTCGGCGCGGAGGTGATCGCGATCGGGGTGGAGCCGGACGGGTTCAATATCAACCGCGATGTCGGGTCGACCGCACCCGAGGCGCTGATCGCCAAGGTCAGGGAGCTCCGGGCCGATGTCGGGATCGCGCTCGACGGGGACGCGGACCGCGTCATCATCGTCGACGAGAAGGGCCGCGTGGTCGACGGCGACCAGCTGATGGCGGTGGTCGCGCGATCGTGGCGCGAGGATGGCCGGCTTTCCCTGCCGGGTGTGGTCGCGACCGTGATGTCCAATCTGGGGCTCGAGCGCTTCCTCGGGGGCCTCGGCCTCGACCTGATCCGCACCGCCGTCGGCGACCGCTACGTGCTCGAGCACATGCGCGAGCACGGCTACAACCTCGGCGGCGAGCAATCCGGCCACATCATCCTGTCGGACTACATGACCACCGGCGACGGCCTCATCGCGGCCTTGCAGCTCCTGTCGGTGGTGAAGCGGCGCGACAAGCCGGTCAGCGAGATCTGCCACTGCTTCGAGCCGCTGCCGCAGGTTCTCAAGAACGTCCGCTACGGCAAGGGTCAACCGCTCGCGGCCGACGCGGTCGTGACCGCCATCGCGGCGGCCCGCACACGGCTGGGCACGGCCGGCCGGCTCGTCATCCGCCCGTCCGGCACCGAGCCGGTGATCCGGGTCATGGGCGAAGGCGACGACCGCGACCTGGTCAGCCAGGTCGTCAACGACGTGGTCGACGCCGTGAGGCTCGCGGCCGCCTGACGGGACTTGGCTCAGGCAGCGATGGACATGCGCGGCTCGGCCGCCCGCACGTCGGCGTCGACGTGGTCGGCGAAGCGCTTGAAGTTTTCTTGGAACATGGACACGAGGCGCTTGGCGGTCTCGGCGAACTCCGCCTTGTTTTGCCACGTCCTGACCGGGTACAGGATGTGGGGCTCGACGCCCGGCACCGAGGTCGGCACCGCGAAGCCGAAATAAGGGTCGCGCCGGAAGTCGGCCCGGGCCAGCGAGCCGTCGAGGGCGGCCGTCAGGAGCCGCCGGGTGACCCGGATTGGCATGCGGCGCCCGCCGGTCGCGACGCCGCCCCCGGTCCAGCCGGTGTTGACGAGCCAGCAATCGACGTGGTGGCGGGTGATCAGGTCGCGCAGGAGATTGCCGTAGACCGAGGGGTGGCGCGGCATGAACGGCGCGCCGAAGCAGGTCGAGAACGTCGCCTCCGGGCCCTTCAGGCCCTTCTCCGTTCCGGCCACCTTGGCGGTGTAGCCCGACAGGAAGTGGTACATCGCCTCGGCCCCGGTCAGCTTGGCGATCGGAGGCAGGACCCCGAACGCGTCGGCCGTGAGCATCACGATGTTCTTGGGATGCCCGGCCCGGCCGGTCAGCGAGGCGTTCGCGATGAAGTCGATCGGATAGGCGCAGCGGCCGTTCTCGGTCTTCGAGAAGTCGTCGAAATCCGGGATGCGGGTCAGCGGGTCGAAGGCCACGTTCTCGAAGATGGTGCCGAAGCGCTCGGTCGCGGCGTAGATCTCGGGCTCGGCGTCGCGCGAGAGCCGGATCGTCTTCGCGTAGCATCCGCCCTCGAAGTTGAAGATGCCGTTCGGTCCCCAGCCGTGCTCGTCGTCACCGATCAACTTGCGGTTCGGATCGTTCGACAACGTCGTCTTGCCGGTGCCGGAGAGGCCAAAAAAGATCGCGGACGAGCCGTCCTCTGCTGCATTGGCAGAGCAGTGCATCGGCATGATCTTCTTTTTTGGCAGAACGTAATTCAGGTACGTGAAAACCGATTTCTTCATCTCGCCGGCATAGGACGAGGACCCGACCAGCACGATGTTGCGGCTGAAGTCGCAGGCGATGATCGTCTCCGACCGGCAGCCATGGCGGGCGGGATCGGCCCTGAACGAGGGCAAGTCGATGATCGTTAGGTCGGGCACATAGCCCGGGATCTCGCCGGCCTCGGGCCGGATCAGAAGGTTGCGGATGAAGAGCGAGTGCCAGGCGTATTCCGTGTAGACGCGAGCCTTGACGCGGTGCGCCGGGTCGGCGCCTCCGTAGAGATCCTGCGCGAAGAGGACCTTACCCTCCGCGTGTTTCAGGAAGTCCTCGAGGATCACGTCGAACTGGGCCCGGGTGATCGCCCCGTTATTGTCCCACCAGATCTCGTTCTCGGTCGCCTCGTCGCGGACGATGAACTTGTCCTTCGGCGAGCGTCCTGTGTGGATGCCGGTATCTGCCGCGAGCGCCCCGCCCCGGACGAGATGCGACTCGCCCAACCAGAGCGAGCGCTCGACGAGCGCCGCCGCGTCCAGGTTCCAGGAGACGGACTTGAGGTTGCGGAAGCCGAACGTCTCGGCACCGAAGCTCGGGTTACGAGCGCCTAGATTTTCCAACTGCGTCTCCTCCGGCCCAGACGGCATGTGTACCGATCGGGCGCCAGGCGCGGGACCAGCCTTTCCCTCGCCCATACCCGATATGCTCGCCGGGCCTCAAGCGACCAAAGCGGAACCGTCATGTTTCGAGCGCTCGCGCGGCGGCCGCGAGCTCAACCAGCCCCCGGCGAACCTCGCCCATGTCCTCGACCCGGCGCGGGAACACGGCGCGGGCCGTCAGGTCGCCGGCCCCCATGTCGATGCCGTCCGGGTCGATCCCGGTCGCCCGCCAGAGCCCGGGCGGAGCCCCGCAGAGCCGCGTCGCATAAAGCCCGATCGCCTCAAGGTGATCCTCGTTCATGTGGGCCAGCGCTCCCGGCTCACCCTCGGAGACCGCGTTTGCCGACGCAATCAGGAGGTCCGTCGCCTCAAGACGGGCGGCGCGCGCGAAGCCGCCGTTCAGATGCGCGCTCTCGACCGCCAGTCGGCGGAAGCCGAAATCCGGAAAGTCGGCGTAGAGTTCAGCCTTCGGGTGCCGGGCCAGGAAGCGGCGGCGCACGCGCGGCTCGGCCGTTCGCTCCATCCGGCCGGTCACCGTCAGGCGCGGATGAGCCAGCGGGTCGCCCTTGCCGGTGGCGGCGAGCAGGATCGAGGCGCGGGGATCCGCGTCGAGATTCGCGCTATGGGCCGACAATCCCGACAGGAGAACGAGGGGCGAGCCGTCGGCATCGGTCGCGACCGTGACCAAGGACGCGAAGGGCGCCCCCGTATCGCGCTCGAGGGTTGCAAGCGCTCCCGCCCGAATCGTCCGGAGCAGCATCCTGGACGTCCCGACGGCGTCGAATCCGGCATTCGCGCCCGCCTCGTCGACCATCCCGGCCTCGCTCTTCCGCTCCATTCAGGGTCGCCCGATTTGGCAAGCAGGAGAGCCTGCCTTAATGAACGCGAGCAATTTGCGTGTCGACAAGTGCTCGCTCGCGACACCTCGCACCTTCGTCAGGCATTCGCCTCACGCCAATCTCGGCCGGCCGCGCGCCGCATCTCGGGGACCCGAATGCCCACCATCGCTCTCGTTGACGACGATCGCAACATCCTGGCATCCGTGTCGATCGCGCTGGAGGCGGAGGGTTACCGGATCCAGACGTACACGGACGGTGCCTCGGCCTTCGACGGGCTGAGGCAATCGCCGGCGGACCTCGCCATCCTGGACATCAAGATGCCCCGGATGGACGGGATGGAGCTGCTCCGCCGTCTCCGGCAGAAATCCGACATGCCGGTCATCTTTCTCACCTCCAAGGACGAGGAGATCGACGAGCTATTCGGGCTCAAGATGGGCGCGGACGACTTCATCCGGAAGCCGTTCTCGCAGCGGCTGCTCGTCGAGCGCGTGAAGGCGGTGCTCCGGCGCGGCGCCCCGAAGGACGCCTCGGCGCCTCGCGAGAGCGACGCGAAGGCGCTCGAGCGCGGGCTCCTCAAGATGGACCCGGAACGGCACACCTGCACTTGGAAGGACGAGCCCGTCACCCTGACTGTGACCGAGTTCCTGATCCTGCAAGCGTTGGCGCAACGGCCAGGCGTCGTGAAGAGCCGGAACGCGCTCATGGACGCGGCCTACGACGACCAAGTCTATGTTGATGACCGGACGATCGACAGCCACATCAAGCGGCTGCGCAAGAAGTTCAAGGTGGGCGACCAGAGCTTCGACATGATCGAGACGCTGTACGGTGTCGGCTACCGTTTCAAGGAAGCCTGACACGCCCGCCCTCTTGGGCGCCGTCCCGCCCGAACCGGCCACGTCCGAGCCGGTCGTGGTAGGTCCGCGGCGGCGCCTGCATGGGGCTGGGCACGGGAGCCTCCTGGCCCGGATGGGCCGGCTTGGCCGACGGTTGCTCGGGCGAGCCTCGTCGAGCCTGACACGCCGGATCGTCACGCTCAACCTGGCCGGGCTTGTGGTCCTGCTCGTCAGCTTCCTGACGCTCAACACCTTTCGCCAGAGCCTGATCGAGGTCCGGGTCCAGAGCCTGCTTGTCCAGGGCGAGATCATCGCGGGCGCCATCGCGGCCTCGGCGACGGTCGATGGCGGCGCCATCCTCACCGATCCGGACCGGCTCCTGCAGCAGCAGGCCGGCGAAGGCGCGAGCCCGGTCGACGAGGCCCCGTCCCCGCTCGAATTCTCCATCAACCCGGAACGGGTCGCGCCTCTCTTGCGGCGTCTGGTCGGACCGACGGGCACCCGCGCCCGGATCTACGATCGGGACGCCATCCTGACCCTCGATTCGCGCACGCTGTTCAGCCGCGGCGACCTTTCGCGGCCCGAACTGCAGCCAATCGCGAGCGCCGACCCCACCGTGATCGAGCGCGCCTGGCGCTTCATCACCCGGCTGTTCCGCCGCCAGCGCCCGCGTTTCGAGGAGATCGGCCCGGCGGACGCCCGCAATCTGCCGGAGGTCGGCCGCGCCCTATCGGGCTCCGCGGCCTCGAGCGTCCAGGCAAATAAACGCGGGGAGACGATCGTTTCGGTGGCGGTGCCGATCCAGCGCCAGCGCGCCGTCCGGGGCGCGCTTCTCCTCTCGACGCAGGGCGGCGACATCGACGCCATCATCGCGTCGGAACGTTTCGCGCTGCTTCAGGTGTTCCTGGTCGCGGCGGCCGTGATGATGGTCCTGTCGCTGCTCCTTGCGGGCACCATCGCGGGCCCGGTCCGGCGTCTTGCTGATGCGGCCGAGCGGGTCCGGCATGGCATCAAGCATCGGCAGGAGATTCCGGACCTGACGTCCAGGTCAGACGAGATCGGCCACCTGTCGGGCGCGCTTCGCGACATGACGGAGGCGCTCTATTCGCGCATCGAGGCCATCGAGCGCTTCGCCGCGGACGTGTCGCACGAGCTGAAGAACCCTCTCACCTCGCTGCGAAGCGCCGTCGAGACCCTGCCGCTCGCCAAGACGGACGATTCCCGAGCGCGTCTCTTGTCCATCATCCAGCACGATGTGCGGCGCCTCGACCGCCTCATTAGCGACATCTCGGACGCGTCGCGTCTGGATGCGGAGCTCGCCCGGGTCGATGCCGAACCGATCGACATGCGCCGGCTCCTGGAGACGGTGGTCAGCGTCGCGAACGAGCGCCGCCGGCCGCGCGAGCCGGTCATCGACCTTGCGGTCGAGCGCTCAGCCGACCCGGCCCATTTCAAGGTCGCCGGCCACGACAACCGTCTCGGCCAGGTGGTCAGCAACCTCCTCGACAATGCCCGGTCCTTCTCGCCGCCAGACGCCACCGTCCGGCTGCGCCTTCACCGCGACGGCGACGATGTGGAGGTCACCGTGGAGGATGAAGGGCCGGGGATCCCCCCCCACGCGCTGGAACGCGTCTTCGAGCGCTTCTACACCGATCGGCCGGACCACGGCTTTGGCCAGAATTCAGGGCTTGGCCTCTCGATCTGCCGGCAGATCGTCGAGGCGCATCGCGGCACGATCGTGGCCGTGAACCGCGGGCCCGACGAATGGCCGCGGCGCGGCGCGCGCTTCGTCGTCCGGCTGCCCGCGATCGCGGCCGCTTGACCGGAACGGCCGCTTCGGACGGGATCGTCGTCCATGCGAGCTGCGTCGTCGTGCGGGAGCGCGGCATCCTGATCCGAGGCCCCTCGGGAGCAGGCAAGTCGACGCTCGCGCGCCGCCTGATCGCCGAAGGTGAACGCGCCGGGCGCTTCGCCCGCCTCGTGGGCGACGACCGGGTCGTCCTCTCGACGTCGAGCGGCCGAGTGCTGGCTAGCCCGGTTCCGGCGGCGGCGGGCTTGATCGAGGTGCGTGGCCTCGGCATCTGCAGGGTGGCCCGCGAGGCGTCCTGCGTGGTGCGGCTGATCGTGGATCTCGTCCTGAACGGTCCCGAGCGGCTCCCCAGCCTGGACGAGTTGCACGATCGGCTTCTCGACGTTCGGCTTCCGCGGATCCGCGCGGATCTCCTCACCGCGTCGGAAACCGTGACATGGCCGTTTCGTGTCTCCGATGACACGGCTGTGACCGAACTTTGAGCAAAAGGTCGCATAACCCTTGCGTTGTGCTTCGCACTGCACAAAAATGCTCCCAAGCCTACGGGTGTGGAAATTAATGTCACATGATCGGCATGGTGCTCGTCACTCACGGGCAGCTCGCGACGGAATTCCGCTCCGCGCTTGAGCATGTTGTCGGACGCCAGGACCAGCTCGAGACGGTCACGATCGGTCCCGATGACGATATGGAAACGCGCCGCAAGGACATCTTGTCGGCCGTGCGTCGCGTGAATTCGGGCGAGGGCGTGGTCGTGCTCACCGACATGTTTGGCGGTACCCCCTCCAACCTCGCGCTCTCCTGCATGAACGGGGGATCGGTCGAGGTCGTGGCCGGGATCAACCTGCCGATGCTGATCAAGCTCGCCTCCGTGCGGGACGAGGAGGTGCTGCGCGACGCCGTCCTCCACGCCCAGGAAGCGGGCCGCAAGTACATCAATGTCGCGTCGCGCGTGCTTTCCGGTAAGTAGCCGCGCGTGGGGGGCGACATCGAGGATTGCCCTCCGCACGCAGTCCCTGACGGGGTGCTGTTCCGGAGCCTCCTCATCGTCAACAAGAAGGGGCTGCACGCCAGGGCCTCGGCCAAATTCGTCCAGACCGTCGAACGCCACTCGGCCGTTGTGACCGTGACCCGGTGCGGCGAGACGGTGGGGGGCCGGTCCATCATGGGGTTGCTAACCCTCGGGGCCGCGAAAGGGACCACCATCACGGTGACAGCCGAGGGCGCCGATGCGGAGGCGAGCCTCGCGGCGCTGTCGGCCCTCGTCGAAGGCCGGTTCGGCGAAGAGGATTAGCGGCAGGCGCGACCTGTCCGTAGGATCTGCTCCGTGCTCGTGGCCGTCGTGGCTATCGTTCACGTCGCGGTCTCGGCTAGCCGCCGGAATCCTACTGATCCGGCCGCCGCGAGCGTGCTGGCCTGGCGCATGTCCTAACGCCCGGGAAGGAGCCGCTCACGTCCGCGCGAGGGAGCATCCCTGGAGGGAACACTCCTGGGCCGGACGCGATGTACCTGCTCATGAGGGCAGGGCTATGGCCACGGCAAAAACGTTGAAGACGGGGGACAAGGTCAAGTGGGACATGCCGCAGGGCGAGACGCACGGGAAGGTCGTCGCGAAGGTCACCGGGACCGAGAAGGCCGGCTGCCACACCGCGAAGGCGTCGCCGGCCGATCCGCAATTCCGGGTCAAGAGCGAGAAGAGCGGCAAGGAGGCCATCCACAAAGCGACCGCGCTCAGGAAAGAATGATGATGGCGGCGTTGCTCGCCCGCGGTCGCGCTTTCCACGCGATGGACCGGTCGGCATGAGCGTGCGACCAGACGTCAGCCCGTTGCGGCTCGGCTTCCCCGTCAAGGTGATGGGCAGGCCCGGCCTGAAGAGCAACGACACACGGCGCTGGCAGAAGAACCCGCATCTCAAGACGTCGCTGGCCTATGTCGACGAGATCCTCGACTACCTGTCGAAGCGACGGATCGACATGTACCGGCTCTCCTCGGACCTTGCGCCCTACGCGACCCATCCCGGGATGCCGCAATTCCACGCCATGGTGGCCGACAGCGACGCGGAGCTCGCGGCCATTGGCGCGAAGGCGAGGCGCCTCGACATCCGCCTCTCCTTCCACCCCTCGCAATACGTGCTCCTGAACAGTCCCGACCCCGAACTGACCCGAAAGAGCATCTGGGACCTCGCCTCCCAGGCCGAGATGCTGGACAGGATGGGACTTGGGCCGGACGCTGTCCTGGTCACCCATGTCGGAGGCGCATACGGCGATATCCTTTCCAGCCGAGCCCGGTGGGTGGAGACCTGGACGACGCTCCCCGAGCACGTGCGGGGTCGGCTCGTCCTGGAACATGACGACATTCGCTTCAGCCCCGCCGACGTCCTCTGGATCCACGAGCGGACGGGCGTGCGGCTGGTGTTCGACTACCAGCATTTCTGGTGCCTCAATCCCGAGCACCTCGACATGGTGGAGACGGTCGGCCGCATTCTGGCGACCTGGCCGACGGGCGTGCGGCCGAAGCTGCATTACTCCTCCCCCCGCACCGAGCTGCGCGAGGTCAAGCGGCTCGAGAGGGGGTCGAAGCGGAAGAAGACCGTCCTCCTGCCCCCGATCTGGACAGGGCACGCCGATTTCACGAACCCTTTCGAGTTCGCCCGCTTTATGCGGGATCTGGCGCAACTCGAGTTCGACGTGATGCTGGAAGGCAAGGCCAAGGATCTCAGCCTCCTGAAGCTCAGGCCCGACCTCCTGCGCTACGCGCCGGACGTGGCGGCCCGCTTCGGCGTCTATCCTGCCGACGCCTCGGCTCTGGAGGCCGAGGAGGCGACGCTGGAGACGGAAGCCGGCGGAGGCGGCCTCGACGAGGCCGCGTGAGCATCCCGCCCGGTCCTTCCCGGCAGGGGAGGGTCGACTCGCGCTAAGCGCGAGCGGGGTGGCGCACGGAGTGTTGGAGAGACCGATCCCCCTCCGTCGGGCCCAGCGGGGCCCGCCTTACCCTTTCCGGGAGGATCGGCGCGTGAACCCAGGAGGGGCGGCATGAATGACACCGAACGCTACGATGTCGTCGTGGTCGGAGGCGGCAGCGCCGGGGTCGGGGCGGCGGTCGGGTCCGCCTGGGCGGGCGCCCGTACGCTGCTGGTCGAGCGAGCCGGCTGCCTCGGAGGCGCATCGACGATGCGCAACGTCCTCACCTATTGCGGCCTCTACACGCTCGGCGACGCGCCTCGGCAGGCCGTGGCGGGCGTCGCGGAAACCGTCTCGGCGAAGCTCCGGCTCTGGGGCGCGATCACCGGGCCGTTCCGGCATCGGGGCGTGTTCGCCGTGTTCGACCCGGAGGGCGTGAAGCGCGCTCTCGACGAGGTCTGCTTCGAGGCGGGCGTCGACGTGCTGCTGCACGCCCTGGTGACCGGGGCGACCCGGACCGAGAACCGCGTCGCGGCGCTCGCGTATCACGATCGCAACGGGAGCCATGCGGTTACCGCGTCGGCCTTCGTCGACGCCTCCGGCGACGCGGACCTCGCCTTCGCGGCCGGCGCCTCGACCCGATACGGCAATGACGGGGCCGTCAATCTCGGCACGCTCGGGACGCGCTTCGGCGGCATTCCCGGGCACGTCACGGTCACGGCTGACGCGCTCACGGCGGCGATCCATGCCGCGCGCGAGCGAGGGGGCGGCCCTTTCACCAAGGACCGGAGCGTCGTCGTGAGGCTGCCGCTGTCGGGCGACCTCGTCTGCTATCTCGCATCCGCCGAGTACGACGCGCGCGACGCCCGCTCGATTTCGCGGGCGGAACACGACGGACGCCGGCAGGCCTGGGCCTATCTCGACGCCATCCGCACCCTGCCGGGCTGCGGGGGCGCATATCTCGCGTCGACCGGCCCCGAGTTCGGAACCCGCGAGTCGCGCCACCTCGACGCCGTCCGGCAGCTCACCTGGCGGGAGGTCGAGGACGGCGTCCGGCAGCCGGACGCGATCGCGCTCGGCGCCTGGGGTATCGAGTGGCACGATCGCGAGACCTTCGGCAGCACCTTCGTCAAGCCGCCGGGCGACGGCGCCTATGACATCCCGCTCGGCTGCCTGATGAGCCTCGACACGCCGAACCTGTTCGCGGCCGGCCGCACAGTTGATGGCGATCGCCGCGCCGGAGCCTCGCTCCGGGTGATGGGAACCGCCTTCGCGACCGGACAGGCAGCCGGCGTCGCGGCCGCGTCTTTCGCAGACCATAGGTCGGTGAACGCCGACCACGTTCGCCGCAGGCTGCTGGATCAGGGGGCGCTGATCGACCCAGCCCAGATGGGGCCGCCGATGCGGATCGTGTGACCTGTCATTCCGAGACTCGCTGAAAGCGAGAACCCGGAACCCTCGATCGTCTACGGCAAAACGATGGCCGAAGGTCCGAGCACGGGGTGGGTTCCGGGTTCCGCTGCGCGGCCCCGGAATGACAAGCGTGGGGGAGCCCAGTATCGTATCCCGAACGACCTTGTCTTTGGAACCCTCGCCATGATGAGCCAGGAGCAAAACGACCTGATCACCCGGGTCGGGGCGGGCACCGGAGCCGGCAACCTCATGCGGCGCTACTGGCACCCGGCCGCACTCGTCGATGAGCTGGCCGGAGATCGGCCGGTCGTGCCGGTCCGCCTGCTCGGCCAGGATTACGTGCTGTTTCGGGACGGCCAGGGCCGCGTCGGCCTTCTCGACCGGGATTGCCCCCACCGGGGCGCCGACCTCGCCTTCGGCCGGCTGGAGAAAGGAGGGCTCCGCTGCTCTTTCCATGGCTGGCTCTTCGACGTGGACGGCGCCTGCCGCGAGACGCCCGCCGAGCCGGCCGGAAGCCGTCTTTGCGACAACATCCGGCAGGGCGCCTATCCGGTCGTCGAGAGGAGCGGCGTCCTGTTCGCCTGGCTTGGCGAGGGCGAGCCGCCGGCCTTCCCGGAGCTCGACTGCTTCGTCGCGCCCCCCGCCTACACCTTCGCGTTCAAGGGGCTGTACGAGTGCAACTGGCTGCAGGCGATGGAGGTCGGGATCGACCCGGCCCACGCCTCGTTCCTGCACCGCTTCTTCGAAGACGAGGACGTCTCGCAATCCTACGGCAAGCAGTTCCGCGGCGCCTCGGCCGGCACCGAGCTGCCGATGACCCGCATCCTGCGCGAATACGACCGGCCGATCATCAATGTCGAGCGCACGGAATACGGGCTCCGCATTATCGCGCTCCGCGAGATCGACGGCGAGCGCACGCATGTGCGGGTCACGAACCAGCTCTTCCCGCATGGCTTCGTCATCCCGATGTCGACCGAGATGACGATCACGCAATGGCATGTCCCGATCGATGACGAGACCTGCTACTGGTACGCGATCTTCACGAGCTATACGCAGCCGGTCGACAAGCAGAAGATGCGCGACCAGCGGCTCGAACTCTACGAACTGCCGCATTACCGCTCCCGCAAGAACAGGGCGAACGATTACGGCTTCAACCCGCACGAGCAGCAGCACGAAACCTATACGGGGATGGGCGCTGACATCAACGTGCACGACCAGTGGGCGGTCGAATCCATGGGACGCATCCAGGACCGCACGCGCGAGCATCTGGGCCAGTCGGACAAGGCCATCAGCCAGTACCGTCGCCTGCTGCGCGAGCAGATCGACAAGGTGGCGGGCGGTGGGCAACCGATGCTGTTCCTCGACGAGACGAGCGCCAAGTCGATCCAGGGTCCAGGAACGATGGACGGGATCGGGCCGACGCGCGGGTGGGAAACCTACTGGATGGAGGTCGATGTGGCCCGCCGCCGTAGCGCGCCCTGGATGGCCGCAATGCCGGCGGAGGCCTCCGGCAACGTCGTGCGGCTGAACGCGGCCGAGTAGGTTGAAATGTGAGGCTGGCCGAAGACTCGCACCCGGCATGTGCGCGTCTCCAGGCGCCGATAGCGGCGGACGGCGCACCTCTCATGCGCCCCGGCTTCGCCGGGCCACCTTCTCCCGCAAGGGGAGAAGGGACGCGCCGTTCGACATCAATCCCTCATGACCTTCGTCGAGCGGCACGGCCTCTGGTCCGACGACCAGCGGGCAGCAGCGCGCGAGATCGCGCGGCGGGTCGAGGCGGACGGGCTCGAGGTGGTGCGCTTCTCGTTCCCCGACCAGCACGGCATCCTGCGCGGCAAGACGCTCGTCGCCGCCGAGGCCCTCCGCGTTCTGGAGAGCGGCGTCTCGGTCACGACGACGCTCTTGGCCAAGGACACCGCGCACCGGACCGTGTTCCCGGTCTTCACCGCGGGCGGCGGTTTCGGCATGGCCAAGATGCAGGGCGGCGGCGACGTCCTGATGATCCCCGACCCCGCCACCTTCCGGGTCCTGCCCTGGGCCGAGAAGACCGGCTGGGTCTTGTGCGACCTCCATTTCGGCGAGGGCGCACCGGCGCCCTTCGCGACGCGCCACATCTATCGCGGCGTGCTGGGGAAGCTCGCGAAGCGCGGCTACGACTTCATGGCCGGGATCGAGGTCGAGTGCCACATCTTCCAGCTCGTCGACGACCGAATGGAGCCGGCGGATGCCGGCCAGCCCGGCGAGCCGCCGCTCGTGCGGCTCCTGTCGCACGGCTACCAGTACCTGACCGAGCAGCGCTACGACCTGATCGAGCCGGTGCTGGAGATCATCCGCCGCGACGTGCTGGCGCTCGGGCTGCCGCTCCGGTCGATCGAGGTCGAATACGGGCCCTCCCAGTGCGAGTTCACCTTCGCGCCGACGGTCGGGATCGAGCCCGCCGACCTGATGGTGCAGTTCTGCTCAGCCGTGAAGCAGACCTGCCGCCGGCACGGCTATCACGCCACCTTCATGTGCCGGCCGAAGCTGCCGAACCTCGTCTCCGCCGGCTGGCACCTCCACCAGTCCCTGCGCTCGCGCGAGACGGGCACGAACGCCTTCATGTCCGAGGGCGACGGCGAGATCCTGTCGCCCGTCGCCGTCGGCTACCTCGCCGGCCTCCTCGACCATGCCCGCGCCGCGGCCGTGTTCACGACGCCGACAATCAACGGCTACAAGCGCTTCCGCCCCTATTCGCTCGCGCCGGACCGCGCGATCTGGGCGCGCGACAACCGCGGCGTCATGATCCGCGTCCTCGGGGCGCCGGGGGACCCCGCGACCCGGCTCGAGAACCGCGTCGGCGAGCCGGCCGCCAACCCCTACCTCTACATGGCGTCGCAGATCCTGTCGGGCCTCGACGGCATCGACCGCGGCCTCGACCCGGGTCCGTCGGCCGACACGCCCTACGAGACCGCGGCCCCGCTGCTGCCTAGGAGCTTGCGCGAGGCAGTCGACGCGCTCGCGGCGGACGCCTTCTTCCGCGACGCCCTCGGGGCTCAGTTCGTCGATTATTTCGTCCACATCAAGAATGCCGAGATGGAGCGCTACCAATCCGAGGTGAGCGACTGGGAGCAGCGCGAGTATTTCGAAACGTTCTAATATGCATCTGCATTGAACATGGCGCAAGCTTGCCATGCCACGGAGGATGCAATGAAGCTCTACCTGTTCACCGTGTTGAACTGGACCTCGATGCTGAAGGTCGATCTCGGAGCCTATCCGAACCTGGTGTCCTACCAGAAGCGGGTCGGCGCGCGGCCGGCCACGCAGGAAGCGATGCGTGTGGAAGGCCTGCTCAAGACCGCCGCCTGAGCCGGAGGACGCGGTCGGTCGACCGCGCGTCCTCCCCACTCTGTCATCGTGCTGCGGCCCGCGCATCTCCCCCCAATGGCGGCGATGCGCGGGTCTCGTTTCGTGTTACACGGCGCGCACAGACCGGGGACACGGCCAGGAGAGGGACGAGGATGAAACGGGTAGGCTTGCTCGCGGTCGCGGCCGCTGCTCTGGGACTGGCCGTCGGCTCCGCCCAGGCGGACACGATCAGGATCGGCGTCATCGGGCCGTTCTCCGGCCCGTTCGGCATCTTCGGCAAGAACTTCAAGGCCGGGATAGAGGCCTACCAGTCGAAAAACGGCAAGACCGTCAAAGGTCATAGCGTCGAGTTCATCTACCGCGACCTCGACGCGATCGATCCCGCCAAGGCGAAGGCGCTGGCCCAGGAGTTGATCGTCAAGGACAAGGTCCAGTACCTCGCGGGCGCCTATTTCACGCCGGACGCCCTCGCCATCGCGACCGTGGTCGACCAGGGCCGAACGCCCTTCGTGATTATGAACGCCGCAACCTCCTCCATCACCGAGAAGAGCCCGTTCATCGCCCGCACCTCCTTTACGCTGTGGCAGAACACCGTCCCGGCCGCCAAGGTGGCGCTCGAGGAGGGCGTCAAGACGGTCGTGGTCGCGGTCTCGGATTATGGGCCGGGCCTCGACGCCGAGGCCGCGTTCAAGAAGACCTTCGAGGCGGGCGGCGGTAAGGTCGCCGATTCGGTCCGGATGCCGGTCCGGACGACCGATTTCGGCCCCATCATGCAGCGCGTGAAGGACACCAAGTCGGAGGCGGTCTTCGCCTTCCTGCCGAGCGGCCCGCCGACGCTGGCCTTCGTCAAGGCCTTCATCGACAACGGACTCAAGGCCGCCGGGATCAAGCTCATCACCACGGGCGACCTGACCCTGGAGCCGGACCTGCCGGCGCTCGGCGACGCCGGGCTCGGCATCATCTCGACCTACCCCTACGCGACCTCGCACGATTCGGCCGAGAACCGCGCCTTCCTGGCCGAGTTGAAGAAGGTCGGTCTGCCCGAGAACGAGGTCGTGATGACCGCGATCGGCGCCTATGACGGCGTCAAGGTCCTCTACCGGATGATCGAGGCGACCGATGGCAAGCAGGACCCGCAAGCCGCCATCGCGTCCGTGAAGGGCCTGGCCTGGGAGAGCCCGCGCGGCCCGGTCTCGATCGACCCTGAGACGCGCCACATCCGCCAGAACATCTACAAGCGCGTCGTCGAGAAGAAAGACGGCGTCTTCTTCAACAACGAGGTTAAGGCGTTCCCCGACCAGCCCGACTGGGGTCTCGCGCCGACGCAGTGATTTAGATCCCTCGTCATGGTGAGGAGCGGCGAAGCCGCGTCTCGAACCACGCACCACACCGGGATGCGTCCTTCGAGACGGCGTTTCGCGCCTCCTCAGGATGACGAGGTTGGTGCTGCCTGTAGGTCACCCGGCAGCCGTGGAGACCGACGCCAGAGCAAAACGACGTGCTGACGGCCCTCTCTATCGGGTTCGACGCGCTCGCCTACGGAATGGTGCTGTTCATCATCTCGATCGGGCTGTCGGTCACGATGGGACTGATGCGAGTCGTCAACCTCGCCCACGGCGCCTTTGCGATGGTCGGGGGCTACCTCGCCTCCTACGCGGCGCTGTCGCTCGGGCTCGGCTACGGGGCCGCGATCGTCGTTGCCGTGGTCGGAACCGTCATCCTGGCGATCCCGCTGGAGATCTTGCTCTACCGACGCATCTACGGCTCGCACGACCCGCTGATCCAGGTGCTGATGACGATCGGGGTCACCTTCTCGATCATCGGGATCGCCAACTACGCGTTCGGCCCGACCTTGAAGACGATCCCGCTTCCGGCCGCGATCAGCGGACCGCTCGATATCGGCTTCCGGACCATTCCGGGCCATCGGCTCGTCGTGATCGCCTGCGGGCTCCTGGTCGCGCTCGCCCTCTGGTTCCTGATCGAGCGCACGGACTTCGGCATCCGGCTTCGGGCGGCCGTCGACAACCCCAGCATGGCGTCCGCGCTCGGCATCCGGACGGAGACGATCTATGCCGCAACCTTCGCGCTCTCGGTGGGGCTGGGCGCGCTCGGCGGCGTGATTGGGGCCGAGATGCTGCCGATCGAGCCCTATTACGCGCTCCGCTACATGGTGACGTTCCTGGTCGTGGTTTCGGTCGGGGGCGCCGGCTCGATTGGGGGCGCGCTCCTCGCCGCCCTCCTGCTCGGACTCGTCGATACCACCGCCAAATACTTGATGCCCGAGTTCGGCGAGTTCTTCTTCTACGCCGCCGTGATCGCGGTCGTATGGGCGTTTCCGAACGGCCTGCTCGGGCGGGCGCAGGCGGCATGATTCCGGTTGCGGCGGCCGAGCGAGGCGCCCCGGCCGGCGACGCTCCTGCCCGCGGCGCGGCCGCGGCGATCCGGCGCCGCGACCGCCGGGTCACCCTCGCGGGCCTCGCCGCGATCGCGGCTGCGGGGGCGCTCGGCTTCTTCGCCTTCCCGAACGATCTCGGTTTCCTGACGCGGGTTGTGTCCGCGGCCCTGTTCGTCCTCTCGCTCGATCTCGTCGTCGGCTATTGCGGGGTCGCGACGCTCGGCCACGCGGCCCTGTTCGGGGCCGGTGCCTACGGGGCCGGGATTGCGGCCGTGCATGGCGGCTGGAGCGGGCCGATCGGGCTCCTCAGCGCGGGCCTCGCGGCGGGCGCGGCCGCCGGCCTCATCTCGGGAATCGTGGTTCTTCGCGCCACGGGCCTGCCGCAGCTGGTCCTGTCCATCGCGGTCGTGCAACTGGCCGGGGCGCTTGCGAACAAGGCCTCGACGATCACCGGTGGCAGCGACGGGCTCTCCGGCATCTCGCCGGATCCCCTTTTCGGGATATTCCCGTTCGATCTTTACGGACAGACCGGCTACTGCCTCGGGCTCGCGCTTCTCCTCGGCGTCTACGGCCTCCTGCGCCTCGTCGTGCGTTCGCCCTTCGGGCTCCTGTGCCGCGGCATCCGCGAGGACGTGATCCGGGTCCGGGCGATGGGCGCCCGCATCACGCCGCCGCTCGTCGCCATGTACGGCCTGTCGGGGGCTGTGGCCGGTCTCGCGGGCGGGCTCTCGGCGTTGACCACTGGGGTCGTCGGGCTCGACAGCGTTAGCTTCGAGCGCTCGGCGACGGCCCTCGTCATGCTGGTCTTCGGCGGAGCCGGAACGCTCGCCGGGGGGCTCGTCGGCACCGTCGCGTTCCAGATCTTCGAGCACGTGGTCTCTGCCGCCAACCCCTTTCACTGGCTGACCCTGGTCGGCTTTCTCCTGATCATCGTCGTGCTGTTCTTGCCGGAGGGCCTGCAGGGGCTTGTCGCGAGGCTCGCGCGCGGGGCTCCCGCGCCATGACGGTCCTTCTCGGCGTCGAGAACCTGACCAAGGCCTTCGGCGGCCTGAAGGTCAGCCGCGAGGTCTCGCTCGCGCTCGGGCCGGGCGACCGCGTCGCGCTGATCGGGCCGAACGGGGCCGGGAAGACCACCTTCGTCAATCTCGTCACGGGCCAGCTCCGGCCCGATGGCGGCCGCATCCTTCTCGACGGGGAGGATGTGACGGCGAGCGGCGTCGAGGCGCGCGTGCGGCGCGGCCTCGTCCGCACCTTCCAGATCAGCCGCCTGTTCCGCGACATGACGGTCCGCGAGAACGTGCTGCTCGCGATCCTGCAGCGCGAAGGCCGGACGCGACGCGCGATCACGCACGTGCACGCCGACCCGGCGCTCGACGACGAGGCGGCCTCGATCCTGGCCGGGCTCGATCTCGGGCCGGTCGCGGCGAGCCGGCTCGGCGCGGTCGCGTACGGGCAGCAGCGGCTCGTCGAGATCGCGATCGCAATCGCGCTCCGGCCCAAGGTCCTGCTGCTTGACGAGCCTGCGGCGGGCGTGTCCCGAGCGGAATCGCCACGCATCGTCCAGGCCATCGCCGCGCTGCCGCCCGACATCGCGATCCTGATGATCGAGCACGACATGGACCTAGTGTTGCGCTTTGCCCGACGCGTGATCGTGCTGGCATCGGGTGCGGTCATCTTCGACGGGACGCCGGCAGCGGTCGTGAGCGACGCCCGGGTGCGCGGAGCCTACCTCGGCAATTATGCCGGCAGGGGCCTGCATTGAGCGCCGCGTCCCTCGAGGTGCTCGGGATGACGGCCGGCTATGGCGTCACCCGCATCGTCGAGGACTTGAGCTTTGCCATACCGGCCGGCGGACGCCTGGCCGTGCTCGGTCGCAACGGAGTCGGCAAGACAACGCTGCTCGCGGCCCTCATGGGCATCGCCCAGCGCCACCATGGCCGGATCGTGCTCGACGGGGAGGACGTGACAGGCTTGCGGATCGCGGATCGTGCCCGTCGGGGACTCGGCTACGTGCCCCAGACCCGGGACGTGTTCCGCTCGCTGTCGGTCGAGGAGAACCTCGTGGCCGGCCTCAAAAATCGCGGTCGCGACGCGCTTGCGGAGGCCTACGGGATGTTTCCGCGCCTGGCGGAGCGCCGGCGTCAGCGTGCCTCGCTCCTGTCGGGAGGCGAGCAGCAGATGCTGTCGACCGCCCGCACGATCCTGGGTCGGCCGCGGGTGCTCCTCCTCGACGAGCCACTGGAGGGTCTCGCGCCCGTGATCTGCGACGAGCTGATGCGCGCTCTGCACGCGTTGACGGATCGGGGCGACCTCACCGTGGTCCTGGTCGAGCAGCAGATCGAGCGCGCGATGGATTTCGCGGCCCGTACGCTGGTGATGGATCGCGGCCGGGTCGTCTGGTCCGGACCGACGAACGACCTCCGGGCCGACGGCGACGCGATCGAGCGCCATCTCGGCGTCGGCGGCTTCCGGTAAGGCCGCCGGCCTCGTCACGGAGGCTCAGCAGGGCGTCCCGGGCTCGCGTTAAGGGCGCCGTAACCGGGCTCGACCACGCTGGGTGACGAGTTTCGTGAGATCATCATGGTCCAGTCTTCGAGATGGGTTCGCAGCGTCCTTCAACTCGCCGCGATGGCTGTCGTGATCGCGGGGGCCGTGGAGATATTCGGCTCCAAGACCCTCCGGTCCGGAAGCCTCGGCCAGCATGCAGCGGATCAGGCGCGCGCCCCGGACCCCGAAACTACGAGTTCGGTTATCCGCCTCATGAACCAGAGATAGGCTGAAGCGCGGGACAGGGCAGTCCGGACCCTACAGCCCTTCTGCGCCCCCATCCGAACGCGGATCGTGCGTCGCCTCCACGCGGCCGTCGCGCGAGTGCTTCACCAGCATGCCGGCATGGCCGAGCCCGTCCGAATAGGCGGCGCCGATCTCGTCGACCTCGTGACCGAGCCGCGCGAGGCCGGCCATGATCGAGGGATCGAAGCGGCCCTCCATCTTGAGGCTGGTCGAGGTCGAGCCCCAGGTCCGGCCAAGCAGCCAGCGCGGGGCGTCCACGGCGTGCGCGAGCGACTCGCCGAGATCGGCGTAGCGGGTGTAGATTTGCGCCTGGAATTGCGGCTGGCCGTCGCCGCCCATGGCCCCGTAGACGAGGACGCGGCCGTCGTCGAAGGCCGCGAGCGCCGGGTTCAGCGTGTGGAACGGCCGACGGCCGGGCTCGAGCGGATTCACGGAATCCGGATCGAGCGAGAACGACGCGCCGCGATTCTGGAGCACGATGCCGGTCTCGGGCAGCACGCAGCCCGAACCCCATTCCCAGTATAGCGACTGGATGTAGGACACGGCGAGCCCGGAGGCGTCGATCGCGCCCATCCAGATCGTATCACCGTCGTCGATCTTGGAGGGGAACGGGGCCGCCCGGCCCATGTCGATCCGAGCCGCCTCCCGCTCGAACACGGCCGCCGTGAGGAAGCTCGCGGGATCGTGCCGGAGCTCGCGGAAATCGGTCACCACCCGGTCGCGGATCAAGAAGGCGCGCTTCGTCGCCTCGATCAGCCCGTGATGGTGGCGCACGCTCTCATGCCCCTTGATGCCGAGCCGCTCGTAGATGCCGAGACTGAGGAGCGAGGCAAGACCCTGGCTCGGAGGGGGCATGTTGTAAGCGGTCGCGCCCTTGAGCCGCGCCTGCAGCGGTTCCCGCACGACGGCCCGGAACGCCCGGTAATCGGCCCGCGTCACCGGAGCCTCAATCCGCTCGAGATCGGCCGCGATCTCGCGCGCGATGTCGCCCCGGTAGAAGTCGTCGAGCCCGGCCGCCGCGAGATGCGACAGGGTATCGGCGAGCTTCGGGTTGCGTCGCGTCGCGCCCGCCTCCGGCGGCTTCCCGTCAAACAGGAAGGTCTCGGCGAAGCCCGGCGCGTCCCGAAGCCGGTCGGGCTCGTTCGGCGCCGTGCGGAGCTCCGAGGTCGAAACCGGGACGCCCCCGCCCGCGAACCGGATCGCGTCGGCCAGCAGGTCCGCGAGCGGCATCGCGCCGCCGAGGCTCCGGGCGTATTCGAGCGCCATCTCCCAGCCGCCGACCGCACCCGCGACCGTGAGCGCGGCGTTCGGCCCCCGGAACGGGATCGTGTCGTAGCCGAGGCCGCGGTAGCGCGCGGCGCTGGCCAGCGCGCCGGCCGGCCCGCAGGCTTCGATGGCCCGGACACGCCCGCCGGGCTCGCGCACCACCCAGAAGCCGTCGCCCCCGATGCTGTTCATGTGCGGATAGACGACCGCGATCGTGGCCGCCATGGCGACCATGGTCTCGAGCGCGTTGCCGCCGGCCGCCAGTACGTTCCGGCCGGTCGCGGCCGCGAGACGATGGGGCGCGGCCGCCCCGGCTGTCGAGAAGGTCGGCGTGTCGTGCATGGGGGCAAGCCGTTCGAGGATGCGGGCCTTGTTGCACGGGCCATGCCGTTCGCGGTAGACGACGCCTCCACCTTTTCGGAGCGCCCGATGGCGAAATCGAGCCTCCGCCCGCAGGGGCGGGACATCCTGACGACGCTGAGCCTGATGGTGCTGATCGGCGTTGAGGTCTTCGCGGTCGCGATCTCGGGCGCTTGGGCGGTCGCCGGTCTCTTCGAACTCGGACCTTACCTGAGCTACGCGTTGGCGGGCGTCTTCGGGCTCCTGGCGCTCTGGCTGATGGTCCAGCTCTGGCGCAAGGCCACGTCGGTCGACCTGACGCGCTGAGCTTCCGGGTCGCGGTTCGTCTTGCCAGGGTGATCGGCCCGATACCGGCATCTGGCGATCCGCATGCCTTCGCCCTCCGGCGGTGACCGGCAACGCTCCTTCGAGTTCCTGACCGCGTCGGGTCGCGACTGAGAGATCGTGCGATTTGCGGCCACGCGCGTTGCCTTGTCAGGCCAGGCGAGATCGACGATGAGCATCATCATCCCAGCCGGGAGCACGGCTTTGCCGGGGACCATCGAGCCGGGGCTCCTCTTCCCGTCCACGCGGAGCGAGTACATCACTGTGCTGGCCCATTATCATCGGGCCGAGATCGCCCGGATGGCGGGATGGCGTGACCGGATAGACCTGACCACCAACTGGGCGCTGACGGTGGTCGCGGCGCTCCTGTCGGTTTCCTTGTCGACACCGACTGCGCATCACGGCGTGGTCCTCTTCGCCCTCTTGATCGTCATGCTGCTCCTGCGCATCGAGGCTAGGCGCTATCGCTTCTTCGACGTGTACCGGACACGGGTCCGACGGCTGGAGCGCAACTACTACGCCCAGATCCTCGCGCCCCTCCCGGAGGGCGAGCCGAACTGGGCCTCCATCCTCGGGGAGGATCTACGCCGGCCGGTGTTCCTCATCAGCGCGCAGGAGGCGATGTCCCGGCGGCTTCGCCGCAATTACGGCTGGATGTTCGTGATCCTGCTCCTTGCCTGGGGGCTGAAGATCACGTCCGCCAAGCTCCAGCACGGCGCGGGCACGGAGGAGGCGTCCTTCTCGTTCGGGGAAACGCTTCGCAACGCGGCGCTTGGGCCCGCCCCGGGCTGGCTCGTGATCGCGGCCGTCGCCGTCTTCTACGGCTGGCTCCTATACCTGGCCCTCCGTCGCTTCCAGCGGAGCGGAGAGCTCATCTACGGCAACGTCCATGTCTGACGCCCGGCCGGAGGGAGCCTGACCGCTCGTGACCAACCCGCAGATCCTCTCCGTCTCCGTGCTTCTGGCCACGGTTGCTCTCTTCCTCTGGGGCAGGCTTCGCTACGACATCGTCGCAGCGCTCGCCTTGCTGGCAGCGGTGGCGGTCGGGATCGTGCCCGTCAAGGAGGCGTTTTCCGGCTTCAGCGACGACGTTGTGATCATCGTGGCGAGCGCGCTCGTCGTCAGCGCGGCGATCGCCCGCTCAGGCGTGATGGAACAAGCGCTGCGCGTCGTTGCGCCCTATGCGACCACGACCCGTAGCCAGGTGCTGGTGCTGGCCGGCTCCGTAGCCATCCTGTCCGCCTTCATCAAGAACATCGGCGCGCTCGCGATGCTGATGCCGGTCGCGTTCCAGCTCGCGCAGCGTCACGGCAAGTCGCCTTCGATCTTCCTGATGCCGATGGCCTTCGCGGCCCTGCTCGGCGGCGTCGTGACGCTCGTCGGAACCTCGCCGAACATCATCGTGGCGCGCCTACGGGCCGAGCTGGTCGGGGAACCCTTCGGCATGTTCGACTTTGCGCCCGTCGGAATCGGGGTCACCCTGTTCGGTGTCGCCTTCCTGGCGGTCGGCTACCGCCTCCTGCCCGGCGATCGGCGCGGCGCGGCGACGCTCGATCAGGCGATCGACATTCAGGACTACGTCACGGAAGCGCGGGTGACCAAGGATTCCCTCGTCCTCGACGCGAGCATCGCCGAGCTTCGCCGCCTGTCGGACGACACCATCACGCCGACTGCCATCCTGCGCGACGGCAAGCGTGCAGCTTCGCCCCTTCCGGACGCGACGTTGCGCGAGGGCGACGTCCTGATGTTGAGAGGGGAGCCGAAGGCCCTCGAACGCCTGGTCTCGGCCGCCAAGCTCGAACTTGAGGGGGAGGACCGCCGCGTCGATCCGGACGACCCGACCGACGAGGTCGGCACAGTCGAGGCCGTGATCGGACCAGGATCGATCCTCGTCGGAATCTCGGCGGGTCGGATCGGCTTGCACGAGCGCTTCGGGGTCAATCTCCTCGCGGTCAGCCGCTCCAACAAGCGCTTCACGAAGCGCCTGCGCGACATCAAGCTGCGGTCGGGCGACGTCGTCGTCCTGCGGGGGCCCGTCTCGAGCCTCCCGGCCCGTCTGGGAGACCTCGGCCTCCTGCCGCTCGTCACGCGAAACCTTCCTCTCGGGACGGCGCGGCGAGGATGGGTTCCGGTCACCATCCTGGCCGTCACGATCGGGCTGGTCGGGTCCGGTATCGTGCCGGTGGCGCTCGGATTCTTCGCGGCCGCGGCGGCGCTTGTCCTGTTCCGGACTCTCGGGCCTCGCGACGCCTACGATGCGATCGAGTGGCCGATCATCGTCATGCTGGCCGCTCTGATCCCGGTCAGCGACACGCTCCGGTCGACCGGTGCGACCGATCTTTTCGCAGCTTGGCTCGCCGGAGTGGCGGGGTCGCTCCCGGCCTGGGGGGCCGTGACCTTGATCATGGTCGCCGCGATGGCGGTCACGCCGTTTCTCAACAACGCCGCCACCGTTCTCGTCATGGCCCCGATCGCGGCCGGGTTCGCCAAGGGCCTCGGCTACCGGCCCGACGCTTTCCTGATCGCCGTCGCGCTCGGGGCGGCGTCGGATTTTCTCACGCCGATCGGCCATCAATGCAACACGCTCGTCATGGGCCCCGGCGGGTACCGATTCGGCGATTATGCCCGGCTCGGCTTCCCGCTCTCGGTGCTGGTGGTCGCCGTCGGGGTCCCGCTGATTCTGCTCGTCTGGCCGCTGCGATAGGAAAGCGGTCGAGGGTGGGACCGGAGTCGGTCAGTCGAGCTATCGACCTGCCTTCCTTTCACGCCGTATGCTGCGGGCTAGCCTGGGCCCGGTCGCGCCCGCAGCCTCGGAGAGCCTCATGCCCGTCGCCCGCCTGCTCCACGCCGCGTGCGCCGCACTCCTGGCGGCCGCGTTCCTCACCCCGCAACCCGCGAGCGCGCAGGACAAGAACCTGGTCCGGATCACGCGGCAGCCGAGCATCATCTACATGCAGAGCCACCTCATGGAATCCGGCAAGCTGATCGAGAAGGAGGCCGCGAAGCTCGGGCTCGCCGACCTCAAGGTCGAGTGGGTCACCTTTTCGGGCGGCGGCAACGCCACAGACGCCTTGCTGGCTGGATCGATCGACGTCGTGAACACCGGCGTCGGCAACATGCTGCTGCTCTGGGATCGGACGAGAGGTGGCGTGAAGGGCATCGTGGCGACCTCCGCGCTGCCGCTCATCCTCGTGACCCGAAACCCGAAAATCACGTCCCTGAAGGACTACACTGAAACCGACAAGATCTCGGTGCCGACCGTTCGCGTCTCCACGCAGGCGATCCTGCTTCAGATGGCCTCCGAGCAGGCCTTCGGGCCGGGGCAGGGAAGCCGGCTCGACGCCAACACCGTGCAGCTCGGGCATCCGGACGCCGCCGCCGCTCTCGCGAATCCGAGCCACGAGGTCACGAGCCACTTCTCGGCCCCGCCCTTCGTGTTCCAGACGCTAAAGACCGTGCCGGGCGCCCGGGTCGTGGCCCATTCGCGCGACATTATCGGCGGGCCGCTCACCGTGGCGCTGATGTTCACCACGACCAAGTTCGCGGACGCGAACCCGAAGGCGCTCGCCGCCATCAAGGCCGCGGCCGGCGAGGCGCTCGAGACGATCCGGACCGACACGCGGCGCGCGGTCGAGATCTATCGCGAATCCTCGCGCGACCGCCTCTCGGTCGACGAGCTCATGGAGATGCTGAAGGAGCCCGGCATGATGGAGTTCGGCGCGCGCCCGCAGGGCACGATGAAATTCGCCGAGCACCTGCACAAGGGCGGCATCCTGAAGACGAAGCCGACGAGCTGGACCGACTACTTTCTCCCGATCGCGCATCCCGCCGGCGGCGACTGACCCTCGCTAAGGGGCCGCGACGCCATCGAACGAAGCCGTTCGAGGTAAGGCCTTCGGCCTAGCCCCTCGAAGTGCGGCGAATGAATCGTCCGAACTGGCGCCCGGCCTCTCCGATCCTCAGCCGCCGACGCCCTTCTCCTTGAAGTAGCGCAAGGCGCCCGGATGGAACGGGATCGGGGAGCGATCCTGCACCTGGTTGTCCATAGAGAAGGCCTCGGCCTCCTTGTGCACGGCCACGAGGTCCGCCTTCTTCTCGATCAGGGTCTTCACGATCAGGTAGGCGTCGTCGTCCGACATCTTGTCGCCCGTGACGAGGATGTTCCAAACGTCCGTGTTCTTGTTCGGCGCCGTCGTGCCCGGATAGGCTCCGGCCGGGATGGTGCTTGCCGTGTAGAGCTTGCCGTATTTGGCGTTCATCTTGTCGGCCAGGTCGGCATGGTCGACGAGCTTCATCTTGACGGCGGGCGTCGCCGCGAGGTCGGTCACGGCCGCGGTCGGGAGGCCGCCGACCCAGAAGAAGGCGTCGATCTTGCGGTCCTTGATGGCGTTCACGCTTTCGGCGACCGACAGGCGCTCGCGCTTCATGTCCTTGTCCTTGTCGAGGCCCGCCGCTTCGATCACCCGGAAGGCCATGACCTCGGTCGCGGAGCCAGGCGAGCCGGTCGAGACGCGCTTGCCCTTGAGGTCGGACATCTTGTCGACGCCCGTACCGTCGATTGTCACGACGTGCATGCGGTTCGGGTAGAGGACGAGGAGCGTGCGGAGCGGCACCTTGGCGGACTTGAACTTGTCGATGCCGTTCTGCGCGTCGAGGGCGGCGTCCGCCATCGTGAAGCCGATCTCGCTCTGGCCGGACGCGATCAGCTTCAGGTTGTCGACGGAGCCGCCGGTCACCTCCGCAGTCGCCTGCACGCGCGGGAGGTTTTTCGAGAGCACGTTCGCAACCGCGCCGCCGAGCGGGTAATAGACCCCGCCCGTGCCGCCGGTCCCGATGGCGTAGGTCTTCTGCTGCGCGATGCTGGCCGCTGGCGCGGCTGCCACCACGATGGCCGCGAGGCCGAGGATGACACGTCTTCTCATGATGGGTTCATCTCCTTGTCGATGGCGAGGCTGAAGTCGGGGTTCAGGGCCTGAGCCCCTTCTCCTTGTGGTATCTCAGCGCACCCGGATGGTAGGGCGAGGCCGAACGGTCGTCGGTCTGGGACGAGAGATCGATGTTCTCCGCCTCCTTGTGCACTGCGACGAGTTCCGCCTTGTGCTCGAAGATGGTTTTCGTGATGACGTAGGCCATATCGTCGGACATCCTATCCGTCGTGATGACGGCGTTCCAGAACGCAAACCCCGCATTGTCCTTGTCCTGTCCCGGATAGCTGCCGGCCTTGATGACGCTCGGGGCGAAGATCTTGCCGTACCGGGCGACGATCGCGGGCAGCAGGTCTGCCGTGTCGATGAGCCTGATCTTCACGCCGGGTGTCGCCGCGAGATCGGTCACGGCTGCGGTTGGGACCCCTCCGCCCCAGAAGAAGGCGTCGATCTTGCGATCCTTGAGCGCACTCGTCGATTCCGCGACCGAGAGCCGCTCGCGCTTCACGTCGCGATCGCGGTCGAGCCCCGCCGCCTCGAGCATCCGGAACGCCTGGGTTTCCGTCGCGCTGCCGGCAGCGCCCGTCGAGAGACGCTTGCCCTTGAGGTCGCCGAACCGCTCGATCCTGGTCCCCTCGATGGTCACGACATGGATCGGGCTGGAATAGAGGTTCACGAGGGTGCGGAGCGGCACCTTGTCCTTGAAGCGCCCCGATCCGGCGATCGCATCGGCCGCGACGTCGGTGCCGATCATGCCGAGATCGGTCTGGCCGGAGGCGAGAAGCCGGATGTTGTCGACCCCGCCGCCGGTGACCTCCGCGGTCACCTGAAGGGCCGGCACGTATTTCGACAGCACGTTCGCGATTGCGCCGCCGAGGGGATAGTAGATGCCGCCGGTCCCGCCCGTGCCGATGGCCAGCGTGGTCGCCTGCTGCGCCCATCCCATAATCGGAGCCGCCAGGAGGGCGGCCGCCACCGCGGCTCCGAGCCAGGCTCTTCGTCGAGTCATGTCGGCTCCTCCTCGTGACGCTCAGGCCCGCGCCGCGACGGCCGGCCTGACCTTCTGATGCGCGAGAACCGCCGCGCCGAGCGCGACCCCGATGGCCCAGGTGTAGGAGATGTCCCGTCCGATCACCGCCTCGACCAGGGCTTCGAGCAGGCTCGGGAAGACCAGGAACAAGCCCGCGAGGCCGAGCAGCCATCGCTCGGCCGGGGTCGCGCGTCGCAAGGCCCAGCCCTGCGCGGCGGCCGCGAGGGCCGCGAGGCCGAGCGTCGTCTTCAGCGTGATCAGGACGACGGAGAGCCAGGTCCCGTCCTTCGGGATCTTGAGCAGCAGCCCGACGCCGTCCGGATCGAGCACGAACACGAAAGGCACGAGGAAGGCTGGAAGCGTGTATTTCCAGCTCTGCAGCGTGGTCTTATACGGGTCGCCTCCGGTGATCGCGGCGGCCGCGAAAGGCGAGAGAGCCGTCGGCGGCGAGACTTCCGACAGGACCGCGTAGTAGAAGATGAACATGTGGGCCGCGTAATCCGGCACGCCGAGCTGGATCAGAGCCGGCGCGGCGATCACCGCGCAGATGATGTAGGAGGCGGTGACCGGCACCGCGAGCCCGATGATCCAGACGATCAGCGACGTGTAGATCGCGGTCAGGAGCAGGCTGCCGCCCGCATAGGCGATCACGATCGAGGAGAACTTGAGCCCGAGCCCGGTCAGCGTCACGACGCCGACCACGATCCCGGCCGACGCGCAGGTGGTCGCGGCGTTCAGGACGCCGATCGAGCCGTCCGCGAGGGCCCGGCCGAGCTTCGCCGGATAGAGCGCCGTCTCGCGCCTGAGGAACGACAGCGCGAACGTAACCGCGATGGCGTAGAACACCGAGAGCTGGGGCGAGTAGCCCCACACCATGAAGCCGACCACGGCTATGAGGGACAGGAAGTGGAAGCCGTAGCGGCGCAGCATGGCCGGGATCGGAAGTTCCTGATCGTAATCGACCGCCTTGACGCCGAAGCGCTTGGCGTCGAGCTCCACCATGAACAGAAGCGACAGGTAGTAGAGGCAGGTCGGGATCGTGGCCATCCAGATCACGTCGAGATACGAGATCTTCAGGAACTCGGCGATCAGGAAGGCCGCGGCCCCAAGCACGGGCGGCGACAGGATGGCCCCGAGCCCGCCGGCCGCGAGCAGCCCCCCGGCCGCGTTTGGCGAGAAGCCCGCCTTCTTCATCATCGGATAGGCGACGGTGCCGATCATCACGGTCGTGGCGACGCCCGAACCGGAGGGTCCCCCGAGCAGGAACGAGGACAGGACCACCGTCCGGCCCGGCGCATTCGGCTTGCCGCGCATCATCGCTAGCGAGAAGTCGATGAAGAACTTGCCCGCGCCTGATTGTGCCAGGAACGCGCCATAGATCGTGAACAGCACAATCAGGGTCGCCGACACGTCGACCGCGACCCCGAAGATGCCCTCGAGCGTGATGAACAGGTGCCCAACGAGCCGGTTCAGGTCGTAGCCGCGATGGGTCCAGGGCGCGGGCAGGTGCGGCCCCAGCATCGCGTACGCGATGAAGCAAACGGCCACGACCGGCATGATTAGCCCCGTCGTGCGCCGCGTCGCCTCGAGCAGGATGAGGATGAAGACGATTCCGAGCACGACGTCGAGCCCGTTCGGCCCGGTCGCCCGGTCCGTGAAATCCTCCCCGCCCCAGAGCGCGTAGGCGATGATACCGACCGCCACGAGGCCGGTCACGACGTCCCACCACTTGATTGAGTTACGGAACCGGGTCGCCGCCGGGAAGAGCAGGAACGACAGCATCAGCACGAAGGCGACGTGCGTGTAGCGCAGCTCTTGCGTGGGTACGATCGCATAGGCGGCGTAAAGGTGGAACAGGCTCATCAGGACGGCGATCGCCGTGGCGATCCGGCCACCCCAGCCGCCGAGCCGGTTCGTCGCGCCCTCCTCGGCCTCGATATAGGATTCCGCCTTGCGGAGCGCCTCGGTCGAGAGCGTCGCGGGCTCTTTCAGCGCCTCCGTGTCCGGCGCGGCCCCAGCCCCTGCGCGCTCCGCCTCCGCCATGCGGGTTCCTCCAGGCTGCCGTGTTCCCGGCCTCGGCCCTCGCCGAACTAGCACGGCCGTCGCGGCCGCGACTAGCCGACGATTGACGTAGGCCGGGGCGGTCCCTACCTCCGGGCCCCTTGGCCGCGGCAAGGCACTCGATGATCGACCGACGCGACTTCCTGCGGGCAAGCGCAACCGCCACGGCCGGCCTCGCGGCTTTCGGCTTTGCGCCGGAGGCGCTCGCGGCCGACGGGCTCGCCTACGGGGAGCCGTCGCCGTTCTCCTTCGACGCCCTGAAGGAGGAGGTCCGCCGCATGGCGGCCGCGTCCTACGGGGCCCCGTCCCTGCCGCAGCCCGAAATGCTCCACCGCATCGATTACGACGCGCACGGCCAGATCAGGTTCAAGACCGATCTCGCGCTCTGGGCCGAGGGCCCGGGACCGTTCCCGGTCACGTTCTTTCATCTCGGGCGCTATTTCCGGAAGCCAGTCCGGATGCACGTGGTCGAGCGTCGGCCGGGGGGGCAGGACTTGGCGCGGGAGATCCGCTACGAGGACCGCTATTTCGACATGCCGACGAACTCGCCGGCGCGCGAGCTGCCGCCGAATTCCGGCTTCGCGGGCTTCCGTTTCCAGGAGCGCCGCGACGGCCGGCTCGACTGGAGGAAGAACGACTGGGTCGCGTTTCTCGGAGCCTCCTATTTTCGGGCCATCGGCGAGCTCGGCCAATACGGGATCTCGGCCCGGGGCATCGCGATCGACACGGTCGTGTATGGGGCGGAGGAGGAGTTCCCGGATTTCACCCATGTCTGGTTCGAGACCCCGGATCAGGGCGGCGACACGGTCACGCTCTATGGCCTTCTCGACGGGCCATCGGTTGTGGGCGCGTACCGGTTCATCATGCGGCGGGACGCGAGGGTCACGATCGACGTCGATCCCTTCCTGGTCCTCCGGCGCGACGTGTCGAGGCTCGGCATCGCGCCCCTGACCTCGATGTTCTGGTATTCGGAGACCGCGAAGCCGACCATGGTCGACTGGCGTCCCGAGGTCCACGATTCGGACGGACTCTCGATGTCGACGGGCGCTGGCGAGCGCATCTGGCGCCCGCTCAACAACCCGGCCGCGCCCCAGGTCTCCGCCTTCGTGGACGCGACCCCGCGCGGCTTCGGCCTCCTTCAGCGTGATCGCGTCTTCGACCACTACCAGGACGGCGTCTTCTACGACCGTCGTCCCTCACTGTGGGTGGAGCCGCGCGGCGATTGGGGGCGGGGCGCGGTGCAGCTCGTCGAGAACCCGACGGACGACGAGATCCACGACAACGTCGTGGCCATGTGGGTGCCGGCCGAGCCCGCGAGCGCCGGCAAGACGTTCACCCTCTCCTACCGGACCGTGTGGGCCGCGGACGAGGCCGACCCGACCTCGCTCGCCCGCTGCGTTGCGACGCGCCTCGGCAATGGCGGCGCGCCGGGCACGGCCCGCCCGCGCGGCGTCCGCAAGTTCCTGGTCGAATTCCTGGGTGGCCCCCTCAAGGACCTCCCGACCGGCACGTTCCCGGAACCTGTCCTCACCGCCACCCGGGGCGCCTTCTCGTATGTGCGGGCCGAGGCTGTCCCGGACGATGTGCCCGGGCACTGGCGGGTCCACTTCGACCTTGCGGTCGAGGGCCGCGCGCCTGTCGATCTGCGCTGCTACTTGAAGGGCGGCGCTGGTGGAGCGGCCGTGCTGTCGGAAACGTGGCTCTACCAGTATCACCCGGTCGGTTGAGCAAAGGCGGGCCCGGGCTCAGGTCCCGCAAAGGACGGGGATGCGCCCACACCCGGCAGGCCGGAACGTTGAACAGCCACGGGCATTCACAGCGGATGGCGAACGAAGCCGTGCCCAAGCCAGTGCTACGACCCCGACCCTGCCACCGCCCGCCGGACTGGGGTCGGTCCTGGCGCGCAACATCCGTGCGCTCAGCGAAAGGCGGGCCGAAGAGGAGCGCTCCGCCAGCACCGGAGATCGCGCTGCGGCGTCTATCACACGATTCGCGGGCAGCATGGCGTTCGTGTACCTGCACCTTCTCGTCTTCGGGTTTTGGACGCTGATCAGCTCCGGCGTGATGCCAATCCTTCCGAAATGGGACGAGTCCTTCGTCATACTCGGAACTTCGGCGTCGGTCGAAGCGATCTTCCTCTCGACCTTCGTGCTCATCAGCCAGAACAGGATGGCGGCGTCGGCGGACAAGAGGGCCGACCTCGACCTGCAGATCAGCCTGTTGTCGGAACATGAGGTCACGAGGCTCGTCACGCTCGTGTCCGCCATCGCCAACGAGATGGACGTTCGGACGGAGGCCGATGGAGAACTCGACGAGCTGAAACAGGACGTCGCCCCTGACGCCGTCCTCAACGAGCTGGAGGCCACCACAAGCGAAAAAGTCTGAGAGAGCCAATTCCGGCCGAGCGTACCTCGGCTGTGTTGCTTGGACGTCCGGTCCTAGTGCACTGACGCTGTGGAAGGATTCACGCGCAGCATGAGGCATGCGAGTCTGGGCCATGGCTCAGACTGTCTGCATCATCCTCGATACGACCGAGAGGGCGCGGCTGGCCGCTATCGCGGGT